>Ga0065711_1001710_pt1 | contig 40296 bp, 22 predicted proteins | sample Hoacrofraction12_FD_59098 | JGI IMG/M metagenome (GOLD analysis project Ga0065711, IMG submission 59098) | Hoatzin crop microbial communities from Cojedes, Venezuela - Epithelial fraction 12 v2 (version 2) | ecosystem: Host-associated > Birds > Digestive system > Esophagus > Crop | place... | reverse complement strand
TTTTTTTTTTTTTTTTTTTTTAAGGGTTGTCTACCAATTTGAGAGCTATCAAATGAAAGGCAAGCATGCTTTCAAGTTAAATACAATTGTTACTGTTTATATCTAGGAAATTCCATGATTTTTTTTAATATGGAGAAGATAATGACCAGAACAGAAAGTTACATAATGAGAGTGATCTTCCTCATCAACAGCTTATTTAACTGAATAATATATTGATTTTTGCGTAAATTTGAATTCTGAAGTAAAGTGCTTTTGAAGTACTGTCTTTTTAATTTTATAATTTTTGGAGTTGGTTTATGGTTGTAGACATAAGTGCTCTATGGATTTTAAGTTAATGCAGTACTGAAATTTGAACACTGAATATTCATGTGGGCCTGTGTGGGTTTAACTTGGAAAGCTCAGCCTTGAAACAAAATAATCACCTTTGCAATGACAAACATTTCCCAGACCCAGTACTCTTCAAATAATAACTAATTTGACCCATTATATTATGGTTAAAATGAGCACGCTATTTTCTGCTGTGGTTGAATTCTTCAATAAGGCAAGCATTTCCAGTCTTTGTTTGCTGTTTATGGTAAGAGGAAAGCTCTTTTAATGTAGGCTTTTAGTCTGTCAGAAAAAAAAATAGAGTTCTAAGAGAATTTTTACTTTGGATTTTTTGGCTGACTGCTGTGCTGCTAAATTCCCTTTGACTCTGGACTGAAAAAATCTTTGGAATTAAAGTGCGTGGCAGTTCATATGTACACCTACTACTTGTGACAAAAGATTCATTTCCTCTGTTTATCCAGTGTCTTCTCAATATTTAAATTCAGAGAATTAATTGGAAGAGGTGGGTTCTCTGAAAAGCCAGAAAACTAAGATGCAAAGAAAATATTTGTTCTTTCTTACACTGTCAAGTTTTGTATTTCCAGGAGGCAGATGATCGTACTATGCTTTGATAGGAAAAACTTGGGTGTTCGTGCCTTTTAAAAAGTTTGTGTTATAGCATCTTTGTGATGGCAGCTTTTTCTTGTAGACTGAGAACTGTAAACACACCAAAAACGTGATAGTAGTTGCTGCAAACAACGTTCAGGTTTTTCACCTACATAATTTGCAGTTATTAAACCTTTTGCAAAAGTAGTATGACAACTACTAGAAATTAGGAGTGTTTACACCCTTGCAGCACCAGTGACTGGATATTGCTTGTATCATTCTAGGGAGCATGCTTTCACTTAAAAGACTAATTTTATAGAATTTTGCATTTGAAAGGAAGTGGAATAAACTCAGTAACTGCTCTGGTTGAGTTTCATCTAACTTTAGTCAATTATTCTTTTCCACTGTTTTTAATGGGACATGGATTAGAGTGGCTCATTTCAAACAGGAAACAGCTTCAGGCTGCTGTCATCTCTCATCTAATGGAAGTACTATTTATAGCAATGCTGCTGTATCTGGTTTCTGATAATATTTATTTAGCTTTTCTTGCACCTGTTATCTCATTGCAGATATATTTGTATTTATGGTTTCCGGAGATCTCTTATTTTCCTTCTTTATGCTAGCTTCTTGCTCATATTTTCAAGAAAACCTATAAATTTATTGTGATCTCTGAATTATTTATTAATTACTTTTTTTAGTACATTTCAGATGTTCAAATGAGCCTTTCATAAAACAAGGATACAGTTCTGTCTCTGAGGATTTGAACATTTACTGTAACAGATGGTTTTAATAATTAGTGTCACTTTTAGATAGGTGTTTCTACTAAATATTAATTAAGAAAGGATATACTCATGCATCTTTCAAGCAAAAGGTGCTATACATGTATGAAATACTGGAATAAATATACTAGATAATATATGCTCAAATTGATAGAGAAAGCCCTAGCATTGTTTTATTGAAATAATTGCAGTAGAAGCTTTATGGTCTTCTAATTTCAATTAGATCTCAAAACAAAAATGAAGTGGTGAGGTATTTTACATATATGGCTTGTAAAAATCTGTGTGCTCCAAATTACTGGTCTTCTCAGTTCGTATCAACATTATCAGTGTCAGCTTTCTTCCCTCCCTCTCTTGTGGAGTCTGTCTTTACTTCTGCTGTAGAATCAGGTTTTTAGCTTGGAGTAACTAGGCTGTCAATCAGAAGCCTTGTTACACAAGGTACTTATACCAGAGCCTTTTATAAGAAGAGATTTGTATGATAGCGAAATTTTATGTAGCTGTCATGTTATGGCTTATGTAATCAGTGGTTTAGAAATGGTATGTTTCATTGACCAGAATACTGTGTGTTAGAAATGAAACTGTATTTACCCTTTCTTGGGTGATACTCTCTTAAGGCAGCTGTCTTGATAGAAAATTCTGTCAAACTCATGTTTTGTGTTTGCAATATACTAGAGTAAAATATCAAAGTATAAATATGTATATGGGAAGTTGTACAGTCATACAGATTTATGGCATTGCACACTTACCAAACATTCAAACTAATACCTGGTAGAGATGTCTGTCCCTCTGCTAATAGCAAGGGACCTCTTCAAAGTGTTTTAAGAGTATGCATGGTTCACAACAAATCACAGTAGTGTATCTTCATACAGCATAGCAAAAGAGTGACAGTGAATTCTAGAGGAAATTCTGGGTACTAAGATTTTTATGAATAGACAAATTAATGAAAGAAGAATGCGTCAAAGTCTATGAAACATATTGCTAATGCTCTGAAAGTCCTAAGCTGTGTATGCCTGGGAGTGAAAGTGTGTACTGAAAGAGGAGTCGTATATGCCTTATCTGATCTTCTGCTCTGCACTGGGTGTTTCCTATTTCTGCCTTTTTGTCTCACCAGTACAGCTGCTGTTGTGTTGGTCAAATGTAGGGTTTTTATTGCTCTAAAAAATATGTATAATTTAATGCTTAATACTATCATGTATGTATGTGAGAGCTGCATAAGGCATGTATGGTTAGAAAGAAGACTTTTTTGAGATTCTGTCCTCTGTTTTCTGACTCTGTAACTCTTCTACATGAATATAGATGCTTTAGGTTACATGGATGCCTCTGTCTTTTTAGATATTGAATGAGTATTTTCCTTACAACAGATCGTCCTATTACTTATAGTGTAATACTAGATACTGGTCACAGACTTTACTAAAATTCCTCTTGGAAATTTTTTTTTGTAGTTTTTGACTTTGATATTAAAAACATGATTAGTCATGGGAAAGGGTGAGACAGTTTGACGTGGTTCTTTTTCTTTTTTTTCCTGTTCATTAGTAATTCTGTGGATGCATCATAACTTTTGGTTTGGCATTGTATACTCTTAAAATGGCAGGGTTTTTCTTGTGCTTATATCACACTGACTTGATAAGGACTTTTTTTGATTCTTGTATTGAAACCTGAAGGGCAACTAAAGATGGAAAAATCAGTTTGCATTATAATGAACAAATGCACACTTGTTGGGTTTAAGGCTAAAAAGCCCTAGGTAAGAAATTAATTTGTATTTGTGTCAATAGACTTGTCATTAACAGCTGTCACTAGCAGCTAGTCTTTAACCTTTGTATTTTTATAAACCTTACAACTGCACCATTAAAGTTTTATGGTGCACATAGTTCAAGCCACGTGTCTGCCACATGCCTAAATTAGTACTTATATACAAAATAAATCTCATACTGACAGCCCTAGAGAATAATGTTCTCAAAGCACAAGGTGGTAGTGTAATAAGGCCACATTTGCCAATACTGCATAGCAGTGCTGCTCAGGTCTGTCCTTACAGATGTCCTTAAAAGGAATGCATATATCATTTTGATTCATTCACTTACTTGCCATCAAAGAGTGTAATCTTTACTGGCTGTGGTGGCTATATGATGTAGCTCCTATATTTGCTATTTCATTCTCTCTTATTAGAGAAGCCTGACAGTAATTCATTAGCCTTTTTGCCTTTCCACAGCTCCTGGAGCCTGTTTGCCACCAGCTCTTTGAACTTTATCGTAGTTCTGAAGTTCGGCTCAAGAGATTCACACTGCAATTTTTGCCAGAGCTGATCTGGGTGTATCTGCATCTTACTGCCAGCAGGGATAGGCAGAGTAATGGTTGCATTGAAGCACTGCTGCTTGGCATTTACAACTTGGTAAGTGAGATAAGTGGGAATGGCTGAGAAAAGCTTTGATCTGAGGTTTTGCATCACTGACCACTAGGAATAAAATAAAGTTTTGGAACAACATATTTAAAATTATAATACGCTTACATGAAAGCATATTTAATCTCAGGAAAAGCGTAATGTAATGAAGGTTTAGTACAAACGTGTTTGCAAAAACATTTTTTTATAGTACTCTTTTTGGGATAAACATTTTAACGAAAAAAGATAATCTCATGGGCTTTCTTGAACTGTAATATGCTTGTGTTTGTAAGGAAATTAAGTAGCCCTCCTTAATGTTGAAAAATACAACTTTCTATGGAGATGAATTTCAGGCCAATATGCCTTGTCACTCTTCATGTATCATTTCCTTCTGCCCCCCTGCTTACTCTGAGTATGTCTTTTTAAGGGTAATGTGAAGGTGAAACCATTCTGTGTGCTAGCACTTAGACACACACATGTGTACATTTGAGGCAGATAGTTGTCTTGAGTGGAACCACAGTTAAGAATACTTAACTGTGGTTAAATATATATATTCTATGTATCTGTGGTTAAGTGTACATACATATAATAATATATTAATAGTAAAAGTGACTGCAGAGGATTAAGTTTGGCTTTTGGATGTAAAAGTAGTTCTTTATATCCTTACCTTAGTCTGGAAATATTTGCTCTTGTAATGTTAGGAGGCTGTACCTGGACAGGCTGGAGAGTTGGGTGCAGAGGAACCTGATGAAGTTCAACAAGGGCAAGTACAGGGTCCTGCACCGGGGGAGAAACAACCCCATGCACCAGTACAGGCTCGGGGCAGAACTGCTGGAGAGCAGCTCTGTGGAGAGGGACCTGAGTATCCTGGTGGATGACAAGTTGACCATGAGCCAGCAGTGTGCCCTTGTTGCCAAGAAGGCCAATGGTCTCCTGGGGTGCATTAAGAAGAGTGTGGCCAGCAGGTCAAGGGAGGTTCTCCTTCCCCTCTACTCTGCCCTAGTGAGGCCCCATCTGGAGTACAGTGTCCAGTTCTGGGCTCCTCTGTTCAAGAAGGATGAGGAGCTACTGGAGAGAGTCCACTGGAGGGCTACGAGGATGATGAGGGGACTGGAGCATTTCTCCTGTACGGAAAGGCTGAGGGAGCTGGGCTTGTTTAGCCTGAAGAAGAGAAGGCTGAGAGGGACCTTATAAATGCTTATAAATTTCTTAAGGGTAGGTGGCAAGAGGATAGGGCCAGGCTCTTTTCAGTGGTGCCCAGTGACAGGACAAGGGGCAATGGGCACAAACTGAAGTACAGGAAGTTCCATCTGAACATGAGGAAGAACTTCTTTACCCTGAGGGTGACGAAGCACTGGAAGAGGCTGCACAGAGAGGTTGTGGATTCTCCTTCTCTGGAGATATTCAAGACGTGTCTGGACAAGGCCCTGTGCAGCCTGCTCTAGGTGACCCTGCAGACCCACAGAGGTCTCTTCCAACCCCTAACATTCTGTGATTCTGTGTTTGATAAATTTAGCAATACTGCCAAGATAGGCATTCTCTTATGGGAATTTCTGTGTTATTTGACTTCAAAACGTATTATACTGAAACATTGCCCTTTTCTCTACTATCATAGTAAACCCCTCCTTTAAATTGTGTATCATGTTTCTACACGATAAGACACAGAACAGTCAAACTATGATTCTTAAAAAAGTCTAGTATTTGTGTTATGTGTCTGTAGATCCGTTCTAACAACTGGAAGATCCAGTTATTTTAGATTTATTCAGATAGAAAAAAGTTAACTGCTTGCTGATTTTTGGTACTGTTTGCTGGGTTGAAGTAGCATGTGTATCTTTGTTGACTCTACTCAGAAAGGTCCTTTTGCAGTTCCTTTGAAAGTCATGTTGGTGATTCATATTTTTAAGGACAGTAATTTCTTCATTCTCTCCAGATTCATGAGGAAAGAGGCCTCAAAATGGACAGTGCCTCCCACTATTTTTTTTTTTCCTGTGGTTAAGTTGTTGATATATTTCTGCATGTATACTGAGACTGAAAGAGTTCTTTTCTCAATATTTAGATAGCGAATGACAAGGATAAATGTTTTGCATTCTGCTAAATTCTATCAACTGTCCTCTCGTTGTGATCGCTAAAGCCTACTATAAGTACTGTGCTACCTTGGACTAAGTTTTCACATAAACTGCAATGACTACAGCTCATTGATTAGAAGTTTGGTGTACAAAGTAAAAAGGCATGAGTTTAGACTCCTTTTTGGTATAGTCTTATGTAATTGCTCTTAGTATATTTGCTTGAAAAACTGCTGGATTTGCTTAGGCAACTACAATATCTGACCAGTTTGAAAGACTTATGAGAAAAGATTCTGTGTATTTCTTACTGATAGAGTGCCTGAAGAAACCTTACCAGTCCCCTTGATTTCACCTTTTCTCTGTGATGTGTTTAATATGAAGTGCTGCCCATTGTCAGCAAGTGACTCATCAGGCCTCGGGTGTCTATATCTTTTGAGCTTAAAGTTTTAGCCTTTCTCCACTATGCAGTTCTTTTATAAATAAGTGTTATAATGTAAAGGTGGGCTAGAAAAGGTTTTTGTTCTTTTTTGGTTTTGATGAAGTTACATTGATCAAGGAGCCAATGCTGTTTTTTTAAAGTGTTGCAGTTTATTGATTCTACAGAACAGTCTGTGTTAGAGTTTTTTCCCTCTTTTTAAATGTCTATGTAAATTTGCTGATATTCTGCAAATGCACAGAGATCTTAGGGTGTTAATAGTCTTACCAGATCAGGACATCTAACTTCTTATTTGTTAAATGCCTTCTAAGAGTTGAAAATTATTCCAAGTTCTATCTCCTTACTTCTTTTTGAGTTTTGGTTTTGTTTTTTAATGCAGGAAATTGCTGACAAAGATGGAAACAACAAAGTTTTATCTTTCACCATACCTTCATTATCTAAACCCTCAATATATCATGAGGTAAGAGAGCTGCTATGGTAAATTAGAATTGGATCTATCAGAGGAATGAAAACTGGATCGATTTGATGCAACAGGCCATTTTAGATGTATCTTATAGCAGTAAATTTTCAGTGTCAATAGCTTCCAATTAGTGTAATCAAATTCAGTAGCATTAGTAGAAGAAAAGGAATATAAATGTTGAAAAGACTTTTGACTGCCCATTTTGAATGGAGGTCAGCTGTCTTGTAGTTGCAGCTGTGTTTTTTTGCCGCTTATGTGTTAATATAAAAGTAGTCTTCTTTCTTCTAACTCCTCCTTAATACAGTTTGGACTTGGAATCGTGTTTTTCTTTCTCTACTGTTGCTGTACAAAAAGTCTATGCAATTAGTACAAACTTGCTATAAATGGATGTATAAGAATCAAAGTTGACAATTGCCCTCACCTGCTCTGTTGCTTGTAAGTGTGGAAGATGTTTATAATAATGAAATTATGTAATGCTTTGAGACTTACTGTATTCTGGAATAATCTTCATTTTTACAGGTCACAAGACAAGTGTGTCTTTTGGCTTGGGTGGTTAGGAGTTTTAATGCTTTTAGAGACCTTTTACTTATGGCTTGCTTTCTCCCCCCTCCTTCCCTCCTCCCACCAACTGCTTCTAGCCCTCTACTATTGGATCCATGGCGTTAACCGAAGGAGCTCTGTGTCAGCATGATCTAATCAGGGTAGTTTACAGTGATCTTCATCCCCAAAGAGAAACCTTCACAGCACAGAACCGGTAGGTGGATGTATCCTAGTATTAGAGGTGCTTCACTAGGCAGACAACAAGTCCTTAAACATTAAGACCAAATATATAATGTGTTCAGTGCTTTCTCAACATGAAGTGCTTGGAAATAAATCTAGATAACAGTCCTGGTAATCTTGAGGTATAGTATTTTTGTTGTTTGATCCAACTTTGTGTGTTCTTGTACTGGTTAATTTAGAAGAGAGTAACTTCTCTGTCATTTCTGTGTCCATCAGGAATATCTTTGGGTTTATGTCTGTCAACTCAAATTTTCCTGGACGTGTAACAAAATTCAGCTTTGGCTCCGAGGCTGTGACTGCTTTTTCCACTAGAAAAGAGGAATGGAGCTGAGTGGATAGGTAGAACCAAGGATGAGAAAAATTGTCCTGTTATAATGACTGCCAGCTTTACCTGTGCCTAAAGCCAGCTCTTGGAAAACTGATAAAATAAATTTGAATGCATTGCAGACTTATCCAGTTCTATAAAACCATGCAAGGTTTTGCTCTTGTCTCTTTTCAGGTTTGAGGTGCTGAGCTTTCTTATGCTGTGCTACAATTCTGCTATTGTCTACATGCCTGCCTCTTCTTACCAATCACTTTGTAGGATGGGTTCCAGGTGAGACATTTGCCTTTGAAATGGTCTTGTAGGGTGCATCTAGACTTCTAAATATTCATCCAGCAAAAAAAGAATTAATTCACTTGTTGTGTTTAATAACTTTAAAATATGTTACTCTTGGTCAGTCCTGCAACTTAACGGGAAATTTGAAGCTGTGCTTGCACATAGATAAAACACGTGGATTATCTTACTACTGCATGGGCTTTTGTTCTAGTTATGTAGCTTTCTGTTATTTGGAAAGAAAAAAACAAACAAACAATTTTTGGGGAAAATTAGTTGAAGATACTCATTCATTTGCATCTTTTGGATTTGCATATCTTTCAGACATTTTTCAGTATGGCCAGCCTAAAAATCCTGTGAGGAATACTACCAGTTTCCTCTGCTTCCAAAGACTAATGTCTTCCTTCTGAGGATGGTTTATATGAAGTGCTTGCAAATATTCTGGGTTTTAGTAGTTTGTTTAGGTTTTCTGTTGGTTTGGTTGAGTGTGTGTTATGTGTTTCTGCCCCCCCCCTTTTCTTTTTCCACCTGATAATAACATCCCACTGTATGGAGAGCACACTACTGTGATTTCTCAAACTCTTATACAGGCCCTTTATATAATCTTCTACTTGAATAGTCTTAGAAGCATCTGGTTGGCAAAGATTCCTGCTCTTTGTTCTGAAAAATCTGAAGTATATCTGATATTCCCATATGCCTGTTTTTACCAGTATTTTTGTCTGAAATGAGATAAATACTCTCTCTTGCTACCCCCAAACTCATTAAGTGTTTTTTGATCTAGCTTCTGTGCTTCAGCACAGTACTACCATGAAAGAAAAGTATTACATGCAAGTCAGTTATGCAGCAAAGAAGGATCAGACTAGCTTCCAACAATATGTGTTCTGTAGTAACACATACATGCAGTTAAGATTATAGCCTGTTTTCTTTCCCGTGATTTCTGATGGGAATGGGTTAATTCTTGGTATGCTTCCATCATCTTCACTTGAGTTGTGGCTATGCTAAATTTGCTAAGTATGTTGAAATTTTCCTGTATTTGCAAATTAGATCCGTTCTTTGGGTAGAGATGAGACACAACATTTCATAGGTTAGGGATTTCCTTGTTGTTCTTGAAACAGTGCAGCAGTTATTATGTATTAGTGGCCATGTGTTGCTTCCATGATGAAGATTCAGTTATTAGAGTTATGAATAAATTATTCTGTTTTTTCCTGGGGACTCAGTGCTATGCAGTATATGAGAAGGCAGGGCCTTTTTCAAGACTCAGAAGTTTTTTTGGGGTTTTTTTTGTTTTTTTTTTTTTTAGAAGGCAGCTGAGAGCAATTCTCGAGAATACAGTGTCTGTGTTATCCAACTTTAGGTAGAAGGTGGCTGCATGCTGTCATCATACGTTAGACGGGAGATGACATATTTCTCTTCCATACCACTGAAATGTTTCCTTTAAAGAAAGTTGGTTTTGGTTACTGAATTTTGGAGAGAGTCTCCTGCTTGGTGGCTGGCAGTAGAGAACACCTGGCCATGCTCATTCGTTAGAAGCTGGTTACGATTTGAAGAAAACAAATGGAATTAATAGCTGTATGGGAATACCACTGGATTATCAGCAAGTGACATCTCAAGGCACTGTTATAAAACTGCTTTAATGGTTGAGAGAGCAGCATAAGAATGTTCTATGTTATGTACTTACATTTTGAAAAATAAATTTTGAAAATAAACTAAAATCTCTGTAAAGACATTTGTAGTCTTTGTGGGGTTAACATTTTATTACAATGGTGTGTTTTTTCAGGCTGTGTGTTAGTGGATTTCCGCGGCAGCATGAGAAACACTGGAAAGAACACTGTGGTAGAGTGGTGTTAGACCCTGATTTCATGGTGCAGCTGCTCACAGGTGTCTATTACGCCATGTAAGTGGGTGTTTTTTTTGTCTAAGGAAAAATGTCTGGTTTTACACGAATTAAGATATATGCTAGTTGTTTCATGATTGAAAAAACAGTTGAACTTCTAATGCAAGTTTATAACTCTATTAGTGTATTTCCCATTACTTGCTCTCTCAGCCATAATTTGAAAATATCTTTGTCAGCGTTGAATTAGGTGATGAAGGGGCAGTAATAGGCGCTGAAGAAAGTTAGGCTTCTGGCTTCATCTTTCCCAAGTTTCCACTACCACCAGATACCTTCTATTCACAAGCATAATGAGCTCGGATGCCGAGCTAATCTGATGAAATGCAAACCTCTGTTGTGGAAGTGTGAGAGTGACCAAAAGTATGTTTCAAAAATCAGTTTAATAGTATCAAAATACAGCAGTCGAGTTGAATGGCAATCTTGCATTACAAACATTTCAGCAGACACAGCGCATTTACAGGTCAGGGTGTCAGTTGGGACCTAATACTACACGGTTTGTGTGGCTGTATATACTCAGACACACTTTGAACAACCAAAACTAATGAAATTAAGCGGGGGGGTAACTAGGATGACACTCCAGCAACATTTAATAAGTTACATGTCTATCACTACATAACACACAAGCATGGTGGTCCAAGGTGTGCACGCATTTGCTCACAACAGGGAAACTCTCACTCAAGGGCACCCAGAAGACAGGATCGCTCACCCCAGATGGGGCAAGGGCTCAGTCAAGGATATCCAGAATAGATCATCACTCACTGAAAGGGTAAGGGCACTCAATCCTGGGAAGTTTTTGTGGGAGGCATCTCATCCCACGGAGAGAGTCCCCAGTCACAGACCTGCTGCTCCCGAGAACTGTCTCTCTCCGTGTGTTTCCAGCGAGGGGTCCCTTTTATAGCCCGGTTGGATCTGACCTGTGATCATTTATGGTCAGAAGTCTAGAAATTTCTCTGAGCTGAGGCAGGTCATTGGCTAGGACCCTGCCTGTTGACACAGGAGTCCCGCCTTTCTCTTTCCACCACCGGGGGAAAGTTCATGAGAAGGGTCATGGTCTCCTGGCAGGGTGGGCACAGTGGTCATTGTTTGACCAGCTGCGAGAAGCCATGGTTTTTATCGGGGCGGGTGCACCTGCACAGCCTCTTGAATGTCAGTGGCTTCTGAGGTAGCAGAACTCCATTTCTGATAGAAATTCAGTTCTGCTAAATAGTGTTAACTTTACATCTTGACCTTATTCTTTTTATTGTTTGTCCTGATTATGCCAGCACTTTGTCTTGCTTGGAGGTGACAGGGAACAGATTTTTTGTCATACCAACAAGATTTATAATAAAATGCTTTGTCTATACTTTTTAAAGTCTTGAAGGTGTACATATGGTGGTTGAACTTCCTACATAAGCAAAGAAGTGAAGAGCTGGATTTAGGCAGAAGAAAGACAAGATTGAGTCAATAAGATATGAAAGATAAATATCTTTCTTTACTTTTTAGATATAATGGTCAGTGGGATCTTGGCCAGGAGGTATTGGAGGACATAATTTACAGAGCACAGCTTGAACTCTACTCACAGCCTCTGCTGGTAAGAAACAATCCATTGCAATTTGTGGACTTGGTTAAGAGGAATATGGATGTGTTTCTGAAGTGGACTGGTAATGAAAGCAGTTGTGGCCATTTACTGCACTCCCAAATGCAAGTGGTTGTTAGCAGCTGGTATTTTCGACATAGCTATTTATGCCATGCTTTTTCTGCTTCAGCGTTAAGCTAGGATGTTGGGATCTTCTAGGACTCATTGATGCTGAAAGTTAAGATTTTCTAGTGTATTACAGTTGGATCAAATTTTTTATGTTGTTTTGGCATAAGCTACCAATGAGTGATTCCAAGAAGCTTAACCGAATGGTTGTATGTCATAGGACATTGGTTGCAAAAAAGGTGTTTTCTTCACTTCTAGACCTTCAGTGGAAAGGAGCTTCATCTCCAGAGTCAATGTCAGATTTTGATTGATCAAAGTCACATGGGTCTTTATCTTCTTTAGAGGAGCAGCAATAGAATGGAGTTCTGATTGTTTAGCTTTTCAGTTTCCACTGTACTTGCTGTTCTGATCATAAAAAGAGAGAAGTGAAATAGGGAAAGTGGTGAAACTGGGCTGGATATAGGTGGATGTGATTGGGGAGGATGAGGAGGTTGACGGAGAGGAAGGAGGAATGAAAGGATTTTATTTTTTGTCAAATGCATAGATGACAATCAACAAAAGAGGGAAAATTAAGGAGAATAAAGCAAATTGACTATTGTCTGTGGTTTCTGCATCAGAATTATGACGAAGCATTTAGTGCTCCTCTGAACTAACAGCAGTAAAATTTTACTGCTTTTTACATAACTGAGAAAGGATTGGATTGTAAAAAATCTTTTTATGTGGCAGTCTGAGATCCCTCACTTCTGCAATAAATTATGTAAAATTGTTGTCTTGATGAATTAATATTGGCTGTGAAATTTATCTACTGGCTTTCTGACACTGCTGCATTTTAAATGCTTGCTATCCATTAAATTATTATAGTAGCTGGTTGCTTTTGGAAATGACTCATCACTTCATCAGTTTGAAAGTTTTTTAAATTAAATATTGAACCTTCTGAATTGGGCCATGGTATCAAATTACTACATTTAAAAGGTCTGTAGGAGCATCTGGAACTTAATTCAATTGATGATATGACAATTTTCAGTCCTGATTGTTCATTTTCAATCAGTTTGTCCTTAGAGATTACTTCTAATTGTAAGAATCTTCTGGAATGTCTTTGTTTTTTTCCAAAGCTACTTTTGCTTCTCCATCCCATTGTGTGGTGTTGGTGACATGATGACATCACCAATTATTTTTTCCCCCGCCTTCCCCACTTGTCAGGTTTTTCATGCATATGTGTGCAAGCACATCTGTGAAGTTTTGTTCTTAATACCCTAATCATTGCCTTGCTTCCTATCTTGTGTTACTGCAATTTTTAAAAAGCAACTTTAAGAAATTGTCAGTTTTATAAAAAGATGACCTGCATGTCCTTGGCCTCATGCTATATATTCAAGCGATTTGACTTTTTCGAAGGTTGGACTCCTCTCGCCTCATTGCATTTTCCAGGAGCTGTGTATAATTTAGCAGCATTAAAATTTTTGTATTTTAAACGTGAAACTACTGGCACTAAGTAAAATACCATCTGAGTAGCATCCCAGTTTCAAGTTCAGCGTCTGCCTGGGATTTCTTAACAGCAGCAAATTCTTTGAAGTCCGTTTAATGTGCAGGCAAACCCTCACATTAGGATTATTTTTAGATAGCTGTACTCAAGCTATTTGTATAATTATGGGAATACCATCAGTCATCATTACAATGAGAAAAATCACGGTCCCTATGTTTGGGTATGTCTCTTGGAGAAATTTTTTTGACAATATAATAGATCCGTGCTCTTATTTGAATAGGCTTATATTGCCTGCAGACTTAAAATAAAATAAAAAAAAGGCTGAAATAGCAGCATCAGAGAGCTGTGAAATAGCTGTAATGTAGACTTGGTCTTCTTTCATTGTTACCTAGAGACTGCACTGGAAAGGGCAGGAAATAATGCAAGGGAGAGGCTTTTTCTGGGAAAAAAGAAGTGTCTCCGTTAACAAACACTGAGTATTGGTTTCGTAGTCATGAAAAGCAGGAGTTTCTACAGAGGGGAATCTAATCACCAAGACTCAGTATTACTTGCCAGCAAGCCTGGACCTGGGGAGTAACTCAGTTACAGTCAATCATTCTCCTCCTCTGAACACAAGAGTTCTGCGCTTGTTTCAGATGGAAATCCCTGTCTTCAGTGAAGAGACACACAAGGTTTCTTAGCCTGGTACACAAGAAGCACGGATCAGCAAGTCCCTATTGTGACAACACCTCTATCAAGTGTGTTTTTACTGATGTATTTACTGCTTTTGTTGGATGCTCTTTTCCTTAGAGCTCCTTTCTGGTAGGCAAGAGTGGATGTCTGGCCTGAAACCAGCCCTGCTTTGTCATCAGTAATTGCAGACTTGGCTTGTCAAGTCTGAAATGTGCTGTTCATTTGTCTTCCTGTCTTTCAGAGGTGGATTAGATACAGTGAGCAAGTTTTTTTGCATCCCGAAGGATTGCAGTTTTTGTTTTTTTTGTCAGAGAAGGGCTGTGACTCATTCGAACTGGTTTTTCAGATTGTCTAAAAGTTTTACTGTTGCATTGATTTTTATCTTCCTCAGTTCTGTTTCTCCTCAGTCCCCAGAAGTACAATTTATGCTGTTAGAAAGGGCCAGCTGTTAAAAGGTTGAACAAACAGACATGCTCTGTCCCTTTTCTGGTCCTGTTGCAGAAGCTTTCTGCTACTAATTTTTAGATTTTAATCCTGTAGACTGAGAAGGGTACCTGTTCAAAAGCGGGCGCAACGCTAATGAGTAGAAGATGGGAAAGCAAACCGTTGTATACTGCTGAACTTCATCTGCTTTGGTTCAATACAGCAGGAATTAGTTTCTGAAGTCTTTAATATGATCAAGGTGGATGCAGTTTGTACCATTTTGAGAGGATGGCATGGAAAAAGGCCTATGTGTGTATAGGAGAGCACTTCACAAGCAAGTGTTCAGGCTGAGACAATTGGCTAGCAAAGGGCAAATCAAAGTTGGACAAGTGGAAGGCAGAACGATAAGGAGCATTTTGATGGTGCCAGTAATCTTTGCGCTGGTTAGAAGTCAGATGGGAAGTCAGTGGAGAAGATGTTTAATGGGGAGTTACAGGATGACAACAGCAGCTGGAGATCAGGATCAGCTACATGGCAGCCATTCCAGGCCCCCAGGAAGTGAGAAATCTTTGATTAGTTAATATCCTGCAACCTGTGGCTTTACTGTTTGAACCAGTTTCATTTCTTCTCATGATTGCTGGATGGTTTGCTTGTTGAAACTTGTGGGAAAGTCACTTGTACTTTATTATGATGCAAATATACACCTTTAATTCATGGAGCTTTTGTGGCATACCATATGCATTGTTATATTCTTTTTATCAAATGTTATCCTAGACCTTCACAGGACAAATCATACCAAGTTCTGCCAATAGGGTCTTTTCCAGTGGTTTAATAGATTTATCCTAGTTTGTGTTTTTCTGAATGCTAATGAAAGATGACTTAATTAGAGCAGATTTGGTATATGTGGGCTTTGGGAGTTCAAAGAATTTGTTGGATGTCCCTTACGTTTCCAAGGCCGCTGACAACCTCAGAATATCAAGCCACTGTTGATGAGGTTTGAAAGTGCATTAATTCTGTCACTAGGTTCAAGGGAAGATGAAAATATTGCTTACAGCATAACACTAGGAAATGCTTGGTCGTAGTAATGTGCTACAGTTGATACTGCTCCCATCAGCTAGCCACAAGTCTTTATAAAAAAACCAAAATGCCTGTTCTTAGGAGAAGAACATGGACTAAAAGGAAGAAAAATGTATGTATGCATGGTCAGAAAAGTGGAGTATCCTGCAAAGATGCATATTCTAAAGCAGGTCTGTATTTCATTTGAGTGAACAGAACGGTCAACCATATAGTTCATCTGTATCTTAAAACATGCCTTTGCCTTGAGCTAACAAATAGACTACATGGAGTTAGGACATGCAGACCACATGCATTTAAAGAAATTTGTTTTTCGTGTCTTATAGTGAACTCTGATTTTGCAGCTTGAGAGATCAAACTTTTTTTGTGATACAAGAGAAAATCCATTAGGAGGCATAATAAAGTTGCTTTTCATAATGCTTCTTGTAAACTAATGAAAAGAATAGCCTGCCCAAATTATGGTGTGAACTGTTGTTAGGTCGGGTTTTATAGAGATTAGCTAGTTACATTTTCCATGTTATTTTTATTTGAAGTCTAGATGTCTCTGACCCTCTTATCTACTATCTTTATTGGAGGGGGGCAGTAAAGAGCATGTAGGAAGTCAGATGTCTGTGAAACATGAGATCTATGAATGAAGTTGTGATGTTAAGTTTAAAATGTGTCCAATATTTCTATATCTGGTTGATTGTACAAATTCAATAAGATTTTGGAAAATCAAGGTGTGTTCACTTTGAATGATACTTTTAAAAAAGTTCTAAATCACACTCTGTGTGCAGCAACTTTGTTACTATTGAATACTGCAGATGCAGTAGTGACCCAGCTTGCTTTTCAAGAGACAGTACACCAGTTCACTTTTCGAACAATCTACTTGTAAACTATGAAACATTAACTGGAAGTTGCTTCCCCCCCTTAAAAGTAAAGCTCTAATCCCACAAAGGCATTTTATGGGAATATGAAGAAGCAGTTAAAACATCAAAGCCGAAAGAGGTGACTTGTTATCCGCAAAGCTGCAAAACAGAACTTCTGACTTTATAATAGGCTATTACGACAAAAAATTAGATCTAATAAGATGAATGCATTTTAATGATTTGATACTTTTGCTTAGGTTGCAGGTTTTTTTTAAATCTTGCAAGTACCTGCAGTCTAATCCCTGTGCTTGGGCTTTTTTTTGAGGTGGGGAGTAGGGGTGGGCTGGTTGTAGTTATTGGGGGAGTGGGTGGAAACTGACCCTGTCTCCCCTATGCATAAGGCCATATGCTGTTTGCATTGGCTTGGCCTGTGACTTGGTTTTATGATGTTCTTGTTATAAATCATAAATGGTATTTTCGTTGTTTTGTGGTCTCTTTTAGATGGAGATCTTCCTGTGTAGGTTGTTAGCTCTGTCAGTACAGGTGGCAAACATGGAATGAAATAAATTACCTCAAAAAATGGAGAAAATTCAGCTATACTTTTGAGAATAGGTTTGTGATAAGCTTTTCAATGTAGTTGTCAACTGTAAATCTTGGGGATGGGGCAATCCATCTGGATGGGATCTGGCATAATTAACAATTCTTGGTTGTTCCCTTTCCATATCCAGCAAGAGATCCAATATTGCCATTAGTGCAATCAAGGACAGCAGTACTACAGCATTTTACTTTTATCTTAGGTTGCAAATGCCATGAAGAACTCACTGCCCTTTGATGCTCCTGATGCATCTCAAGAAGGCCAGAAAGTACTGAAAGTAGAAGTTACTCCGACAGTGCCAAGGATTTCTCGAACTGCTATTACAACAGCTTCTATTCGTCGTCATCGCTGGAGGAGAGAAGGTGAGCTTTCTCTACCAAAAGCAAATACTGTAGTGTACTGTATTCATCATCATCACTGTAATCTGGCTTCTGAGTTTGAATGTTTTCAGAACAGTTGGTTGGGGTTTTTTTTGTTTGTTTGTTTTTGGAAAGTGATATTCTGTAACAGTGTATAGTATTTTACATCTTCAGAGCACTGCGTGAACGTTAACATTTTGGGTGTTTGTTTTGTTTTTGATTTGGTGATAACCCATGAGGTATGTGAGAAAATGGAGAAGCTGGAATATGTTCGGTAAAACTTCTTTTTTTTCCTCCATGTTACACAGCATAAAATTGTAGGGGTAGAGTTTGGCTTAGAATTTGAATTCTTTCTTTAATCCACACTAAACATCAACTGCCTCCCATCATAAATAGCTCAGGGAGTGAATGGTATTATCCAGACATTGATAGGGTTCCATCTACCTAAGCCTACTGAAGACAGTGGGAGAGGGAAAAGCTGAACATCACACTCCTACCATCGTATGGCCCAATTTAGAGAGGTGGCATGTCATAAAATAGCTTTGGATAGCTTAGAATTAGTCATTTTTTTTCTCAGTGAGTACTTAATGTCTTATGGAAGTATGTTTGACTGTGTGAAGAAGAAATATAAATATGTAGTAATATTTACCTTGATATGATAACATCTTCAACAAAGGTGTAGCAAAAAGCTTGCTTTGAAATCACTTTGTCATACTACTTAAAAAGCTTTGTTGCTGCATGTATAAAACATTGATTAAAAAATGCTATATAAATGGCTGAAGGTAAAAAGTAGAATAACCTGAAAATAAACTGAGGGTAAAAGAATCTGAAAACAATGATTACATTTTTTCCTGTGATACTTTTTTTTTTTCGTATCATGTGCAAAAGGATGTGATGACCTCTGGTCTTCAGCTGAATCAGGATGTCCGAGACAAGACGTAGCTGTCTTCTGTTTTCAGGACTCTGGGTCATGTTTGTCTTCACTGTAGTTGCCATTATATTTATTTGTTAGTCTCTGGTCTACAGTGTAGCCCACCTGTCCCTTTCTGTGGATGTTCTCACAACTTTTAACTAAGCATGGGTAATGTTTTGTGTTTGTTCCATGTCTGCAAAATTCTTCTGTTTTCCCTGCCTGGGTTGGAATGCCAAGAAAGGAACAGAAAAGCACTAAAATGTTATGTGTTGAATCCCAGATGGCTTTGACTTCTCAAACGAGGCTGACTCAAGCATACCTGGCTCACCGATCCAACACGGCTCCACAGACCTAGGGATCAAACGTGAGCAAGAGGGGGAGGTGCTGATGCGCAGGACCCCTGAGCATGGCTTCCTGGAGCCCACCTTGGCAGCAGCCACAACAGAGGGTAGGACAGAGATGAGGAGGCAGAAGTCAGTGAGGCAGTTGCTGGAGGAGGATCCTGGCTCCCTATCCCCAAGCAGAACTTCTTTCCCTTCTAGTGTGTGTTTCCGCTATCCCAGGGTGTATTAGCTTCTCTTTGCAATACACGCATCCCCTATATACCTAACATCAGGTCAGGTACTACCTTTTGTTATCATGTGGGCTGGCCTGGGGCTTGCATCTGTGTGGCGAAAGACTGCTTGGCATGGCAAAAAAAAAAAGATGGGTAATAGCCAAGAGCTTTGGGATTGCTTGGAAACCTTCTATTACTGAGCATGTTTAATCAAATACTCAGAAGGAAAAAATGCACCAGATTAACATGAATCTAGTGCTGAAAGTATAGAATATAAATGGATTTGGCTACAACTTGGTTACCGTAGGTCTTGTTAGTCTGCAGATTTTAAATTTCTGAGAACAAAGTTTGCTGTTCCCATTAAAAGTCAAGCCTGTCTAAGACAGATAATCAACTGCTGACATTTACATGAATGAGCTGACTGCTTTGAAGACAAGTACCAAAAAAGCACTTACGTTTTCAAGAAGAACTCAGGTTGTCATGTTCCTAAAATCTTTGGAAATAATTATTGCTTTCTTTCAGTCATGCTGTCCACACAGAGCTGTAGGATTTTGTATGTCTGCTCTGCAGCCAAGAATAGCAGATAGAATGGCTGGCAGAAATGTATTTTGCTTAAGTTCATCTAATTTTCTCATCTTTACTCCATAAAAGATGTGGTTTTGAGTACTGAATTTGAATGACAATTTCTTCTCAGAGATAAGAATTAATTTCTTGTAAATTTAAATAATAATTTTCAAGTGTTCTCCTATCTTAAGTCTTCTTTTCTGTCTGAACATTCCTTTGATGTTTCCAGCCTCTATAAGCATATCAGTTGATCATAAATGAGATATATTTGCACATTTGGGTATAAGATACATATATTTCAGATTTGTTCTTCTGGAAGCAATGATCTGGAGAATTTAGAGATTTATTGTAGTGTTATCACAGAATCTTTACTCTTAATCAGAGTTGCTGTCAAACAATAATTAAGACATCATGCTTCTGTAGAAGATTGTTGTATAAAAATGTTTAGTGCGGGTTTATAATCTGCTCCTTGGTGCATAATGAATTTGAGCATGCTCAGTAAGTGAGTCCTGTCTTCTCCTGAATTCACTTGTTCAGTTGGTCTTACTCCTTACTAAACTTTGCATGTGCATGACATGAAGGATATGGAGAAGTCCTCAGCTGCAGAGAACCTTCTGGGAGACACAGGAAGCAGGAAAGTTGTTGATAAAGATGTGACCTTTTAGTCTTAATTTATTTTAAGACATCTATATAATTGGGCATGATCTTGGATAAGGCATTATTCCCCATGCTTTAATTCAACAGAAGTCGAATACCCTTTAGTTCTGTAACATTAGCAATGTATAATTGTATGCTTGGGCAAACTGAATTCTGCCAGTTGATAGCATCTGGGAGAAGGCCAAGGAATGGAGTTTGGCTTGATTTATCAGTATAGGATTGTATGTGTATATATGGTGGTCTATTATTTTACTGATGTTGATTTCGCAGAAAGTTTCAGCTAGCAAATTCCCGCTTATAAATATGATTTTGATATCAAACAATATAGTGAAAGACAGATCATTTCTAGTGACTTTTCAACCTTCATGTATGGGAAGGATCAACAAAATAAAAGTCACTTGAAACAGTTGTATAAAACCCCTTCTTCAGATCAGTGTTTTGACCCAATAAGTAGAAAAAGGCAAAAGATTTCAACAATGATTTAGTAATGCCTTACAAGGTATTTCTGTTCTAGGTGATAGCAGCTGTGGTAATGTGTGCTATTTTGGGTCAGTGGAGAATGCTGTAGCTACATCTACAGAATTAATTATGTACAGGCATAAATAACACATTCTTTGGGTACAGACTTGTTCTGATAAGGAACAGTGAGAGTCCTGAATACACACTGTAGTACAATTGTCAAGTTGCACTGTCTGTTTCTCTTCTGGCCTAACAGTAGAAGAGTGCTTGGGACAAGTAGGTTTTTAGTTTTTGTTTTCTTTTTTAATTGTCTTATTGGTCTATTGGGGGAAGAAAAAAGAAAACTTCATCCTGTTTTTCCCCCCAAATGGAGTATGTAAGGATTCAAACATTTTTGATTGTTTGAGGACAGTTTTTAGAGGAAAAATAACATGTATTGGGAAAAGAATATGTGTTTTCTGAATTACTTCAGTCCCACTGAGAACTTTAATAGGTACATGGATCTGACTAGACAGAAATTCTCTTGCATGTTGTCTTCTCTATCTTCTTCGTTTTTTGAGTACTGCTGAGCTGCTTGGGTCTCTGTATAGTTGCAATATCCAAAACCCTGCAACAACCCCTCTCAGTCTTGACTTCAAATTCTGTGGATAAAATGCCGCTTTTTCAGTGTGACTCTTCTGCTTCACTGTCCCTGAATAGGAATGCCTGTTTTAGCATCCTGTTACTCAGCAATGTTTTAACGTAAACTTTGAAGAAGACTAATGTTCTTATAATAATGAAAAATTTAGTAGTATTTTCTGGAGGTACCTTCTTGCAAGTGACACATTTTTCATTTGAGTAAGAAGGGCTTCAGAGGGGACTTCAGCTGCTGCTGTTGCTGCTTGTGACTAAACATGCGTTCATCCAGCTTTGCATGATTATATAAAGAAATATAAATATTGGTTTACTGAAAAAGTGCTCTTGCTTTCAGTATGTTCCAGTTTTGTCATATTTTTATTAGCATCCTTGATTATGTGTGGAAAGGTGTGGGGGTGGAGAAGTGGTGGATTGTAAACAAAATATATCATTGTCTAATGTAAGAAAAGACACTTATGTCTCAGTGAGAAGGTGAAGGCCTAGTCTGACCAAATAGGTTGGGCAGGAGGTGGGGAAAGTGTATGTATTTTAAATACGGTTGCAGGAAGTTAAAGCAAGTAACGCACCCTTGAGTGTAATGATAGCCCTTGAAACCTAAGAAGCTTCTTTTTCTAAGACTAAAGGCTTTACCAAGGAAGGAAGACTGCAGTACATGAACTATATTACCTTTCTTCTTCTGGGAGGCTTATGAGTCAAACAGAACTATATAATACAGAATGATATCACGTCGCATTGTTCTGAGAGGCCTGAGGGTGGTATCATTTGGAGATGGCTAAATGTCTTTTGTAAGCTAATACACAGTAATAGTAATTCCAAGGCAAAGTTTCCTGAAAAGAAGTAGTAAGTTTAAAAGAGAATAATAAAACCTCTCTGTAAACTTTTCTTTTTGCTTTACACTCCAGAAATGTGAAGTTGTATCAGGCTATATTCCTGCTTCACAGAGGCAGCAACAACACTGAAAGCTTTGTGACTGTTCTGCTTGCCATAACATGAAATGTTCCTTAGTGCTCTGCTAGCAATCAGCATGAAAGGATGGGCTTCCACTTAAATGTTAGAATCCCTTAGATCCTCGCCACCACTTTTCCGCCATTCCACAAAAGAGATTTAAACATGTTTCCTTAGCGGCAAGGTGGGTTGAACAAACTGCCAGTAGAGCAGTACAGTGGCTTTAGCTGGGACAGATCCATAGGCTTTGCAGACTTCTCGCAAGTAACCAGGCTCCATAGCTTTTATGAAGAAAAGTGAAATTCTTGTAGACTGAATGTCTACCTTTGCTAACGTGGTTAAACTTATTGGCTTTTTTCCACTGAAATGAGATCTATGAAGCAAAAACACAAGTTCCATTTTCAGTTTTGAAGTTTGAATGCTGATCAGGTTCCTGCTGAAACAGTAACTCTTCTTTTGAGTACTTGGAGCTTAGAAAAAAGACTGGAATAAGATTTTTTTTTTTTTTTTTCTTTAAATAAAAAAAGAATTCTTTGTGTGCAGCCCTAATCATATTATGGGCCTGAAAACAAGTGCTTAAGAAAGAAGTTTGTCAGGGTTTTTTTTCTCTTTAAGATTCCGGTCAAAAGTACTTCCACAACATTAAGAGAAATTTAACTTCTGAAACATTTAATACAGGTGGTGTTCTCTGAAAAATCTAGATGCTGAGATAAAAGCAAATATGGTGGAAGCACCTAGATAGGATTGCTGGAAATGCGGGGAGGATTGAGCTCTGGAGGAGAGAGAACTAGGAATTAGGTTAATCTCCAACAGAAATTATAGTCACATTGTTTGAAGTGCCAGCTACACACAAGAGAAGCTTTGTACCTCTGTTGGAGCATTGTGATTGCTGGCATAGGAAGTAACCTAATTCTGAAGCTTGCTGAGCACTCGCCAGAACTTACTCTGAATGGAAGAGCTCCTGAACATGGTTAGATCTTGCTTCAAAATAGGATAAAAATAGTCTGAAGGGCGCTTTTTTTTTTAACCACCTGTAGGAGGCGAATGGGCACCAGTATCTGCAGACAGAACTAAAACAAATTAACCAAATGGGGCTTAATTCTCCCTGTTTATAGACAATATTTGGGAGATATTTCTGACTAATAAAAGTGATGTAGAGGTAAGGCAAATCAAGCTCATGGAGTACTTGTTGTTAGACTCACTTGTTCTGCTAAATATAACAGGAAGATTATTGGCTGAGAATCAGAAATTTTTGAACAGGTGGAAACCAGGTTGATTTAGCAAATGAGGTTTGTTTTGACATTCTGTGCTCATCTTTGTCTTCATGTAACTTGAATGCTTACTGTGTGTTCTGATTGGTTTGGGATTTTTTTTTTTGTTATTTCTTTTTTCTTAATAGATGCTGAAGGTGTAAATGGAAGAGAGGAATCGGTGAACCTTAATGATGCTGATGAAGGATTTTCATCAGGAGCTTCCCTCAGCAGCCAGCCAGTTGGGACCAAACCTCTATCATCTATATCCCAGAAGGGCAGCTTAAGGAAAACAGCAAGTGGGCGTTCTGCTAAGGATAAAGAAACCTCTTCTGCAGCAAAATCCAGTGAGAGCCCTCGAGATTCAGTAGCTCGGAAGCAGTACACGCACCAATCCACTGACCTTGGTGCAGATATAATTGAGATGACACCTACTAAGAAACACCTCACCCTGGCTGCTGGGCAGGTGGTGCCAAAAACCAACAGTCTGAGCCTGATCAGGACAGCCAGTGCTTCCTCCAGTAAATCATTTGACTATGTGAATGGCAGTCAAGCAGGCTCCAGTGCTGGAGCTGGTACAGAGGGTGTTACCAATCTAACAGCTGGCAACACCAATCGGTTTTCAACTATCAGCCTACAGGAGGACCGACTAGGCCAAGCTGGGGAAAGTAAAGATCTCCTTCCCCCAGGAGCTCCCCTAACCAAGCAGTCTCGATCTCCAAGTTTCAATATGCAGCTGATATCCCAGGTGTAACTTTTACTCCCTTCCTTAGGACTTCCTCTTTCCCCTTAATCGCCAGGCAAGTTCATCCTTGGGCAAAACATGAACCATCATCCTGCAGTGTGAGAATACTGACTGTTGTGATCTTGTTTGATTTGGTTTAGCTATCATATTGTATTACTGAAACAGCAATAATTCTTCCCTCATCTCATCCTCCCCCCCAGCCCCCCTTGTAAACATGGTTGTGAAAGCCGTATATAATGTACTGTATGCCTTTTTCCATGCCTTCTCCTTCCTTTCTCCTTGGGTGATGTGCAATCCATCGTAGGCTGATCAGTCCCATTTCAACACTGTGAGACTGGAGACACCGGTGGAAATGGTGAATGTGATCCCTATGAGATGATGTTTTGGCTTTGTTAAGAAATAGAAACGGGTTTGGTTTCTTGGTGTACAGTACTGCAAAGACTACTGGATCATGACTTTTCTTTCTCAGAACCAGGAGCGCCTCAGAGATTCTAGTGTGACTTTGGACCTCTCTGAGTCTGTGCAATCAATTCTGGGGAGGGGATTGTCATTGCTGCTCCTGGCTGCCTACAGCACTTTTTTCATTAAAATGAGGGTAGTTTTTTCTTGCCTGCCCCCAGTCTCTCATCCAAGAAGCTTTTGATGTTCAGCAACTGAGACATGCATATTAACAAGTTGTTTTCCCTCAGAGAGAGGATTGTAAGTAGATAAGATAGGTTACAATGCACTTCTAATGGTGGTGTAGCCGTATGTAATGTTATGTCTTCCCCTCCAGGACACAGGGTTATTCTGCATAAACTAAAACTTAGACAATGCCATGCTGTTAAAGCAATTTGGTTTGTAAGTGGGAGGGAGACACTACTTTGCCAGGAAATAATGGCTAGCTTTGCTCCATTTTTTTTTGTTGTTGTTCTTGTGAGGTGGCGATCACTGAATTGAAAAGCGTATTCAGGTAAAGAGTATTTCTCAGGCTCCTTTCTATGGTATCATGGCTGTTGGAAACCGCTGCCCCTCTCAGCTGCTTTCTCAGTGTCACTGAATTCAATCATGGAGTAATTTGAAGAATTCTGCAGTCCAGACAGACCATGCTCTTAAGGGGCTGTCTCGGGGATAGAGACAGTAGTTTTCTAGAAACACTGAAGCTTCAATGTGAAATGCTTTTCTAGAAACACCATTTGCACAAAGGGGTATTGACAGTCTTTTTTTCCCAGAAGGCTCACACTTCATTGCCTTGATATTTATAATCCATTGAGTTTTTTTAACTGTTATTTTAGTGACTTGTCCCCTACTCTAGAAAATTCAGAACTCGTGCCATTGAGCCAAGCCTTGAATGTATATATGACTGGTGTATGGGCACTGGCTGGTACTTATGCTGGAGAACACTACTTAGAAGCACACTTCTGGTTACAGAGGAGAATGTTTGTCATTCTCTCCCCATCTCTCTCCATCTCTTTTTGGATTGCTAGAGAGAAAAGGGGAAAGTTCATCCTCTATGCTTACATCATGTATGATATCCTGGAAGTTTACAAATTGTAAATCCACAGGAACGAGTTACTGTCTTTATGTGGGCACTTTGGTTTCGCTGTCACTGTGAAGAATAAACACAAGCAGTTCTAAATAGAAGGCTATCTTTGAATGATAGTCTTTGAGAAATTCAGGACAATGACATGGTGTTGCATTGCTGGTAGTTGGTTTTGGTTTTTTGGGTTTGTTTTTGCTTTTTAATCTCTATTTTAAATAGAACTTTTTTCAAATTTACATTAAAATTCATTAAAATATTTGAAGGTTTTTGTGGTTTGACAAGTCACTTTGGTAGTCTAGTCCTCATATCTTACATTCGTAAAGTGAATTAAATTACATCTGGTCTGATGCAGAAATTCAGTTAAAGAGTGAATAGAATCATCATCAGAAAGAAAACCTTGCAGCTTCTAAATTGAAGTTAATCTTAAAGGACCACCAGTCACACACAGATGGAACTAAGGCAAAGTTGAGATTAAGCTATGAGGCATTTTCTGTAAAAATGTCAGAAGTTGTGTATGGTTAAACTCTTTAATTTATTTTATGCGGTTATGTGAGTGGAGACAATTGGTAAGTCATAGCTGTCCAGAATATTGCTTGCTAGCTTGTGTCCTGAAAGTCCAAAGTTTGTTTTGTAGAGACCATCACAAAGGAAATTCTGTTGAAGAGCCATCACTGAAAATTGAAAAGGACCAAATAATTTGCTTAAATTTTGGGGAAAGAAAAGGTCAGGGGTGTTAGCTAGTTTTTGAAGAATTACTTTATTCTAGTATTCTAAAAAGTAAAGTTGTTCATTAGCAAGGTTCTTTACGTTCTACGTTTGCCATTATAAGCATTCCTCCAGAAGTTTTAGGACGCACTTTTTTTTTTTTAAATATTCTTATGTGTGGGGTCCCACACTGTTAAACTATTTCAGGAAAGTGAGACAGCTCAGCGACTTCAGGTAGGGAAGTCAAAAGTACATGCATAAATTCAAATTGGTTAAAACTTTAGTCAAACTGCCTTTTAAGATATTTTTACAGTTCTGATTTTGATGATGTGCCTTTTCTTATTGTTTCATCCATTGTATTTTCGTTTGTTCTAGTGTATTTATAACTACCCCATATAAGGCTTTTTAAAGAGTTCGAATTTATCCCTGGAAAAAAAAAAATCTTTGCTATGTGCTGATGTGGTACATCTATAACTTCTCAAAATTACTCTTTTGGTGCAATGTTTCAGTTGTGGAAGCTTGTTTTGTTGTTTATGACAAGTACTGTTCAACATCTTATCTTACAAAATGAGTCATCACTAATATCTACAAATCAGCTGTAATAACATGCTTTGCCAGTGCTGTGTGTCATGTTTACCATTGATGCTACTAGATGTGTCTCAAACTATGCCAAGGTGCATTAAGATTGTAGCGAAGCTTTATACACTGATGTTCAGTATGCTTAAAAGTATGTGGCAGAAGTAAAATTGGAAGTGTCTGGGATATGGGTTGAGGGAATAGTCTTTCTAATTATATGTGCTAAACAAACTACAAAACATACTTAAATTTTCTGACACCTGTGACATATTTAGACTTAAATTCACTCTGCTGTGTCTTGTTTTAGAACATTTGGTACTTGACATGAGGCACTAGATTTAGATTTCTGCAGTATTTCAGTGCAACTGCAGCATTATAAAAGAAGGTCAAAAGCAGAACACTAGGATTTTTTTTTCCTGTGTATGTGTACATGCATGCACGTACGTGTAATTCTTAGGTGAGGTAGTGTGGGTACTATATTTTAATGTGTATATACTTATAAGTAGGGATAAATGAATTATTCCATGATACGATTTTTACCACATTGCAATATGTTGCCATTTTGCAACTCTTTTTTGTTGTGCTTTATAATTTTAAGGAAATATAAAACGTTTGGATTGCTAACTCCAGCTTGATTATCCTTTTCAGGGGTTTATTGTGAGCAGCTTTTTAGCCGAATGATGACCCATTTTTTCATCGTGCAAGCAGCAAAGTGATGAAGTAAAAATACCTATTAAAATGAATGTTGCAAGATGACAGTTTGAATTTCTGTATTATCCTTTTAGTTTTCATTTGGACACTGTCCATTTTAAATGCAGATTTCTTTGAACACCCTTTCTGATGTGGATTTGGGAAAGTTCTATAAACATCATACTTCATTCTGTAATGCTGAACGTCATGTTGCATCCAGTAAGCATTAGATCTAGTATTTGTAGTTCGCAAGTGTGTTAGTCTTAAGTACATTTCCAACATAGTCCTGCTAGCTTTGACATAATTAAAATTATATGTTTTAACATCAAAATAGTGAGAAAAAAATTGTTTTCTGACAAAGTATTTATTTGCACTACTTATGAATGCTGGAGTTTACTGGGACAGGGTTTTTTCTCACAATGTGAGGTTTACTTGTGTGTGGGTAGGTGCATACATTTGTCACATGTTGACAATCAATTGCCTCAACTGTGAGTATACTCTATGTAAATATGAACATATTTTTCAAGAGTAAGGGGGAAACCTGCATCTTAATGGTGGTAAAGCTACTCTGTCGTAAGGTGACCTCAACTCTAACCCCTTTTTGTCTCTAGATACTATGTGATTTGTTTTACTTCTTTAGTGAAATTATTAGTGTTCTTGGAAAATTTTAGCTCCAGGGAAATTTTTCTCTAGTTGATGTATAACATGTTCAGAGAATTATGTTTGACAAAATAATTTTGGAATATATAATTCTATGCTATGGCTGTATTTTAACCTAAGAGTTTAACTTGTTCAATTTTATCATGAACCAATGGCTATCTAAGTGTTCAGCGTTTTAACTTCGGTCACAAGCCACAATTTTTTGTTTATCTTGGCTTACAAATTTAAATTAATTTGAAGACTGAGAACCTTTTGAGTAACTTTTTGAGTAAAATGATAAAAATCAAGCATTACGGACAAGGTACTGTACTCATAATCCTGGAGGAGGTGTGGAAAATATAATGGAACATGTTTGAATGAAACATATGTACTGCACACAAAACAAAAAGATGTTTCTGATGTTAATCAATCTAATAATCTCATGCTTAAATTCTGCAATTCTCTCATTGCTAACTTGGCATGTTTAATATATCATTAAAGCAATTAGCTAGGTACAACCATTTACATCATAGGAATGGTCTGCGTCAGAACAGTAAACGTGCCCTCTTTTTTTTTATTTATTTAAATGGCTTGTTTAGGATAATTGCAGGACTAATGTTGCAAAATACCACTCTTTTCCAAACACGGAAAGCAAAGAAGCCAGATCCTCCGTACTTACGTTGCATTCTTGGTTTATATCAAATTGTTGAATATTTTAAATTTTCTTCAGTATTTTAAATGCTATTTAGCATATGGGCCTTAATGTCTCTTGGCTATTTTTTAGTTTGTTTTCCCACTGGCACTCGGATAAACTTTGCTGTGGAAGGCTTTTCTTTAGGTGATTCAGGGTAACAGATCATGACATGGGTGTTGTGCTAGTGAACACATGTATCAGTCTGTCAAAATTTGCATGTCATGACTAGCTGAAGAGCTAAAATACTTACCTGCCTCTTACATGGTGGTGGAAGACGATGGAGAGCTGTGAGCAGCTTGGTTTGCCAGTAGATCCTGGCAACAAGCAGTAAGTGGATTTTGCAAGACTGATATGTACATGAGGATTTCTACATAGTCGTTATGAAATTTTATTTAAAATAAAACAAATATTGGAACAAGATTTTAAAACATAACAGCTATTTCAGATAAACTTGCATAGTAAGTTTGTCAAGTGTCATGGTCTGTGACATTAGAAGTTCAGAAGCAAGCTGTAGAAGTCTATGAGTACCTTACAGCTTCCAAAATTGATTGCGTAAAAATCTGTGCCATGCTATTTGTCTGTATTCAAGATTTAATGAAAAAAATTACAATTTTTGCTTCATTCTTTTATTTTTCTCTAGGCTACCCCCCTCTGTTGACTGTTGTTTGGGGTTTTTTTTTCTGTATTCATCAGATTTTACCAAAGGTATTTTCTGAGGGACCAAATGAATTTAAAATGGGTCCATAAATTATCCCTCCTATCATAAAGGATTACTAGGTTATTCCTTTGAGGAGCTGTTGATGGGAACAGATGTATAGTAAAACTTTGTGTCTTGTACAGTAAACCCTACATTTTAGCTTGTGCATGATGAGCAAAGTGATGAGATCAAGTTTTATTATCCAATTATTTGGTTGTGAGCTCCCAGTGTTTTACAGTCAGTGAGATGTAAGCAATTTAGGGTGGAATATCTTTGTGTTCTGATAGAACTCATCAAAGCAATTAAAATTTTGACTCTTGAACAGATGGTTAATCACTCGTTAAAATATGGTATAGAATTCACCCAGGTTTTTGGTTTTAGAGGGTGGAAGGGTTGGGGGAGATTTCTGTTCAGGAGTTATCTGCTAGTAAAGTGACTGTATGGTGCTTTCTCATGGAAACTTCTTTACAAATCGGTAGTGGATCCGATGTGTTTGAGTCCTCATCCTCCCCAGAACTGATCACAAAACAGAAAAAATAGTCTGAATGAAGCAACCTTTTACCTTTTGTTCTAAAATACGAAGGACTTGGGAGTGACAGAAATACTGGCTACTGACACTGTTCTTTCCGTTCAGGCAGTTATTGTTGTGCTAACCTTTCATGTTATTAGTTTATGAAAAATGCAGGTAGTGAAAACTTTGTGGTTTCAAGTATACAGTAGATGTGAGTTACCAATCACTCAGGATAAACCAACCTGTCAAAGTATTAATAGATTCCTAGTACTGGGGTGTGTCTGAGTGTTTGTGTGTGCCAGTGTTCAATGATTACTTTAAAACAAGACTTCAGTTTTCTTGCAGACAGTGGATACTCTTGGCATGGATATTACTAGCTGGTTATTTATGGAAAAATACCATATGATGAAATAAAATTGAGTCACTTAACCTTTTTTCCATATCAAAGATTCCAGGAAAAAGCTAATAAAAATTTTAATAATTAAATCAGATACTCTTAATACATTTTAGATTTACTATGCTATGCTATTAAAAAAAAAACCCAGCAACTAAATAGAGGTACCCCCCATGCTGCATTTTTAAAATTTGTAATTCCTGTACTTTACAATTAATCTTTTGATCTCTTCATCCTTGTAAGAATAGAGGATATGCTGTCAATTTTGCTAGCATAAAGAAACATTCTGCAGGGGTTGAAAGATTATTCTTACTTTTTCCTGTCATACTGGGTTTGTTTCTCTGAACTAAGGTTTCTGAGGATTTTTACTACTTTAGCATTATGTAATACCTCTGTCATAGAAGGAGCATAAGCAGCAAGTAGCCCACTTGCTGTGGACAAACAGGCTAGGCAAAAGGACGTGGGTTGGTGGCGTGAGCCCCTCTTCACCGGGATAGCCCTGCGTGCTGGTACGAGCCCCAGACCTTTGAGTTTCGGTACTGGTGAAGGACTAAACCAGATGGGTTTTTAGTAGCTGCGACCTCTGCTGTGTGATGTCCTTTGAGCTGGGACCAGGGAAAATCTTCACTCTTGGACGTGAAGGTGGCACGCATTGAAGATCATGTTATTGGTGCATGTAAGCCATTACCTTAACTGTCTTACTGAGCTGGTTAATGCTGTTGACTGTTGTTGAAATGTGAAATGTAGTTAATATTGACTTTGTAAATACCTGCCAGAGTTGAATTATAATTATTTTAAACCATTGTAAATAGAGATGTATAAAACTCAACATAATCTGCAATGCAGAAAAAATTATATAAATATATAAAGATGTTAAATAAATATTGTGCTGTTTCTGAACAGAAATGTGTGCTTTGTGAACTGGCTGGCTGTTGTTGGGTTTATTTTGTTTTTTTTAACTTTGATTGACATTGATGGGGGGTGCGTAATGCAGAGTCCATCTGCAGGGTTTCATAACTTGGAGACCCACAAACGCGCGAGTGCGTTCGGCGGGAGGCAGAGAGCAGCCGCCGGGGGCTGCGTATGGGGTGACCTTGCCTCGGGGCGTCCCTCTGAAGCGGCGCCGGGGCCGGACCGTGCGGAGGGCGGGGACAGCCATGGGCGCTCCCGGCGGCTTCGCGTCGCCACGGCAACCCCGGGCGCCCGTCCGGCGGCTGCGCGCCTCGCTGGCAGCGGAAGTCGCGCCCTCTCGCCCCTCCCGCCGGCGGGAGGTGAGACAGAAAGGAGGGTCGCGGATTGGTCGAGGTGTAAGTCAGTCAAGGCGTGGCGGCGTCGTTCAGTGCGCGCCCAGCTCGCCTTCAGGGAGGGTGGTGCAATCGTCCATTGTCGGGCACGTGAGCCCGCTTCCGCCTCCTGCTGCCGCCGCAGGGGGCGGCCGGGAGCTCGCGGCGGCGGAGCAGGGTGTGGGGGGTTAGGAGCCCGAATCTCGGGCCCTCCGGGGCGCGGTGCGGTGAGGCGGAGGGCAGTTCCGACGGGGCTGACCCGGGGGTGCTTGCAAGGTGCCCGCCATGAGCCAGCCCGAGGGGAAGGGCGGCGGCGCACTGGAGGTGAAGTTCGTGCCTGACGAGGAGGTCCTGGCTCACATTGCTGACGACGCAGGTACAGCCGGCTCGGCGCCCGCTGCTCCCAGGGCGCTGGGAGAGGGGGTCCCGCGGTGCGGCCCGGGTAGGGAGCCCTCCTCCAGCACCCGGCGCAGCTGAGCGCCTTGCCCGGGCTGCAGGCAGGACGAGGCCTTCAGCGCCGCCCTCCTCCGACTGCCCCTTCCGCGGTTTGTTTGTGTCCTCGCCCCGGCACGTGGAGAGGGGCAGCTGCGGCAGGGTGGCAAGTGCCGTCGGCTGAAGGTGGTGGGGATACTAGCTCTCGATGCCAGCTTCCCGAGCAGCAACGTCTGTGTAACAGCCTGGGAGAGGGGGCACAAGCAGTCTGGGTAACTTCACACCCCTGGCATGGTTAGACGCGTACAGAATCAAATGGGAATTGGTTCCAGGTGGCTGCTACGGGAGTCTGTTGTAGCAGTTTCGACTACTTGTAACGTTTGGAATCTCTGTGGAGATGCTTAAAACTTGCCTGTACAAGGCACAGAGCACCCAGATCTCACTTTGCTGTTGGGCTTGTTCTGAGAAGGTCAGACAGAGGTGTCTCAGTCTAAATGCTCCCAGGAGTGTACTCACAGTCTACAGGCCGGGTCTTTTCGACTTGCTCCCCTTTGCTAGGCAAGATAGGGGATGTCAAATACCATCCCCTTTGCACACAATTTGATATTTCTGTGTGTTAGTCACTGTCATTTCTCCCAAACTGTGGAAGCTGATGTGCTGAAACAGGATTCTTGTCCTGGTGGACTGAAGGGTGCTAAAGGACGGAGTAATGGCTGTAGGGGTCAGCTGACCACCAGGGTGCAGACCAGCTATTCTTTCAGGAGGACATATTTTCAATGTTGTATTTGATTTGCACAACAGGAACTTGGTCTCTGAATGGGGCAGCTGCATACTACTGCAGTAGAAATAGTGAAATAGCAGGAGGTTAAAGCCTTTATCACAATCCTAGGTATAAAATTACGGAAGGACAAGACTCAGCTAACAGTCACTGTGAAAAGATTTGTGAAGAAGCTTGAGAATATTTCGGACAATGAAGCTCAGGAGATCCTGGAAGAGAAGAACTATGTCGCTGCTCTTGGAGTATGTGCCCAAGGTATTAGCGGGAGAAAACCTAACACAGCTGTGACTTTAGGGCATTCTTGCAGTGTCAGTGTTGTACAATGTTGATGAAATTGCTTTTGAGAGCTGACCAGCTCTGGCTGTGCTTGTGCTAACAGCTGAAGGAGAGGATAATGGTTCTAGGATTTTATTATGATATTTATGTCATAACACCAGCAATGTAGCGAGTCCTTTGAGCCAAATAGTAAAATGTTGCATTCCGTCTTCCTTGGACTGGGAATATACCAATGCTTTTTAAATAGCTACAAGTAACATTTCTTTTCACAGATCCAATGGGAAATGGCTCAAGTGTAAGTGGTGGTGAAGTTTACTCATTCCAGACTCCCAAGCGCTCCACCAAAATGGCAGAGCTGGGTACATTTTCCTTTTTCTTCTTTCATTCTTGGTCCAGTTATGGTCTTTTTTTAGAGTAGCCTGTTAATGTGATTTTTCACTTCTGTTTATTCAATACGTCTATTTGAGAATTTCAGTAGCTTTTATGTGGCTCTGAATCGAGTTTCCTCAGAAGCAAAAGCACAGGACTAGGACAAAGCAGAGGAGTGGTGGGGATAAGAAATACAGATAATAAAAAATATCAGAAAGTAGATGTTTCGTAATGCCGAGATAAAGTCTGCATGTAAGTGCTAAAGGATGGCAGGGGTTTTATTTGTGTAGCTTAGAAGGATATGAGAATAACTCATGTAGCAAAGTGTCAAAAAAAAAAAAGGCAGTATCAGCTTTGTGTGTCAGGGGATTTCTCCTACTCAGTGTCCCTTGCTAGGCTAACTGTGGACTTAGGAGAAGCAAGCAGAAAGGGGCAGTTCTGCAGAGCGTGGGCTGTTCTGGTTCAAATAGAATGCTTGAGCCCAACTGCCACTACTTTTCTTCTCACTTAAAGAGTCTTTATGTGCCCAGCACTGTCTGAACTTCATTAGCGTTTAGCTGTCATAGCTACTGATACATCCTACAAAGGATGATCCAAGTGAGAGGGGTCATTCTTCTGTATCACTGCACAGAAACTGGTTTCCGTACCTCTTTACCTCTCTGCTGGGCTTCTGCTGTGTCTTGGGAAGTTGTGTATTTCTTACACCTGCTTCTGTGGCGGGGTAGGTTTCACTGGTGCTCCTTCCTAGTGCCATGACAGCTTGGAAACTGAGGCAGGTCACAGAATGGAAGGCTGGTTTTCCTGAGGGACTGTTAGCACGATATGGGGGCCTTCCATGTACAGATCAGTGACTCAACTTCAGCTTGTGGTGATAAGCAGTAGAAAGAAGTAAATAGAATACAAGAACCCACCTCCTTGGGGAACTGAAGTGTTTGCTATACCTGATGCTCTACCATGTCCAGTTGAGCGGTTTTAAAGGATTAGGTGAACTTGACCAAACATTGCTCTGATTCGAAGACATGTGGTCTCCCAGGTCTGCCATTGCCTCAGCTGTAAAATTGAGAAATTAATTAACTGAGAAGTTTGGTCTTTTAAAATCTTTGTTAAGGATTACATTCACCATTAGGGTTAGGCAAAATTGAAGTATTTGGTGCGCTTCCTGAAATAGCTAGGAAATTAATACTTAGAAAGTGTTTCAGGTGTATGGCTCCATGGCTGACCGGTCAGAGCTGGGAGTTTTGTACCTGACGTGAGAAACTTCTTCCCTTCCCCCGTATTTCTTACAGCCTCTGAATTAGCCCAGACACCAGGACAGAGTGTTGCACCTGATCACTCCGAGTGCCCTGAGAAGACAGCCAAAACCCCTCAAAGCAGCAGTAAGACCTGTGATGCTTTGGGGAACTGAAGCTGAGGGAGTGGGGGTTATGTTTCTATTTGGGTGGTGGAGTGGATGCTTGAGTGCCAGCTTCTGTCATGCCTGAGTAATTCAAGTCAGCTTAACATTGTAGACTGAACTGCTTGGTATGCACAGCCTCTGGTTCACCTGGGTGTTAGGTCTTTTGTTCTGCCATGCTGGTGTAGAGAAAACAGTAACTTCGCTCTCATCTGTTGCTGTGACATTTAATGATTTCCTTTGTGTTCAAAAGAAATGCTTGCACTTGAGAGAATTATGAGCTGCACTCATATGTTGAGCATCAAATGGGCAGGATTGTGTGGTTGTTCAGGTGTAAATTCACGCTTTATTATATAATATTCAAGCACCCAATGCTCTAGTGAGAAATACAGGTGGGAGAAGTCAGTGCAGGTCAACACTGGCAAAAGCATGTTACTTTGTGCTCAGAAGTGGAGCCTGATGTGCTCAGGGAGAGGACATTAGCTGATTTTTCAGCCTTTTCCCAAAGATAGCCTCCCAAAGCTGTGACCAGAATTAAAAGCTGCCTTCTGCAGTTTAACACTGACTGCCTTTGGCCTCTCCTTGCCTACCTGTGAGGAACTAGAGGCTTCCCTCATAGGATTAACCACACAGGAAGCTGATATTCTGGTGCAGTGTACCTTTGAATAGTGAATGTCTATTTTTCTAATGGACTGTCTTGTGCCACTGTTGAAAATATGCAGTACTCTGATCAATGCTGTTTCTTGCTTTGCAGAAAGTTCAAGTTCAAACAAAGTGCAGCAGAGGGTGAGTCATAACCCTGCCTTGATTGTGGGTTTCTTTTTGTGTGTGTTTTTTTTTCCCATGTTTAAAAACTTGAACTGGCCAATTGCTACAGTTCTGGATAGGAAGGACCTTGAAAAGCTGCGTGCACTGGACAGATGTCTCTCCTAATCCAACTGGGCAGGAGTAACTCAAGTGAGAACCAGAGCTACAATTAATCACAACTATGGAATTTTGAGTCAGTGGGCAAACAGTGGGTTTCACAGCCTAATTAGCATTAGGTAGAGACTATTTCCTTGCATCACACAAACGAGGATGTTAGTCCCTTAATATGCAGTTAAACTCATGGCTTTCCAGTTTCTCATCAAAGGAAGAAACAGCCTTAATTGTAAGGAGTGTTGTTAGAACAGGAATTCAAGAACTGTGGTGCTATTCAGTTACTTACTTTAGCATTGGTTTATAAAAAGTAAATTGGATAATGGGCAACATGTAAGTTGATGTCATCTTTTGTGATGCTATAGAGAGACACAGTCCAGAACTGCCAGTTGTGGTGGTTATAGAGTGCTGTGAAACAGTTGGCTTTGTAAAGTGGTATAGCATCACACTAGAAATGTGTGCACAGCTTTTCTGGTATAAGGTTCCAGGATGAGATATGTCTGTAAGAGATGCTATTTTGGATGCCGTGTTGATGATTTCACATCCACTGTGACAGGATTATCAAGCGTGTTTCCTAAGTATTACAGACTTGATCTGGTGTCCTCGTCAGGCATGTGCTTTACAGGTGAGTAAGGAAGACGTGCCACTACAACCTGATGAGCCCAGGAAGCTTGGGTTCCCTTTGCTGTACTTCTTCTGGGCTTAGTATTCCAAGTCTTTTGTCATTCTGGTGGTAGTTCTCATAGTGGACTTCCAAATGACTTTGAGTAGAAAGTGTGACGTGGAACATGACTGCTGTGGGGAGCCAAAGCACTTCCACTTTGTCATTGCTTCAGTTTGACTCTTCCTGAGGTGACAAGGTTGCCATCTTGGTTGGAGATTTCACAGTTTTCTACCCTCCATCTCAGGACATCATTAGTTGAAAGAATGAAGCCCCTTTTGGAACCTGATCCTGCTCCCCTCTAGCTCTGAATGGCAAAACAAGAACTCTCCATGCTTACTGCCTTCACTTTCCCAGTTTCTCATGGGCTCAAATAGCTTGGAAATGTAGCCTGATTCTACTCTTTACTTGGCAGAGTGCTGTTTTGAGGATGTATATGTTTCTTCTTCTAATGCATGTTTTTTCTTTGCTGTTACAGAGTAAAAAGAAAGAATTTGTGTCTACCACACCTTACAGACTCAGAAAGAGGCTAGCAGGTAAATATCAACCTTTGCAGTCAGCTCCCACAGTCAGTGAGGCACTGTGTCCAGAGGAGAGTGTTTCTCTTTGCTGCTACAGGCAGAAGCCTACCATCTGATTCATCCTGCAGAGAGTGTAGAAATGTCCTTAAAGAAGTCTGTGTAGACCTTTTCCCTACAACAGATTGCTACTTAGATAAGGGTGGAAGGGTTGGAAGCACCGAGTTGCTGAACATGATCAGTAACTTGATCAAGAGACAAAACTCCTAGTAATCTAACCTATGCTGACACTGAAGTCTGGCACAATTGCTTGAACCAAGTCATAAAACTTTTTGATGATGGCTGGGATGTTCATGGTAAAGGATTTCCAATAGCTGGTTGGCTATGTGTGCCCAGAATGAATGCAGAGGAGAGTTTAGTGTATGGCATTTCATGTTCTATTTCTTCTTTTGTGTTGGGAGACCAAGACTCAGCCAGATTCCATCTGTGCTCTTCAATCAACATTGGTGACAGAGGTCTTCTACAAAACCTTTTTTGCAGAATGTGACCCAGAAGATAGTCAGCTTGCATGACTGGCATTTGGGAAAACATACATATAGATGCTAAGAGAGATAGGGAATTCCATTGTCCATTTTTAGTTACTTTTTATGGTGGGATTATGTTTCTTAGTTGGTATCAAGGAGCAAGCTTTACTAAACAATAATTTGTGAGCCTAGAACTGGGAAAGAAACGGCTGTGTGTGTATGCAGTCCTCTAAGCATTAATTTTACTTTTCTGTGAAATATATTTAGGAATTATATGCTTAAAAAACATTAGAGAATGTATGTGAGATAGTGCAAAGTGTGTTCTGTGTAAGAAGTCGTTGCTAGCTTTTAACTTTAAATTTGTGGTCTAGCTCCAGATCCATATTTAGAAAGTGAGAGTGAATATTCTGCTTCCTGCTCAGAGGAGGAGGATGAGGAAGACCAGAAAGAAGCCAGCACTGTTTTATCAGGTCGAAAGACCCCAGCAAAAATGAAGGCTGCATCTATGCCTCCTTCCAGAAACACCCTAGCCAGAAAAATTAAGGAGGACAAGATGGTGAGTGTGCAGAAAATATACCCCTGAGCTAGCAAGTGTGAAGGGATGTTTGGTGCCAGTAAGTGTCAGTGACGTCACCTGTCTGTGGGGAAGAACTGCTAGAGTAATTTCAAATCAAACCAGCTGGGTTGGCTTTTGCTGTACGTCTCAGAAGTCCCTGTTGGACGTGTGAACCTGTGGGCTAATCCAGTCTGTATCCTCAGCAGCTCCAGAAAGAGAAGTTCTAAGATGTCCAGGAGACCTTGTACTGAGGAATGGTGAAGAAATTGACTCCTGTAGCACCAAGAGAAGCACACATTACTTTCTGGCTTGGTGTTCATCATTGTCTGATTTCCTCCCAGCACCAGGGGTGCCCACACCTGCTTAGAATTATTGCTGTGTTCTGCTCTCTCAGAATCTCTTTTCTTGTCTGTGTTGTCAGGAAAGAACCATCTGACTAGGTTAGCTTTGGCAGAATGCTACTGTAGAAGCCATTTTTGCAGATATCTTCTGGCTTTCTATTCATTCTTGCTCTATGTCTCATATTGGCCATCTTCAGACATGTTTGTGGGTGCAAAGGGAGAGGGGTAACTTGATAGCAGGAGAAATGTGGCTGATATTGCTGTCTCTTTTTAGAGCAATCCGGTGGAGGAATACTTTGAAGCTCACAGCAGTTCCAAAGTGCTCACTTCAGACCGAACACTGCAGAAATTGCAGAGAAGAAGATTGAATCAGGTACACTTCATAGTGAATCACACAACTCTCTGAGCTTTTGATTTTTTTGATGAAGATTTCCGTCACGAAAATTTCCTGATGTTGCTATTTTCACTTTGTTTTTGCTGGTTGCGTTCTCAGTGGTAATGCTGATTTAGGTAGTATTTTAAGCATTGTGTCTCCTGCTGCTGCTCTGACCAGGGACAGTGCCCAGTTACTTGAACCTGAGACGGTAGGGAAAATGCAGGGAGAAGGCACTATCAAGTGAGCAGATAGTCGAAAACTGCAGCTGCTAAAACAGGTTTAAGTTTGGTTTTGGGGGAGAACAGGGAGAAGTAGAGTTGTAGAGACCTGCCTTAAAAATTATCACCAAAACAGCATTTTTGTCAATGAAATGCTTAGGAAAATTACAAGCTGTCTTGACTATTTATGTGTAGAAGATACACAGAGAACCTTTTTCATCTGAGCACTATTGGGTCAAGCCACTTGCAGGACTGGGACAGCTTTAAATGTTGTCACCTAGTTTGTGAAATGCACTTTGCCTCTTCCAGTTCCTAGGAGACAGGAATGGTCTAATTGTGGTGACTGAATTACTGTATATATTTTTTTTTCATGCGCCACTTCTACGAGCAGTTCAAAGCAAGCAGTTGCACCCTACAGAGACAGGTACACAAGGACAGGTGCCAGGGAAGTGTGTAAAATACTTGGAGCTCTTGTGTCTGTGACTGCTTTCTGCACACATCTGTGTTTTAAAAGATGGCATATATGCAGACTGCCTGATGCCTGCCATTGCCTGGAATTGCTACCCGGAGAAACATCTGGATTCTTAACAAGTTCTTTCACAACAGCTCTGGAAGGAAATCAAGGCTTTCAGAATTAAATCTACTGCTGGCTCCAAATAAATTGAAGGCTTAGCAGTTCTGTGTCTCAGTGCTTTATGTTTGTCTGATACGTTGCAGCTGTCTGTGTTCTTTCCAGAGTAAACTGTCTTCTGCTGCAAGGGAGTGGAAAGCAAAGCTGTTAAAATTGAAGGAGAAGCCAGTGCAGATTTGATGCCATTTGTCATGCTACTATGCTGTTTAAACATCAACATCCCAGGACGTCTTTAAAGCTGAATTAATCCCCTGATTCCTGATGCTTTTGAAATAATACTTTTTCTACATTTAGCTGTCTGCTGCAAATGCTATATTTCATAGAATCATAGAAAGTTTTGGGTCGGAAGGGACCCCTAGAGGTCATCTAGTCCAACCCCCCTGCAGCGAGCAGGGACACCGCTAACTAGATCAGGTTGCTCAGAGCCCTGTCCAACCTGGTCTTGAA
>Ga0065711_1001865_pt1 | contig 40297 bp, 38 predicted proteins | sample Hoacrofraction12_FD_59098 | JGI IMG/M metagenome (GOLD analysis project Ga0065711, IMG submission 59098) | Hoatzin crop microbial communities from Cojedes, Venezuela - Epithelial fraction 12 v2 (version 2) | ecosystem: Host-associated > Birds > Digestive system > Esophagus > Crop | place... | reverse complement strand
ACAAAGGCCCAGATTCTTCCTGCCATCCTTGCCAGCATCCATTTTATTTTTAACATGACAGGAGGACAAAGAGTCCACTCTAGTTCGGATTTACATGGAAATACTGTACTTCACTGGTTTTCATCAGTTTAGGACAAGAGAGTTATCTTTAACAGGTTCAATCGATTGGATGTCTCCTTTTGGGATGGAGCTGAGGTGGGGTAGAGCAAACTTGAGAAGCAGGTGGCAAGAGCACTGAATCTTCATCACTGAAAGTAAACACATCAAAAAAAAAAAAGGACTGAGGAGAAGGCGCCTATTGTCTGTGTGACTGAGGCAGGGGATGGAGATTTGAGAATACACTCCGTGACAGATAATGGGACCTTTCCCAAGGGGTCTGTCTGCCTGTCACCTGCCTCCCAGCATTTTCTGCCTGAGAAGGACATGTGTCTGTACTCATACTCCTGTTACCTGTAACACTTTTCCTCCAAAGATCCCTAATCAGATTGCAAACATTATTACATTTAGCTTCATAAACTCTCTTTTGACATAACAGATTGTTAATATACCCCACTTTACGCTCTGAGGGAAATAAAGAACTGAGACAGACGGCAGTTCAGAGCCATCAAATCCTCGACTGGAGATTCTGCAGGATTTCAGGATCCCTTCTTCCACTCCCATGCACTCGCTGCTGAAGAAACATAAGCCGTGCATGTCGCTATCTCAATTACCAGACAAAATCAATGACTGTGCAGCCCTATGCTTTGACAAGAAAAACTACCCATAATATTGCAGCTTTATACCTTTAGCATTATTTATGTGAGCAGTTTCCTACTACTCTTCTTTTTAAACTGCTTAAGTGCCTCTGTGTGTGTAGACTGGAAGGAGGCTGCTTTTTATAATAGTCTTTGCATTTATCTGAACTGGTTTTATAGAGCAAATGCGTAAGATCCACAGAGCATCAGAAATGTTTCCCACTTCTCTCAAAAACTAGATACACAGTGTTTCAGGACATCCATTAATAATCCCTGCTCTTGGGAGCGCCTAGCTATCAAAGTGCTGGGTTGGTTTATTAGTTTACAGGTTATTACTTCCCTAGTTTAGATTTCTCTCTTGTATCTTTTATGATGCAGAATATAGACTGCGAGCTGGAACCTCAGGTGCAGCTGGGCTCTGGGCTGCGCAGCCAAGGAGAGCGGAAAGGAATTAGTTTGCTCCCTGATGCGGGAGCTGCTTGGGAATTGTTCTGACCCTTGTTATAAATCAGGTATGTGAAGCAGAGCTGCCTTTTAAGTATGTTCCTCTGGCCAGACAATATTAGAGTGCTCCTCTTCCCTTTTTACTGTCACAGCAAGGTCAGGGGGCTGTGGGTGGTGTGGGGTGGCGTGAGCACTCGCTCCATGGGGCTGCTGTGTCAAAGGAGTAGGAGGGGTAGCAGAAATCCACCTGCTGGTGCTTTCAAGTGGTTCCCACTGCATTTAAATAGAGTCTGGCAGCGGTGGTGTTCAGAAAATGCTACTGAATTGAGGCCCTTGGGGAAGTGGGTAGAGGAGCATATCTGGGGCCGTTCTCAAAGACGAGCTTTAGCCCCAGAAGCCAAGTCCTGGCTGGCTCTCTCTGCAGTCAGTGGAGAGAGGCTTTGTCATTGCTTGGTGCAAAGTGGAAACACAACTTTGAACTTGTCTTTCCACAGTCAGGAGTTAAGCCTGCTGTGGCTGGAGTTGGCTGTTCTGTCTCCTGGTTTCTAGATCTCAGCCTGACATAGGTATGGGCCTGCCAAACATGACCAAAATCCAACTGCTCCAGCACATGGACAGAAACGGGACATTGGGTTTGCAGGGAAACCTGATGTTAAAATATGAGCAGCTGAGGAGTTCAGATGTGCCCAGGGTTAGATGATAGCTGAACAGCATTCTCAGAGTTAAAGCTCTGAGGGTCTCTTTTTACGTGCTCAGATTGTCATAGAATCATAGAATCATTCAGGTTGGAAAAGACCTCTAGGATCATCAAGTCCAACTGTCAACCCATCACCACCAGGCCTGCTAAACCATGTCCCGAAGTGCCACATCTACATGTTTTTTGAACACCTCCAGGGATGGTGACTCCACCACTTCCCTGGGCAGCCCGTTCCAATGCTTCACAACTCTTTCAGTAAAGAAATTTTTCCTAACATCCAATCTAAACCTCCCATGATGCATCTTGAGGCGATTTCCTCTCGTCCTATCACTGGTCACTTGGGAGAAGAAGGAAGGTGAGGGGATTCTGCCTCTTCCGTGCATTGGTCCCTTTTCTGTGCTCCCTAGGATAACGAGTAGTATCATTTCTTGTTCTGAGGTACAAGTCTAAGAGGTTTGCTTTGTTCTTAAGTTGTCCACACAGCTCTTATTGTATGGGACATCTCGTATTTCATTCATTGCATGAGTAAGAGGAAGGCTAAGCCAATCAATCAGGCATTGCATAACCACTCTAAGCTATTTAGTTGTTCATTAAACCTTTTTTTCCCCAGTGTAGAATTCAGCCGGAAAAAAACAACAATCTTTTGAGAAAAAAAACAAACATAAAGCTCAAACCCAAATTGTTCCCCCTCTGTGTGAGCTGCACTCAGCTGCACATCTGAAATGGAAATGCTGGATGTCTTTGCATGCCTGAGACTGTCAAGTCATGCTATTGTCTTGTTTTCTTGCGTTTGCAACTTAGCAAGAAAACAATATAGGAATGTTCATTAATGTCTGTGTAAATAGTAACTGCCCACATATGAACACTAAGCATATTTTCTTGCGAAAGCTCACTGTGCAGGGTAGGATTTAAAAACATGGCAGTAAGCCAGCACACTCTGGCTGGGCCTGGAAACGTCTAGGTAGCAATTTGACTGGAGCTCTCTGGAAGTTGTTTTTTTTTTTGTCAGATTTAGCGGCCTATAAATAGAGGAGTACTCCAGCCCTTGTAGAACTTTGTTATGCTGTGTCATTTGTGTTTTCTGAGCTGCTGTGCAGGCTGGGGTAGAAGGACAGAGGATCCATGGAACTGGGCTGAGAAAGGAGCTCCCTTCGTGCTGGGGGAGGGTATCAGAAGGGGGCTACTGCTGAAATTGCAGAGCCTGGCAAAAGTGAGGCAAGTCACACCTACAGAGGGACGTTGCTGATAACAGTTTCTTGGGTGCTTGATCTCGAACAGCAGTAGTTTTCATATATTCAGTACCTTTAAAACCAGCAGATCCTACAGTTCTTTGCAAAAAATATCCAGAAATCATTTCAACAACCACTGAAATGAAAATGACATTCTGGAAACGTGTTAAATGCATCTCCAGAATAGCTCCAGGCTACCTATGAGAGTTATAAGAGCTCCAGCTACCTATAAGAGTCAGGATTACATCATGCAGTCAACCTGGTGCTGTCTAATGATAATTTTATCCCCAAGATTTATCATGAGATAACAGCTGGCTGTACTGGACACTGCAGCCAGGGGGTATGGAGCAGACAGAGTCATCGTGAGGCGAGATTGAGTTTGAGTGCTGTTTACATAATTTTCGTTTGTCAAATAACAGCCCTACATAGATCATGACCATGACAGCGCCTGTGGATGGTATCATCCATCAACAGATCCACCCTGTGAACAGCAGAAGCTTTGCATTACTGGAATGGCTGAAGAAATTATTTCCATGGATCAGTAAAGACAGCAGTAATTGCCATAAAGCTCACTATAGTTTATGCAGGAGTTTTTCAGTTTCTCGTGGTGGTCTGTCAGATGAAAGACAGCGTGCAAATGGAGTGGATTGTAAAAATAATTGGGGCATAGCTTCTAAGAACAAAACTCATACTGCTCTGTCCCTAAGAAGTGTGAAAGCACAGAAAATAACAACATGGCTCTTGCAGAAGCAACAAGAGAATGTCAGAATATTAGTATGATGCTAATAGTATAGTCAGTTGTATAAATCACTTAATTGTGACAGCAAATGAAATAGTGTTGTTGTCTAGAATTTGCCCATAGTTAAAATGATGTATCTTGACGAGACAAATGCCTTGTGCGCTGCCGGTAATAAATTAGCTCCTCTTTCAAGTGAGAAAACAATTAAAAACTTGGTTGAAAAGGTCATATTTTCTCTGTGGCCACTGATCCCTCAAACTCTGGAAATAATAAAGTGTTTCTAATAGTTGTTCATTATTACACAGTTGAAAGAGGAAAAATCCGTTGTCTCATTATGTTCAAGACAGTTATGAAATTGCACTGGGAATATTTGAAAATGTAAGAGGCATATAACCAAATGGTTTCAACTTTGACAATGTATCATCATTTGCAGTTCATAATGCTGCTGTTAACTTTGGGAGATATCAGTCAGTGCACACAGTGGAAAATGAGAATAAATATTTACTTTTCATTTATATGCTGCATAAATAACAGCAAAGTATGCAGTAGACAGGTCATGAGTTGATTTTGAGGGTTGTGTAGCATAGGTTTCAGAATTACAGGAGTTATTCATTTTGCAAAACTTAAATATGTGGAAATACTTAGGCATTTCCCGACAAAGTGGGAAACACTGTGCCTTGCCAATGAAACAATAACAAAATGATTGCTTGGTATTATGAATTACTCTTGAATATCAAGTGAAGATTGGCCCCATCTGATTTTTAAGTTCTTTATAGATGTTGAAGATGGAGATGGTGGAAATGCCTGGTGTCTGAATGCATCCTCTTTTCTAGTACATTGAATTCACCTATGAGAGTAGATTGGAAATACATTTATGAGGAATATTGTGATTTGAAAGATTTGTGAGCCATGTGCATATGCTGCAGGAACTGGTGTTTAGAAGTGCTTCAAATCCTAGTTATCTCAATTTTAGAAAACTTGTAGAGTTTATTACATCTAATCCTGTCTCTAGAGAGTAATAAAATAAATGTTTTGTCTTGGAAGCAGATTTAACATTTCAGAAACCTGCAAAATGTTGAGTCTGTTAAAGCTGAAGTTTGAAGTTAATTTTAACTGACCACATAAATTATTTTATGAATCAACATAAAAAGAAATAAGTACTGAAATTGTTTGTTAGTGCCGTTCTAAGTAATGAACTGAAGTTTGTGATAATTGAATTGTGCATTTGATGGACAGTGCAACTGTACTCTTAGGAGAAAAATACAATTACATACTGGGGGAAATGTCATTAAAATAAAGTATTGTCCCTTATTTCGCAGGTGCGTATCTATCTCCTGTTTCTGTACAAGAAACAAGATAATCAAGAAAAGCAGATGTGCTATCAACTCCTTAAGTTTCATCCTGGAAATGAGGTTGGAATATTCCATAAGGAAATCAATGTCATTTTCCCACTGTCTTCTGTCTCTGTAAGAAATGCTCTGCCTAAGTCCTTCTCTGCTCTGCACTTGCAATACTTCTGTTTCTCTAGGCAACTCTAGGCTGAGCTCATGTTTTTCTCTTAAATTCATGTGAGCCTCCTTTCCTGTCTCTTCCAAGAGCATTTTGGAACCAGTTTGCACTGAAACCCTAGGATCAGAGAACACTGGGGGATTAGGTTTAAACTTGTTAAACTGAATTAACACTCCTGCCACATGATTCTGGCCTGTGCCAGTCCTTCTAATCTTGTTCAGAGTTTAGGATAATTTGTTTAGTAGTGCTGATCAGCTGGAGGTTAATTCAATTGGACTTTGGTTATTTATTCATGCCCGGATTTGCTAAGTGTCACAGCAGATACATGAGGTCTCTGTTACAGTTATGAGACGGCTTCATTAGTGTGACGGAAGAGTCCATCTGGATGACTTCCTTTCCTCACTGCAATAACTGCCTGTCAAGGCTCTTTCCGGTGGAAGAAACCCTTACATAACATCTCCCTTCCATTTGTGTCGCAAACATATTTATTACAACTTAAAATGCATTTCTCTGTTCTGATTGCTGGGATTGCCAATAATCGTTCTCAGGATCTCAGTAGTAATCCAGCTCTACATTTTAAATTGACGTCAGGATTTAAAAGAAAAGTACAAATGTGTTTTAAAAGCCATTTATTATTAATAAGTGTTTTCATGCAGTATTTTAGTCCTGCTCACTTCAAGGTCCACTTTACCCATCAGTGAAATGCAGCCAGTGCCATGGTGGAACATGGTCAGTCTTTTAGACTGTCCAGAATTAACTACCCAGAAATGGAAGACAAAAAGGAAGAAGAAAATTGCATCCTGCTGAAAACTGTGGAGGAATTTAGGTTGGCAGAACGTTGTTACTTGAACTGGAATGTGGCCAGGACACCAGGATTAATGTTAGCACAAAATGCCACTTGATTGCAAGCGTTCGGATAACCTTGGATGAAAGTCTTATCTGAAAAGAGGCTCTTCTGACAGAATAAGGCTCCCTGATATTGGCTGGGACTTTGGTTCAGGGTTGACTCAGAATTTTTGCTATTTGCTTCAGCAGTTTTTGAATGGGGCAGCTCTTGAATGGTAACAGATCTCCCCTTCGCAGCCTGCAGCACAGCAGATAATTTCCCAGAGAGGATTCCATGTAGGATGATGTCTCTTTTTAGAGATGTTTCCTGATATATCATGCAAATATTACAAAAAGGAGCCTGAAGGGATGCTTGTTCGGGAATGGTCCTGAAGATTAGAAGACAAGAAAAATGTTCAGTACTGAGAAGTCACCTGGCCAAGCTGAGCTTCTGTGGCCATATAGATGTGGAATAGCTACTTATGTCATGGAGTTACTCCTGAGCAAACAAGAACAGCATTTGCCTCATTTTTGTTTTATTATCCTCTTTGAGTGTTTCTACTGTCACTCCTCTAATAAATGTTATGGGTGGTGCTGGTAGAACTAGGTGGTGCCCAGTGAAAGCTTTGGTGATTAAGCGCAGCATTAATCAAAACTTCTTCTCTTGCTCTCAGTTTTTCAATTAAATTGTAAATCTGTGCTGAGGAACAACCATTAACTTCCAGGGAATGAGAAATGTTCCCACGTGTTTGGCCTTCTTCAGAAAACCCTGTCACAGTTACATACTGTGAAATATGGTTTCTGATGGACCAGTGTTCCCAAAACCAGCTGGGACCTGCACTACAACTCAGCATTCTTTGCAGAAGTTTATTTGCTGTTGACTTGGAAGCCAAGCTAGAGCTTTTGGGAGGAGTTGCTACTTATCTACACAAAAATGCAACATGGGTCCCGCAGCGTCAGCTTGAACAGAGAAGCTGGAAAGAGCAGGACTAAGAGAAAAATTTGTCAGGGCCCATATTTGCCACCAGATGAGTGACCTGCTGGGGCGTTTGATATTTCTTGCCCTGGTGCTGGGGCTTGCATGCCTGCGTGGTAAAAGGAAAGCATCCAGGGACCATGTCAAGGCAGCCCTCCGTAAATTATGAAAGGGTCTGTATCTTCAAAAAGCCAGTGTGTGTTCCCAAGATACAGGATCCCTGTCTGGAGGAGAAAGAGCAACTCCATCTCTGTGGGTGCTTTCCTGACACCGCAGGAATTCTGTGCAAAGGGAACAACCCTTACAGGGCTGTATGTCAGCTGCATGTGCGGTTAAGCTGTATGTGAGCGTGGGACTTGCTTTGCTATTTGTTATTGATGTCAAAACCCATCAGTACTGTTATGTGGAGTGAATCTGACCTAGGCTGTTTTGTAAATGGACCCATTTTCCACCCTACCCAAGCCCCACCGAGGTTTGTGCTTGTTTTCCATGGGAAGTCACTGATTGTCCCCTCTCCTCCAGCCCAGCCTTCCATTCCTCTCATGCAGCACCTTGGACTTGTACGTGAGCCAAGAAATGATTCGCCTAAGAATTCACTTCATTTAATATTCCTCTTCCCTCTCTTCATTATTTTTCATTTATAGGTTAAACAGCATCTGAGATGCTTAGTGCTTTCCCTGACTTCACTTTGACGAGATAAACTTTTAAATTAAACATTTTCATTCCCCCCTCCTTCCATTTGAGGGTTACTGTATAATTCTGTATTTTAAGAAAAACAGCAAACAGAGGAGTAATCACAGACGCATTTTGCTGAGAAGAGATAGATGGCCTGACATAAAGGGTTGAACATACTATTCCACAGATATCCCTGCATCTGACAAAATAGGCCAGACTCGTTCTTTATGTAGCTCCACCAGGGGTGAACAAGACCCAAGGGCTGTAAGGAAGACCACGCGCTGACATTTTGTTTCATCAAGTCCCTGGAACATTGAATATGCTCTTGATATGCAAGAGTAGGCTGAAATCTGCAATCAGCTCCACGAGTGTAATTGAATCTGAGTCAGGAGAAGTGACACCTGCGTGATGAAGAAGGGCATTCATTACGCTCTGTTCAGGTCTGTACCATACTGCTTGTGTGGACAGAGTTCTGCATGTACTGTCTCGAGCTGAGGGATCACACAATCATGCTCCAACTATCATTTCCTATATATATATTTCTACTACGTGCCGGACATCTCAATGCTATGCTGATGAATGCATAAGCACACACCATCCTTTCTAAATATCTGCTCTATACATGTGCATCAGCTAAGAGATGGACATTTGGCTTATGAATATGAAGGTGCAACCTTCACGTCAGGCTCGCTTTCCTTGCTGTGCTTGCACTCCTGATAAATCACTGCTGTCTTGGGGACATCTGTGTCAGTTCAGACCTATCCACTATTATTGCAGGCAAACATGATACAGCTGTGAAGTTGGCATAAGGTCTATAATGTTGTGTATTATCTCACACACATGCTCCCCATGGCCAACAATAATAACAAGACCTTTGTACAAGAGCCTAAAAGTCTCAAAGACAGCAGAGGAAGAAAGAAAGAGAGACCAATGCACATTGACACTGCCTTAAAAGGAAGTAGAAGAGGAGAAAATTCCTGGATGATCTCTTCATGCTATCACCAGGAATGGTCCTTTTGGGAATGGTGCAATGAAGAGCTTTTCAGAAAAATGTTGTCAAAGCAATTTTTGCTGGAAGTGTTATTTTGACCAGGCCATATTGTTTTGATCACTCCCTTTTCAAAAGTAACTTTTAGGTTACGGTGTTCTGCTTTGATGATTTTTCAAATGAAGTTGCAGTCATTTCACTTCATGTCAATTTTTCATCCACATTTTATCTTACATGGGAAAAGAGAGCAAAAGAAAACATTTGATTGACCCAAACTACCCATGGGACATGCTGTTTCTTTGAAAACTTTCAAAATATTGCTTTCTTTTTCCCAGCTTGGGAAGAAATCCTAGGACCTCTCACCCTTTGGAAAAAGCAGAATGCACTCTGATGAGGGCATCTGGTACAGAGGCCAAAATCAAGGTGCTAAACCAGGGGTGTTACTGAATCACCCTGTTGCACGTCTGGACGCAGAGAGGTCACTTGTTTAGCTATGCAGTGGTTGGATGTTTTGGCCGTGCCACCGTGTGAGCAGTGTCCCTGGGGAAAGCTGGTCTCAGTGCTTGGCAGGCAGGTCTTTGGGGCCACCTGCTGAAGACTTCACACCCTCTGAAGTGCAACCCAAGGCTGCTTGGCAGGGATCACTGGTGGAAGGAGTACACCTTGGCGTTCAGCCTTCAGGGAACCTGGCACTTCTCACAGTTAGCACTCAGGTAGGGCACTTGGGTGCTCTTGACAGGTGGCTTAAATGGAGAAAGCAACACATCTCGGCAGGGAGCCAGAAGAAAAAGCAGCTTTGGCAGGTAGCCTTTATGCGAGGTGAGTGCATGGCAGTTCTCCTTTAGAGAAGAGGAGCATGATGCTGTAACAGGTAGAAGGGTCAGACCCACTCCAGCCCTTTAGACTTGCACTCAAGTTTGGAGTTCCATGCTCCTTCCTTATGTAAAGTGGGAAACACCCACTGTTCCTTCAAGGAATTCTTACCAAAATCCCCTCTGTATAACATATATATATATACATGTATATACATACATGTATAAAACCGGTTGCCGAAAGCAAGAGAACAAAAATATTGTGAAAGTCAGCTGGATCCTCCAGAGAGGGGGATGCAAAATATGTATCCAATAAAGCTTTTCTGATTATAACCATAAATATAGAGCTGAAGTGCTGGCCCTGCTGTCCTCTCCAGTACCATTCCACCAGAAATGTGTAGCTCACATCCGGAGTCATCCCCAAGGAGAGCAATAGATGTTATACACTTGAAATAGTTCAATTTCTAACTGGCCCAAGCACAGTTCATCCCTCCTTCATCAGGCAAGAGGAAGATGGAGAATTTTAATATCTTCTGGTGAGATCATGGGACCTCTGAGTCCCTAACCTTATCCAAAGCAGTCAGTGCATTTTGGCAGTTCCATGCAAGAAACTGCAGGTGCAAGAGAAGTTGGGGTCCCAGATTGTGCTGCAAGGAGAGGAGAGTGATAATGCTTGTGTAGAAAGTTGGACCTTTCTGGTTGCTCTGGCTGAGCTGTAGGACCTTCAGATCTCTGTTTTCAGCCATGGGAGACCCTCTAAATGCTCATAAGTTTATAGCAAGATACTCTAATGGCTTTATTTCCAGAGGCAGAGGTGATGCATTCCCACCTGAAGAAACAGGTCTGTAGGCAGATGCATTCGGTGAGGATATAACACTTTATTTATCCTGGAAGACCTTAGCTTGCTACATCCATTCCTTGCTTAGGGCCAGCTTATGCGTTTTGTGTCTAAACTGAGGTATGGAGCTCGACAGGTTCTACTGTCCCCTCCAGAACAGTTGTCCTACAATACAGAGAGGGGTTGGCTCCCAGGAACCTGCCCTCACCCCACACCTCAGGCACAAGTTTTACGGGGAATGAGATAAGTGAATGGTGGCTGCTATTACAGGAGATCTTTGGAACTGATCTGGCCTCCTCTATGGTGTAGTGGAAGAGCAAAAAAAATCTTTCAGACAGCCTACTGCTGCGAGGTGGCTTTTCTTTGAACATAAACAAGAAATACATTTTCAAGGAGTGTGGAACCCACAAGCAAAAAGGAAAAAAAAAATGAGGAAATGAGATGGCTGAATTACTAGCTCATCAGAGGCCAATAGGGACTGCGGTAATACAAGCTATATTACAGTGTCAATTTGTATTGTACATTTGGAACAACAACAATCATGTTGTTTTGAAATTAAGAATAACCTGGAGGGGGCAAATAAAGTAACAGTGTACCACATATCTGAGACAGAGAGAGAATTTGTACTTGGTAATAATCAATACTTGCATACGTCTTCTAATTGAGTCAGCCCAGCCTTCCTCTGGGATGTGGCAGTGACAACTGAACTCCTCTTCCTGTTTGATGGATCTGATTGTGCTGCAGCTGTAAATAGAGCGTGCACCAAAAATGGCTTTGGTTTGTCCTCAGCTCCTAAGCACCAGCGCTGCTCAGTCCAGAGCATCAATCAGCCAGGCAGGACATGGGCACCGATGCTGTCTTGCCTCGAACAGCTGGAGGGCACAACCAAGGATGCGTCCTGAGGATCTTTCCTGGAGCAGGGCCTAATCTCCCCAGTGTTCAGCTCCCTTGCAAACATGTAGAACTAGCATCTTCTAAAGAATCAAACGATGAATTCTGGGTGACTTTCTCAACAATTTGGTCCTTGTCCTGTCTCCTAAAATAGTCTTTTAAAAATACCTCACTGCCAGAGGCATGGAGTGGGTTGGTTGATTAGTGTGATGCAGTGCTTGGGGATCCACAGCTGAAGTGTGTATTGTTCCTTGTCAGTCTGAAGTCCTTGCTCACGTGCACAAGTTTGCAACAGTCATTGGATTCAGGACTGCGAAAGAATTGATTGTGGGGACCCAGGGCTTTCATCTGGCATGTGTCCAAGGCAGACCACAGGCACCCTTGGCTCGTGTTTCCACATCTTGGCATTTCCTAACTCGTGTTTCTTCCTCTGTCCCTCCGCTATGGCCAGAGGCACATCCAGAACCAGATGAAAAGCTTTGCTTTTCCCTCTTCAAATTGTTACTTGTGTCGCCAATTCAAGCTCTTCACTTAGTTTGTGTAGGGGGATGAGTCAAAACCCTGGCCTATTTATATTTCATGTCATGTGCACATTAGTTGGTACTTTACATCCCAGGGACTTCCTAAGGAAGCACCAGTTTGGTCTCTTAACAATTTTACTACAAACCCATTTTTCCCCTCCCTTCCTTTTCTCTTTTTGTCATAGATAAGATTCATTTTTTTCTTGACGTGAATCCATTGCCTGAGATTTCTTAAATCTCTGCTCTGGGACACTGAAATCTTATCTCCGAGGCAGTATGGGGAAGGAAAAGTAGTAAATGAGGGGAACCGTGACTCATGCAGAAATTGAAATGATGAAGCAGATGCCACTATTACAAAGACCCAGAGGTGTTCAACGACCTACTGGTGGAAAGGCAAAAGCCTGGGCTTTTCAGCCTTGAAGGGCTTCTGCATGTTGAAGCTTTGAGCACCGGATGAGGCTTGTGGACTGGTGAGCTCTCTGCTTGCCTGCTAAGTCCCTTCCATGTCAGCAGCAGTGCAGCGGAGCCGAGAGCAAGGGAGCCAAGGTCTCAACTGCAGGCAGCGCACAGCAGATTTAAGCCTGATCAATAGAAGATCTGTTAAAACTTGAAATGGTGCTGCCTTCTTCCCCACAACAGAAACTTTATTGATTTTTTTTTCCCCTGGAGGGGTTGAATCTGAATGAAAGAAAATGAGGAGAATACGTGCCTGATTTTTCTATTTCAATGAATGAGCTGAAGGAGGCACCTATGTGTCTGTCATTGTGAAAAGCTCCTTGTTTTGATGGAGCCTTAATGTATTTTTCAAAAGACTCTTTGAATGCCTCGCCCAGCTCTGTTGGAAACAGTTATGTTTTGTAGCTGGCACCTGTCCATGTCTATTTATGTTCAATATTGCCTTCAAAAATAGCATCACTTCTATCTTTTCCCAATATTCAGAGCAGTATTAGTACATAGGACCATGAGCTCGCCCTGCCTCCCCTGTGCTAGGGAAAATGCTTCAGGGGATCCCAGACCAGCACCTCTCCTTGAGGATGGGTAAATTTCCCAAATTCCGCTTGCCACACAGATGGCATTTTAGGCACCACAGAAGGGAGAAAAGACCTGTACACTAACAGCAGAGAAAAATTTACAGCTTTTGTGCTGTTGAGTCCCTCGACATGGAGACTGCCCGGCACCCCAAGGTTATCGGCTCCAGAGACCCTGTTAAACAGTCCTCCGTGTCTAACCTGATTTGCTCATACTGCATTTTAAACCCATGACATCTTGTCCTGTCTGCTGCAGCGATGGAGAACAGACTGTACCCTCCCCCCTGAAGGTTATCTTTTAAAGGCCTTAAAGACTTAGCAGTCAAGCTGGGGGAGAGACGAGGCTAACATCGCTCCTCTGCTACTTCTTAGGCTACGTAAGGAGAGGGACCATTCCTCATATGGCACAGAGCTGCAGGACTCCATGTCTTCTCATAACAGACCCTTGCCCTGTGTCTGCTGTTATCCCAGCCCCTTTCTGGAGGAAAGGCCATGCCTCTGTTCATTCCCACCCTGAATGTGAGCAGTCTGTGCCTCCCGCTGAAGTGCAGTGCCTTGCTGTTGTCCCCAGTTTGCGTTTCACCTCAGTATATGGGGCCATTTCATCCAGCTTGTCTAAATCATTATGAATTCTAGCCTTGTCCCCAAAGTGTCCTTGCCATCCCTCCCTGATCGCTTTTGTCTGCATGCATAATAAACCTACTTCTTCATCCCTCACCCGTGTCTTCAATGCAAACAAAAGATGGAGCGGGAGCCAGGAGAATGTGCAGCCCAGCCATCCATACAGACACGAAACCGTTGGAAACAGCAGCTCCCCAGGGATCTGCAATCCCGTTGTGTGCATGCCTGGGGCCACAGCCCTTTCACCACATGCTTTTTAGCAAAGGAGCCCTGAAGCAAAGAGGCAGAGGCTTGTGACCCCAAAATTACAGTTATGGTGCAGCACTATTACAGCACGTGGCTGAAAAGGTGGCAAGGCAAGTGGATGGCCCTTTCCCAGGAAGACCTTCCCTCCTTTGTGAGCAGTTGGCTTCAGGATGATCATGTACAGTGCCCAGTCATGTCCTGACTCCTGAGAAATCCATTATCACTAGCCATTTTTCCCTTTGAAGTATCCTGAACTTGGTGAGCACGCAGCCTTATCTCTCCCAGTGCCAAATTCTCCTTAATGAGGTTTATCCAGCTTTTCCAGCATGGCTTAACATTGTCCATCCAGTCCGGCCAGAAAGGATCCTTTATTTTGCTAACATAATTAATAGCAATAAGCTGTCCGTGGTGTGCAGCGATAATGGTATTGATGCTGTAATGCCCCGCAGACAGGGCTTGGGATTTAGAGAAAGTTTCATCCTGTGTGCAGTGTTAGCAATTTCCACAGCTCCCTTCCTGAACAATTTCTCTTTCTATTTCACATCCTATGCTGGAATTATGCCTCCCGCTGTTTACATTAAAAATGCATTATACATGTGTTGAAAACACTGAGTTCTATGTTGCTGGCAAGGAAGGAAGCTGTTATGTTTAAGAAGCACTCTCTTATATTATTATCACTTTTGTTTAATTTAGTAGGATTGTTTTCTCTAATTCCAAAGCTGGGAAAAGACTCCTGTAAATATTCTTGCCACTAGCCAATTTCTTTATCATCCAAACCCACGTATAAGCTGACTTGCTTACGAACTGCCACATCACCAAGTTAAAATGTTGATTTCCCTCTGTTAGCTTTTGCCTGTGCTTTGGATCAAAAATATACAAGGGAAAGGTAATGTCATTTAAAAGAGGTCTAAATGGCTTGCTGCAGCACAGGGGAGCTAGGATTTATGCTAGCAACGTAGCAGTGCCAGGCTGGGGAGGTATTGAGGTTTCTAAACTCCACAGAAGAGCTGCATGGACTAGGAAAAAGTGGGATTGAGCAACTCTGCACCTGTCGGGACTAGATGTTCAAATGCACCATACCATCCTCTATAAATATGCCTAAAAGGGATTTTCTATGGGACTCACTGCTGTCATATCTAAGCACCTTACTGTACAAACAGAACGTGGCAGGGCTGAGAGTTAAACCCATGTCTCTCAGACCCAGAGCTATAACTACATGGACATTTCTATTGTTGATAATATAACTTGATCCAGGTAAATTAGAGGTCTAAAACGAAACATGGTGTGACGGGGGCAACAGGATAATAGGACAGAAATGGTGCCTGTAGGTTGAAGTCAGAGCATTCAAAGGAAATGAGGTATGAGAGAAAAAGAAGAAGAAAGGGAAATGAGAAGAGAAGAGAAGAGAAGAATAAAGAAAAAAGGAAAAAAGAGAATAGGAAAAGAAAAAAGAAAGAAGGAAGAAAGGAAGGAAGGAAGGAAAAGAAAGAGAAAAAGTGAAAGGGAAGGAGTCAGAGGTAAATAAAGAGTGAGAAAGAGAGCAAAAAGTTCCTGTGGCAGGTGATGTGCCACTTGGAGGTTCTGTGTGCAAGACCCGAGAGCTGTTTTGCAATGTACAGCACAGGGGAGATCACAGGGGAATCCCATCCAGCTTGGGGCATGGCACGAAGGCACCAGAGTGGGAAGCTGCAGTGAGGAATTACAGGACAAATGATTAAGGAAATTAAATCGGTGCAGCAAACTAGAGGAGATTCAGGCTAAGATGCAAGTCTGTAAGGAGCACTGCCTAAAGGAAGGAAAGATATTATTTTCCTTAATTAAGGACTGACAAAACTGTACCTTGTAGGCATGAGCTGGAAGAGAAAAAGATCAGTTTACGTAACCAAACCCCACTTTTTAGCAGTAAGACTGCCTGGAGCTTGGGACCCACAGTGGAAGTGGGCAGCAGGGCAGTGAGCAATCGCTCAGTGCACAGCACTTAGTGTGCTCAGTGGGTCTCTGGTGTGGGCAGCAGGGGTTGCTATGGGTAATTGGTGGATGCTGTCATTACAATTTGTGTTTGTTCCCACAGCACTTTGCAAAGTGATGGAAGATTTGATACTGGCATTAGAAAACAGACCTCTCAGGGGGGCGAAGAGGCAGCTGTTCAATAGCATCTGGCAATAGGGCGTTGGGAAGCCCAGCGGAGCCGCGTGTCTGCACAGGTGAGCTGGGAGAGGAATGCCAAATATCAGAGGCTGGCCAGGGATTGGGATCCCTTCCTCCCCGGGGCAAAGGCAGGGCTTGTGGTGACTACCCTCAGCCGAGACCTCCGGTTTGTCTCGCTCCAAACCGAGCATGCCCAGCAGCACAGAGGCTATTAGAGACCAGCATGGGTCGTTGGTGATCCCTCAGCCTTCAGGAATGCAATAACATGTCTGTTAGATCTCCTTAAGCATTCGGCAAGTCACCGCTCTATCCTAGAGGGAAATAACCTTCTGCTGAACAGTTTGATTGTCTAGTGCTAATATAACAGGAGAAAGCCTATTAAATGTTGTGCTGAAAGGGTCCTTTGGGTCTGCAATAGCTTTTCTCTTTTTTCTTTCCTTTTTGCCTTTCCTTTTTTTTTTTCCTTTTTTTCCTCTTTCTTCCCTCCCTTTCCTTTTCTTTCCACTTACTTCCCTTCCCCACAGACCAGAAATGAGCAACAGCAGTGAACTAAAGACATGGAAGGCAGTGTCTGGATGAAATGGGATTGCAGACCAGCTGGCAGCATTACCTGTGGCCATGGACCCGCTTACTGCTGGGGTCAGACCTGCATCCTGACTCCCTGCTCTCGCACTGTGCTGCACACTCACAAAGGCTGCCTCTCCCTCATGTCTCTCCTAGAAAAAAATCACTACCAAATATTTGAGGAGTTTTTCCAGCACTTGTGCAATGATCTCTTTCTTCTGCTTCTCACTGGAGAAACCTGTGCAGCAGAGCCTGGATTGCCTCCCGCTCTCCGCACATCTGCCACTGGGCAAGAAGAGCTGCTGCGACCTCCAGGCTCCTGGGCCCAGCCAGTGTCCAGCCAAAGCTCTGCAAAGACAAAGGCGTCCCATCCAGTTGATGTATTGACCAAAGTACATCTGGACCAGCTGTGGCTGATCTCTCCCTCGCTTCAGCAGAGGTTTTCTTGTCACACCGGCACATGGCACTTCAAGGGGAGAGCCTCAGGGCTTCTCTTCTCCTGGCGTTGCTGAAACACTGCCAGAAACAGCAGGAGAGAGACACGTTGGGCTCTACAGTGCATCTCCCATGCAGACACGACTCTGAGCACTTGCTAGTAATTTTAAGAGCAGAAAAGAACAAGAAGCCTGTTCATTCATCACCTACGTGAAACACCCGGTGGAGAAGCACCACAATGACAGAGCCGCTTTCCCTTGTCAGCTGGAGAGAGGCAGTTTTGAGGCCCATGGACTTGCCCTGCCAACAGCAATGGCAGGAGGCACCTTCTCCCCATAGTAGTGCCTGGGTGCAGGGCACCCACAGCGATCCTCTCCAAGGGGGGAGAAGCGTGAGCAAGGCCATCACAGGAACTGGCTCACTGAAATGAAGGTGTATGAGCACTTGTAGACTGTGACAGAAACCGGTGCAATCAGTGCTGGGGAAATGTAAGTCACTGTGGAGAGCACAGATCATGCAATAAGGTGGTGACCTTACTGCTGAGGTGGCTTTTTAAAGAGGTGATTCCTTAAATCAGCTAATCTTCTGGGTCCCTGACTGTTCATGGTTCTTTGCACATCTTCAGGGCAGCAAGAGATGCCTCTTGACCCTCTGCAATTAGAACCCCTGGCTTAATCGACTTTCGCATTCTCCTAGGCTCCTTTGAGATGAATGGCTCAATCTGCTAATCCAGGGCAAAGGCAGCTCTTCCTGAGATGCAGTTACAGCTGAGACGAGAAGCAAATGAAAAGCACATGTGGAGCACTCCTCATACTTTTATTACAGTGCACGTGAGGGAGAGCTTCATGGCTGCTGCCAAGGGGTGAGAGGCTGCTGAGACAGTGCCATGGCCATGGCCTGCACCCATATTGATCCCAATTGTCCAGTCAACTCTGGCAATGATGCGGTGTGCCAGAGCCCTCATGGCAAGTGCAGCCACCGTGGGATGCTCGGCTGCAGCCGGCAGTGCTGGCAGCCTGGTCTCCTCCAGCCCCTCTGCCAGCTTAGCCCATCTTGCGAGCTGCTGGGGTAGAGGCACTAGTGCTCGCTGCTCTGCTTGCGTAACTGTATTCCTCACATCTCAGTGACTTGCTCAGGGTCTGGGCAGGCGCACGTGAGCTGAGCTGCGTTTGCTGCTGGAGCCTTGAGGGGAACCAGGGACATCCATGCATGTAAAGCCATCAGCTCCAGAGTGAAACCTTCGCCTGACCCAGTAATCATTGGCAGGGGTGAGCAGAGAAACCGCGTCTGACAGGCTTTGCCAACCTAGCTTTCTGCGAGAGATGCATTCAGAGACCTAAAAGACCCAACAGCTGGGCTCTGGCTTCAAATAAATCATTCTTCTGCCTTTGCTGTCATCATGGGATGTGATGAAGCCGCTGTGGTGGCTGAGGCGCAGATGCTGAGTCTTATTTCATTCCATGTAAATCCTGCTGATATACTGTGCCTCTGATCCCCAAATGGTGTTGTCCCAGTCCTGGGTTTGGGCAAAAGGGACAGGAACTCCCTGTGTCTTGCCAAAGGCCCTGAGATGCTGCTTGGGTTTTTTTTGGGTTGGCTTGATGCCTGCTTGGGATCCTAACCTTGCAGGAGAAAGGCTGCGAAGAGGATCTCCAGTCACTGCTTCTGGAAATGCCACACACACAGCCTGGCCGGGACTGATGGAGAGGCAGCATGGCTGGAAGGATGTACTGAATCCAGACCATCCCTCCAACACTAAGGAGATGTGCTCCTGCCCACCATGCAGACAAAGGTGCTTCTCCTGTGCTGAGATTGCTGGAATTGAGATGTGCCCCAGGCATTGTCCCCTTCCCCATGGTGTACACGCCTGGGGACCCCTTCTGGGGCAGTTGCTGAGGTAGCTATGGGGCACAGCAGTCAGTGTCACCCTTGGCTTGGGCACAGCAACACCCCACCGAGTCAGCCTCTGTTAGCATCCTGTGGCTCACATACCCTGTCATGGTGTCCCGGTGTTTCAGGGATCCCTGGTTTCCCTGAGCACACAAAGAGCTGAGCTGGGCCTCAAACATCTCAGCTCTTGTCACTCAATGCCACAAACTGGGTCAGTGTATAGTGCCCACACTGTGTGACTTGCTTCTGTAGGTTGGTGTTCACCATATGTGCTCCTCCAGCAAGCCTGGAGTATGCCTGGGGCAGCAAGAAGAAATAGAGCTCTTGGCTCTCATCCTGCTCCCTCCCCGAAACCAAGAGACTTTTAACTTCAAAAGAAGCTGGCCTGAGGCTTGCCAGAGAGGATTCAGTGGGAGCGTGTCCTAGGAGCAGCTTGTCCTTCTGCTGGAGGAGCCGTAGGGCTTGTCCTAGTGCTGCTCCTTCCAGGTGCAAGAGAAGCCTGGAGTGACCTGCCAACATCTCTGTCTGAACCAGCCTGTCCCACTTGAACACCCTTGAACAGGGAGAGGACAGAGGATGTTCATGCACGATTCCCCTGGAGGACTAAGCTAATCAGCCACTGGATGTCATTATTGCTCCAAACAAATACATTGAAGAATCTATTCCAGACCTCCAAAAAATGTGACTTTTCAGTATGGAAAGCTTAAAGCATGCTTCCTGAAGACGCAAAGCCGTTCACCTCTCCTGCAGCTCTTGGCTTCCCTGGCACACCTCAATGTGCCCGGGGGACAGGGTGCCTGGGGTTCGGCACACTGAGGACGTGATCCTGTGTGACCTCTCTGCCCTTCCTGGGAGCTCCTGCGCTACCTCCTCATCTGCGGGGTGACATCATGGCTGTTTCTGTAGCAACACCGTAGCAGGACTGAGCAGGAGGGAGACGTTCCCCCAGCAGTGTCCCATGAGAGCCCCTGATGTGGTCCTGGGTTGGAGAGTGGAGCTGGCAAGTCAGAAGGCTTTTGGCTGGTATCTGGTCCGATAAATGAGGGGGGAACAATTTGCTTCAGGTGCCCCCCTTTCCTCTCTCCTCATCATTCAGCTGGGGACCACAGCTGTCTCACTGGACCTGAATTGAAATATTTTGCTTTAGGTTTTTCGACCTGTCTAAAACTTTTCCTGCCTTCTCCCTGCTTCACTTTAAAAGTGAGGTCTGGTCTTAAAGAAAACTGCCCTTTGAAACCACAGTGGAAAGTTTCATTTAAAAAAGGGCAACAGCTTTCCTTTGACTCCCTCCCCCAGGGATTTTTGTTGCAGTTTTCCCAAATTCAGCCTGATTTCATCAATGATTTTGCTTCTTGGATTTTCCACTTATGGGCTGGTTTGATATTTGCTGAAAAGCTTGTTCTTTGTTTGATGGGAGAGCCAATGGAAGAAGGGGGATGGAGGTTCAGCCGATGCCTGACCCTCCTCTCCCCAAGCTGCTCGCAGGTCCTCTCGCTGCACTCCTGGTGTGGCTGTGCCGTCACAGCCTCCCATGAGCTCTGCCTATATCAAACGGGGACAGACTTTTCCCAGCACACTGGGAAGTCTTGGGCATCCCCTTTGCTGCGTGTATGATCAGGAGTTTATGGGGGAGTGGAGAGCAACTACAGAGGAGAACCAGCATTAGCACCGCAGTGCAGCGTGGAGAGAAGGAGCGGACAATCCCCGGGGAAATCCTGGCATGATGCTTGCTGGGGAGAGCTTCCATATAGCCTCACCGATCTGTACTCTTTCATCTTTATATGCCTGCTTCTAACTTGCCCTATTTCAGTTATATCCCTTTCATTGGCTTCTCTTCTTCCACCACAGCCATAAAACAAGCCGGGGAAACACCAGCTGCTGCAAGCCTGATTTAAAGAAATAATTCTGAAGCAGCAGAGCTGGATGCGCGCAGGCTGTGCCTCATCTCTAGTACTGCCTTAGGTCCCACAAACAGCTCTGGCCAGGGTCAGCATCTTCTGCTCCCACTGCAAACCACTGCAAGGAGACACAGGCCAGGGGAAAAGAAAAAAAAAAATCATTCTTCTCAGCCTTGCTCTTAAGCTCTTGCAAAGAAGAGCTCAGGATAGGCCTTGGGTGTGTGTCAGCAGAAGGGAAGCCGTCTCACAGCCCTGGTAATAGCTCCCAGCATATGCCTGTGCTCCCTGCTTGTTTTGACTTGCGTGGGAATCTTTGCAATCAAAATGATACGACAATTCCAATCACTGCTGATCGCTTTAGGCAGGTGTAATTCAAGCTCTGACTGCAGACGGTTGTCATTTAATTAACAAGGAAAGAGCCAAAATTCTGCGTTAGACTGGGGAAGGCAAAGAGAAGAGCCTAAGGGGGACTTGGGATAATAGAGAGCGGAGGATGCCAGCAGACTTACTCAGAGTTTAGCTGTTCACACAACCGGGTAACGCCGACATTATTCCCTGCGTCACAGGCAGAGACATGTGCTCGGCAAGCTGTGGTAGGCAACACAATTATCCACTTATTTCAGTCCAAATCGTGGGGAATGACTTGAGGACAACGCAGAGGGAAGCCCTGTGCAAATCTCTTCTTGGTATTGTTACCAGCTCTAGGAATTCACAGGCTCTTAACCCTCTTATCTCTTCTCTTGCCGTTTTATCGCTTTGATTTCATTCCTGGCCCAAGCAGCACTTGCTCTCAGCCCTCTGGGGCTGAGCTCAGCCAGGATATGAATGGCTGCAGCTCTCTTTGGTTGGTGGAGCGGTGCTGGCCCTCTGACAGTGCAGAATTTGTCCCTGTCGTGCTCCCTTTGCAGCTGCTGACTTGCCAAGGGTGGTATTGCTTTGCAGTGGGCTGTTGCAGTGGGCCTCTGCTTTCCCCGCTTCTGACCTAGATTTCAATTTTCTACATCTAAAATTAAATGAATAGGTCTTGTTACTGCAGGGGAAGTGGTGGGCAGTGAAGGAAGTGTTTCAGTCCTGCTTATCATGGGAAAATTGAGCATGTTTTGAAACCATTTTCAGTAACTCCTGTCCTGATGTTGCAATGATTCACCTTCTGCAGCACGTGCTGTGCAAGGCTCTCCCATCTTCTTGGTCGCCAAGAGGCATCAGCACCTGGCTGTGGGATGTGTGTCCAGAGCTTGCGTTCATGGAAGGAAACTGAGGCACACGCCTGGCAAATACCATGTGCAAGGTCACTGGATGAAGATGAGCTCAGAGCTCAGTTCTGAGCTGTTTCAGCCCTTGGACCATCTCATTATGGAATAACTGAGCCAAAGGGAGAAGTCAATCTGTAAATATACAGGTAATCCAGGTCACCTGGAGAGATATCAGAGGAGTTTCGTATCCCTGCTCCAGCAACTGTGACAACACTGCTTTGCTTGTACAGCCTCTGTACCTGGGATCCTGCCGGCTGCTGCAGCAGCCCATGCTGCCATGCACAAACACTCAGGTGAGGGGCCAAGGGAAAGACCTCCTGTGCTGGGAGGTTCTGAGCTGATGGAGGGATTTCCAGTTGCAGAGACAGCAACAAATGTCACTCTGTTGTCCCTTGTACCCATGTGTGCATTGATACAACCTTGCACATGCGTGACCCAGAGCATGCATCATGCAGGACCTAATCCAGCTCAACAGAACTACCCTTGGTGTCCCACTTGGTCCGCTGGCTGCTGGTTTGACGTCCTTGAGCTACCGGGATGGCAGGGCCTTGTAGTCTTTTAATTTAGTCTTGTCTCAGCAAATGGCTGAGATACTAAAAACCAAATTTTGGAGAGAAGGGAGATGAAAATCCAGAGGAAATTGCTGGCTTCCTGTGGTGCTGACTCTGAGCTGTTTGATATTCTCTCTTTTTTAAGGTTTGCTTGTTTTAAAGCGACATTAATTGGGAAGATGCTGGAGTGTCAAATAGAAACCACTCCCTGAATAACCTCGCTAATGAGCATGTTATTAAAGCAGGGTTAGGAGCTCCCTAGAGGGCTCTCGCTGGATAGGATTAAATTAAAAAAAAAATCATCTAAACTAGAAAGAAAATCTCTGTTAGTCTGCAGTGATGAATATAGAAAAGTCCAATGAAAAATGTCTTTGAAATGTTTAAGCGTATGTCTTCCTATCTGCAACTAGTCTTCTCCATCCCTCAGGGCTCGCTCAGGCAGGGAAGAAGGGTTTAACAAAGCAGAGGGTGGAGAAGTTGCAGCTCAGAGCCTGGCAAGCCCACCCTCCCGGTGATCACATCTCCGTGCTCCCAGCACCTGCCCATGTAGGTTCAGCAAGGGCAGTCCCTTTGTGCCACCAGGATGGAGACTGTTGCTGCCCAAGCAATGTGGCTTGTAGCAGGCAAGACCCAGTGGAGATGGGGCTGCTGAGACCTTGTGTCAGGAGACAAGAGAGTGCCTGTGATCTCTGCAAAGTGGAGCTTTAATCAAAAAGGTTTGCACTGACTCCATTGCTGGGTTTTTCTGATAAAGCTCTGCGGTGCTCCAACCACCTCGATCCTTTTAGGTGGCGGCATCTCTGGCTCCCCGTTCATCTACTTCTCCCGTAGGTCTGGCAGCATCTGCGAGAGCAAAGAGACAGTGCTGGTCCTGGGGCAGATGGGGCCGTGGGGTGGGGTCACACATCCACCCTCCCCTGATGGCAGCATGGGGATGCCCGTCCCCACCCCATCTCCACGTTCAGGCAGCCACAAGCACTGGTCACTGGGACAGCTTTGGGGAGGGATGGAGAAGGAGAGGCTTCATGGTCCCCAGTCCCTGCCCTCTTGCTGGAGAGGATGTGGGAGGATTTAGGGCAGGAAAGCTGTTCTCGTGCCATCTGAAGACAGGCATGAAATGCTCTAGCAAAGCTTCCCTGCAGGCAGTGAAGACTTCCAAAGCAATTCAGGCTTTTTTTGCAGCTTGCCCTTGCTTCCCATGGATGGTGGGCAGGTCAGCCCTGCCCCAGCCACGGTGGGGGCTGGCTGGGGGACTGGTTTACTGCACCTGCAGCCGAGGAGCTTAATAGCTTAAGGGCATTCTTTGCTTGCATTACTGTGGAGCGTATTTTCAGGGGAGCCTTGGCTGCTGCAGCTGTTCCTGCCCAGATATTTGGGCTTTGCAGGCACAAGCATCTCTTCGGAGAGGATTTTGTCCGTGTGCAGGAGGAGGTGTATTGCCTGCCTTTGCAAAGCACCATCTGACAGCCTGATGCAAAACATGCCAGCACCAAGCTGTGACTCTAAACAAAGAGAGGGAAAACACTGTATTTTTATTTTCTCTGCTGCTGCAGTGAGTTGGGATTTTTTTTCACTTTCTTCGTGTTTTTTCATTGCTTTTTCTTTGCCTGAGACAGGTATTTGGATTCTCTGTGCTCCCCAAACTCTTCCCCAGGCTGTCTCCAGCAATCAGACAGAGTGACAGCTCTGAAACTCTCCAAGTTAACAAGTTCAAGTGCTGATGATTAACAAGATTCACAAAGTTGATTGGAAAAAAATAGGGATATAAATAAATATTCCTGGAGATATTCCACCCCCTGTAGTCATGAACTTTGAATAATTGGAGGGAATTATGCTGAGTACTAATCAAAAGGTTTTTTATTTTTTTTTAATTTGCTAATTACTGCTGGGTTTCATCAGTGTCAGACTCTAATCATCTCAAGACATGTTAATTGACCCTTGGGAGTTGTTTATCTGATGCTGAAAGTTTTAGATGGGGTCATACAAAGAAATGCAATCACTGAGGTTACTTCTTGCCTGCCACTCAGCTGAAAGGAAGAGTTAAGGAGACTTTGGGCCACGAGGACGTATGTGCTGCCCTTCCCATCAGATGTGCTCCAGAACTTCACCTTGTGGATACCACGACTTCCTCCATCCATTGGGGACCTTTTGTTTCTGTCGGTTGCACTTCAGTATCCTCTTTGCAGGCCTCCTTTTTCTTACACACAAAGTTACTAACTTTGGTGATCCACATCCAGTGAGTGCTGATAGTGACATCCCTCTAGGATGTGGCAATGCTGCTCTTTTCCATGATAAAATCTGCTGGGATGGGTTTGTGGCACTCTAGGAGTGAACTGAATGTCCTGCTGTGGAGTGCAAGCATCGTTGTGAAAGGGTGTGTGCAAAGAGGAAGGTTTCTGGATGTTTCCTAAGCAAATTCGGATTCAAACCTTTAAATCCAGACATCTCTTCCACCTCCTGAGAAGGCGGTGACCAGCAGGAGGTGGGAATGGAGCGTCACACTGTGCCAGGCCATCGCTGGGACCACAGATGGCTTTGGTCTATCTCTGAGAGTGTCTGTGGGGTCCCCTCCTCCCCACGGAGACAGGGCTGCCAAGATGCACACTTCAGAGCTGGGTCACCTTTGCAAGACGTGTATGCAGACCAACCTCTTCCCCAGGCTGTGTCATCTTTTTCCATTATTACCTCAAAATTCACTTCCCGGGCAGTTTCACAGCCTGGCTGCCTCACCTGTCTCATGTCCTGTTAATTAAACCAGAGGAGGTGGGAATTAGTGGGATAAAAGGTGGGACAGCGTAAAGCAGGGAAGCCCTGAGCAAAGGGCTGACAGTTCACCAAATTTCTCAAGGACAGGTTTCAGGAATGGCAATGTTTTCAGCATATAATATTTTAACTAATGACCTTGGTATAAAACTTTGTTTGATGCTAATGAAATTGTCTGGGGATGCAATGCAGGGAAGTATCCTCAGTACAGAAGCACATAATGTCGTACCAGAAGACCTGGGTGATCTCAACAGGAGTAGAAGAGAAGAGATAAGAGTGCCAGCAGTGCAAGGTTGCACACGTAAGGGCAGATGCTGAGGACTTCTCCTACCAGCTGAGAAGTGAGCACCAGGTCAGGAAAAATGCCCGAGTCACCTGCTTAATGATGGGTGACTACTACTGCAGAGATGCAACCCAGCCCCGGGATGGGTCTGTCATGTCCATCGTGGTGTCCCAGCAAGAAGTGGATGTAAGTCAAAGCAGGAGGCAGAGGAGCATTCCCAGGTGGTATGTTACCCCCATGCCATGGATGGGCACCCCCAGGCTCGCTAAGAGGGCTGGAGCCACCACATGCGTACCTCCAAGAGCATGGTGTGATGGGGCAGTGGTCGGCTGCCAGAAATACTCAGAGAAATGCTCTGTCAGTACTCTGTTGATAAAGTCGCAGCATGGATGTGAGGGTGTTACCTTGAAGGGCTTAATAATGATCTGGTTCTTTAGCATTCATCTGGGGAAAGAGCAGAGCTGGTACAAAGCACCTCTGATGGCTCTGGCTGCATCTGTGCTGTGCATATCTGTGGGAGGAGGAGCTCTTAGGCAGAATCACACTTCTGGAAGAAAAGAAATGGTGTTTCTGATTTACAAAGGCTTGCAGGGCACGGTGGGAGGTTGAAGAGCAGAGCTAAGGAGACTTGTGAGAGCTGGTAGCTGGATTTCCTCCAAATAAGTCTTTAAAATGCATCGTTGTGAAGGACAGGGATTTACTCCACGCCTGGTGGGAGCACAGGGCAGCCTGCCTCTGCCCCGTGCTGCTGTGCCCAGCCACAAATGGTACCCACGTGGGTTTGGAGACATGAGGAGGCTGGAGGGGAGACCACAACATCTCCCAGGGCCTCCTGGTACCAGCCCAGACCCTTGTGGTGCAGCAGCAGCCCCAAGGCCGAGCTCTGCACATCCGCTGGAGCCGCAACTTCCTGGTGACAGTGATGGAAGGACCCATGTTCCCATTCCTGACTGATAATATTTCACCACCTCTTTTGTACCCATTTTCATTTTGATTCCAGGATAATTTGTATTGCTTTATGAAATGTGGCCTTTCTTTCATGGCAGAAAAACACAAGCCCAACTGCAATGTCTAGGTGTTATTGACTTAAGGCACATATATGCGTGTGTTTTTATTTGATCATCTTCATTATTCTAATTTTCCCCTGCCTATCTTCTTTTTCCTCTTTATTGCATTGCTGGCTGTTGGAGGCCCTTGGAATAGAAATAAATTTTCTAGGTAATATTTCTTAATAAAAAACATCATTTATTATTGTTTGTCTCTACCAGTAAAGGCCAAGGTCCTTCTCTCATTTCTTATAAGCTTAGTTTAACATATTTGCTGGCAAGGCTGGGATAGATACCTGAATACGACGGCACTTGTGCCCCCATCCTGGCTGTACCTCACTGTAGGTGTGCTAACAGAGGTCAGGTCTCAGCCACCGACAGCGTGTCACGTGTGGAGACATGGCAAGTCCTTGCTGCCACAGCAAGACACCAAGTGTGGAAGAGATTCTTTCAGGCGGCTGCATTTACCCCGCAGCGGTGAGGGGTGAGGGGCTCCCAAGAGCAGTGCTTGATCCTGCACCTCTTGGTGTCATCAAGTCAAGCTGCCTCTTGTTTAGTCTCAGCTCAGATCCTTCCCCTCCTGTTCGCTTCAACGGTTCATCTGAAAGTAGAGGCAGAGATGTCTCCGGAAGACACCTGAGCTGTTGTTTACTGTATCGCCGTTTCAAGGAAAAGCTTTTTCTGTAAAATACACAAAAATAACTAATGACATTAATATAAACATATACTTTAACTACTGTTTAAAGCTGTCACTGGGTTAAGAAAAAAATACCCGTGCTGCATCCCAAATGCATGGTAATTATGTGGCGAATCTCTTTATTACAGGGTGTCAATCAGGCAATGATGTAGCTGCGAGTGAAATCACTTTGCGTCTCCACCAATATTCCCAGCACGGAGCTGCAGGCTCTCGCCTCTCCACAATGCTCTTGAGGTCTGTGTGCCTGCGCCCAGTGCATCTGATTAGGAAGTGGCCTTGGGAAGGAGAATTGGGCGCAGCATCTGCGCTTGGTTTTTAGGGAAGGAAATGGTTCTGCACAGTATCTGTCCATCTTCTTGTATCAAAGGAAAACACACACAATTACTTGTCCTAATTATGTGCAGCGGCAGGTGATGCTCACCGGCGACTGCACTGCAGCCCTCCAGCCTGGATGTCCAGGTGGTTCAGGCAGAAGCTGGTCCTGCCTTTGCTAGTCCTGGCAAGCGCGGAGCCATGCACACAGCCACCCTCACCCACAGCCCTGGGCTTCCGCCCGAGCGAGGCGTTGGCGGTGCTCCCGGGAAGGTCTGCCTGCCCCACCGGCGCGCTACCTGCCCGTGCGTGCACATGGGACTTCTGGGACCATCTCCTGCTGTCCCTCGGGCTGCGACCGAGGTGTGGTAGCAGGCACGGTCTGTCCTCACGGGCATGCAGGGGATGGTGGCACGGCACTGGAGCACTGCCAGACCTTGGGTGCAGCCATCTGGCAGCAGCGGTGGCACGAGGAGCTGCCTGAAGGCTCCCGGCATCCAATGCAAGGGCCAGGGGGGAGGTCAGGGCAGCCCAGGTTAATTCTGCAGAGTCAGGGTCTCTGGAACTGGGTAGAGTGGATTATTTGGGGTTTGGCCTGGAGGCTGCAGGGTTTGGGCCCCTCCATCAGTCATTTTGGGAGAAAGCTGCTCAGTTTTGTGTCTAAACACAGTAGCAAGCTTCTGCTTTTCGTCAGAGATCTGTAACCCCATCAATCCTCAATTTTCTGGGCTGGGAGCTGGAGAACAGATGCCAACACCTGACCCTCTCTGAGTCAATGGGAGGGTGAGAAACACAGGCATTTCCCCACCTGGCAAAGGGCTTTTGCATCCTTTTCTCCTGGTGCCACTGCTATCAGCTGCTTGGATCTTGTCTGCAGCTTTTGCAGGGAGAGAAGTCCTTGGGGAGAGACATCACATGTGTCCTCTGGGGCTACACGGCAGCGGGGACTGTGTGACTGCAACGAATCCCTCCCTTTCCTACTGTTCCTGGCCATTGCTCACCGAGGGTAAGGCTTCCCTTTGCTTTGCCTCTCCTAGTCTCACTCCTCTCCTCCTGCTCCCCTGGCCCTCCACCTTTCATCTCCTTCTCCCTCTAACACCACCTTCCTTGCATCCATGCTCTCATATTGGTGGGTCAGGCAGTTTTTGGAGCAGAGGTTACAGAAATTACCCCAGGTTTTCCTGTGTGTGTGTCTTTTCACAAGGAGGGCTGGAGAAACGCATTTCCACGTGTTCTTGCGTGAGGACCAGGGACGGTGACTCAGGCCCGGCAGCTGGGATGAACACAGGCTGTGTTCTCTGAGGGGAATGTGTGTGCCGTGTGGAGCAGCGAGCGATGAGTTGGGCTTGGGGCTGGAGCTGTTGCTTTTCCTGGGAGACTCTTATCCAAACCTGGCCAAGGTCAGAGTTTTCTCTGTCATCCCACCAAGCTAGATAGATAGAGCAGACATTCTTGTACACACATCTTTTGGGTAGAGCCATAAACCCCACAACCTTACTGGTTTGCCAGGGTCTGAGGAACCAAGGATGTGGTTTGCTTGGTCCGAATTCCCCCTTTCCCCTGCCTCTGCGTGGGGTGGTGGCTGCTCTGCTGCTGCTTCCCAACAGGGCCCGTGTTTCAGCAGCTCTTGGAGGACATGATAGCAAATCACTTTGGGAGCTGTTTGTGATAAAAAGTGCAATACAAACAGATAATATCATCATACTCTACTATTAACAGGCTTAAATCCCAAGGATGGGGAGAAGCTCCTGTGGAGAGCAGAGCTATCTCTCAAACACTGCTGCTGCAATTTAAAAGCACTCCCTAGCCTGGCAAGGCTAATTTCACATCTCTTTTTCTCCAGGGAATATATCTGGGTTTCTCCCTGCTTGAGGCTGGAGCCCTCCATGCTGATTAGATTCAGCCGGGGGTTTTGGTTATCGGTCTCCATGAGTCCCAATGGAGCATGACGGAGGTGCTCAGCTGGGATGCGTCCCACACACCGACCTGCCTGCATGTCCCCTTGGTGAGGACACACCCTGGGGAGGTAACTTGGCTCCTTCCGTTGGACCCCACTCGGCTCCTGGCACGAGGTGCCTTCACAGGCACATCCCCCTCCCCGGGGGAAAGTAGCTCCGGGTTCCCACTATCCCACCCAGGATTAATCCTGGGCCGTGGCTAAGGGTCACTTTATGAGAAGGACACGTTGGATGGTTGCAACAACCCCACAGCGGCCAAATCAGCTATGAGGCAGGCAAGACATGCTTGCCGAACGGTGTCCCCACCAATGTGCCACCCCTGGGGAGGCTGCCTGCTGTCTGGCTCGTCCTTCTTCCTGCCCCAATTCCCCGCCTCCCTCTGCCCTCCCTTGCCTGTGGGATTTTGTCCCGAGCTGTCGGGGTCCAAACTTGAATTGGCAATGCTACTTGGTCTATGCCTTGCTGACCTGCCTCCCCATCTCCTCTCCCATCCTTTTGCGGAACTCTTCAGCCACCTTCTGATGGGGTGATTTAAGCCTTCTCCTTGCAATGCTATGGATGAGGTCTCCCCTAACGCCCGCAGCAGCACCGGGGAGGGATAGCTCGTGGGAACGCAGGGCTGCACCTCTCGGAGCGAGCACTGAGGACAACGGGGCAATCTTTGCCTGTTTATATTCATTGCAGCCACTACAGTCCTTGGCTGGTCCATATGGGAGAGTCTCATGGGTGAGGCAGGAGAGTCAGTAAAATTAAAACAGAAAAGCATGAAAGGCAAAAATCCTTCTCCTAATTAGGCCAAATGTCCCACCCTTTCAGTTTGCATGGAGGGATGGAAATTGCTTTCTCAAATTATTTCTCTTGCCTGGAAAGGAGGCATTTATATCCAGATGTTGCTGGTGTGGACAGTGTCTCAACTGGGCTTTTTCATTTTGGTGGCCCTTCTGGAAGAGCCACATTTTTACATATCAGGTTTGGTTTCTGCTTTGAACAGTGACTCACTGAGCCTTAACTGGGTGCTCCCTGGCGCTGCTCATGGAGGCAGCGGGGATGCCGGGGGTGGAGAGCGGGTGCAGGGATGTCCTCGGCAGGAGGAATAAGGGTAGTAAATATTGAGGAGCTGTGCCACAGCTACAGCTCTGTAGTGCCTTCAGGAGAGCATCTTCAGTCCCCACCACTCACTCTCACACCAACACTAGCTCAATGCACGACTGGGCCCCAGTTCAGACACCACTTAGTTGTGGCTGGTTTTAAGTCACTGTGTTTCCCTTCATCATTTCTTTTACAGTGGGGGCTTTTCCCCCACTTGGCATCATTTCCCTGCTCATCTCCGGCTCAGACAAGGCAGGAAACGTATTTTCCAAGTATTAATTAAAATGTCTTTGCAGCAGAACATCTGCATGGAGAGCGATAGATCACCGAAGTGTGTGTGTGTGTGTGCAAGTGTGCATTGCAGGCTTCCAGATAACGCATTGCTTTGCATAATTTATTCCAGCCAGCACAGCAATAATTTTCATAGCCTGTGATCTTCAAGTATGCGATTATCAGTCTATGACCCGGCTCCACATGGCCCAAACGTTAGATTATTGACAGATAAACCTATAGGAGATGCAGGACATTTGGATCTCCATCACCTCTGGACGAATGGATTGTATGGGATGAGATCAAGCGCTCTCTTTTGTTATATCCTACTGTGTTGAAGTGATGGGTCTTCTCAGGTATTCATCACTGTCAGCTGTCTGGGGAGAGAATGGTCTTTGCCAATGATGTTATTCCATCTCCTGATTGTTCAGCTCATATCGGTTTAGCTTGAAAGATAATAAGGTAAGAAACAGAGACTTCCCAGTCAATAAAAGGAAACCTCAGAGGCTTTTTCCGTCTTGCGTCTGTCATACTTTGTTGATATTGTAGCTGCAGAGCATTTGACAGCTGGTTGTAAAACTCTTATTTACTCCTTTGAGAGAATTAAATGAAGAACATTTAATTTATCCCAAGGAGATTTCCCCAAGTGACCCATAGAACAGGTCCCTTTCTGGCAGCTGGACCAAAACTGGAGGAATTTGGAGCAATCTTCACCTAGGGGAGAAAAAAAATGTGATTTCATTACCTCTTCCCTTTCTCCTTTCATCATCAAACAAATTCTGTGTTTTCCAGCTTGGGTCCTCCCTCCCCTGAGGACCACAAAACACGGCTGGCATCTGTGGGGTCAGCCTGGCCCTGCTGGTGACAACCAGCATCTCTGAAAGGAGATCTTGATGCAGGATTGCACAGGGGTCCTTCCATCTCCGGGCACTGGTGCAACTGGGAATGGCAACTGGGAGCATTTCTCCTGCAATGGGCACATGGTGCTCCTGCCTTGAGGTGGGTGGACACAGAGGCGGGTGCCTGGCCACATCACTCGCTACATGCCAGCCCATGTGGCGGGTCAGGGCATTGATGGGCTAATGGTTAACATCATTAACCAGTATCAGGTGAAAGCTCCCTTAACTGTGCCAAGGGCAGGCGGCTGCCCAAAGCAGCACAATAATTATGTATAGCCCAAGTAATTATTTTTGTCACATCTTCCTGGCAGGAGAAGACCATTTGTGGGATGGGTTTAGCTACCTTCAGCAATACGCCTATGTCTTATTTATCCAGAACAATACTCTCAGTGTGATTTTTCTGTCTCCTTTTTCCTTTTAACGTCGCTTCCAGCCCACACTGCTTTTAATTCGGTGAGGTAAATTGAGATTGGGAGGGGAAGAAATCCTCCAAACTCCCATTCTCCGAGCTTTTGCTTTTTGATTCCACTGGGATCTGACAGCATCGCTGAATAGCAGGTCCTTCCCTTCCCAAGGGGCTTGTGAGTCTCAGCAGAGACAAATGCTATTTTGGATGGCTGTAGTCACTGCACGGCTGGCTCTTGTCGTGGGATCTGCTTGCAGCTTTGCAGCCTCCCCGGCGGCTCCTTCCTTACCTGGGTACCTCTGAGTCAGCGGCCCTGCATGCTGTGCTATTTTGAACGTCATGTCAATAAAAGGGAAATTATCCCAGCGCTGCCTTCGGAGTCCTGGCGCTGCGGGTTCATGTGGATGGAGGAGAGTTGCTCCCCACACTCTTATTTCAAGGCTGCGCTCAGCCTGCCTGGAGTCACATTAAGAAGATGAAGGACTCGGAGGTCTCTGCTGCCGGGATCCTGGGGAAAAGGAGATGCACTGCGTGACTCATTCTGAACCCATTTCCAAATCTCTGCCTGAATACGCTCGTGTTCTCCTGGGTCTCTGGTCAGCCTTAAAATAAGAGAGGAAGCTGAGATGGTGTCATTAATCCCAGATTTGGTGTACTGGATAGCTGGATTCCCACCTGAATTTCCAGTTTGTCAGCTGCTTTCATCCATCTAAAGTTTTTTCTGCTTTTCAGAGCCAATGATTTTAAGTGGCAGCAGCTGTGAACTAACCAATCCTGTCTTGTAGTTTCACCTACACATCTCAGCTGTTCTCTCCTTTCTCCCCATCTCCCTTTGGCCCCCAACACAACTGACCCTTAAACAGCCAGGTGGCCACAACAGGAACCAGTAGCCAGTCTCCATGGTGGCAGTCAGACTATTGCGTTGCCATTTCCCTTTGTTGTGGACATCCTGAAAATGCAGCTTGAAGGTCCTGGTGAGGTTTTCCTGCCTGGATTTAGCACCCCTCATCTGTTGTATCTGCTGTGGAGTTACACAGCCTTGAAAGACACACTCTGTTTTGCATGGGGACAGCCTCTGAGACTGTATAATACACGAGTGCTCACTCAAAGGTGTCCTTTCATTTACTGCTTTCACCATCAGCAATCTATAAAAGTTTAGGGCGCCTTAGGGAATCGCTTGCTTTAACATCTTTGCCTCCATAATGAGCGGCTGATCCTGGTACGAACAGGCATCTCCGGGCCCCCTTCTCACCGCATCGGAACATCACCCATTCTCTCTGTCTTGGCTTTCTCCCTCCTCCTTCCTCTTCCTCTGGGTCTACTTGTAAAGTGTTTGCTATAACTATTGAAATGGATATAGTGGCAGTTTGGGGAGAAGATGCTGTTTAAAGCTCTTTAATTTAAAGGATGCTAATTCACTCTGCTCCAGCCTCGGGTGAGTTATCCAGCTATGTGGAAGCCTCCTTTTCTCCGATTGTCAAATGAGAGGATGATTTTCCTTGGTCAATATTTAGAGACTTTGCTGATGCCCGCAGGGCATCCTGCTGAGGATGGCAGGGGAGCTCGCAGGAGGCAGAGACACTTTGGGGCACCGTCTCCATGGAGCTGGGATGCTGCCATGGATGCTGCAGCCCTGGCCGGGGGCTCCCTGGGACCACCCCCTTCTTCCCTTGTCTGTCTGGCTTGGGACCACAGCACAGCAGAAGCCTGAGGCGGGGCTGTGTTCGGCAGCCAGGGATCTGTGTGAAGGCAGCTGCTGGGAATAATAAGAAGGAACTTGGTTACAGATCTGCATCCCACAGCCACTGCTGGCCTGCAGCAGGTTGGGTGCTCCGAAGGCTGTAGCTAACCCATGTGAAAAATTGGCTGGAGACCTCCCTGCCAACCAGGTGCTGCCTCCAAGACAAGTTGGATAATTAGCTCTTCAAGCCAGGGGAAGCAGCTCCAGTGAGAAGCTGCAGGGTAATTCCCTGTGTTTAAAAGACATCTCCCCCCGACCCCCACCACCATCCTGAATTATTCCTGCCCTGTGCCCAAGCACACTCTGTTATCTTTCAGGCTGCTCCGTGTGCCCTCGCACAATTGCTCTGCAGTCTCCCCCTGTGCGATATTGCGGGATATTCCACCGCATTAGCAAGTCGCACTTGTTTTTACTGCCCAGTGTCTCTCTACGCAATATTTCACTGTCTCGCTGGCTATTATCCTGGCGGCACAAAGTCCCATTGAAATTCACGGTGCAAGTCGCCCATTTGTTTCCTTTGAGCTTTCCAGGGTTGTTCTATGCAGCTTTATGCATATCATTTTTGCTATGCAAAGTGAGGGTAATGACTTTACCTGCTCTCTTTCAAAGCACTGAACAAAGCCTGTCCCCATGCTATAGACTGATTTTGGAGTATTTGTTCTAGGGTTTGGGAGGGATGAATCAGAGCTCTTAGGGAATATGCAATCTGATGCTCTGTAAATAAAAGAAAGTCACGCTGCATCTACATGTCTCCGAGGCAGGCGTGTGCCAACTTTTCTTGCTGAGGATCAGCTTCAGGGATGGCTTTGGCAAAGCCAAGTAGCTTCATCTCAGTGGCAGTCCTGGAATAGCATCGCTTGGTTTGGCCAGTGCCACCAACAAGCCTTGCACAAGCTCTGCCTTTTGAGGAACAGATGAGGTCCCTCGTGTGTGACAAGGTGAGACTCCTTGAGTGAAGCGTCACTGGAGATGTCCTCAGGTGGACACCAGGAGCATAGGTGAACTGAAGGCACAGCAACAAAGGACAAGTTTTGCGGTGAAGACCTTCAGATTCAGGCTGACTTGCCTCCATCACCACCCCAAAGGAGCCTAAACCTTGGGTACCAGCATCATGCCTTTAATGTCTTAAACGAGGTCCCCAAATCAGTGGCCACTTGTAAAAACAGGGGTCATAGTGTCTGTGCTTGGGCCTGTGCAGTGCCAAGAAGGGCAGAGACAAATCTTTTCTCTCCATCCACTGGTGTTTGGAGGTAGCTAAGCACTCAGGGTGGATTTTGGACATTGCCCTGGGACACATGGTTTGAAATGTGTGTTTTGTTGGGCCATGACCCAAACTGCAACTTGAAAATTTGATGGCAGACTCCTTGGTGTGAAAACATCTGCAAGGCGAGAGTTATTCACCAAAGAAACTTCTGAATAACACTGAACCAGTGCACTGGAGAATTTCTCATTCTCTTCATGGACAATGCGTGTATGAAAGGGGGGGAAAAAAAATCTTTAAAGAAATTACTCATTGTGAATTATTCACTCTGTTTACTGGCTTGGAGGTCCTCAGGAGGAAGATGCTATGTAATCTGCACTGCAATAGCATGTCAGGGTATCTAGAGGGGCCAAAAGAAACCACCAACAGTGGGATGAGTCCCCTGGGGCCTTTGTGAAGGACACCCAACCTTTGCTGCACTGAATCCAAAGTCATAGTCGTAGGGTCCCTTGTGCTCCACAGGGGTGCGAGCACGGTAGGGAGAGAACAATCAGCATCAAGGAGGAGGAATAGGCCCAAATCAAGCCCATTTTCAAACTTTGGTGGTCAATACAAGCAGCACGTGGTGTGGGGAAGTGCCTCTTTTTTGAGAGGTGGTTGAGCGGTTGAGTGTCTGCATGACAACTCCACCGTCCTCCCGGACATCACCTTAGCTGCCAGGCCCAGCAAGTAAAGTTAGATCTAGAGATCAAACCAGTCCTGGATATTTCCACCAGCTCCGGGTGGGAGGCCCGAAGCAGATTCAATGATGCACTTCATGATGAACAACCACTCCGCACCAGGGCCGTGGGCTGGCAGAATTCCCTCGTCCCCACCGCTGATACCTTTTGCTGACGTAAAATTGACTTCTCCAGAGTTTCAAAGACAAAAATGAAAATCAGAACGAATGGGAATCTATAAAAACACATTGAAGCTGCCAAGTCTACAGCAGATATGATTTGCAATGGATGAGGTATTTAGCACTCTGAAAAATTGGGGTAATGATGTGCAGTAATATTTGTCGTCACCGAGGCTGAGTGTGTTAAACAAAAATGTTCTGAAATGCCGCTTCTGCCTGAGCCCGGTAACTCTTTCCCAGATGTAAATATCGCAGTTGTTTTCCAAGTATTCTTTGAATATCGTGAGGTCTTAGTCCACTTACAGCACTAACAGCCCGTAAAATGTCATTTTTTGTTTTCTAATTAGTCTGATGATTTTTAGATAGGATTTGACAACAGTGAAGAAGCATCTCAGGCTGCAAAAAAAATATCCCTCGGACGGCGAGTCACCCGCAGCCGGGCTGGTGCGTCGCTGGGGACCGCACGGCAGCATCCCCTCGTACTGCTGGAGGGTGACTCGGTGGTGGGGCAGCTCTACTCACCCTCTGAGCTGGGGGACACCAGCCGGTCTCGCAGGGACGTGAAGGGGGGAGATCGTACGCTTCCCGCAAGGATTCTTCTCCCTTTTTGCTGGTGAGAGCTCCCCATCACGGCGTGTTTTGCTCATGCCCGTGGAGCAAAAAGGAGCATAGCCCTCATGGGAGCCCTGGCTGGAGCGAGGCTTGTTGGACTTTTCACCCTCTGTGCCCGATGCATCGTTGCTGTTATGGGTCTCACGGGGCAGGGGTTCAGACACTTGTGATTTTTAAGACATTTGAAGCCATTGCTTTTTGGCGAATGGAAATGGTGTAACGGAGTGAAGGACCCCAGATTTCCATCCCTCGCCCCACAGGGGGTCCCATGAAGGCAGGGTGGGGACATCTGGCTCTCCCCCAGGCTCTGCACAGAGGCAGCTGTCATGTTGCCACCTTTCCCACCAGACTCCCCTATTTTTGGGAGCTCTCTCCTCTCTCGGAGGACACTGGGCTGTCACCATCATCGTGACAGAAACAGAATCCAGAGCTGAGCCCTACTGCTGTGGGCACTGCACGGGGGACAACTCGATCCCTGCCCCAAGCAAGGCCAGGAGTGACATCGCTCGCCCAAGGTCACACCACATTTCAGAGCCATTGATGGATGTCCTCATCTAACTTAATACGTCCCCGTTCTACATGCCCAAGCAGAGCACTGCCCAGCTAGGGCTCTGTCCCTTGGCCAGCGTTTCCCTTCCAGGTGATGCTACAAAAGGCAGCAGAAGAGCTTTCGTTCCCGTACCACCTCCACATCGCTGGGAGAAGCAGCCAATGTTTTATTAACCACCTCTCCCTCCCACACCTCTTGTTAAAGTGGGTTAGGGCTGCTCGAACCTGCTGTGTCAGACCTCTTCTGCCGCTGGTTGAGGGGAAGAGCCCGCCGAGGCTCTTCTGACCCGAGACACCTTTCTCACAGCACTCCTCCCGCCGTCTCGCGTAAGTAGAGCAGTCATCCCAGCAAGTCTACGTCTTCTTTTACTCCTTCCTGTCTTTAATAATATTATCAATGTCTGGTTTAGATTTTTACTAAATATAGGGCCAGAGGCTGGGCTGGCGTCACTTCCTCCCAGACAAACTGGAACAGCTTGCTCAGAAGTACTTACTTCTTTTATTAATTTATCTTGGTTTGCAAAGTTGTTTGATTGCACCAAGCCTTTCCACCCCCCCGTGTTGGCCTGGCTGCTGGTAGGAATGACGCTGCTTTAGAGCCTGTCCTTAATCCGTGGGCGAGGCTGGAGGTTTGGGGGGGCTGACTGTCCCAAAGCAGCCCCGTGGAGTTGGGCGCTGTGTGCCAGCGGGCAGCAAATTTGCAAAGAGCCTTTTGCAAATGTTCCCTCTCCTCGCTGCTGGTCTCCGCGGGTGAAGACCTGCAACGGAGCACAGCGCTGGTGGCATGCCTGTCCCCTCCAGGCGAGTCTTCTTCCAGCTGCCGGGGGCCAGGCTCATCTCCAGGGCTGGCACAAACCTGCAGCGTTCCCGGCTGCCCCGGGGGCTGTGTGGCACCGAGGAGGGGACTGTGCCCTGCACCTGGGACACCCGGCTCCTGGCGCTGGGAGGGACCTGGCAGCGCGCTTTCCCTGCCCGGGGAGACGTGACCGCTCGCTGATACAAGTCCTGGGCTCTGCAGCCTGCTCCAGTACAGGCAGAGGAGGGAAGGGACCTCTTGTCTCCATCCTCCCCAGGAAGATATTTGACCCCGGAGCCACCCTCTTGGTGGCCTTCTGCCTATTTCATGTCACTGCCTGCACGTTTGTGAGTCCAAAACAATTTCAGTGGGAACTCCTTGACTTCTGGGCATCCCGTGAGACATGGGAGAAATGGGGTTACCTTGCTCTGAGGAGGAAGGGGTCTCCTGTGTTGCAAGGGCATGAGCCCAGGTGGTGGTGGGGAAGGGGAAGGGGAAAAACACCAGAGCAACCAGCTCACGCAGAGACCAAGCCCCACAGCCTCCCGAGTGGGTCGGGGGCCAGGCCAGGGCTGCGGAGCAGAGGATGCTGGAGCCCTTCTCCCTGCCGCGTCCTCTCCATCACGCAGGGGTGTCTGCTGTGTTTCCATGGCCCTTCCCCGGGGCTGGGTGTCTAACGCGGCCGAGCGCCGTGCCCGGTTGCCAGCTGCCGTTTGGAGGGGGACCATGGCTTGCCTGTTCCCAGGCGGTCTCACAGCTCTGCTACTCCACGCGTCAGGTTTTCTGGCCGTGCTGGTGGTGGTGCTCTTGTTGCTGTTAAACTGAAGGGAGTGAGATTTCTCTCCTGCACCCCACCTTCTCCGTCTGCCCCCCACCTCCTTGCAGGGCTGCAGGAAGGACTCGCAGGCTCAGAGATGGTTTTGGAGATGGCTCCAAACACCTTGGGCTATCACAAGAAACACACTGGCCAGTCCTTATCTCAGATGACAGTGCCTGGGGAGAGAGACGAGCACTTTTATTCCGAGGGCCGGCTCAGTGCCAGCCACGCTTTAATCACCCTGAAGTCGTGTGCTGTGTTGCTAAAACAGCATAAAAAAACCAAAGCAGGGAGGCAGGATGGCAGTCTCTGGGTCAGGCGAGGAGTTGCTGGGGCAGGAGGATGCCTGGGAAGGGCTGAACACAGGGGTTGGGGACCCTGGGGGGCTGCGAGCAGGGTCCTGGCCCAGCCCCATCAGTGTCCCGGCTCTCCCAGCTGGGCCCAGTTCGACCCGTGGAAGTTCAGGTTTGGTGTGAGGGGTCTGGGGGGCTGTCATGCGCGTCTGGGGACACACAGAGATGTTCACAGGGGCTCATGGAGACAGGGACACGTGCGTAAATACAGACAGACCCCGGCTCCTGCACCCACCCGCCCCGTCACACACACACAGATACCCCCAGCACGCACTCACCCCTGCGCACCCCGCCGAGGTGTCACCACACGCACAAGCACCGTGTCACACACACGCACGGTGTCAAGATACCCGTGACATGCACACTCATGCCTTGACAAACCCTGACACGCTTACCCCCATTGTCANGAGGTGTCACACAATGTCAGTGTCACACACAGAGCCACAGTCACACACGCAGCGTCACACACAGTGTCACACACATTCAGGTGTCACAGTGTCACACGCACACAGCGTCACATGCATAGTGTCACACAGTGTCACACGCACAGTGTCACACGCACAGTGTCACACATGTAGTGTCTCACAGTGTCACACACACAGCATCACACACAGTGCCACAGTGTCACACACACAGTGCCACACACAGTCACACAGTGTCACACACACACAGTGCCAGTGTCACACACATGCAAGTGTCATAGTGTCACACACAGTCTCAGTGTCACACGCAGACAGCGTCACACGCAGTGTCACATGCATAGTGTTACAGTGTCACACGTACACAGTGTCAGACGTATAGTATCTCAGTGTCACACATGCAGTATCACACACGCAGTGTCACATGCACAGTGTCATGCACAGTCACGCATGCAGTGTCACACATGCACATGGTGTCACACACAGTGTCACACATGCACATGGTGTCACATGTGCAGTGTCACACACTGTCGCACATGCACACGGTGTCACACACACTGTCACACACATGCACACAGTGTCTCACACATGCAGTGTCACACATGCAGTCTCACAGTCACACATGCACATGGTGTCACACAGTGTTACACACACACAGTGTCACACGCACATGGTC
>Ga0065711_1028589_pt1 | contig 40299 bp, 28 predicted proteins | sample Hoacrofraction12_FD_59098 | JGI IMG/M metagenome (GOLD analysis project Ga0065711, IMG submission 59098) | Hoatzin crop microbial communities from Cojedes, Venezuela - Epithelial fraction 12 v2 (version 2) | ecosystem: Host-associated > Birds > Digestive system > Esophagus > Crop | place... | reverse complement strand
TCCGCCCCGTGCTATATGGGGGGAGGCGGTGGGGACGGGAGGGCGGTGAGTGGCTGGCCGTGCTTGGGCGACATGGCTCTGCTCCGGGAGGACGTGCAGAGCAAGGTGAGGGCGGCGGCCCCGGGGCCGGCTGAGGCGAGCTGTGCGGCCGGGGGCCGCGCTCAGCCCCGAGCTGGCCCCGCGGGGTGCGAGGGAGCTCCCCGCCCTCTCCCCGCGCGATAGCGCCGGGGCAGCGACCGGTTGTCATCCGTGTTTGTTTCGCGGGTTCGTGTTTTAATTGCGAGGTTTCCCAGGCCCCGCGCCGCTCGCTCCCTGCACCCGAGGTGCTGTGAGGGCAGCGGGTCGGGGCGCGGCTGCCAGGGGTGAGCGCGGGGTGCTGCCCGAAGGAAGAGGTGCCGAGGGACGGATAGAGAGCGGGGAGAAGGAGGAGGAGAAGGGGAGGGCTCGGCCGCCGCCCCGGGGCAGCGGTGGCTGCGAGCGGGGCACCTGGCTGGCGGCAGGAGTAGGGCCTGGGGGCTGCGGGAGCTGGGCCTGCTAGCCGGGACCTGTGGGGGGGGCGCGAGCGGTGAGGTGCTGTCGGCGCTTTCTGCGAGAGGTGCTGGAAGTTGCTCTTCCTCAGTGGATCGGCTGCCTGGCGTGTCTGTAGCCAGCCTTCCTGGTTGCGTGGCTTGTGTTAATTAGGCTGTCAGCTCAACTGTGACACCTCTCTCCTTTGGTTGTCGTATTAGTAGGTGGCTTGTGTTTCCTTTCTCTGCAGCAGCGTTGAAGCTTCAAGTGCCAAGGAGGATTGTCTTGTCCTTGTGGGAGCCTGGGGTGTTACCCAATATTAAGACTCTCAACTTTTCAGAGGAAATGGAAATGAAATGCTGAAAACAGGAACTTTGTGAATTAGCGTGTGTGTATGTAGATGGTGCTTGGAATTATTTCTCATACTGGATGAGCTGCCTGGCTTAATCTACCTGGTCTTCTTGGTTTAATAACTACACCTTGAATAGAAGGCAAAACAGCCCTGTAACAGTCCATGAGCTGCCTGTTTGATCTTTGTGCCATTGCACCTGAATGTAATTTTGCATTGTGGCTAAGCTTAACCCACTTGCAGGAAGATGACTTCTGTTATAAGCTGTTAAGGGTGCTTATGTCTCTTCAGTCTGTGTATTCTCCAGCCTTTTGGAAGATGTGTATTAGCTGATTTGAGGGCTAGAAGCACACCTGCCTTGAATAACTTTTTTTAGATAACAGAAGCAGATTAAAGGAAGTTGCTTATGAATCTCTTAAAGAAACGATCTTGATCCAGGAGAACTGGCAAAAGTTCATTGAACAAGCATTTTCTAGTTACTTGCTTTGAGTTGTGAACTAGCTGGTGCTTTCACCTTTGTTCTGCTGCATGTGAAACTATTAGTATTAAAGTATCTGCTGTTTGAGAATACTGAGTGAAAATCTTCATAGGCTTGCAGGACGTGCAGGTGATGCATGGAGGGGGAGGTGAAGTGTCATCTGTCTTGCAGCAATTGATAACTTTGAGTGTTGATGTGCTCTTTCTAACTTAGTAGACAGGAATACGGGGGAGAGGGGGAGATGTTTCCACAGTGAGGACTGTTGTAGCTTTAAACTCTAATGCTCAGTGGCCAAAGATTAACTAGCTTGTTTTGGGTAGTAGGGCTGTCTTGGGATTCCAGCAGCAGGGGGGAGGATAGAAATACTCTTATCTTGTCTGTTCCTGTTTGGGTAAGGAAACAGCAATGTGGAAGTGTTGTGTGGCCAGCAGATAAAGACTATGCCCATAAAGGAAGCTTCATTAGGTATTAACCTTGACTAGGAATCATTGGTAAGTATAAACTGAAAGCTGACCCTGAGGTGGCAAAGCAGGAGAGGATCAGGATATGTAGGAAGAGGAAGGGAGGGTAGGATAAGGGTGATTGGAAGTGCAGTGGGAAAGATGGTGTAATCTGTCATAGGGAGGAAAAGGCTCTTCAGACAGCGAAGTCAGTAGTGAGACTGCCAAGCTAAGCTTGTGCAAATATTCTGGTGTTTATTAATGTCGGTGCCTTGATAGTATTTTAAAGGCTTCAGTCTGCCGTTAAACTGTTCTAGATCAAAATACTGAGAGTGAGTATTGTAGCCCCTCTTTATCAGAACAGTGGAAGACAAAATGGTATGTCATAGCCTGGGACTTGCCGTTATCACTCCTGAATAGTGGTTCTTGGTGCTAGACAACTTCTGCTACATGTTCTGAAAGGAATGTGGGCCTACTACATCTTGCTTATGCTTTGCAAGAAAACTGCTTCTGTGTGCTGCTGGGCCCAAAAGCAAGTAGGGAGATGAACTGCTAGCAAGGTGAAAGCTACTGGATAAGGATGATGTACTGTCAAGGACATAGAGCCTTCATGAAGCTGGCCCAGCAGTTTGGGCTAATGGCACAATTTCAAGTCCATGGAGGTGAAGAGAGTGTGGTGAGGCTGTATGGCTGAGACTTTCTGCCTTGCTGCAGGAAGTCAGTAAAACATTCTTGCAGATGCTGAGGCAGCTTAGGGGCTTGCTTCTGTTGCACAGTTGCCATTTTAGCTGGGCATGCTTTGTGTCACAGATGGTATATGGGCTAAAAGTGCTCAGCCGTGGGCTGTGCTCTGCAGGCAGACTGGTGCAGCAGGATGGATTTGGCCTGCACTGCCAAAGCAATTACTTGGGCCCTTGAGCTGAGGAGGGAGTGGGTTAGGTGGAAGCGTCCTGCGCACTACTAGGTGGAGCAAGGTGAGCTAGAGAGGCTTTTGCTCAGAAAAGAGGATCCTTAAATGTTAAGTGTCCTTCCCACACCTCTTTCCTTCTGGAAACAGGTATGTGACTGCTTGGTTGATGCAGAGATCAGTCTGACAGGAGTGATCAGGCCAGCTTATGGCACAGGCAGTGGCAACGGGTGCTCTGGATATAGAGGCTGCCTTCTGCTTACTTGGCAAGCACTGCACTTGGCTAGGAATGCCATTTCAATGTGACTAAATCGAGCTGTTATTCCCTCTTTATCTTTGTTTTAAGCAAAATAATTAAGCCGTTGCATCACTGGAGTGCTACAGTCCAAAGTCACAAATTTGGGAAAGCATTTTCTATAGGGTAAGTAGCAGCATGGAGACTGCATGCAAGAAGACTGGTTCAGTTTTCCTCATATGTAACTGACTACTTCAGAGCTAACAGCAAGTCTGTCACAAAGGCTGTAGAATCAAAGCTTCACATCTACTGTATTGGCTCTTTACTATGGCATGCATGCATGGTACTTTCAGACATGGTTTTAGTGTTTGATTAAAGGGAATCTTAAGCTACTTGTGCTGAATATGACTGAAATGTAGTTCCAGCAGCTAATGCCACTAATATCTGCTGGCCAGATACTCTGAAAGTCTACTAGTTAACTTTTTGGTGTCATAACAAGGCCCTATGGAACTGAGGGCTCTGTATAAACTGCTAGAAAACATCATGATCCTTTAGTGCTCTCTGGAGAGCACTTGAACTGGTGTAATTAGAAAGACTATTCTGTAAAAAGTAATGGATGCTGGGTAGTGGCAGATGTAATTACTGCTGAAGTCTTGTTTGTGGCTGTTGCTTGAATGACAGCAGGGAGGTGATCAGTAAGAGGTGAAGATTTTTATGAAGTAGCTGGCAATAAGCAGAAAACTCTGACGTGTAAACCCTTGTGGAAGTGCTCCTTGCTCCTGGGGCCCCAGCTATGTGGGAAAACCCCTGTATTAATCTGACTTTGAGAACGAATATGGATACTTATTTCACTAGCAATTGGATGTTGTACGCAGTTGCTTGCACTGGCATATTCTTTTGTTAGAATGCAGAAGTAACATAGAGACATCTAGAACTGATGCTAAAACTGCGAGGGGCATCATTTTAAAGGAGTGGTTCAGGCCACTCAACAGAACTAAACAGCTTCAGTGACTGAGGGCGTTTCCTCCCACTGGGTCAAGTGTGAAGATGTGTTTGCATTGGGTAAGGCCTGATCAGAAACTTAAGTCTGAGCTGAAGCTTGGGTAGGTGATGGTCATCACTGGGCTATACTTAAATGATCCAACTCTTTTGTTGTTTTTTTCACATCTCTAAGCAAGTGCTGCAAAACTCTGCCTGGATTGGTCACAGTAATGCTCTCTGCTGTCTCTTCTCTTGAGCTTCCAGATCCGGTGATTATGAGTGTGTCCTAATTCATACTATAATATCTATTTTTAGTCATCTGGTCCTGATGCCTGGAAACATTAATCAATATAATGACTGTCTGTTATTTTGGAGAGCTCTGCTTGATGTCTTGTTCTAATTTCCAAGTCAGACAGTTGTGGTGGACAGTATCTTTACTAAGCAGGGAAAAGTGTTTTGTGTGTTGTTTTTTTTTTCTCTTGAATCCTCAAGAAACCCTGGGTATCCCAATACAAGTCACTAGAGGCATGAGCCTAGCAGTGGAAGGCATCAGAGCAGCTGTAAGAGTTGCTGCTGTTACAAACCAGAAGTCTCGAAGCTGTTTCTGAGAAAGGGAAATGAGATGAAAATGAGGGCTCTGTGCTATGTTTTGGGTGAGTGTTTGAATTTCCAGCCCAACCCAGCTATTTCCCCACTGTGCTGCTTCAGGAGTCACCATCCTATGTACATCTTTGAGCATGTGCTGCAAGTGAGGAATAATCTCTCGCCAGCTGCTTGGCTTGGATTGTATCCCCTCGAGGGTGTGGGGCAGTGGACTGGTTTCTGGTAACTGGGACAGGGAAACTTCAGTTCTCTTGCCTGTTTCCAGGAGTGCAGGGAAGAAGCAGTGATGTCCTAGCAGAGAAATGCCTCCAGGCATGGCAGGCCAGAGAGCTAAGACAGTATTTTCCTGGGAATGTCTTGGGTTGGGTGCCTGCTGTGATAAAGGAACAAGCCTGGGGCCTGGAGATGAAAGTTTAATTCCTTTGCTCTGCACAGCCTTCATGTGACCATAAGCAAGTTGGTCCTCATTCCTGCTTGTAGGATGGGTGTGGGAGGGATGGTGGAATGAAAGGTCCTGAATGATAAGGTGCTGATTCTGCAGGAGCAGGTGCTTGTGTTGATCAAGGGTTGGTGTGGAACATCTGCTCTAGGTGCACTGAATTAGTGCCTTACATAGCTGTGATAAAGAGGGGGGCTTCTTGCTTGCAGTTCGTCAGAGAAATGCTGCCCCAGCATTTTCTGTAGGGAAGGAATGCGCTCTGTCCTCCTGAACTCAGTGTGAATGCTCTTTGTAGTCTGAACCTTGCTGCTGTGATTGTGCAACTGTAAAGGTCTCTGGCCTGGAGTTAGGAGCCCACAGTGACCCTCACAGGACTAGAGCAGACCAGTGGTTTTATAATCCTCTGTTTCATATAGCTTCAGGTCCTTCACTGAAGACCAGACTCCTGAAGGATAGAGGCGATAATCCTGTGCTGTCTTCAAGCAGTGATAAGCTTGATGTTTGAGCCTGTGGTGGCCTTATGTATAGGCTGGGTCATGCATGTTTACATAGATGTTTAGGGTAGGAGAGGTACAAGATTTCTTTTAGCAAGTGGCTGCATGTAGTCCTGAGGGGCAGAATCCCACCACTGTACGTAGGGGTGTTCTTGACTTTTGTCCTGTTTCTGGGCTGGTCTCAAGCTTTGGGCCCTATATGTAGTACGTATGGCTCTGGAGTGCTGCTGACTCCCGGTTGCTTCTGTGTAAATAGGGCCTTGCTGGGGCAATAAGCTCTTCTGCAGTAGCATTCCTGGGGATTGCTGAAACTGTAGGTTATGTGTTCTTGCCCAATTGCCTCTGCAGTTTGCAGTGCTAGTGCAAGGGAGAAACACCTATGATACATGAACTGCTTTAATCTGACAAAGCAGTACCATCTTGTGTCCATACCTGCACATCTTGTGTGTGGGCAACTATCAGGCATGGAGGGGTGTGCGAACAGCATCTAATCACAGGTTACTCCCTCCACAACACTTAAAAAGAAAGCTCACAAATTCAGGACTTTCTTTAGTTTAGCTGAGGGAAAGCAATTTCCTTTGGCTTATCATACTTTCCAGACTCAGCAGTTCATATTGTTAGGACTGCTGATCCTGTTTGGACAGTAAAGATAAGTAAGCAGGATGCAGAACACTAGAGTCTGCATCTCACTGCTTTGGCCGCTAGTGTTACCTGGCTGGGAAATGCTGCCCAACTTGCCTTTCATTCAGTTGGTAACAGACAGCGAGCTATGCTCCTGGTGAAACTGATGTCTGAATGGTGGCCTTCTAACTACCCTTCTTCTGGTGCCTGAATGGGGCAGCTTCTGCCTAAACCAGTGTCAGTGACGTCTGTGCCTTCCTAGCAAGTACCAGAATCGCATGCCTGTGGGGGAATATAGTAACCTGTCCTGTGGGGTGACTGGAGAGAAGTGACTGTTCTGTTGGAGTCCCTGTAGTGTTTGGAGTCCAACTGTATCCATTTGGATGTGAGCAGTGCTGGGACTGCTGGGAACTGTGTTCCAGGGCACACTCCAGGGCAAGCATCCTTGCTTGTTGCTAAGGCAGTAGCCAGGATAGGATAAAAGCTTTCTGTCCTACAGAAGTCAGAATGGGAAGCTCAGTGTGCTGCATACGAGGTCTTTCCGTAGTCAGAAGTCTTAAAAAGGTGTTTCTCTTGCCTACCTCCTTTTAACTCTAGCTAACAGCTAGTATGCAGCAGATACAAGTCTTTTTAGCATGCCTGGAAGGATGAGGGTACAGTGACTGGAGTATCCCTCACTTAGGCATGAGAGCCTGGTCGTAGATGACAGCAGTAGCTGTCGGTGGTGGTGGGAGTTCAGGCAGGGGCAGGCTGGATAGAGGCAAATGTGTTCTGGCCTGTCAGCTGTGTCTTCTGCGGGCAGCCAGGGAGACCTGTCTACCAGATCTAGGTTGCAGTACACAGATGGCCAGGCCAGGGGGAGGGAGGTTTCCAAAGATTTTTGGAAGCAAAGCTTCACCTGATAAAGGGCAACCGCTCAGTGGTTCTTATGCAGCTTTACAGAAGCTTAGGGCAGCATTCAAGCTATCTGTGGTATCACAGGATTGCTCAGATGCTGTCTGGCACTGTTTGCGTGTGGGCTTTGGTGCTGAAACTTCTTGTGCTCAGCAGGTGGTAGGGGCAAGCTCCTGGCTGGTGGAGTCTGTGCACTAGTATGCCTCAGGGCAGCAAAACAGTATCAGTGGTGGCCCAGTTTTCTAGCTTGCTTTCCTGGGAAGGCCTTCAGAATTATCTCTGAAGGATAACCTTGGGATTCAGCCCAGCTCTGATGGTCACTCTTCAGCAAACTTCCTGTGTTGTGACCTTGATCTCTGGCAGTTTCTCCCTGATGCAAAAAATAAGAATGATTTGTTAGGCTGCAGCACTGAAGGGAGGGCAGGTTTCATAGCACAGGAGCCACCATAACATGATAGGCTAAGGTTCCTGCATGCTTCTGGAGTAGAGGTGACTGAAGCTGGTGATCACTAGTGTCTAATAGCTTGTAAAAGTCTATTCCTTGGTTTCTAGATACATGATTCTATGTGATGTAAGAACTGGATGTATGCATTAATCTTGGTAATCTAGGCTGTATATGCCTAAACTTTTTTTGCTTGCTTCTGAGGTCATGTAGGGAATTGAAACCATTTGTTTTCAATAGCTGGGTACAAGCAGCAAGGTATGACTTGAGAAGGGAAATGGTCTGGTGGCTATGCTGAATCTTACTACTCATGAGTGCAGCCTGGCTGCTTCCCTGGCTTCCCAGAACAGGGTGGCTTGCTGAGCATCAAGGCCTCGTCTGCTCTGAGTCAGCAAGTGCTGTCTTTGTAGGAAATTTCAGTCGGGCTATGACTTGAAGATGTTAGTGGTGCGTAACCTAGAGCATCTTCAACTGAGAAGGCTATTCCACTGCTCTAGAAAAGTTTAAATAGGGTAGAAATTATATTTGGGGTGTAGGCTGTTGGAATGAAGAAATGAGTCCCCAGAGGAATATGCTGGCTCTGTTTAAGGTCTTCGTGAAGCACTGGGAAGGCAAGTCTGGTCTGTCTGGTCTTGACTGAACCTGGTATGCTCCGAGGTGTCCTGTAAAGAGTCCCTAACATAGCATGCTCAGAAACATCTGAGCAGCTCTGTGTGGAAACAAATATCATTAAAATGTTGGCAGACACAAAGCTCCATCTATAAAGGATAAAACAAGACCTGAATTTAGGAGCGGAAGAGGCTTGGGGTTACAAGCACTAAGTAGCTTTTTGTAAAGCAAAGTTCAGATATCTTTGAGGCTAGGTCTTGTACCAGCTTACTGGGGCTTTCTTTAACAGCAAATGTGTGTTCTAGCAGCAATGAATAACATCATACCAGGTATCCTGAAAATAAGATTAAGCAGATGCAGTGATAGTGCCATAGTGTTCCTGGGTTTTGGTCCTACTTCTGGCAAACAGTTGGCTCTTGGACTTTATGAGAGCCTAAGAGGTTTTGTGTCCCGCTTTTTCCCCAAATCAGAAAAAATGTAGACTCTAGCTGTCAGAACAGCTACTGGAACATGTGCAGTAGTTTTGGGAGATCAGAATGGCAATGGTGACCAGTCTGGGCCTGGTGAGGAAGCATCAGGCTCTTGCCTATGGCTTGCTATTTGTAATAGGTAAAAGTATGTAATACTTCTTGCCTTAGATTAAAGCAGCTGTCTGATCTAAGCGTGAGAAAACAGATCACAGGGCTAGGTTCCTATGAGTTTTCTGCCATGTATTGAGGAGGCACAGTGTATTGAAGAGAGAACTACTAAGGTTGTTGTTATCTTCTAAATGTCATAATAGGCTTTGGCTTGTATGGTCCAAGTAAACAAGCTGGAGAAGTACTGGAAGGAGGATGCCTCTTTTGAGAGACGACTTCCCAAATACTTCTAGTGTGAACTCTAACAATTGGTTCTTCAGACTTTAAGCTAACAAGCCTTTTTCCTTTCCTGTGTGTGGAAGGGAATGCTTGTCACAGTGATGTGTGGGTAGTGTCAAGGCTGCCGTGCTTGTCCATATGTGCTGTTCCTGGAGGCAGCAGTGTAGCGCAGTGTGGTTCTTGTTGACAGCTGATGACCAGTCTAGCTTCACTAAACCTACTTGATGCTTGATCAAGGCTTATACTGTGAATTCTGTTGCAGTTGAGGTCTGTATCTGTAGACCTGAACGTTGATCCTTCTCTCCAAATTGACATACCTGATGCCCTAAGTGAAAAGGACAGAGTGAAGTTCACTGTGCATACTAAGGTAAGAGCATGAGGTAGAAAGTGGTCTTCATAAATGTTATGCAAGTGATAGTTGTATTTGTAATACACATACCTGTAAAGATGGGCTTGGCAATGAAGGAAATTTAATTAGTTGGAGCTCTTCCACTTAAAGGCCTAAGGGTGTATATGTATGCAGAAACTTCAGATTTCCTAAGACTTGAATGCTTTCTAAATCACACAGAATCACAGAATGGTAGGGGTTGGAAGGGACCTCTGTGGGTCATCTAGTCCAACCCCCCTGGCAAAGCAGGGTCACCTACAGCAGGCTGCACAGGACCTTGTCCAGGCGGGTCTTGAATATTTCCAGAGAAGGAGACTCCACAACCTCTCTGGGCAACCTGTTCCAGTGCTCTGTCACCCTCAGAGGGAAGAAGTTCTTTGTCATGTTCAGACAGAACTTCCTATGCTTCAGTTTGTGCCCATTGCCCTTTGTCCTGTTGCTGGGCACCACTGAAAAGAGTCTGGCCCCATCCTCCTGACACCCACCCTTGAGATATTTATAAGCGTATATTAGGTCCCCTCGCAGCCTTCTCTTCAGGCTGAACGAGCCCAGACAAGGTAGCTGATACATGAAATTGGCTTTGCTAAGGAATCCTAGCTTGACACCAGAATGCTTGGGGGTAGGAGTGGGGAAATCAGCTACTGTGAAACTTCACAAAATAAACTGCATTAATGCTATTCGGCAACAGTTCCTTTTCTTTAAATAGTCTCCTTAGTAGTAAGGCGCTCGAGTGAGTGCCAGCTCAGCTAAAAGGGAGTAGGCGAGGCTCTTACTAGGCAAAATAGCTTCCTTTGGAAATGGACAGAACTGTTTCTAAAAGCACTAATTTACGGAACAGTGGGGCTTCTATATCTTCTCTTCCAGACTACACTGCCAGCTTTTCAAAGCCCTGAGTTTTCAGTTACAAGGCAGCATGAAGACTTTGTGTGGCTGCATGATACACTCACTGAAACTGAAGAGTATGCAGGACTCATTGTAAGTGCTTCCTGAAAAATGTAATTCTAAACAAAAAACTATAGCGATTTAAAGTCCATACTACTACGGGCATGAAGTCTGCTTTATCAATGTTACTAGTGTTTCATGACTCGGGTATTCCCTATGCTTCATTCTGCCTTAATTGCCAAACAGCTAGTGGTATGGGTCTGTTAACTTTCTGTATAGCTTAGAGCAGCAAAAAAAGCTTGATGCTCTGAGAGATCCTAACTCTATGGTGGTATTAATATCTGACTGAAGATGACATAGTGAAATACTGTATTAAATATAGTCTTTCTTCCCATTGGTATTCTTTAGAGGCCCTGTGGGCCACAGAAGATGGCTGGCTACCGGGTGGATTATAGAGGCTGTTCCTATTGTTGGTTTCCATCCTGGGCCAGGGGTAGCATAGAGCTGGGAGGGGCAAAAAGGGGCCTAGACGTCAACACGCCTCTAGAATTCCTGGGCACAGAGCCTTGCTGGCTTGCCATAACTAGGCAAAAGGGCCTCCTTCCAGAGAAGGCTAGAAGTAATCTTGGGAAACTTTATTTGGTAGCATCTATCACTAACCAATTCCTTGGCTAGATACCTCCAGCACCTTCAAAGCCTGACTTTGATGGTCCCAGAGAGAAGATGCAGAAGCTAGGGGAAGGAGAAGTGTCTATGACGAAAGAAGAGTTTGCCAAAATGAAGCAAGAGCTAGAAGCGTAAGTAGAATGAGTCTACTGCCAAAAGCTTCACTTAGTTGCTCTCCCAGTAGGCTTCTCTTACTTGGTGGTAACTATCTTGAGCGTGACTGTGTTGAAGGGTGTCTGCTGCTGTATAATCTTTAAAATCTTGGAGCTGGGGTGTTGCCATAAGTTTCTCTCAAACTGGAAAACTTCCTAGCTAAAGAGATTGAAAATAATTCTCTATCACTAGCTAGCTATTTCAGAAGCATGCCGTTGAATAGTTTCACGGGATATACAAAGAATTGCTTTAAGTTTATTGAAGAAAGCAGTACAAGAGTCTGTTCTTTCCTTTCAGTGAATACCTCGCTGTCTTCAAGAAGACTGTATCATCACATGAAATCTTCCTTCAGCGGATTTCTTCTCATCCTGTGCTCAGCAAAGATCGCAATTTTCATGTTTTCCTGGAGTATGACCAGGATGTAAGAGAACTTTTTTCTCCTTTCTGAGTGAGGCAAGATGTTAGGAGTGCTGTCACTGTTTCTGGGCACAGTCAGAATGTTATGTAAAGCTATGTGCAGCATCAGCAAGCAGATATTGTCAGTGCTTCTGTGAGACGATTAAAGGACAAAAGCCTGACCTTTAGACCTTTTTCCGCTATAAATCTCATAGCGTTTCTTAATCCTACTCAAGTTGGTTAGGAAGCCAACTTTGTATGCCTTGATATCTTAGGAACAAGTATGGTTCAGGTGTACCTGTACTGTGTGTTGCATGGTCCTAAAACGGAAGAATGAAGGGGTATTAAAGTTAGTACTGCATCTGTTTTGTCACACCTAATTATGATTGAGTGATAGATGCTGATCCAAGATATGTAAGGAGAAACTGAGCTGTTTCTGGGAATGTGAAAAATCTGTGGCACAGAGTAGTTGAACAACCTCTAGTCAAGCCTTGTGTTACATGAGCCATCTTTATACAGCTTATACAGGTATTATGGAAAGCTTGGAAATCAGCCTGCTCTGTCATATGCTAGACATAAACGATGTTACTACACTGTAAGTGTAAAAAGAGTAATTTTCCACCTTGGGATAACTTTAAAGCTGTCTTGGCCTCTCTGCAGCTGAGCGTTCGGAGGAAAAACACAAAAGAGATGTTTGGTGGCTTTTTAAAAAGTGTGGTAAAGAGCGCTGATGAAGTCCTCTTCTCTGGAGTCAAGGTAAGGTACTTGGTTTACCCTAATCTTGATTGTTCCTTATTTCCCACTCCAGGGAAGTTAGTTAAGTCTGCTTCAGGCTTAATGTGCGTGAGGCTCAGTTACTAATGCTAACCTTCCTTGTTACTGCCGTCCCAAGTTGGGTGGAGTAGCCTGTATTAATTTTGACTTCTGTAGAAATAAAACATTGAAGCTACAAGCTGTTAAAATTTAAGTGTATATTTAAAGTTTCTGGTGGATGCACGAGAGTTTCCTTAACACAAGATACTGGTGGGGAGGAAGGAATTACACCTTCAGCAAATGTGCTCATGGCTTTTGTCTGCTTTGGAGCTCTGAACAAACATAATTTATGGGTTTCTGCTTGCACTAGGTGAGATAAAATACCAAAGACTGCTGTAACTGGTCCAGCTTCAGCTTTCCTATCATGTTGCTATGGTAGCTCTTTTGAATAGACTTGCTGTCCTAAACAGTGTCATGAATCATTACAGTATGTATAATGTTTGGTATGGATGCGAAGCAAGCTTGTAAACTGCTTACTACTTAGCTACTGTGTTGCAGCAGGCCTGGGAAATAAAATTCCAACAGTTGGTAGCCCTAAGGGCTGTGTGATACCAACTTACTGGTTGTTTCAAATAACCAGCAGTGTCGAATAGACAAGTGTCAAGTCCATCTTCGCTTCACTGTCGGAAAGAAACTTGCTGAATGGCTTGGTTTTTCAAACCCTTCACTCAGGATCTTATCTCGAACTCTACTCTTCAGTAGAGATCGATTTGGCATAATGCTCAGGTGGCTGTGGTTATTTCTTTGGCCCTTCCCAAAATAGGGAAGAGCTTGTGTTCTGCAATAATGTAACTGACTTAACAGGTCACACTCTCTTTCAGGAAGTAGAAGACTTTTTTGAGCAAGAGAAGACTTTTCTTGTAAACTACTACAACAGAATCAAGGATGCATGTGCAAAAGCAGATAAGATGACAAGATCTCATAAAAGTGAATCTTTTCAAAGACCTTTCTAAAGACCTTGCCATCTTCCTGATTTCAGCCTGAAAACCTTGTCTTGTTCTTGCAGATGTTGCAGATGACTATATTTATACTTCAGCTTGCTTGAACAGCCTGGCATTAGAAGAACCTACAGTTATCAAAAAGTAAGCAATTCTAACTGTTCATAAACATATCCTGAGTCTGGGAATATGAAGTTCCTCTGTAAAATCCAGGGGCTTGAATCAGAGCTGGTTTGAGTTTACTGAATTGCAAGCAAGTGCAACTTTCTTTCCTCTGATGCTCCTGGTGCAACAGACATGAAACTGTCAATTACATCTGACTCTTAACTAGCTGATCTTTTGCCAGTTGTGCCCTAGAGCTGAATCGTGCTGGTCATCAAAGCTCCTTCCAAACAGAAGTCTTCTTGAATTTTTTTCAGGTCATAAACTCCTAGAGAATATGGGAGAAAGGGGTTATGCGTCTGTGTTCTGATGTGCTGTTAAATACAACTGTAGCTTACACTAGGCCTGTGTTGTCTTCTGGACCTTTGAAGTTCTAGAATAGTAGGGGTTTTTAAGCTATGGAAACCTAGTCACCTTTTCTGGGGTGAATTCTTCCACTTCTCTAAACTTCACTATCAATTTACCAAGACTTTGTTAAAACAGAGTGTATAGCTGAATAAACGAGACAGTTCATCCCTCCTGGAGGATAGCAGTGGGGAAATGCTCCCTCCTTGGAAGTGTTCAAGGACGGGTTGGATGGAGCTTTGAGCAACTTGGCCTAGTGAAAGGTGTCCCTGCCCATGGCAGGGGGATTGGAACTAGATGATCTATAAGGTGATCTGTAAGATCCCTCCCAATCAAACCGTTCTGTGATTCTGTGAAATTCTCTAGAAGAGCTTTATGCCCTGGAGATCGTTGTTGTTACTTTAAATGGAGTTTGGCTGCTCAGCTGTACTGAGCTGTCTGTCAGGCTGGAATCCCGCACCTCTTGCATTGAACCTTTTGTCCAGGTCTTTGCCAAGACATGTGTTCTTCTCAAGCCCTGGTCTGGGCCTGTATGCAGGAGTACACTCCAGCCTCCATCTTTTTGGTTTTCTGTGAATTGACCCTGGCATTTGTCAGACTAAGAAGTATCTAAAACTTATTTATGCATTTTTTTTTTCCCTAGGTACTTGTTGAAAGTTGCTGAGCTGTTTGAGAAACTCAGGGTAAGAGAAGCTTGGGGGCAGCAGCGGGGGAAGAATCTCTGAATCTGGTTGTTGCTGTTTCCTGTTACATACCAACTCTCTGATCCCTTCTGCAGAAGGTAGAGAGTAGAGTTTCATCTGATGAAGACTTAAAGCTCTCTGAACTGTTGAGATACTACATGCTCAATATAGAAGCTGCTAAGGTGAGAAGATTTTTCTTTCTGAAGCCTAGTTTTATTATGGTCACCATGACTCACTAATGGTATTCTTTGTGCTTTAAGAAGACAGGAAGGGGGACCCTTGTTTTGCCTAAGAAACCTGGCACTCCTAAACCGCTGCAGAATATAAAAACTATATATTGGCTAACTGCAGTCCAGTCCACTTACAGAAGGGGTGTTTAAGATCTCCGGCTAGCTTTTCTTTGGCATGTAGAGAGGAATAACTCTTTAAATTTCTCGAAGTTGCAGCAAACTGAGTCTGCAGCAGTGTTCGAACACTTCTGCTGCCTGAGTACTCAGGAATTGTCAGTAAAACCAATGATGACTAATTAAAAATCCTGAAGTAAATCCCAACTACTGAAGTACTTTATCATGAATATGTGATAACATGTGAAGGCTGTTGGAGTCTGGGCTTCCAAGAGGGATTTGATAGATTGATGTGACTGCAAAAGTCTTGCCAGCAACTCTTTCTAATCAATATGTGACTCGACAAGGGGGTGACTGTGTTGAGAAATGGTATCTAGGTACAACCTGGTAGGCCTCTTCATCTAGTGTTATACCTCTAATGTCATGTACCCTGGAAGGCACACTACAGGCTCCCTCTGTGTGCTGTACTTCTGTTTAGATATCAAGACTATGCTGCTGTTAGGTTAGAAAGGAAATGGTGCTGAGACCTGTACTGCTTCTCATGTCTGAGTTAGTATAGTGCTTCAGTCAAACTGTCAGATCTCTAACAATTAAATGGCAGTGTATCCCTTACTAGAAGTAGACTGAGGGAATTCAGAAAGTGCTATTCCTCCTTAGTGGAGAGGTCCACTTTATAGAAGGATAAAGCTACTTTAAGGGAAGAAACAATGCTTACAGTAGCCCTTGGACTTGATGAAGGCACAAGTGGCTGTCCTGAAAACTTGATACTGCACTGGTGAAAGGCTCTTCTTGCTATGCTAAGAGCATAGCAGGTTATAATAGCTTGTTGGAAGAAGCAGAATCTGGTGCTGAAAAGTGAAACCTCCTGCTGCTAAGGTAGCTGTAACCTCAGTTTGGGAAGTAGTCCTCTTAAGGCTTTGACAACACTGTTCCTGTCTACTTTCAGGATCTTCTGTACAGACGTACAAGGGCTCTTGTCGACTATGAAAACTCAAACAAAGCTCTAGATAAAGCCAGACTAAAGAGCAAGGACGTCAGGCTGGCTGAGGCACATCAGCAGGATTGTTGTCAGAAGTTTGAAAAGATTTCAGAATCTGCAAAACAAGGTAAAACAGGCTTTGCTGTATTTGTGCTGAAGGGAGATCTTAATGCAGTCCAGGTCTCCATCTGACCTTCAGCTACTGAAGACTTGTGAAAGCTGTCCTGAAGCAAGTAGTCTGGGCATATCCCAAGGGCAATATAGATAATTCAGCTAAATATTTTTAAGAATGGTTGGCTTCAGACAATCAATGTCAATACTAGACCAACCTTAATTATAAATGCCTAGTGTTTGCTTTCCAGAGTGAAGTTTTGTTATCAGCCTCCACGTGAGGTGACTACTCAGGCTTCTGATTCTCTCATTTAGAACTGTGCAAACAGGCTTTTACTCTGTCCCAGTACAGCCAAGTGCCGCATACAGAGTTTCAAACACTAGGTCTTAGTAAATGCCTTTGGCCAGCATGAAATGGGAAAAGTGCTTTCATGGGATGCATGCTACTCCTTTAATGTTCTTGTGTTTTAAATGTTCTGTGTTTTCACAGAGCTTGTATGGCTTACTTCTGTCTTATTCCAGTTCTGTTCCTACAAAACCTTTCTGTCTTAGACAAGCTGGCTGTTTCCTCACCAAAATGTCAGTGTCGTGTGGTGAATGCATCTTCTGGCTAGAAACAGCAAGATTAACTCTTGAACGTTTTTGTGATCAAATGCTGTAACTAGAGCTGTACAGCAGAACTCATGAAACACAAGAGGCACTACTGAAACTTCAGTCACACTTTGTACATCTGTCTTACGTTTGCTTGTTCTTTCTTCCCTACAGAACTGATGAGCTTCAAACAAAAGAGAATAGCAGCATTCCGCAAAAACCTAATTGAAATGGCAGAACTGGAAATAAAACATGCAAAGGTGTGTTCTTTTTGGAATTTAAGTCATAGCTTGACAGAAGTGAGTACTGTGTAGCTTGGTGGATTTGCTGGGTTCCCTTTTAAAACTAGGAAGTGTGAAATAGAGTAGCTGGGCTCTTTAGCCGAGATCTGAGGAGGGGAAGGACAGGGAATGAAGTTGTAGGTGTAGAGCATACAAAGAACAAATACTGACAGTCTTATCTGTCCTGTGCAGAAAGTCTGTTTTCAACTTGTCACTCCTAGGACACCAGGCTATTGCACTGCAAGTGAGAAGTCTCAATTTTGCAGGTAGTACTCAACAGCTCACCTAACTTCCCATGAGGCAGCCTCATCTGTGGGACTTGACCCCTCCTTCATCTAGAGGCAGCTGATGCCTCCAGTGTTCCTGAGCGCTGTGAGAGCACATCCTGCAACTTGTGATCTAGCTGTCAACCCTTCTCACTTGGCTTGTCAGTGAAGGGGAACGCTGGCATTGTAGCAGCCTCTGCCAAGCTTTACAGAGCAGGCTTGAAGCAGGCTGCAGAGACCACACCATCTACTGCCAGCTTAATCCAATAAAGTGTACACAGGTGACAGGGTCTGCTAACTTAGTGTAGAAAACAAAGCAGGAAGACTCAGGAAGAGGTAACTTCGCATCCTCAGCCTTTTTGAAGAAGGGAAGCCTAATTTCCTGCTCCTTGAGAGTCCTGGGCTTCATTACAGGTAGCTGCTTCAGTGCTGAGCTTGAATGTGATGTACAAAAGGCTTGAGAATACTGCTCAGTTTGGCCCACTTAAAAAAAACCTATTAGTCTGTCTCTTGCCCCTGTCCTGCCCACGAACCGAGTCGTGACTGTAGGCCTGCTGGAAGAGGCAGATTGCAGGCTGTGTGATCGGTTTTTGATGCTTGACTGCTTGTCTCTGCAGTATAAGCTCTCTAGCATTGTCACAGGCCACAAAATCCTGGGATGGACCTACTATTTTGGAAGCTACTTCATTGTGGAAGGCAGGATTTAAATTATCAGTCACACTCATCTGAAACTAATTCTCTTCCTTTCCAGAACAATGTCTCTCTCCTGCAAAGCTGTATTGACTTATTCAAGAACTAAGGCGCCTTATTCTGAAAATGTGAAAAAAAAGCACCAATTGCACTCAATGGCCAGGGGCAACTTGTTGGCTTGACTTCATTAGCTTAAAATAAATATTGTCACTGAGATTCTGTTTGACTAATACTTAAATGTGTTGATAGTGATACACTGCTGTTCTTGGTATAAATGAGAGCCAAATTGTGTGTGGATTGTCTGGATGTAGCTAACATCCTGTTGGCTGATAACTCAAAATGAGTCAAATGTAAGAAATCAGTTTACGGTTGACTAACTTCATCTAGCAGAAAACGTTTTCTGAGAACTCCTTTTTTGCAGGACCGTAAAGTAATCTGTCTCTTTGTAGCCCTGATATATTTAAAACTTGCAAGTGGGAGTGACTAATATAAGTGTAGTAATTTTATAAAGTAAATATCTTAACATTCCACTTCCCAGACAGATTTCTACTACAATATATTTTGAATTTCTAGAACTACATTCGGTATTTGTATACTTGGGCAATACAGCAAATAAAGATGTCTGATACAACAAGCTGTTGTTGTATGGCAAGACTTTGTGTGGGATGTAAAATGGTAAACTGAGGTTTTGGGTACAAAACTATCACAAATTGTTCACCACCTGGAGCTCTTTATTCAGAGCACTAGTGATAAATATTGACTCAGTAGGGTTGTTCTTGGAATGGGTGTTGACATGAAATGTGGGGACTTCAGGTCATGTTGCTGTTGGAGTAGCTCTCAAACTTTCACTTCCTATGTGCTGCACACGAAGGAAACCAAGCCAAGAGTCCAAGGCTTGGGCCTCTTCAGTCTGCTTTACAATGCTTCATATTTTGTCAATCTTGACACCTCCTACTGGCAACAAGAGGCTCTTTAAAACTTCAGGGCTTCTGGGAGCACAGTCCTTACCAGTCTTCTGTAAGATAAACCCCTTTAAACTTACTTAATATGGCCGACTGGGCGTACACTGCCATTGCTGAGGCAACTCAGCCTATCAACCCCAGGGTCGTCTTTCTGCAGGCTGGCTATCACTTGGCATATGTGGATATAGGTCAGCGAGCCATACCCTTCTAAAGGCAGCTTTCTGAGTAAGAAGAGTATCTGAGCCTTGCTTAATTTCTTGTGACTGAACTTCTAATTGTGCTCAAAGTAGGCTGTGTGGCTATGCTCTGGGCAGACTGCCTGAATCGGTTTCAACTAGAGAAGCTCTGAGAATGGACAGCTCAGTGGCAGTATCTGTTCAACAGTTTTCTGTGACCTACTGCTTTTCCATTCTGGTACCCCATGAAAACAGTGCAGGTCTTACCAGCCACCCCGTCCCGCAGTAGTCTAGCTGAAACATGTATGAATTCTGTCTCCTTTTACCTTTGTTTGATGGGAACAGTTTCAACTTGTGGTTGATTAAGGTTTCTGGAGTTTATGCTCAACTTCCGCCCAAACAGCTCAGTTCCAGCAGCAGCCACAAGTGTATTGCTTGTGGGTATCTGGACCCTATATAGAAAAGAGCTGGTAGGTAGCTTTGCTGTCGCCTGTGACAGGTTGTATAAACTCTGCTCCTAGCCACTTGTCCTGGGGCAACTAGTGGTCCCAAGCTGGACAATTCATGCTGGCAAGGCTCTGGCTTTTCCTGAAGATACACACTGTGCCTCTTTCTCTCTCACTTTGGCTGCTTCATGCAGAGAAGAGCAGGCTGAGGATCCTAGGCTCTGCTGGTGTGCCAGCTGTAGCAGGATGAGCTTCTCCTAGTGTGCTGTGGCTCTTGGAAGCCACTGTTGCTTCATGCCCTTCTGCACCTATTGCCTGTGGCACAGGAGAATTAGCGTCTTGCTTATGTTTGTTTTACAGTAAAATTTTGTTGTATGTTGGGTCTTTCTGAACTTAGATCCATTAGCTGGGTGGTCTTTGAATCAAAGTCAATAGCAAGGAACTTGTAGTCTATACCTAACTGACTTTGAGCTGAGTCTGAAGATGAAGTCCGGCTATGTTTATCCTAAACTACTTCAACTCAGTTCAAATGCCTTTCTTATTTTCCCCAGAGAAAGACTGCAGCTAGTATCAACATGACAAACGCTACTATGTCCCTACTTTAGATGCAGTCTAGACTGTTGTGGGCTTCATGCACTGCCAGTAACAGTATGTCTGAAGCTGAGATGCCTTTTTTTATTATTCTTTTAGAGCTTTTTCAAGTGATGATTGCTCTTATGTGGTTTACACTCTAAATTCTTGACATATATTAACCTAGATTAAAGTATTAATCTGATCAGATTAAAAGTATGCAAAAGACTTTGAGTTGATGCAATTATGGCTTTATACTGATGTTGCAATTACTACAGTTGTTGTAAATTAAATGCAAGAAAATGGTAGCTATGAAGCAGCCTCGGCCACTAACACTTGCTCTGAAGGAAGCTGTACTGTGTCAGCTATGCCAGTAGAGTGCATTGCAGTCAGCTTCAATGTCTGAAATGTGTTAACTTGGAAAATACTAGTCACAGCACAGATCACATTCCTGGAGGCCAGTGGGTGGCAGGCTGGGACAGCTGCTGATAACGAATTGCACACGTTTACTTTCAGACTGAGTTCTAATGAAGTACTGGAAAAGCTGCTGCATGTCCTAGTTTCTTACCTGGCAGCTGGACATATGTTCATATGCAAGAGAAACGAGCTGCATATGTGAGCAGTCTGCTCATAAGGAAGGACAAATATTTAACTAATGTAGTATGACTGGACCTGACTTTCCTTATAGCAGGGCCTTCAATAAAGCCTAGCAGAGCAAAGATCAGCACAGGCAAGTCAGGGTGGTAAGGCATGTTATCATCCATATGAAAATAAAGTGGTTTTTTTAGAAATATTCCTGGAACTTAATTTAAAAAGCTCGTTAGGCGGATGAGAGCAGGGTTTGGTAGATGTCCCAAACAAGGGTTGATGCTATTGTACATTTACTGATCATGTAAAGCAGTTTACCTTTACAAGCTTGTTGCTCTTGGTTTATGGGTTGCAAACTGGTGTGTGGCTCTTCACATCAGATGTCAGTCCTTCTCTGTCTGTTTGAATAAGATCAGAGGGAAAACTAACGCTTGGTCAAGTTTACTGAGATTTATTAGATACTGAGCTCTAGTGTTGTTCATGAAGGCAGATGCTGCTACTACCTCAAGGTAAGCAAGTAGCATGCCACTGGCTTGCAGCACAAGCACAAACTCTCCAGGAGTTTAAATAGCAGGTCTCTGCTAATCCGGTTTATTTTGCTTAAAATGGGCTAGGGATTCTCCCAGTAGCAGCTCAGCAGGTACAAATCTCCAGCCTGAAATCAAGGATGTACTCTCTTAACACAGCTGCTAGCGGAGGTGCATCCTTGTACGTTGGTGCTGTGCTTGAGGCCAGTGTTATGGGAGACAGCATAGAGAAACTGCCCTCCAAGGGAGCATGTTTCTGCTGGCGTGCAGCTGCTGGGCTGCATAGGGTGTTGTAGCGTACAGTGTTCCCTTCTCCACATGGTAAGTTTGGAGTCTAGCGTTTTCTCTTCCACCCTGGGGAGGAGCAGATGTCTTTTATCCTCCCAGTGGAAGCGTGGATCCTGAGGAATCCAGCTGTGTGCTCAGCATTAGAGAGTAAGGAGGTAATTTGTGTCCTTGGACAGCAGTAGCATGTCTCTGCTTAGAGAAGCAATGTTGGTGCAGGCAAAGTGGGCTAGAACCGAGTCCTTGGGTGCTGCAGGTATCTGGCTGGCTGTTTCCAGTGGAGCAGAGCTAACAAGATGGGCACAGAGCAGTGGATCTGGATCGCAGTGCAAACCCAGGAGACTCCAGCAGCAGGATGGCTGGATGCAGAAGGCTGCGGTCTTGGCATGGTGTTTGCAGCAAGTAAGGAATACTAAAATGAGAGCAGCTGTGGGGTGGGTGAAACAGGTGGCAATTGTACTTACGGAGTTGCCACTATTTGGATATTGGAAAACTGCAGATGGGAACTAACCTGGCCGTGTAGGAGAGGCTCACAAATGTGTCCTGTAGCACAAGATTGTGATTCCAGGTGGTGCAGTAAAACAGGGTTTTGTACCCATAGAAAGAGAATGATTAAGGGTTGAGTGCAATTCAAGAAAGAGCTGGTTTGCTGTAGTTTGTGCACGTACTCCTGGGTCTAGGAAGACACATCACTGATGCTGAGGCTGGTAAATGAAGCAGAGAACAGTTCCAGTGCCTTTGGGATACAGAAAGCCTGGAAGAGCTGTGAGTATGGACTCTCTGTGCTAGTTGTTGCTGGGTCTGTGCTTCCCACAGTGGTTTTGCAGCTATGACCTGCTTCACAAGCCTGAGAAACTCTGCTAAACACCCTGGCCTGACTGGGGGCAGAAATTCAGGTGCAGGCTGACCTGTCTTGAGATGATTACTGTTTTTTTTTAAATTAGATTCATCATGACTATATTTTTTAACATGCCTCAAATTTGTTCAGTTCCCCTCCATTCCATGCTGTTTCTTCTTGGCTGCACGCTCTGTAGGGGACCTCTGATCTGAGGCCCTGACCTCCAGCAGTTTTGTAGCCTTGTACTACACTTCTGATAGCAGCAAATGCGAATTTCTCAAAACATGGAGCTGGGAATGTTTTCTCAGCAGGTTTTTTGGGCACTTGCAGCCTTTCCCAAAATACATTGGGAGGAGCTGCTTGTGAAGCAAAGAGCTCTGCAGAGTTCCCATTCTTGGATGTAGCTTTCGGTACTCTGCTGCTATCCTAGCACTTGCTGCTATGTCTGAGAGCACAGTTATCAGTTGTTTCAATGTGTGCTCTTAAACACCTGCGTCATTGCTTGCTGAAGGCAGAATATCTGAAATTAATTTGAAATCTGTCTGTTTGAAGCTCACTGATCACCAATGAATGAATACAGGCGCTGGTGATACATTTTAATCTCTCAGATTGTTGCCTGCTTCCAGCTTTGGCCCTGCAGCTCACTGTTTTCTGAAAACTGTGATTCATCTGCTAGCAAAATGCTGTCCAGTGGCTGAGCTCTGGTATGGCCTCAGCCTTGCTTTTTGTTTACTTTTTATATTACGAAGCCAATGAGAAGGCCCAGCTGAGATCAGAGTCCAGCTCAGCTCAGTTTTTGTGCTTGCATGCTAAAAATAATCCCTGCTAGGACTGCTTTGTAACTTGAACAGACAAGCAGCAATGGTGCTGATTTTACAGGGGAGGGGGTTCAGGTAGAGTGTGGAAAAGGTGACTTTCCTGTTGTTCCACAGGGAATTTTTGTCAGAGCCAGAAATTTAACTTGGATCTGAAATTCCACTCCAGGGCTCCTGCTGTCTCAATCCGCCGCTGCTGGAAGCGGTCAAATGAGTGCTTGTGATTTTCAGCTTGGCTGTCCCCTGGCTGCGGTTTACTGCTCTTCTGTGGAGACGTGGTAGCTGCTAGAATGGCTGTTCTGCCTCCGCTCCAATGCAGTGAAACGTGTCGGTTTAAATGACTTTTAGTGCTCTCTTTTGTGGGTCTGTTTTACTTGGCAGTGGAATTGCAAGGTCACTTTCTGCAAGAGAGGGTGGTGGAGTCCTAGGCAGGTGGAAATGCATTCTGAGTGCTTCTCTGCTGACGCTTTAGCTTCTTGTGAGCACTCAAAGGTAGAGTGCAGTGGCTGGATTGTGTGCACTGCCTGCTTGCAGCACCTTAACTTCCTTTAGGTAAGGCTGTAGAAGTCGTCCCTATCAGTTAAGGGATTGTCGTTGCCTTTCTGTTTCTTGTGTTTAATGTTGCTTTGCTGTTACTTAAACTTCCCTAAGCCTGTTCTGTGTGGGGAAGATGCCCTGAGTGGCTGATTCACTAGCATAAAATTAGTGTTAAAAAAAAAAATAAAAAAAAAAATTAATGTTACTGTTTAAAGCTAGCCCACTACCTGCTTTGAAAACAGCATACTGCTTTATTGTGTATGGTTTAGTGTGGATCAAGTTTGTTCTGCTCTCTCTGGGGGATTTTAAAAGGATAAAAGAAAAAGAAAGCCCAGCTCTGTAAAACAGCACAGGTTTAGATTGTACCTGTGGCTTAGGTCAGAAGTACAGCTCGGGTTTGGTATAATTTAGTCAGGGGCTTCCTGTTCTTCCTTGAACCACTTCTCCTTGAGGGCCTTGTTAAACAAAACTTCTTCAGGCTTAAGAGGTTAATGAGCAGGTTATCAGAGATGTTCTAGTAAAGTTAAGTTGTCTACTTAAATTTGAGACAGTGACGGACGTAGTCTCATCATGAGCTTGCTGCCACTGAAAGGGGATGGCCTCACTTCCCCTCCTGTTTTGTTCCTATTGCATCTCGTGGGCTGGTCCTGATGTTCATGTGGCCTCATGCCAAGCTGATGTAACTCACTAAAATGGCATGAGATGGGCCAAAACGAAGACAGGCTTTTTGCCACGTCTACGCATTGAATCTGCGTTCCTGATTCAGAGAGGAGTCAGTGGAGAAGCATGCATGCCTGTGCAAGGGCAACTCGGAAGGGACAGAGAGGGGAGACCTTGCTGGGAAGGCTTAGCTTAGCTCAGCTGTGTTTTGAAACTGTTGGACCAGCACTGGTCCAATAAGTGCTTACCTTTTAGGAGAGAGTGGCAGTTGTCACTTGTAAACCTCCAGCGGGAAGGTCAGGACCATTTAACTCCAGGGCTGTCTGCATGATGGGAATCACCTTTGAGCTGGGAACTGTGTTAGAAAAAGCTTGTCCTTTGGAAGGTTTGTAGACAGCTCTTGCTGGGAGGTGGTGGTGGTGGTTGGTGACGTCTTCAGGAAGACTTCTATCACTTCTGCTTGAGAAACTACTAGCTCCCCTTGCATGGGCAGTGCGGCACTGGAGATTTACCCCCACTCACAAATGTTTTAAGGAGGGCAGCGGAGTGGTTTCGGACCATGGATGTGGAAAACATCAGCAAGTTGAAGCCCTAAGCTAATAGGCAGTGCCACTTTAAAATTTTTCATTCTGCTGTGGAGATTATTGGCACAGCCTCCTTCAGTAAATGCAAGGTTGTTGCCATGGAGGACAGGAAATCCCTCGTCTGCACGGAGAAGGAAAACATTGGAAACTGTCCTACTGTAAAGCACAGCTGCCTCTGTGCTGGGAGAGGGGTGCTTGCTTCTGCGGGGTGTTTTCCAAAGGTCTCGGGTTTTTGTCTGCAAAACTTTGCACGTATTTGCTTTGTTTCTTAGTGGGCCGCTTGTGCGTTTGAAGACGAGCTGGACAAAGGAAGAGTGAGCAGCTGGTTCGGACTAGTCCTAAAGTGCCCTGATTAATGTGAGAGGCAGGAGGGATTTTCACTGGGGAGCAAGATACTTAGCAAACTTACAGTATCTGCTTCTCCTTTTAACTCTGCAGCTCTTATTCTTCTTTCCTTCTTCTGTTTGCAGAGGCAGGTCTCTGCCTTTTCTTCCCTTGGACCTCTTAGAGCAGGAGGCATCTCCGTTGTGGTGGGTCTGTGTTCTCCACCTGGCAATCTGAGACACATCCTGGCTGCTGTTGCTGGAGGTGGGACCAGCAGTTCAGGCCGTGCGTGCAGCTCTAGCAGCTGGCCATCTGTTCCTGCAAATACCTAGATGCTTGGAGCTGCCCTGTCCTTATGAGATGGGGAAGAGGTGAGATTTGAAGAAGATCTTTCAGGACATGTTTGTGCCAGGTTTCCAATGCAGGTTCTGCAAGAGGACCCAGTTCCCCCAGGAGATGAGACCAGACAAGGCTGTGGTGCATTAAGCAGCTTTGCCAAGCCATCACTGTTAACATCGGGTTGTATAAAGGTTGAGCTGCTTGGTTGCTGCTGGGCATGCACACCTAACCCATCACCAGTACTTCTCCTTCCCTATGGTCTGCTTTGGATCAGCAGATGATCACTGATGTGCACCAGTGGTTTTTGATCACCTGTAGATGGACCACTGGTTCAGGAATTTCCCTCCCTCTGGAGACAAGTCTGTCAGTTATTGAGTTCAGATCTGGTTCTGTCCCATTGCTGTCCTGTCTGTCCACACTGTTGCAGTCATGAGTTGTGTTAGGTGCTGAACAGAAACAGAGGAAATTGCCTGACTCAGTGAGCTTTAACCTCTGCTTGGCAATGTTTTCTGGGCCAAGTTTTTGTGCTGACGCTCACAAAGCTGAACTTGCTGTTTCAAGGCTCCAGAGGATACTCCTGCATGTAGACCGAGGTGTTATGGGAGGTGTCCTGCCTGGAGAGGAAAGGGAGCTGTGCTCTTCAACTTTTCATGGTACACCAGTTGTTGTTGCTTTTAACGTGGTGTGGTACCTCATTTATGTTTAACTGAGCTGTGTTGTTCCTAGTGCTGCATGCTGTTAAATCAGCAGCGAGGCCCCTGGGGATACCTCTTGGGAGTTGCTTGTAGGGATGGTATGGGTGGACTCGAGGCACCTCTGACACCCAGTGTGATGGGAACAGCGTCAAAATCCCAGGGCTGTGATTGTGGGAGTTAAACTCGGGGATCCTCCCCGAAGCTACTCCAGGATTTCTCTGGCAGCTGTTCCCGGATTTGCCACAGCCCAGCTCTTACACAGTACACAATGATGCAATCCTAGTGCAAACAATGCTCTCGCGCGGTTTCCTCTCATTTTGGGAGAGTGTCTGCTGATGTAACCTGGCATCGTCGTGCTGACTTGCATGAGCACAAGGCTGACTTACACCGATAGGGCTCTCTGGCTGTGTTTGTCCAGCCCTGAGTGCGGCAGGTTGTGACGCCTGTCTGGAGTCAACATGCAGCGACCTGCTTCACATCTTCCTTTAATGACTGACCACAGAGCGCCACCTCCTCCTTGCTATACCAGCCCTCCCTAGGTATATTTGCACAAGTCAAGTCCCACCCTCTGTGCTGCTTTGTTTTCCTGTCGATAGCTGATGGTGTGTGTTTTAAATGTCTTCACCTTGAAGTGATGTGGCTCCTCTGCCCAGGTGTGAGACTGGGCCTTTTAGGCTTTGCATCCATCTATTGCAGAAAGCCTGCTTCAACCCTGGGGCTGGCATTCTGGGTCTGGGCTGGCACCATTTGGCCCACTGGAGTAGGGCCTGGCTGGGTTTCTTTAGGGCTGCCTGGTCTTCATGGCACTTCTACTCCTGTGGCCTGTAAAACATGCAAGATGACACAGAAACCACTTGCTGATGTCAACAAGACAACATGAAAAAGAAAAGCCCTGTGTGTTCCTTATGTGTGTGCAAAGGGAGAAACAATAGGGAGGAATTAAAGGCAATAAATGAAAACAGAGATGGTCTTGCTGATCTTCAGTTCGGTTGTCAGTGACAACCATTCTGACAGTTGTGTGCAGCATGGAGTCTGTCTTTTATTTTCTAGAGGGACAGGGCCATCCTTTTGTTAAAAAAAGGCTGATGAACATGGCTCAGGGGAGAGCGAAGGAATCATCTCTCACATTGGACTCCAGGACAGTGTCTCCTTCCTCTGTGGCAAAACAGACAGCCAGAATTTGGTCATCTGCAGGAGGAAGGAGGGAGGCAATGCCAGTGGACACAGTGCTCCAAAAAAAAGGACTGATGCATGTGAGTCTGCCTGTCTTTTGCATTATGGATGCACACACCTGTGAGCCCTTCTTTGTCAGACCCCCAAAGGGGCTCTGGAGAGGGTGACTTGGAAAATCCTTTGGACTGCATTACACCGAGCGCAGTGTGACATGGCACCTGGATGCTGCGCGTGGCTCAGCCTTGGGTAGAGGGGAAGAGGGAAAATGCAAGACCTATTTGCTGTCCTTGGAATTGTGCACACAATGTTTGACTGCTTGAGTGAAATTTCAGGCTGGAAGATGTGTGCTGAAGGAAGAAAGATGGTGCTTGGCTGAAAAACTTTCCTTAGGCAGGGTAATTAAGTCTACAGAAACTGTTTAATCATAGAAGCCATGTGGCTTGCGAGTCCATGAGCCTTCAACTGCCAAAGCTTCCTCGATGTGCACAACAACCAGAGGGAGGTACAATACAAACAGGGAGTCCTCTGTGGGAGACAAACAGCGGAGAAGTCTCTGTAAATAAGCCACCTGGCTCTGGTTGGTTACAGAGGAGCTAAAAAGGGAGCGAGGACACTGGGAGGACAGGCGCCCTGACTGATAGCTGGTGAGAGATGGGTTGCTTTGGTGAAAGGAGGAGGTGGTGACAGCTTCCTCCCCCGGTGTCACCCGTGACAGGAAGGATGTAGGAATCCTGTTATCACACGTTAGCGTTGTGCTATTGAATGTTCCTGCTTGGTAACCCGCTGTCGGGTGGGTTGTGCAGATAAGAAGGGGCCTGCAGTGTGGCTTGGGGAGCAAGTGAAGCAGATGGAAAATCTCCTCCTTGCTCCTCTTACGGCTCTGTAAGAGGCAAGGTGGAACAGTGGGTCTGGGGCCTTCTGACAGCTCCACTGGGGGCTGGACATGTAAGGCACTTCTGGGGACCCTGCAGGAGGTATAAAAAGCAACCAGTTCTTTCAAAAGCACAACAGAGAGAAGGAAATGGTAGCCTTGAGGGCACCTGTTGCCACGTTTGCCCCAGTGTGTGCATACCCTGTGCCTACCAGAGCTGCAAGGTAAGGCGGTCCTGCAAGGAGATGTGTTTGCTGAGTGACTCTGAGCTCTGTGCTGAAATTACACAGTCCTTATTTAAGTGGCCATCGTGCAGCTCTGCAAAGGCGTAACAAAGCAGGTAGGGCAGAGGCTGGCAGGTGGCTGTCCCCCAGATGGGTGCAGAGCAGGGACCAGTGTGCCAGTGTGTGACACGGTGTACTGGTTCCTCACAAATGTGGCCAGAGGTGTGCCAGCACTCCCCCAGAAGCGTAGTAATGGGACTTTTCAGTGCTGAGAGATGGTTTCCCTTGCTGTCCCAAGGAGGCAAGGAAGGTGCCGTGTGGGATGGACACACCAATGTGCAGGCAGAAGTTGTCTGAGCTACTTTGCCCAGGGCAACAAATCAGTGCCCTGGGCAGTGGGTTTGGGAGCAGGCTGAAGCCTGCTGAGCTCTATGGAAGAGACATTTTCTGTCCCTGTAACAGCCTGGATGTATTGCGTAGCACAGCTACATCATGAGTACTCTGGCTTTACAAAAAGCTCGCTTTCTCGATCAGCAATCTCAGCTGCAAAGCTGCTGAAGACAGACAACGGCCTTTGCTAGTACTTGTGTAACACCTTGTGTGGAGGAGTCCTCATCCCGGCACATTTCAAGCCCTCTGAACCCGCAGGGCTCTTTGCTTTGCAGGGCTCTGTAGCCAGATACTGCTGAGTGGTAGAGGAAGGAGGAGGCTCTGCCAGGGTTTCAGCTCTCTGCAGACAGTCTCCGTGCTAGTTACGGGAGAGACGTCTGCGGAGCTGGGCCAGAGAAAACAGGCTTATCCCCTTGCCCTGGAATTGTAGGGATGCTTAAAGGGAAAGAGTTGCAGTGCTACAGTGAATGAGTACAGATTGAAGGGGGGAAAATGGAGGGGAGAGAAACAGCTAGTGCTGCTCACATTGGAATAAATGAAAGATCTCCTGGCTGCAAGAATAACGTGTCTTAAGGCCTCCCATCAAAGCGTGTAGAAGTGAATGTCTCCATACCCATGACCTTTGTTCTTGCCAACAAGGAGTGTACATGCGCCAGCTGCTCGGTGCCCATATGGAGGATGAGCTTGTGCTGCTTGGTGGGAGGAGAGGGTAAAGAAAACCTTTGCACTGCCCCAGACCTCCCCATGGGCTCCACCGTGGCCTGTGTCCCTGTCTGGCTGCTCGGTTAGGCTTCCTGTGCCTCCTCACTGGGCTGTGCAGGATGTGTTCTCGCCATATGGTTTTTGTTGCCATGAATGAGCGAGGCCAGAAATCTGATACGTAAAAGCAATATCACGGCTGATTTCCCGGGGCTGCTAAGGACAGGAATTGGAAAACTAACTTGGCATGTTTCAGTGAGGCACTTCTTGTAGCGTAGCGCTAGGCTGGGCAATGAAAAGCAGAAAGTGGAGGGTGGTCAGCTGGGACAAGGACACTGCAGCAGGCAGGGTTTTTAATGCGTGTTCCATACTATGGAGTCCTGCTGTAAATTTGGGAGGAATATGCTCCTTTGCTGAGGCGAGGCTGGGTGAAATTCTCCCTGATAAGCATCAAAGGCAGGCTTTGCTTCCCTCGCCAATGTTCCCTTCATCACTGCAACTTGCTTTCCAGCCTTGGAAAAAGGAGAAAGCCCAGGAAACTGGCCTGATGCTTTGGATGGCTGCAAAGGTCGGATCAAAGAGGAATTCATGAACAAGCGTGCGGAAACTGGAATGAAAGAGAGTCCGCTCGCCCCAGGGTGCTCGTCCTTAGGTCTCCAAATGGAGAAACAAGCATCCAGGTGGCTACATTGCCATAAGGAAGTTAAAGTAATGCAGAAGTGTGTTGTGGCTGAGTTTGGCCAAGTCCGTATGTTATTAAAATACCTTCAGAACCGGGTAGCCACCGCCATGCTGTCTGGCCCATACTGTCTCTAAAATCTGGGATACCAGCAGAATGAAGCCACTTGGCGTGGGCCGAAGCCACACCAGGGACCATCCTAACAGTGGGAGGCTGTTTTGTCCTTGTTGGTCTGTGTGAGGGCAGAGGGATGTCCAGTTCCAGGGGTTTCTGGACAAGGAAAAGACTGAACGTATCTAAAGGAGGCTGTTTTGGGGCATTTGTTGTTGTTTGGGAGGTGGTGGTAGGGGTTGCTGTGGTTGCTTGTCTCCTCTGCAGCAGTTCCAGCCTTTCCTGCTGGGCAGCAGGCTGGCTGTGGCACTGGGTGCCTGGGGTGTGGGGTGTTGTGGTGAGGCTGGGGTGCTGGAGAACCTTGTGTATCTCACCTGTGATTGCCATGCAGGTTAGTGGGATTGCTTCCCCCACCCTCAGCTGCATCCAAAATCAGCATCTCAGCTTTAAACCAAATGCCCTGAAATCAGCCCAAGCAAAAATGCTTTGCTGGGTCTGTCTCTGCAGCAGGCACACGCCACAGGCACCCGGGCAGCTCCGTTTGCTGCCCAGCAGCACCCACAAGCACAAAGTCTGGCAGAGCTCCCACCTTCACCTTGTCTGTAAATATTTGCATCCTTCCCTCATCCATCAGCAGCCCGGTATTTGCCCAGGGAGAACGTAACAGATGTTTGAAGAATTGACTTTCTGTGCAGCCTGTTCATGGGAGCTGCGTAGGAAGGCTTCTCGGTGGGACTGTGGCGTAGCAGAGTGGAGGAAGCAGTGGTTCCTTCTGCTGTGTAATGCTGCCGAGGGGTGTCGTCTCAGCAGCGTTCATCTGGGGATTTATGGGGCACTGAGCTGGTCTAGCAACTGCCTGCAAAACAAGAGGTGCTTTCGGCTTGGAGCACCGGTGTTCATGGGCTCCTACAAAGAGCAGGGCTCTTGGTAAACTAATGGTGTGTCTAATCTCTCATCTGTCAATGCTTGCCAGAGTCAACCAGTTTCAGTGGTTACAGATTTACTGTTTCTTTTCCCTGCGACTCGCCGTGGGTCTGCATTAGCCCGATTGCCCAGCGGCAGGGCAGGTGGGCAGGCACCCCTCGCAAAGCCACGGCCCCCCTGGGATCTCCAACAATGTGCTGCTTTCCCTTCCCAGTGTGACAGGCGCGTTTCTGCTGCTGCGTGGAACAAAGGGAGGCCCTGGGGCTGTGATTTTGAGGTTCCCTCTGGGGTCTCAGCAACCTTAAACTCCTTGGGGACCTCGCTGAGCGGTTCCTGCCTGAATACCGCCCTCCCCTCCATCATGTGTGGGGATTCATCAACAGCGCTTTGTTTCCACAGTACGAGGGATGTCACCTGTGTGATTTCAGCAGCTGCATGGTGGGCTGGTCTGGGGATCTGCTCTGGGCTAAATCCCTCTTCCCTCCTGACGCATGCTATACCACCTCCCAAAAACCTATACAAACCTTGCTCCACTGTACTGAAAAACATCTCATGGCTTTCAAACTGTGATGGTGCCCTGATCCCACTCTGAGGTGTTTGAAAGGGAGAAAGAGGGGCAGACGTGCGAAGCACAGAGAAAGTATTTAGGTTAATTTCTTCATCTCTAAGATGCTGCAATCACTGTAGAAGTTGTAACATGCACCTTAAGGGCATGTCTGTGTTGCAGTCTTTGGACAAAGCTGGTTTGAAACAGACTGGTGCTTGGACTGCCACTACCACCCTTGCAGCAGCCCAGAGCACGTTAATCATCCCCCGAGTGGGATGGCTGCTCCGGTGCTCACGCTGCGGGGAGCAGTCTGTTACGGCATCCCTTGGAAGCAAAGGGGAGCATCCCTGCTTCTGTCCCCTGGGCGTTAATGTACTGCTAACTTCTGCCAGGGTCTGCTTGACAAGCTTTCGTTCCCAGCATTTTTCCTGGTGCTGTTCAGGAATACCCACCCTCTCCCTGATCAAATGAAAGAAGCTTTCTGGGAAACGTTTACCAAACGTTTCTCTTTGCAGCAATACAGGCTTAAGCAATTCTCCCTGTTCCTGCCTCCCTGTTTATCCACCACACTGGTTTGTGAGGCCAGGAGTAAAACGGAGCAGGCAACGGACCCAGGCTAAAAATAACCTGGCAAAACTGATGGCTTAGGTGCTGCTGCTGCCACTACTTGTAAAACCGTGGCTGTGGTCAGAGAAGTTAGATGGACTTTCTGAGAACTGCTCTAGGTTATCGGGTACAGGCATGTTTTGTCTGAAAAGCTACAAGGCGGCTGGTATCAGAAGAGTTTTGGGAAATATGCTGCTGCTTCTGCTGGCGTGCCAGCCCTTGAAGATGATAACAGCATATTTCAGAGCAAGAAAGCTTCAAACCCTTAGTCACACCCAGAATTGGCCAAAATGATGCACCAGCCCGAGTCTGATGTTGTTCCATTTTCTGATCGACTTGTTGGGGAGATGTTTGCCCTTGTTAGAAGGGTAGAATGCTGGCATGGAGTCAGAAACTCTTTATTTCGACCTAGTGAAAAGGAAGGGACCAGCAGAAGAGGATTAGCCAGTGTTGGCCTCCAAAGAGGCAGGAGGCAGCTGGTGTTTTTACTGGTAAGTCCCTGCCTCCTCCCCTCACGTGTTTTCATGCTGCGTATTCCCACTTCCTCAGGAAGTGCTTGTGCTTTTGAATGTAATCACAGCTTTATTAATGACTTTGGGTTGAAAGGAGGGGTACTGGTGCTTCAGAAATGGGCTGTCGCTGTCCTGGCTCAGTACAGGACAGCTGGCAGCTCTGTCCTGGCAAGTCTGGCCTCATCTTGCATGGCCACACTCTGCCCCCATCTCCAACCTCTCTCAGGGCACTGGAAGGAAGAACTTCTACAATTTTTTCTTTATTATCCCCATTTGTCACCTTCCTTATGCATTCAACCTGGGGGGACCTGGTGGAGAACTGGCTCTTCTCTCTTGCGTGAATGCGAGGAAAGACAGACTGGCCTGTGTGCAGAAGGTCTGGTCTGCGTGTCCTGTTAAATGAAACAAGGCCAGTTTGTCTCCGGACTGGTAGCACGCGTGGCTTGGTTCGTAGCCCGGTGAAGATGAGCAGTGCTGTCCCAGACACAGCCAGGACGTGCCTGGAGGTGGTAGCATGCAGCAGGCTGCTCAGGGGAGTGGTATGCCTGTGTGCGCCCCAGGTTTGGCTCCCTCAATACCCCCCACACCAGGGCAATAAAACCTGCTTGTGAGAAGGGCTGTAGCCTTCATCTGATTTAAGCAAATGGTAATTAGGGCCAAAACAGCACTGTGTGGGGCTCAGAGGGACTCCTGCCTGCTGTAGCACGGCACAGCTAAGCCACGTCTCTGCCTTGACCAGAGGTTAGTCCCCAGCCTTGCTTTATTTAGGGTTGAAGGAAGCATGGAAACCTCTGGAAAGAGCTGGAAGTGCTATTGCCATTTTCTAGCAGGTTCTTCTCTGCCAGAGGACATCCAGGAGTACGCTGGAGGTGGTAACCTTTCCTCCCCTTGTTCTCCAGTAGGAAAATACAATAGTTCCCACCCACGCTGGGCAGCATCTTTCCATATCACGGAGCTGAGTTAATCTGTTGCCCCTCCCTAGGCCATGTATGTCTGCTGTCCAGCACAGCCACCTCCACCTCTGGACCAGCTGGACCCACCAAGGGATGTCACTCTTTGATGTGGAGGACTGTGCCTATTTGTTTTTTACTTTCCTTGTTTCTTTCTCAGCTTGGTTGCTCTGCGCCCATCCTTGAAAAGCGGTGGGGACTGGGGAGGTATGAAGCTCCTGGCTACTTGCATCTCACATGAACATTCTTCAGTGTTTATGGGAGACCTTGTTTTACTCCTAAAAGGGAAAGTGCTGGGAAAGACCCTTCCCTCACCACACAGCACAGTAGTGTCTCTGCATGTCTTCAGAGAAGAGAGCTGGCATTTCCTGAGGACCAGAAGGGCGTTAGGCGCCTGAGCCTCACTGGCGGGGACATAGTGTCTGCCTCCCTCTGTGGCCTATTCCGGTAGCTCATCCATTTTGTCTGTGATACATTTGGAAAACCAGGCCTGTAGTGTGGTGGAATTTCACTTCTGAGCTCTGTGGGCTTTGCAAGTGGCCAAGCGACCCACTAGAAACGTGTTCCCTGCCTCAGTTACAGTAAGGAGTAAATTGCTGTATATTTTCCTGCCCTGGTAGATGTTTGGCAAACATGTGAACATGTGCTGCTTGGCAAACGCAGAACACGTCTGGTGTTTGGGCTGAGATGGCCTCTGTTTCTCAGGATGTTGTGGCATCTTGCTACAAGCTGCCACCACCCGCTCCAGCCGTGGCTGTGCCTGAGATCCCTGCAGAAGTAGCTGCCACGCTCCTCCACAGAGGGAAAAGTATCTCAGTACCGGGCAAAGAAACCTTGTGTCAACAGCTGCTGTGCTCTGCTCTCCTCCAAAGGCTTCCAATTAATTCCTTACAACATGATCCATCTGTTCTCAGCCTGTTAGCTGCTTGAGACAACAGCTGTCTTTGCCATGCGTGCTTGAACAGTGCTGCAGAAAAGGGGTCCTGGCCTCGGGCAGGATGACAAGGAGAACATCAAACTTCTGGTGAAGTGGCTGTGAGTTCTGGCACACTTGTAGGCTGATGAAGCTGTCAAGGGAAATGGAATATTATTGTCCTTTCGATCGTGTGCAGAAACCATCACAACTGCCAAAGTGTGTCTGCTCGGTTTAGGAGTGTTTTGCTGTCCCCTTGAGTAGCTGCTGTCTTAGCATCTTGTGTACTGTTTAACCATGTAGGTCTTTTTTTCATGCTGTTTGGTTTGTGGTTTTTTTTTTTTTTACTATCATATTTTAAGTTTCTTAGGCTCTTCTGCTTTTCTGGAAGCATGTTGGAGGAGACAAAGTTTGTCTGTTCATCTGTGTGGTCCTCACATAACCAGATTTCAAGGCTCTGCTCTCCAGAACGAAGCAAGGGTAACAGCGCTGCTCATCACGTGGCAAATCCTGTGCCGCCTCCTGTCCTTTGCGATGTTCAAGCCCTGGACCAGAGGCTGTGGTTTCAGGGATCCTGGTAACCACATCAAAAAATATCCCAGCCCCGTGAAGCAAGGCACTAATGACCGATGCAAACTCACTTTTCTGGTTCAGATTTGTTAAATATTTTTGGCAGGCTGACTGGAGAGCCTTGTGCCACACCAGGAGCTGCCCGTCTCTCTGCCCCACTAACTGCGTGTTGGACCGCATACTGCCTGTTTCCCCCACAAAGACAGCGTAAGCTCCATCGCCATGGCTAATTGGGTAGAAATTAGATGTTCTGCTCATGCAAAACCGGGATGAATTGTATGCTGTGGAGTAGTCTGGTGCACAGATGCTATATTGCTGATGGTGGATGTGTAGCTCCCTCCGTGTCTCAGCGCAGCCTGCTGGGAGACCGGGTCTGATCCTGTTTCAGGGTACCCAGTGCTGTTCCATCACTGGGTCTTCTCCACTGCTGGGAGGGCAGGTGCAGATGCTCATGTGGCTCAGATGAGATGGGATAATTCCCCAAGTCCCCACAGTTTGTAGCATCTGAAATCAGTTGTTTCTTTCACTGTAAAATTGTTGCTACATAATTTCACTTTGCAGCCTTCCAAACAGGCACATCTGTCAGATTTTGATGTTTTCAGTGTTTTGTTTTGTGGGATTTTCTTTTTATTAAGAGTGGTGCTTTTACCAAAGAAGCATCTCAATCACAATCTCCGTTAGAAAATACATCTAAAAGTCAGCTTACCTGAAGGCATCTTGGGGAGCATTTTAACTTAAAGGCATATAAAAAAGCCAGTATCTATGACTGTAAAAATGTAACTAACTTTCCTCACTCTCTGGGCAGTGGCAGAGAGAAGCTGTAATCTGCTTTGCTTTCATTCTTGGCTCTGCCTACACAGATAATTTAACCTGCTTTCAAATACTAGGAAAAAAATGACTTGGGACACCTTCTGTGTGTACGTAAAAACTCGAGTCCCACAGCTTGTGCTCTGACCTTCCCTGTGCTCTCCAGCTGTGTGATCCGGCGTGCCACATCATCCCCTGGGAACTTGAGGAGGAGGAGACGGCAGGGGAATCTCTTAGCAATGTTATGATCATCAGAAAGCCAGTCCCTGCAGCCAGACTTATACCAGCGAACTCTGCCAGCCGTGTGGGCAGGCTTAATGCCTAGGTCATGTGGCGTGGATGCAAATTTAGTGCACTTGGAAACCAAGCTAAGCTGGAGGGCTGTACAGTAAGCCTGTGGAGACCAGCTGTTGTGGCAAGAGATGAACGAGTGGGAAGCAAAAAACACTCTTTCCATGTTTTGGAGGGAGAAGAGTCTCTATGGGTTTTCTGCGCAGGGCCCTGCAGTGCGATGAGCTGTGGGGCTGCGTCGCAGACTGTGGTTTGTGTCACGGGATCAAGGTGGGAGCTGTCTTGGCTACAGCCCTGAAAGGATGGGGAAAACCCACTCCTTTGTTTCCCAGGGGTACCAAATACGTGTCCCGGGCTTTCAGACCAGCAGGCGAAGTGAGAGCGAGAGGTTCCAAAGCCACCAGAGGAGAAGCAGAGGGCTGCTTGGATACGGGAAGGGTTAAGCAGCCCGGACATGAGGAATGAGCTGTGGTGTTCCTTCTGTGATTCAAAGAGGGAAAAATGTGCCCTCCCTCTCAGATGCTTCCCTCTGTCCAAAAAAGGCTAAATGGACTCGGTGAAAAACCAGCAGAGGCATTCCTCGTATTCTCTGGAGTAACTGGATGCAAAAGCCCGGATTTAAAGGGATAGCTTGCAGCAAATTGAATGCGACTCTGAAAGGAATGCACCTTCTGCAGGAAAGCTGGCTGTCGTTTTGGTAACGAAGGACGAGCCGGGCACTAGCTAGAGAAAGATGAGACTGTATAAGAGATGGATATTAACAAACACAGATGATTTATTAGTCATCACAGATTATTAAACACAGGAGGCCAGTTTGTCTTCTTTATTTTATTAGGGATGGCTTACATGCACATAATAACCACAGGGCTCGGCTGGGTTTGCAGCAGCTCCGAAGCACACAGGTTAATGGTGTCCACCCTGATCCAAAACCCGTTCATGTCAAGGGGAACCTCTCCCTCAGCTTTCAACGTGCTTTGGAGCACGACCAAAGTGAGTTTAATAAGCTCTTTTAATATATCCTGTGATCCTTCTGCAGCCAAACAGACTGCGTTGTCTTCTCCAGGCCAGGACTGCAGGCACTTACTACACCATTTTCTGGTGGTGGTCTGCCTGTTGTGAAACACATGTGAGGGCTGGTTTGCAAAAGCACCTCCGTGCAGAGAAACTGCACCTTCAGCCGCCCTGCCCCGAGGCCCCTCTGCCACCCACAACGAGTCACAGAGGCCATCCGAGGCCTGAATGATGGAGGGGGGAAGAAAATCTTTAAAAGTGAAAGGAAAATTGAGGAAGCAGGAGGAAGGGGTGCTGAGGAAGATTGCCAGTGTCAACACGATGTGGAAGGGAAGGAGCTGTGGCTGACAGGCACTGTGTTGCAGTCTGTCCTTCCCACTTCCCGCCAGCCGGAGAAGAGAACAGGATGGGACACATCTTCACGGCGGGTGAATTGCTGCTTCCCCTTGCATCTGGACCTGAGCTGGAAAGAGGTCCACCCCTCTCTGCCCTTTGCCCAAAAGCAGGATTTTGAGCTGGACTATGAACAGGGCCACCCTTGTCCTAGGGGATGAGCAGGAAAGTCTCTGTAGGCCAAGGACCCTGGTCGGGCTGCTCATACCCAGCTACTCTGGAAAAGAGTAGAGTGAGGTTATCACATATCAGGCTTTGCTATCAGACAGACATTGGACACGTGTCCTATTAGACCCCCTACTCCTGCAGAGAAGATGATGGCTTCTTTTCAGATCCCAGTTCTGCTTGAGGTGGAGTTTCCCACTCTAATGGGAGTGCCTGAGCTGCCAAAGAGGTCTTGTTTAGTCAGAACATCCCTAGTGAGCGTGGCTGAGCCTGTGTCAAAAGTGAAGATTAGGGGAGAAGGTGGGGGAAGAAGGAAAATTATCGATAGAGGAGTTGGAGGAGGTGCTCTTGAACATGAAGAATGTTTTGGTCACTTTGGGTGGGAGTTTCTTATTCCCCTTGGGCAGAATGACTTTCTGGGTGCATGGGCTGCAGGAGGTCAGGTTTTTTCATCCCTGAGGCCAGGGCTGACTTTGCTTGGACATTTATGCCCGGGAGAGAGCTCCTAGCTGGGTATCCTGAAGAGAGGCAGTCGGGCGGGGGGAGGCAGTGTCTCCCTACTTAGCTGGTGGCATCCTTTGTGGGGTAAGGATTAAGCTCTTCACGTTGGTGGCTTCTGCAAATGCCAAGCCTGGGCAGCTCATTCTCCCTTGTGGTACCTGGACAGAAACACCGCAGTTTCTCAGCATTGAACCTGTATTTGTTGGTGGTTTTTACCCCGCAAAACTTGGTCACTTATGCAGGAAGTCAAACCCGGGGCTGCCGAGCTGCTGGTCCTTCCCCGCTACCTGCCAGCACAGTACAGCTTTTAGGGGTGTGTGATGGAGCGGGGTCTCCTTGCTGAAGGGTCCTGCTGGAGCATCTCACAAGGGTCGCAGTACCTTGGTCGCTTTGCGTGCGGCTTGCAGACGCCTTGGGAGCAGACTGCATCCACCTGGCGTGGGGAGCATTCTCTGTCCTAGTGCCTGCGTGCTCGCTAATTGTTCCTGACGTCTTGAGGAGGACTTCACGCGAGGCTGTCAGGAGCGGTTACTGATGCTTGGCAGCGCTTCCATGCCGGTGCTGCATGAAGGCTACAGGGCAGGTCCTCGCAGGCGGCTCAGCCGGGTGAGGACTTGCAGGACATCAGTGCCTGGCAGTTCGCTGAGCAGTTTCCCGTACAACTTCTGCATTTAATGTGTCCCTGGAATTTAATATATATGTAAGCCCGTTTCTAAGGAGAGGTGTTAAAAGTCACTTCCCTGAGCAGCAGGGGCTGGCTTGACTTTTTATTACCAGGGAAAGGAAAGAATTGCCACCAAAATCCAGTATTTTTCAATGTGAACTTGATTGCCAAATGCTTACCTGGAGCAAGCTTAAACCAAGTGAGAAACCACCCTCTGTCTCTCCCCTAGCAAGTGCCTGGCTCTAAGTAGCACAGACCACCCTACAAAATCTGCTGGATCATTCCTGTGAGGTGAAGCCTTGCCCAGAGGTGGGAACACCCGCATGGCTTTGCTGTGGAGCACAGCCAGCCCCGACGGGGTTATGAAGTTAAACAGGAGTGTGTTTAAAGGGAGGGAAAGGATATGGTTTGCCTGGGCTTTTCCTTGCAAGGAAGTGCTGTTCAAGAGGAGCCCTGGGAGAGACGGATGCCAGGACAAGAGGAGGAGGACTCAGTGACTTCCAGAAGCTGCAGAGGGGAAAGGACTGCAGCGAGGTTAATTTAGACCTTGGGCAAATTAAGGACTCGGGGCTAATGGGAGGGGATCAGGGTGTGATTCAGCTGGCTGTTCTGCTCTCGAGTGCCTGCAACACATTGCAGTGCTGTCAAAGCAGTTTATTCCATAGGAAATCCTGGTTCGGTCTGCCTGAAACTATCCGGCTTGGATTTGCCAGATGTGTTTCAGGGGAGTCTGTTCCTGGCTGGCTGAGATGAGGGGCTAAAGGAGCTTCAAGCAGGCTTGCTGGCACGCCTGCAGCTGGAGATCCCTAGCCAGGGCCAGTGTCCCCAGAGCTCGGAGCACAGTGGAGCTGGGGGCCGGGGTGAGGTGGCTGAGCCAAGAGCCACGCCGGGAGTCCTGGCCAGCCTGGCGGCTTCGCAGCACTTCCTCCCCATTGTGCCTCGGTTCTCAAGCGCATTGTGGGTTGTGTGGGCAGAGCATCCTACTGGGAGGAGGGAATTGCTGGCCATTGGAAAGCAAAGGGAAGCCTAGTTTAAAATAGCTTTGTTGGTGAGACCTATTCCAGCCCGTGTCCCTGCAAAATCAGCTAATTCAGTTAAGAAAAAAAAGAAAGGGGTGGGTGTGGGTGGGTGAAGGCATGGTTCCCCAGACCCGTGGGTGCGCAGAGGGACAGGGCTGCCACGTGGTTGCTGGTTGGCCAGTGGAGAGGCAGTGCCCAGTGCCGTTCCATGCGAAGCTGCGGGGGCTGAGTCAGGGCAGTGGGCATCTCTGGGATGTCCCAGTGTGCCCAAGGTGCCCAATCCTCTTGGCAGAGGGAACCGGCCAGACCTGCCAGGGGAGGGGAGCTGCTTCTCTCTGCTTGTCAGCAGTTGCTGCAGGGCTTCGCTTCTGCGCCCCCCCCCCCCCCCC
>Ga0065711_1002459_pt1 | contig 40299 bp, 23 predicted proteins | sample Hoacrofraction12_FD_59098 | JGI IMG/M metagenome (GOLD analysis project Ga0065711, IMG submission 59098) | Hoatzin crop microbial communities from Cojedes, Venezuela - Epithelial fraction 12 v2 (version 2) | ecosystem: Host-associated > Birds > Digestive system > Esophagus > Crop | place... | reverse complement strand
ATCGCCTCAGGCGGCCGCCCGGGGCGGGGCACGCTGCCCGACCGCTTCCCGCCTTTCACCGGGCCCCACGCCGGGCAGCTGCTAGCAGAGGCGTCGTGCTCGGCCCTGTCCGCCGATAAGTCCCCGGTTCCCCCCTCAGCTGGGCGCCCACCGGCTGCCCCGGGTCCCCGCGGCTGCTCCCCGGGGTGGCGGGACGCCAGGAGCCGCGGCAGGCCCGCTCTCAAGGGCCGACGCTGTTGTTGCAGCCCCTTACCTGCCAAAGTAGCCTCGGCGGGTTGTTTGGTTTGCCTTGGGTTAAAAAAAGGCAAGTGTGAAGCATTGTAAATAAGGCTGGCTACGCATCTGGCAGGCATAGTCGTGCAGGCACGTTTCAAAAATATGCGAGAGTCAAGCCACAAAGCTCATTTCAGGACTGTATAAAAAGAAATCAGACCGCTTACCATGCTAAGGAGGAGATGCAATTTGATAGCAGCATGCACGCACATTCATGGGGGAAAATACCAGGAATTAAAAGGCCCTTTAGTCTTGCAGAGGGAAAGAATAACAGAGAGTCGACATCTGGAAGCTGAAGTTGGACAACTTCAAATTAGAAATGGGACTAAGCCATCGTTGGCACAAAACACGGAAGGAAGCTGTGTTTTCTCCTCTGGAAATAGAATCATAGAATCATGGAGTGGTTTGAGTTGGACGCGACCTTAAAGACCACCTGGTTCCAACCCCCCTGCCGTGAGCAGGGACATCTTCCACCAGACCAGGTTGCTCAGAGCTCCATCCACCCTGGCCTTGAACACTGCCAGGGAGGGGGCATCCATAGCTTCTCTGGGCAACATGTTCCAGTGTTTCACCGCCCTCATGGTGAAGAATTTCCTCCTAATACCTGATCCAAATCTGCCCTCCTTTAGTTTAGAGCCGTTCCCTCTTGTCCTATCACCATACACCCTTGTGAATATTCTTTTCAGATGAATCTGAATACCCCATGGTGCTGGGATATTCCAAAGACTCAGGAGCCCGTGGATGCTATGGGCACATTAAACTTCGTCACATCACGTAGCGTAGAGTAGCTCTCGCCGACACAGAGCTTGAAATACAGACATGTATGACAGGCATCCTGACACTCCTGCTCCTGGCAGAACTAACAGGGATGATTTCGTCTTTGCAAAGATATCTGTATTGTAAGACGGCAGTTAATATGGCTCCCTTTAAAAAAGGCAACCCAATGTATTTAATGCAAAAATAAAGACAAAAAACCTGACCTTTACAGAGGACTGAAAATAAAACCGAGTTCTCTCGAAACTATATTTCTGTCTTATGTTCTATGGTTTGAGTATATGAAATACAAGGGACAAAAGATGAAAGAATTAACCTGAATAAAGGTAATAGTAGCTTACAGTCAGCAGCTGTTAGAACGTCAGAAGAAAATCTTTCAGACCTCCTCAATAAGAAATCAAAAGCCGTCAGTAAAATAACAAAAGTGACAGGCATTATTAAAACCTCAAAAAAAAAAGCCAAAAACCTCAAAAACAAATGCTACATGTGAACTATACAGGTTTTACCCTCCACCCTGAAAAATAAATTTTAAAAAAATAAAAATCAAAAAGTTTACGACCATGCTACTCCTTAGATGTGTACTAAAAGTAACGTAGAAAGAACGTCCCAACAGAAACCAAGTCCTAATAGCTGAGTGGAACCAAGACAATGTACCATTTTGCCAGAGCAGTGATATTACTGTCATTTACACAACAACAGCTCTGAACAAATTCACAAGATCAAGAAAAAAAGATCATGATCCAAAACTTCCTCAGCCACAGTGCGCAGACCAGTAGATACTCAAAGCAAAAGCTAGACTTTGGCAACTTCTTATTACCTAACCAAGAGTAATGATAATGAACATAATTCTGTACGTCCTTCCAGAATTAACTTTCTCTTTAAAGGGCCTATTTAGAAAAAAAGCACTGTAGTTTCACCAAAGTAAGTTGTCTTATCTTCCTGTAACATGCTGCCTTATTTCAGTTTCGAAGTCATGAATATACTTAATCAGTGTCAAATTCAGATAATTAGAAGCTGCAGTGGAAAAGGGCATTGATAATAGGTATATTATAAATGGCAACATTTTGATTATGTGGGATAATTCTCAATGACTTGTTTTAGAAACTACTTAATGTATTATTTTAAGAGAGATTCATTGGTATCAAATGAGTAGAAATTGTGACCACCTGACATCCCCTGACACTCCAGATTTGAGCTTTACCTGTCAGAAACTAATACGTACAGGATTATGACTCTTGCCTTCTAGGAAGAGTCGCAGAATGGCATGATTGTCATTAGACACTTCTCGAAGGAGACATTTTATAGACTAATAATGCCTTTCATACAAGTACCTCAAAACTCATTAACATTCAGTGAAATCTCACACAATGATGTAAGGCACATAGGAACTTCATTAACAGTGACTGACCAAAACCTAGAGCTGAAGAAAAACAGTTAATGTACAGAAACCCTATTTTATTTTATTATCTTAAATGCATATTAGAAGTGAGAAGATTGAGGCACGGAGACGCAATGGGGGTCACATAGCAAGTCACAGAAATAGAAATAAATAGAAACAGAACCCAAACTGTCTGACTTTCTGTGCCTCAATATTTACCATTATTATTACAATATTTGATGCCGGATACATTTATTGAGAGTACCTTAGGTATTCAGACACCTATGCTTATACATAAGCTCCTTGTAGATTTTTAAGAAGCCGAATTCCCTGTTTGACAGTATAGCTTTAGAAATACGCTCCCTTCCTTGCTCAGGAGTGCTAAACATTCTCCTTGCTGTGAATACCTCTACTTGCTACATATCAGCATATTTAATGCCTCACGTCAAATGAAGAGGAACCTTAGCTTACGGGAGACACTGATTTTCGTTGCCACTAATGGCTCCAGCAACAGAGAATTTAGCTTCAGACAGCATGAGACAGTGTTTGTACAGATACATTTTTAAATGGCACAATTCATAGTGTTTGGAAACAGGCAGTTTATACTTACTAATCATGTCTGTATTTTTACTGTATAAATGGAATACTGCCGGAAAAAACAAAGATGGGTGGGAAAAACAGATCACAAAACCAGAATTAACGGTGCCAGTCTGACACTGTCTTTTACCTCAAGGTCATTTAATCTAACACAGGTCAGTACTGATGAACATGTCTGACTTCTGAGTGCTGCCAGAGCAAGGCAGCTGCTACTGACAAGGCAAGAGAGGCATCACTGATTTTCTGGGCACCTCTTCAGGTAACTTGATTGGCAATATATGTTTCTCTCCCCATGTTCAGCAGCTGGGCTTGATGACTGAATTCAGTTCCTCACTTGCGTATTGAATGAAAAAGCTGGAAGAGGGAAAGTATTTCTGTTTCCAGGAGTAGGTGGACTGGACTCAAGTTGCCCAGCCTCTGTGCGTCTGTGGGAAACGTGACCACAGCCTGTTGTGTTCATACAAGCAAAAGGGAGGCGCTTACTGAGATACTGCAGTCAGTCTTCTGTGGAATATGACTGTAGATCTTTCTTAAATTATTTCTCACTTAAGTTAAAGCTTATAATTTGAAATAAGGACTTGTCACAGAAACAATGTCCTGGCTTATGGTTGGTGGGAGAAACAAGAATTTGAAAACTGCAGATTTGATCTGAGAAACCTCACAAATCATATAAAATGTGGGCTTTTGCATCATCGGAAGAAACATCCCATCTTCTGTGCCCTCATTAAGAACACTTGAAAACTGTCTCTTGCACAAGGTCCAGTCTAACTAATAATGCTTATAATTCTTAGGAAAGATGAATAAAGAGTCTGTATTTTCCTCCTCACTCTTGAATACACTCCACTGCAGTTAAAATTCAGACAGCAAACAGGGCACTATCACCATTGCTTTCTGCTTGCTTGCAGTATCACCTTTCCCTTTCTTCCCCGGGAGAGGACTTGTTGCTTCCCCATGCTTTCGCAGTGCCGACGACAGCAGAGTTTCTGGTGGCTGCCTCAGCCTCCCCGTAAGAAGCATGTGTGACACAGAAGGAACACAGGCACACAGGGGTTCAGCATTTTACCACAGCTCCCCAAGGAGAATTCACGGAGTAAGCCTGCAACAGGAGATAATCTATTGCTTTCTACCCAATAGGAAGGAGGATTCAGAGCATGTAACTTACCTTCGCTTGTACTGCCCTAACCCCCAAAAGATTGCCTTGCAATCCCAACTATTCAATTTATTAGTGTCATAGCACAGTAATACTGAGAGGCGATGATGTAAAGAGGCATATCTTTGCACCTGGAATTATACAAACGCATTGCGACACACAGGTCTAACAGTCTTATGAGCTTGGTCCAAAATTACACTTTAATTAATCATTGTTTGTCAGTTATAATAGGATAAAAGGGCAAGGTTAAACCACATAGAATGAGAATGTTTCTAACGGATTACAACCTACGCAAGGAGAAGTTAACATATTTTTGTTTGTATGACTCATAACCCCTTTCATATCCACAGGAACCTGCCTTTAGCTATTTAGTTCAGAAGAACAGGGTAATAAAGACCATTTGTGATCCAAGTCAGTAACAAAGAAATGAAGGTAAAGAACATTGTGGGGAATATCACTTTGACAAGGCCAAGACACAAGACAAGCCTGTGCATGGTAAAGTTATTGCATTTACGCTAAAGATAACGTAAATGCAAATATATTTAATGGGAATATAATTATCACGAGAGGTCACAGCAGCATGACAATTCATGAGTGTCTGAAAAGCATGTGATGAATCCTTGACATCAAATTACTTTCCTCCCCCTTTTTTTCCCTTGTCTCCATAAAGATTTTAACAACCTTGCATAAAAGTGAGTGATATGGCTCACCTGCATCACAAGACACAGTGTATTTCACGTGTTTTGCACAGTTTTCTCTATTTATTAAGTATTTAGAATGTTTCCTTAAAACTTTGAGTTTTGTAACACCATATTAAAAATGCAACATTTTATTTGGGACCTTGCTATGCGGCAGGGGAGTCCAGGGAAGAGATTCTGATGGGAAGGCAGGAGACTGAGCTCTATTCTCAGCACAGACAACACTGATCTGCTCTGGAGCCAGGCGCAAGTCGCCTCATTGCATGGCACCTGTCCTTCCTCTTCCACTCTTTGCCTAATTAGCTGTGCTATTTTGATGGGAAGGGATAAACGTGAACTGGGGACAGGATCATCTCCTACAGCATGTGAATACAAAAAATAGTACCTTCAGGCACCACTTTCAGCTAGGACCTCTTGGTATTACTGAAGTATAGATAATAATATCATGCTGCAAAGCACCCTCTAATATTTAGAGGAAGATGGTGTGTAAAAACAGTCACCAGCTGTTCCTTTTCTGCATGCTTAAGACAACTGGTGCCACTCCATCAATTTTGGGAGCCCTGGTTAGAATTACCTATTTATACTGGACTTTGATGGACAAGACACCAAATCAGCAAGAGAACCAAAACAGGAGAACCTGTTCTGGCAACTTTTTTTTTAAATTAGTCTTATAACATAACAGTGATTTTTTGAAGCCTCAGCTGTAGTTACCATAAAAAAATGCTCAGCCCTCCTGATTGAGAAAGAATATCCTGAAAATGTCAGCCTTACAGGTTGAAGAAGGAGCAGACAAGTATGCAATACTGGCATTAACTGTTTCAAGCCTGCCTGCCCAAGGAAGAAAGACTTTCAAGGCTATGATTTTTATCTCCCGTTTCTTATTTGTCACTTTCCCTCTCCTTGCCCAATAATTTTGAAACCACTGGCTAACTTCTACCAAAACTGACAAGAGGATAGACATTTGAAATACAACTCTTGTATACATTTTGTGAAAACCTCAAGCTGGCTAGCACACCACAAGCCACATTGTTTTCCCTCATGGGGACTAAACAGCTAGGATGTAGCTGCTCTTCACATATGCAACTGCTGACAACCAACTGGCAGCCGAACACAGGTAATCATCCATCAGCAGCTTCACGTTAGCCCTGGCCCTGTTTTTCAGGGCAAGCATCAACAGCTGCTGCACCAACAGCACATGGTGGAGAGCTGACATTATTAAAATTGGAGGAAAGCATAAGAGGGGAGATAAAAGCCTGGAGACAAAGGCCAATTTGTAGAAAATCAGGATTGCTTAGTCCTACTGCTCACAGAACAACTTGCTTAAATCTCACCGATTTTAAGATAGGGGTCACACCACAGCAGAGTCACTCTGTCAGTTCTAGAAGAACACAGTAAAATGAGCACATGGCATTAATTTTGACCCCTCAAAGAATCACTTTAAAAGTCTTGCCACCTTTTTTTGATAGCACTTTACTTTGCTTCCTGTGCCAACATCCAGTATTACGTTATTTACAAGCTCTTGAGCTCTTTATGCATTAATTTCATTCTTTCCTGACTTTCCTTTGCAAAACAAGAGTGCAAGAAATTCATGTAACTGCACAAGGTGAAAAATAATGAGAAAGCATGTGGTTTTCCACTGGCCCTAATGAACTTTCCTCAGCCCCAGAGAACACAGGGGAAGCTGAAGTACTGAAAGTGCTTCTATATAGCTGCCAGTCTACCCATACCCAAGTAATGGAGAAAGATGTGAAAGGCAAGAGCAGGCGGTTAAGTGCTTTATCAGGATTTTGATGGAGATGGTGTTTTAGCACACAGCCACAAGGCAGCAAGCCAATTTTTTTTCTGGTTTTGCACTTCTCATGGTGCAGTGAAAGTGGAGAAAGAGTTGAGGGGCCTCCCAAGCCATAGCTACTCAGCCAAGAAGTCTCTCTCTGCCTAGTACAGCCTTTCCTTTGCTATGTGTCCTTCAGACACAGTAGTAAGCTTCTTCAGAGGGAGAGGGAAACAATCCCCTTTCCAGGCTCCTACCCACATACATTACATATCGAATGGTATGGGCACAATCCCTCTTCCCCCCTCCTAGCTCAGTCAGATCAGAGCTGCCCCTATCTCAGAGGCATCTTGTCTGAGGAGAACTTGGCATAAGATCTTCTGGATAAGAAGTTTTCTGTTCCTCCTTCCCTGGCACAGATTTGTGGTCCCAGCGTGCTCTATTCAATGCTATTTGTAAGGTCTTGCTTTCACAGGTGGCTCAAATTCAGGTGGTTAATGTAGGTGCACTGCTGCAGAGATGATCTGTTACTGCGTTAAATTCGCCATTCTGCAAGACATAAACACCTTTCCACCAGGCCTCCACTCAAACGTCATTCCTAAACAGCTAGGCTAAGCTTTGAAACTGCTTTGAACTAAGAGACCTAATACCTAAGACTAGGCCAATTTTTCTCGTGCTGAAAGGGAAGAAATTTTTCTGTACATGCTGAATAATGAGGAATAGTGCACTGATGTGAATGCTTTTTCAGTCTCCTCAGGCGGAAGACATGGATGAAGTATTACGTTTACAGACATTGCTATTTATTGTTATGGCTACAGATGGCTACAACTTTTATTTATACTTTTCTCATTTGCCAGTGTTCCTCACAGTCTCCATCTAAACGAAGGAAAACTAGACTTGACATTTCAATGGTGAAAAGGTGAGAAAAGAAAAACAGGTGGCAATTTCCTTCCCTCCGAGAAAATTCAGTCTCTTCAAAGCCATCTTAAATCCATTGCAGATCACTTCACAAAACCCCACGTGGCACCTCATTTCACACAAAGGCGCTACAAAGCAGTAGTTTGCCTGGAAAACATGCTATGTCACCCAAAAATTTAAGTTTACTTCAAAAATGATCCCTGCAGGCACCACTTTTCCTTCCCTTAAATGATCCGTAAATCTCTCTCAAGTAAGAAAGCAGGAGTGAAACAGTTCAAAGTAAGCAAACGGTTTCTAATCCCTCTACACTTGTTAGGAGCAGGCCTGCGGTGGAGCATTTGCTCACAGCCTGGGAGCCTGGGGACGGTATTTTGCTACCCAGGCAACTTACTCGCATCATCAGTAAAGCCCTGTGGATAGTATCTGCAAACTCATCTGAACGAAAAATCCTGCATCTCACCAGCTATGTCTTTATTTACCTAACAAGATACAAATACAGCATCTGTCTGATGGTTTTTGCAAAGAAAGGAGTGAAGTTTACAATGAAAACTTGATCGGAGTTGTTAGCCAGGGCTTTATCTGCCTGTGCCTGTGCTGAAGGTCACTGTAAGATTGTCAAATGCACTCCAAGGATGAATTTCCCTTACATGAAGCTGGTGTTGAAATGTGACGTAGCTTAGACCTTCGTGTGACATTGAAGATGTGATTCAAAACACTATCTTTGTATCAGGGAGTAATTAGAATTATCTGTTGACTTTTGCCATCAAAGATGAATAAAAGAGTGAGTCAGCCTTAACTAAAGATGTAAAAACTCCAAGTCCATTTGCTGAAACCAAGCAGATGAGGTACTTTTATGGATAACTATGCTCATTTTAGGGACAAACCTAGACACTGTTCTTTAAAGAGCAAATGGGCATTCCCTGTATAAATTCTACCCACTTCAAGTAATTGATTGAGGCTATCTGGGGTTTCAGATATTTTTAGATACTGAACGTATTAAATACATAGGTCATGCATGTGCCAACACATGCATTGGTCACACATCAATACTGCCCAGCGTGTGTGTGACAAATTCCCAAGAATCACAGCTGAGAAAATTAATTCAGTCTGTGTAGAACTTCCCTTAACATTATGCTCTGAAAAGAGTGCAGGCTAGCTGTTCCCCTGCCCTTTCCACTGGAAGATTTAAGGAGGCTACACCCATTATTTCGCTCAGTGCTTCACGCCATGTGGTGAGTGTGAACCGCACTTGAAACTGAAGACTAACAAAAAATTGCCTCTTCAGCAAGTTGATAAGGTAAAGAGCAGCACCATGTGAACAAATTCTTGCTTTATGTTTTAAACTTTTCTTTTTTTTAAGGCAGGAATGAGAATTCATTTATTTTAGACATTTAAAAAAATAAATGTTTTAATCAAATTTCTGTGTTAAATACATGCACCTCTATTGCAAGGACATAGAAAATACCTGGAGGCAAGATTATCAGTTTCACAGTTTTGAGTGTTCAGTGAGTGGTGCAAAGGAGGACAATTTAGAGTAATCACACTGTGGTAAATACTGAAAGTTTTCAATAAGAGTTCTTTCAGAATGGACTCTATCTGAGCCTGGATTTTACTCTGGCCACTTTGCAAGCTGAGGTTTCAGAGCAAAGCTGAATCTCTCTGTTATAAAGTGAATGTATGGGTGCTGTTAATAACTCCAGTAGGCTGGGGATGATTGCACATGACTTACAGCTTTGTTTATTCACTGCATATTTTTTTAAATGACACGGCATAAATCCAAAGGGAAACAATTAGTATGCGTGTGCTGAGAAACAAAGCAGTGCCAGTTCTTTTACTCCTAAACTCTCAGAAGAGTGACCAAGACCTAGATTTAAGAAAGAACTAAGAGTCACAGAAGTGAGACTGAAGTTCACCAACCCAAAATCAAATTCTTGAGCATCTCCCCTTCCCCTTCGCCACCTCTAAATGCTGTCAGCACCTTCGTCTTATCCAGAAGCTGTCTAGTGTAAAATGCAGAACCATTGAGAAGTGTGCAGGCTTCATAACCAAGAGACCCTTGCACTAGGCTGCAAGGTCCTGTACCCCCTCCCTTTCTCACCCATTAAGTTTCTTAATGACTGTTTGCATCAAAGGGACAGGTCCAAGAGGGAACCTTGCCTCCAGCTTGGCTTTGTGTCATGGTCTGAATATCCTGGGTGAGGAAGAGGCTGACTGTGCTCCTGCTTTGTGTCTAAATGCTCCCATCATTTCAGTGTTGTCTTCAGGATGGGTCTTCAGGTGATGCTGTAGAGAGATGGATCCCATGTAGACACGAGGGTGCCTCAGACAGAGGTTCATCCTTCTCTCCGTTATTTTCACATGCCTAGCTTGAGGCAGCTGTACGTTTTAGCTGATCTCATATGGCTGCACTGAATTGCATCCTGAAGAGTTTTATTCTCTACACAAACTGTATATATTTCTGAACAGAGGATTTTGGATTTCATCGTGAAGCCAAGCACCTAGTATTTGAGCCTAACACATTCACTGGACACATATGCTTTAGTTTGCTTTCACTAAATAGAAAAGAGAGAGAGAAAGATGTACATTTTAAGGTCACCACATCATTTAGGTCATCTATTAATTGTTCATTACTCAACGGATACCAGAAAGGAAAGCTAAAAAAATTAAATATACAAGTGCAGCTATCATCAAATGCATACAAAGCCTACGAGAGCTCAAAGAGAAAGGTAACATATGGGTAAGGCTGAAAAAGCTAATTTTAACATGATTTAGTTCAGCAAAGAACACATCCTGATTCAAAATGTGGCTTTATTCTTATCTCACATTTGTTATAGTTATTTTTCTAAAGATTGATTCTCACTTTCAGCAGTTATTTAGACATGCTGTTTTGCAAGTAAGTGAGGTGTTTTTACTAAATGTGGTACTTTTTCTTTGGTAGCTAGAAGAATGTATAATTAGGTAGCTTCATTTTTAGACTGCAATCTATTAGAAAAAGGCAGATAATGCTTCTTATTTCTAAGGGAATTCCTTTTTATTCATGATTTGAAATGGAAATTTCAATACATACAAAAGGCAAAAACTTGATATGATTTAATCAGTTAGAGACAATTACATTGAATACTATGAATAATAACAAAACATTTCTTGAAATATATTTTAAAGTTAAAACTATTTGAATAAGGAATTCTTTGTGGCCATTTGTCCTTCAAGATACTTAGAAGCAGAGGAGGTTAACTCCTCCTCTTCAAGGTTTTGTCATTAGGTTATAAGTTTTCTTTACCTAGGTTTCAACTCCCAATCAACTTGTCATGTTCTGATGGTCCATGTATTGTATTTAGTTTTTCATGCAGCACAAACTAAGAGTATCTACATATAATTTATTACATCAGCAAAATCTACACACAAAATCACCAGAGGTGATTTCACCTGTTTCATTGAATGGACTTCTATGACTGACAAGAAATTCAGACTTTTTCCTAGGTGTAATTTACAAAGATTTAATAAATAAATCTAATCTACAATATACATTTTCATGGCAATATTCAGGTCATAAGCTGTAAACACATTTTAGTAGAAAGTATTCATGACAGAGGGCCCAGTTGCCTGCCTTCTTGGAAGCTATTGTTGTTTTAATCTGTCTTTTCACACTAAGGCATAAAAATAAACCACCAAACTTATATTTTAGTTTCTTTGTTAATCTACTGCTAAGTTAGTCTGGAAATGGGTCAGTTAATGCTCTTTCATTCTGCTTAAGATATTTTTTCCTATAAATAAACCAAAAGAGTTTTCTATCTCTGTTTATAAAACTGTTTTTGCTCAAGGCTCTTTATCTCTTCATATCAATCAGCCAAGACTAATATGCATGACAGAAAATAGGACAGAGATCCCCGAAGAGGGACAAAAAAATGAAATGGCAAATAAGCTGGAAAAGATGCAGGGTCATTTCCCTGTCAGCTTCAGTGAAATACCTTGCTTTATGAGTCAGCACTGAAGACACAAATAGTTTGCAAATATAAAAACAGTAAGATGATGAACACCAGACATTTGCAGAATGTATTTTGCTACCCCAGTTTAGCAAGGCAGGAGCAAACAGGACTGATTGGTCGGAGATACCACAATTGACAAGCACAAACCCAGGAGCTGAATTCACGTTTTGGATACCTAATCGAGCAGCCAGAACACCAGGCTCTTGTGCGACAGAGGCAGAACCATCTCGTGAAGAAAAACACCCAAGAAGTCGAATGCCTCAGAACCTCAGCCTGAGAAATCCTCACACGCACAGACACACTCGCCTAGCCACAGAAAGCAACATTTCTAGAGCCGGAGAAAGCAAGCAAGAGGTTCATTGCCCTGTAGCCTTCACCAGCAGTTCAATACTATTGATGGCCAGTCCAACTGCCAAGACAACATCCCTTTTTCAATTTCTGACTGTGAACAGGTCAGAGTAGTTCAGAAGGTCCACCCCAGCTTGTCCATTGAGACCTGACTGCCCCGCACTAAGACTTGAAGAATCTGGGTTTGCTTGTTTTCCTTTTACACCGGTGAAACTCATCTGATTTTTACCAATTTACTTTCCCACAAGTATAAATAAGATTAAAATATGTCTGGAAGGGTTTATGCTGGATGCAAGTATACTCATGTAGTTACTTCCAGTGCATGGACAGCAGTACTTGCAGATTTCTCTGAGCTCATGTTTAAACATTTCACCCAAATACATATCTTCATGTAATGAGGATTTTGTCCTCGCTTTAAAACAGCAGTCCTTTGTTGAGGAAATGTGGAAAGCTAATTCATTTCTGTTACAACAAATTATCAGAGATGCTTTTTTCACAATTAAAACAACTGCTGGGGGGGAACGACACTAAGATTTTGCAGGTGGAAACAGTGCAGATACTCGGTGATTCTCTCCCTGCCATTCTCAGATGAGAAATTAATTTTTGCAGGAGAGCTTTAAATTCATCAGTTCTAATGAAAGTGACAGGTAAATTAAGCTTGATCAAGGAAAGTAATGGACAGTGTATTCCAGGGGAAGGCTGGGTCAGGCATGTACAGAACTGTCCATGTTAATGCCAGGCAGCCAGTCAGAGTCTGAAAAACACATACAGGGCATGAGGTTCTGCACTGGGAGCAGAAGCAGGTAGTAACACAGGGTCCAGCCCTGCAAATCAGTATTCTTGCCCACCTAAAGCTTGTCCTGTACTCTCTGTTCCCGAATTTCTCGATCTCTCAATAGAGATGATCAATTCATGTCCACCGGCATATCATAAAGCTCAGCCGCCTAATGTTTGTAAAGCATTCTGACAGTCCCAGATGGAAGCTGCTCCACAGTCATGGAGAGTTGCCTCTACCTCCTTGATGCTGCTGCACTTTCTAATCCACCCTTTTATCGACTGGCATTTCATGCACCCTCCCTTGCAGCCGAAGCAGTGAGCGAACAGAAATGACAAAGTGCGCTTCCAAACTTCCCTCCCACTCACCTCTCCTCCATCTGTCGGAGAGAGAGATTTTATTTGCTGCAGAAGTGCTGTCTGGCTAAAAATGTGAGCACTTTTTACAGCATGATCCCACTCTCTCCTCCACACACACCCACTGCCCAAGTGCTTCATTTTGAAATATGACATCGCTTCTTAGCTAACACCCTGTGTAAGAAGAGGCTTCTACAGCACATTTTATTAGGTGCTGACTAAAATGCTGCTATAAAATCCCACACGGTGTTCACCACTGATCATCTCCACCCTACCTCTTGGGAACGGAAAGGAACAGAGGATATCCGACAATAAACACTGCATTTCTTTCTCTTTTCCCTGTCACAAACAGTCCAATTCAGTCATCACTCACCTCTCTATTTCCAAGTTTTGAGGTTTACTCTGGAGTCTCATGACCAGTTGGTATTTCTCTTTAATACCTGGCTCCTGGATGGAAGCGTGCACTTCGGATTTTCTGTTTCTTTGAAAGAAAGCAGTAAGCTGAGAACCCCTGGCTGGGGAGAAAAATCAGGTTTGGCTGAAGACACCCTGAAAGATTCAGGAAATAAAGTTATATAGAAAGCATCAAAATTCATTAAACACACAACACAATCCTTTGCTTTTAAGCCAGTATGCAACACTTCTAGATCTGTGGAACTGGCACTATGAGGAGTGGGGAAAGCTTGTGGTCATGAATCCACGACGTGTAACCAAAGGGAATATAAAAACTGTATTCTAGTCCAGATCTTAAGGTCTGGGCTTGAGACACTTTTCAAAGAGAAAGCACAAGAGTAATTAGATGAAAAAGGGAGATATTGCCTCATTTGCCTTTCAGGTAAAACCTCCCAACTTCAAAAACCTCCCAACTTCATTCTTATTCTGAATTTTGCCGATTTCATAAAGAGAAAGGTTTGTATGGTTTGGGACTTCTTTGAGTTTGAACGGTCAGAGGAAGTGTCTTTCCCAAGTATGTATAGTGGTCTGTCTATCAATTAAACTAGGTAGATACATAATTTTACTCCACTTTTTCAGCTAATTTTTAGTAATCTTTGCAGAATGAGTGCAAAATGGGGGTGGTTGGAAGATAAGCATCAGACAAGAAGTGGCATTTTCTCTTTCTCTCACTCCAGTTTTGGTTAGCAGGAATATGGAGATGGAGGTCCATAGTTCAGCTTTGAACTGGGAAAGATTGTGTCCTTCCACAGCTTCTTCAGATTGCGCTCTAATAATTCCTATCAAAAGGCTTCAAACAGAAAAGCAGATGCATCGCTGATGCCAACTGAAGGCCCAGGCTATATTACCAGGTGATTATGATTCATATTAAAAGCTCGTTACACCTAGAAGGGAATTTCTCTCTGTTTGGGGAATGGTGACCAGTCCCAAGTGGTGTCTCTAGCCTTGGACAAGCTTGAGTCAATCCTGACAGCTGCTCAAGAGAGTTACAGGTCCTCCTGGCCAAAGGGTGTTGTCTAACTTAGGTCCCCAAAACACTACTTACTGAAGGTTCGGCATCTTTACCTTGATGACTCACAATCCACAAGAGCTTCCAAGAGATCCTCCAGTAAAAACAGGCAGAGATAGCTATTTCTGAACTAGACAACACAAAATGGGCACGGTGAGGGGAAGAGGAAGGTCTTATTTCCTTAGGGCTGGTGGTGGAAATGGGCAAAATTATCTTCTCTCCATGCCCATATTCACAGTTCAGTAACAAACAGTGATCTAGTTTTAATTCCCAGCACAAATAATATTCCACACAACAACCAAAGTCTTTTCTTCCCCCTCTACAACAAGACTGCTGCAGAGCACGGGGCTATGAATACCCCAGATCACAGGTACAGTTTCTTGTACTACAAGCTTATTAATTTTTTAAATATCAGTGACTCCTCCAGCCACAGTAAAGAGTGGTGAGAAACTGTGAGTGTAACACTGGGAAACTCCTTCCTATTAGCGGGTGTTTAATCTTGTCTGAACAGCATCAGATTGAACAGCAGACACATCCAAAGTGACAGGGTCAAGAAAACGTGAGAGCTGCCCAGGCATGTTATTTACAGAGACAAGCAGAGCTACTTGGAAGCTGATGGTTTTTTTCATTACTTACCCACTTTAGCTTGATCCCTCTGTTCTTCATGCAGGTCTCCAGCCAAGAGCTCCTTGTCAACTGCTCAAAGTGCATCTTTAAGGAAACTTGACCATGTTTCATCTAGGAACTGTGGAAAATGTAGTTCTGCATGATTTGTTAAAGTAGTTAAGTGCTTTATATCTGCCTGATAACCATAGTTTAAATAAATACAATAGCACTGCTAACTTACTCCATCACTTTTAAGTGAAAAAATATCATGTAAGATTGCAAAGCACCAGTTATCCTAAAATCTCCCAACTCTAAAAATTGATGGAGTTATGCAAGCAGTATTAATGTCAGCATTTAATGGACACAAGGGCAGTAGTAGCCTCATCACTATGGGGTGGGCTGTGAAACAGCATTCCTTGCCTTGAAGGTAATGTCACTTCAAACTTGACCCTGTAAAGGAGCAGACAGACTGAGGGAAGGGAAAGGGCTTCAGAAGAAAATGGGTGGGATTAGCAATTGGCCAATACCAAAACCAAGATACCCGGCTGCACCATCTTTGGTCTAACACAGTATCCCCCCCCATTATACACCCAGAACTGTTGCATTTTGACAAGGTTGAGCAGCGCAGCACATTATCAACATGTAAGTCCAACCAGGATCCAGAAAATGCATCATTCTCATCTTCTACCTTAGTCCAGTAAAGTACTCCCCGTAAAACACAGAATGGTCACTATTGACTAGCCTCTGAGTCAGAGCACTCTCCCAGGGAACGAGAGATCCAGGTTCAACACCACATCTCCTACAGCTTTGCAGAGGATGAGCCTGGCTACCAGGCTGCTGGCATTCCCACCTCTCCTGCTGAAGCTCTTTCACTGAACAATGAATTCAGCAGTCACTTAGCAGAGAAAGGGCGCTCAGCCCTGCCCCGGTGACCAAGCACCACTAACACTGGAGCTACAGGTCCCCTTCCAAGGGCTGGTGGTTTTTTTACATGCAGGACTCCTAGCGTTGACACCTGCAACTACAATGCACATCTTCTCTTCCTGAAGGAGTCTCCTTTCCACCTTCTCTCTGGCCCAAAACTGGTGAATTTAGTCACCTTCAGCAGCACTGTAGTGAATATTCCTCTAGGCAAATCAGCACACGGCTCAGAGCATCCCCCTAGGAGGGGCGAGTTTGGAACCCGGCCGTCTCAGCAGTCTAGAGCAGTACTCCAGCCACCTGGCTGTTACGCAAGTACTCATCATCACATCCTCCTCCAAGCAAACTTTTTCTGGCTGTCTCCTGGTGAAAATAAAGAACTCTGATCCGTTACTTCGACAGAGAGACTACTGAAGGTTTCCAGGCTGCACACTTTACACGCTCTTCTACTCCAGGACTCCCCCAGTCTAAGCTCCAAAGATACAGAGGGTCTGAAGCTCGCCTTTCTGCATCTCTTTTGCAGACAATCACCACTTCAGATCACCAGTACCTCTCAGCTCAGTGCACTTTTGCTCCGTCTACCATGTTGAGGTACTCAGCTTTCTCCACAGAAAATACGCACCTCACGCACTTCTGCTTCAGCATCCTTTTAGGCAGCTGCATGTTCAAGGGCTCTTCTCTTTTTGGCGACCCTGCACAAGACTTTTAGACATGTAAACCTCCTGAGAGAAAGGCTGTGCAATGCATGTAGAGTGCTCCAAGCTATATAGATACTTTCACTGGGACATCACTAAGATTGGAGTAACTCAAAGCTCAGCGTCTCTAAGCCAACAAGGCAAGTCAGCAGCAAATCTCCTTCAAATGTTTTCCTCTAACCTGTCTATTTCTAGGGAAGCAGCCAACTTTGAAACAGCTCATATGTTCTATCCCCGGTTGTTCGAAGGTAAAAGTCTCATCCCATGTTTTCATAAAGCATCTCTAGCACAAGACAAGCAAACGTTACAATGAATAGTTCACAGGGAGGCATACAGCACTGAACTGATGTGATGTAGCTTCAGTAAAGACATACTCACCCCTTCACAAAAGTGAATCACAAGGATTTACTTCTAAAAGATTTAATGAAAACTACTTTCTGGCATCACTATTATGTTTTCCTGCAGAATGTCTAAGAGGTAAACCTAATTCTGTCAATTGTTTGCTAAAATTTCAGCACTAGCATACACTGGACAATTTAGAAACCAGTTGACCAGAAAACAAATGAAAGTAACTTATAAGTGTCTGGAGTATTGGTATTATTTAATAATTACAAGAGATTCCATCTTTATTTAAACCATGAAACTTTGTGTGCAGACTAAACGGAAAATGGGCTGTAAGCAGGTAAAAGTCTTCTACCAACTTCTTTCCAAACACTATTTCCACAGATCAAGCAGCACAGAATGACCACAATGGACTTCAAAGACATGGCACCTACCCTCTTGCACCAAGGCGGGATCAACACAGCAAAGACGACAATGTGAATACACACCCCCTATGCACATACCATGCTCAGACCACAGGTTTAAAGCAGTATCAGAAGTCCACATCAGAAAACTGAAATAAATACTCTAATTCTCACAGAGTACTTGTTTGTGATGGCTATTAGTCTGAAAATTCAACTGCTTTGGTGTTGAAGTATCTACATGGTTTTTAGACTCTTCATTTATGCATAGTCAGAAATCTTGGTGTAGGAATGTAGTCACAAAAACTACAAAACCAAATATGTAAACTCTTCCACTCCCCGCCACACCAGCTCTTATAAATGGGCATTAGGGAAGACACTCAAAATTACTTGTTTATCTTGGTGTAGTAGATGTCAGGAAAGAGTACAGGTGTTGCCTGGTGCTTTGCCAACACATTTCTGAGTTGCAAGCTAACGGAAAGCCTGAATGACAGACGTGCTACAAATCTAACACACAGCAAGACCTGGAGACAGTTCAGTAAGCGGAGGTGTGAAGGTTTTCATGAAAACTGAGTGCCCCAACAACAAAGGTGGAAGCTCAGCAGCAATGGCTGTAGTCCCCTTTCCTGTAAGCAAGGGTGCTTCATAATCAGTTACCAGCAAATAACGTCACAGGGATTGCTGGCAGCAAAACCTTTTATTTTACTTGCACCAAGATAAGACTATTTCTTCCCTCCTACATTTTCAGTGAGCATAAAGGCAAAAGGCTTCCCTTTAGAAATGAAAGCAAACACTTCAAAAACAGCGAGCGTTTAAATGTTTTGCCGAGTCTGACTTTGTAACAGCTAATTGTTAGGAAAGTGTTCTGGAATAAAACTGTGGGCAGTATTATGAAACAATGCTTAGAAGAGGAATAAAGGAAAAAGGTAGAAAGTACCCATTACTTACCACACACAGCCCTTTGTATTAATATGAGGTTCAAGCAAGCAAGAGATTTGTTCTTGAGGAGTTTGGAATTTGGAGAAGTGTCAGCTTTTATACCATACCCCTGTCTTCCAACTACAGTAAATAGTTTGTTCTTTTTCATTTAGAGTTATTTTTGTGTCACCAGGGAGAGACATTTTAAGTCACCAGTTTCTGTGCTTCTGAAGCCTTTTCCAAATTCTTTTCAACTCAACATGGCTTAAACAGGCAGAAGTGGGTGGATCAGCTTGACAGCCTGCATCCACCACTCAGTTCCAAGGTTTCAGTGCAATATGCATCTCGCACATACCAAGGCACCTGTCATGGCTCTTAAGCCCTTTGAGTCAAAGGCATTAGCTGGTGCCAGAACACTGGAGCTTCCACCAGGGCTGAGAAAGATTTTTAAATAAACAAAAAAAATCCCATGGATATGGCCAGACAACTGCTTTTTACTAATTAAACATGCAAATAGAATTAATGCACACAGATCATTATTATCTGAAGAGATTGCCGTGGAAAAGAAAGGTTTATGTTTATTTATGCATACCATCATAGGGGAAAAAAAACCTTTAAGCACTGATAATTGGATTGGAGATCCAACCAGATTTCCCATCTCTGTTTGAACATTACTGAAATATTGGCCTAATATAGCTCTGAAACCATGAGCCCTGAAATTTGAATTGCCTTTAATTTTGGCTAGCAGTCAGTATTTCACATGCTACCGAAATAAGTTCCATCTGGGAGCGCTGATTCACAGTCAGAGAATGAGCAGTGGTTTGTACTGAACCACACCAAGGATCGTAGGTCCCTGCACCAAGGAAATGTGCCCAAGATGAAGTTCTTGATGCAACGTAACTTGTGTTCTTACTTCTTCTTTGTTTTCTCTTTGCTTAGTGTTATGCAAGAATGTTTTTAAACCTCCATTTTTCCCCATAAAGAAAAAGTATGATCACTACATCTTCAAACTGCGTCCAGAAAGGATTTTTAAATTGTAACTGTCCTTAAAAAGTTTCAGTACCATTTACTGCCACAAATGTAAATACTCAAGCTGAGAAACTAATCGGGAATGTTTCTTGGAGTAATCTCAAATGGAAAATACACATCATGATAGAAAACAAAGCCAAAGAAGTTACATTAGTGATGTAACTTTCTTAATTCTTCATTTCTAGACAGTGAAAGTGACTAGCATGACATTTCGTCAATGTATGTTTTTTAACTATCCTCTAGATGCTTGCTTCAGCAACAAGGCTTCTTTAATGAGCAGCCTTTCAGAGTTTTCTGGCAGACAACAGCAATTGCAATGCAACAGATAACTATTACTGCTGCCCATGTTGTTCCATTCTACAGCAGCATTTCATTTTTACCCATGTAAAATGTCCCACTTCAATGACATTGAGCACAATAACAAGTTATTAAGCTTTTGGCAAAAGGCAATTATTGAAACAATAGTTGTTATGTATACAAAGTGGTTCCCTTTTCAAGACAAAATTTTTCAACAACTAAATAATACTCTGATTATGTTTAACGTGAAAATGCATTAATTTAAAATGTTGCTAAAGGAAACCACAGGATGTTGGAGACATTGAAATCCCAGAAGTAAAACAGCATCAGTATGAACTGATACTCCGGGCCCAACTTGTAAATCTCACTCATGCAGTCAGTCACACACGGCTTTCAGAATGCATTCAAAAAATAAGACAAGATCGAGTGATTTTAAAAATCTTACAGGTTTTATAAAAATGTTATTATACATTACAAAAAGCCTTTTATCAATTAAAACTTACAAAACATTTAAAATGTGTAATACTCTTTTAAAGAAAGATTATCTGTATTTCAATATGTACAGGTAGCAGTTTATATCAAAACTTGATCAAATAGAAGACAACCCATAACATTCATACCTAATTAGAAGTATTTACAGTCAAAAATATGTGTTCAGAAATTATTTTTGTCTATAAAAATAGAAAAGAGAGACACTGTAAGTACCTGACCTAAAGACTCAAAAATTTCCAGACATAAGAAGACTCAGAACACAGCGGATTTACAATGGTAACCTAAAAACACCGATTCAAAAAATCAGAGAAACTATCCTACTATTTTTCTGAGTATTCCAGCACAGAGAAATGATGATGTAAATTACCAAGGAAGAAGAAAAAGAAGACCGAGTAGAAAAATACCCCTGAGATAAGGCAGGAACATTATTATTTTTTCTTACTTGTTTCTTTGGCTTTTTGTTACTTTCAAGCTACCACACAGGTTTGAAAAGAAATGTGTCCTCTCATAGGTTTTAACAACCACATCACCACCACATCGGTAATCATTCTGACACAACACATGTGATAAAAAAACAACAGCGTAAGTTGCTCTTTTTCTTCACTCTTCTCATTTCTGACCCCATCCCTCTATTTTTCTTTTTAACATTTTTTTAATTCTAAAATTAGATTAAGAGGATAGAACAGCCACCAGCATATTTTTTCTAATTATAATTTCCCACACCTTCCTTTTTTTCTTGAGAGTTTTTTATAAACAAGTTCTTCAAAAGCCATACTTTCATCTTCCACTTCTTTTTCCAAGTCTTTATCGTGCACAAAGCCTATATTAAAAAAAAGAAATTAACACAGAATGGAAAACCCTAAAACCTTTTCTTCTTAATAGTATGACAAGCTATGTCATTGCTATTTTATGTCAGCAATATACTCTCACATATGTATAATCATGTTTAAGAAGCATTGGGCTCAACATGACAATGTGCTTAGGGGCTCTGCTAGGAAACAGACTGCTAAGCCCCTTGCTGCACTAGTTATTAATTTTTACACTGAAAATCTGTTTCTACTGTTACTGCTTTTGACTTTTTTAAGAAATTCTCTCTCAAGGTTCAGTTTCAGCAGACAACACATTTCCTTACTGACTTCAAAGACAGACTATAATGTTGCTTGTGAGACTACAAGAGCACTCCCATGTAGTATTATTAACTGTATCTTTCCTGGCATAGGAAGGTGTAACACAAGGCTTTATCACAATCAAATTCTCTAAAACAGAGCTACTTTAATGCTTTACATATAGCGCAATTTGTAAGCCTGATCACCTCATTGCTGCCTTTTTATGCCAGCGTTGCAGTCCCACCACCTAAATATGAGGTTAACCCTGAACATACAGGTAGGCACAATGAAGCATTAAACTTGTCCTCAGAGGTCTGTGATGCAATAGACTGCATCAACCTATGTCACTTTTGGTGTCAAACCAAGTCAAAGGGAAATGGAAACAAAAGTAAATCAACTGTATATAGTATTTTTCCACAAGCTAAGGATTAGTTTTGCTAGGAAGCTGGTTTCCAAGAACTTGGATCCACACTGCCCATAAACACACTGCCGCAGCAGAGTTAAGAAACAGCACTATCCTACCGGTGAAGATGAAGACAGTTTGTCTTCTGCCCCCCCGCCTGAGTTTCTACCCTGCAGACCACACTTCAACCGTAGCTGCATGTGCACCTGCGTGTGCCTGCGTGCACGAACACACGCATACCTTCTGGAGCCTGGGATCCACTGAGGGCCAGGGGAGGAGGCTTGCTGTGCTCTGGCCACCCTGTCACCAGCTGTGAGGCTCGTGCTCTGGCTTAAAGAGCCACTGAGGACAGACTGGTTAACTCCTGTTTTCCGGAGTGCCCCTGCGTAACTGCCTGCTTCTGGCGAATATCCACAACACAGCTGACTGGAGACTGAAGTGATGCCAAGCAGCCATCACCAAACAGTGTCCTCTATTGGGCACAGAAGCCTGTGTAAGCTGAAAACATACCTTCTTCCTTTATGCTATGAGAGTCCATTTTCTTCAGCCACTTATGAGCCTCATCAATGGTGGCAACCAATTTGCTGGCAAGTTTGGTTACTATTTCTTCAGCTGAAATGAAGCACAATTAACATTCTGTAAGAACACTAGCTGAGAGGTGCACAGCAGCTAAAAGCCAAGCACAACACGAAGTTACACAAGAGCTGTGTTGTACAACGATGCTGCAAAGCAAGAAGTCTCAGTCACCACTGCTCTGATGCGCAGGCAAATTCACTGCTGGGGATGAAGATGCTGTATATGTACTGCTCCCCGTTCCAATCTACGTTACTAGCACTATCAGAGCAGAAGCTCTCCATCCTTGTGCTGACCATTTTAAAGTGTAACTGAAACTCCTGAAAACATTCTGGTTTATCTGTTTTTGGGCATTAAAGTTCCTGGCTTTCATTATCCCTCTGAAATTATACAAGTCAAACTAAAACATGCACCAAAGATATTGTAGCCTTTGCTTAACTGCACCATCAAGGACTTAAAAAATGCTTCCTATAAAGTGAGGTAAAATTAATCTCAAAGGTAAATAATTTCTGTAAATATATTTTCACTGAGTGGAAGAACAAGGTAATATTCCTCAAGCAACTGTCATAACAAAATCAACTATTACCTAATTAAGCCTACTACATCTATCATATTCATCACTATCATGGTTCATTAAGCAGAAAACCAACTAAATTTTATGGACTTCGTCCATGTGTAAAAACTTTCCACTAGGAGTAAAGATAAAGGTTACACAAGAAGACCACAGCCTAACATTTAGTTACAAATTTAACGTCTTTCACTGATCGGAGCTGATGAACACAGCAAATATTACAGTTTTTCACTACTGTCAGACAGCACAGGCAAAGTGACAACTTGACAGGGTTGGTGGATCTCTACAGCTAAAGCCAGAAACAATGTTTTGATTTAAAATGTCACTTTCCCACAGCAAGTACCGCAAACAATGTTGCTCCTAGACCACTCTTTCAGTTATTCAATTTTGCTTGCAAAAATCAGCATAAAGTAATGCTTTAAGCAGATGAAGGGGGGAAAAAAATCAAACATCAAAATATGTATCTCTTAAGTACCATAATTTCCTGGACTTTATAATACCAGGGTTGCCTTTGAGTGCCTGACACTCCACAGACTTGTAGTTAAGTATCCACTTTTGTTCAGCCCTAGCAAAATTACAAGTTCAAGGGCAAAGCAGTCAAAGATATCCTTAATCAAAGACTCCAAGTACTCCTAACGCTCTGCCCCTCCATATCCAAATTACTATGGGTGGCAGAACTAAATCAGTAGGAAACAGCAGAAAAATTAGTAAAGATCACCTGGTCTAATGTAACAGGCTGCTATAAGACTGTATAAATTCAGAGAACACAAAGCATCTGATCATGTAGTTAAAATTCACTTTCCTAAAATTCACCACTATTCACTTTACCTGTACTATCTGATGTATTACCTTGTGTTTGGAAGAGGCAAGAACAATTTTTTAATATTTTCAACTGTGTCAGTTCTTTTCCTCAGCTACCTGAAATACCGGGAAATGCCTTTCTCTTGACCACATAAAGATTTTCAAATGGAGCTTTGTCACGTCTAGAAGTTTGGCCACAAATGATGTATTAAATTGTTTAAAAGAAAACTGGAAAGGTCCTACCTTTAGCCCAGGCTTTTCTCTCATAGATTTCCTCTACTGCATCTGAAATCTTCTTAATATTCTCTCTGATTTTTCTTTGGCATAAGTTGGAACCTTCTTTATAGGCTAAATGGTCTCGGGTGTAAGTCTTTTCTGTAATGGCCTCCACAACTTCCAGTCCATCATAGATTATTGGATCTATATTTCTTCTGAAAAAGTCGGCATAGTATTTGTAGGCAGCATTATTATTTCGGTGTTCATCTGTGTTTCTGTGCTCTGTGTAAGCCTCACTGGCCACCGAAACTGCATCCCCTTCTGCAGGCAACTTCTCTTCCCCGCTGAGCTCCGTTAATGTCACAGCTTCAGAAGCATCTGCCGTCATGTTTTCTGACCGGCTGAAATAGTTCTCTGAGCTCTGGATAAATCTGACTCCACAGAGGTCACACTGGGTTTGGTCAATATCTGCTTTTTTGAAGATGTCTGATAAAAATTCCTCTCCTTCCATTGCAACAGGCTCAGCTTTGGAGCAGGCCTTCCTTTTCCATTTCATGCACAGAGAAACGAAATGGAAGACCCGACGCAGCTGGCGTTGAGCAGACGCTTTCTGCTCTTGCTTCTGCTGCTTGCTGAGCGCAATGACTTCCAGGGGATCCTTCTGGTCCTCTAAGCAATGAACCCTTTCAAGTTCCTCTTCTAGCTCATCAGAGTACTCTGTCTTATCCAAAGAGGTCGTAAACCTGTCAAGGTTTACGGTTTCGTACAGGATGCCCCGTATGGGTGGATGCCCCTGAGTGTACGCCGAGTCCCACTTCCACCGGCAGTCAACCAAGTACTCTGCATCTCGCTCCGTCAGCAGCTCTTGCAGGCTTGCAGCGACTTCTCTTACATGTGTAGCATCACTCACTTGTTCCACAACCCTTAGCAATCTTTCAGGCACTTTAGAGGGAGAGTCTTTTCTCATTGATTTCAGCATCGCCTTGATTTCAGGAAAGTGGTGGCATAAAAGGGATCTATACTTAGAATTCTGCACCTGGTCAGCATTCAGTAACATCACTAAGCACAGCACTACAGTCCGCTCAGCCTCCCCTGAAGTTATGCAGTCAGGATCCTCAAAAGCATTCAGAAGGACATTGAACCTTTCATGAACTCCACACAAAACTTCTGCTAGATAACAGAGATGAAATCTGAAATTCTGTGCAGCTACATATGCGTCCTTTGGTCTGTACTCCTGTATAATAGAAAATGTGTCTCTAAGTTCTTTATTATGGTCCTTGCTTCTGAACAAAAACTCCCAGTAATGAATGAGAGCAATGTAACTCTTTGGAAAGCAGAGAGTAATGTTCTTGGAGAGACGCATCAGGACAGCACAACAGAGAATATACTGGAATTCCAACAACATCACCGCATTTCCTATGCTGGGAATCAGGTATCTTGTGCATTTCTTGACCAGGACATTCATAAAACGGAAAAAAAACCTTTTACAGTTTTCTGGGTTCTTACGAACATAGAATTGCTCAAGTGAATTTTCAAGAAGTCGAATGAAGCATAGGTGCGTCCTTCCTGCATTTTCGGCATTTTTGTCAGGTAGCAACATACCGTGTCTGCCCTCTATTCCTTTGGCATTTCCTCCTTGGCCTTTACTCTTTGAAGAGTTTTTTGCCTTTGACGAAGCAAAGTTTAGCTCTTTGTTATAATCATCCTCTTCTTTATAAAGAAGTTTCTCAAATTCTTCAGGATATCCCGAAGATAAGATGAAAGCTTGCATGGCACTTAGCCACAAGTCAGTTGATTCTCTTCTGGCTGCATTGTTTTCATTTTTAAACTTAAATGTGATGTACTCCTTCAACACAGCTCTACAGGGTTTGGAAATAACATTACTGAATTCCAGTATTTCCTTGCACGCCTTTGGGTTCTCAGACAGTATTCTCAAATGAAAATGATTAGGAAAAAACACTTCTAGGAGGGCTTTACATGATGCGTATTTGTCAGCAGTCAAAATGTCATCAAAACTTTTGCACTGACTCAGCAGCTCTTTAGGGAAAGTGCGTGTGGCTTCCAACAGCAGTCCGCTTATTGCAACCAGATGCATTTTACACTGAAATATTACCTTTGCTTCGTGGCGCAACAAGGGCTTATGGTAATCCTCACAGGTTTCATCTTCACAGTTCAAGCCAACAATGAACTTTCTACAAATATCAGGGTAATGCTTGTTCAGTAACTCATGGGTGATAGAGCACAACCTGCTTAACAAGTGCTGCTTCAAAGCTGATTTTACCTCCTCTGTGCTTACTGAGAAATCACCTTTTGTCTTCTTCTCTTTTAGACTTGACTTGTCTGACAAAAACTTGAGAATGGGTTCAGCTTCATTTTGAGACACCTGGCAATGATCACCTGTTGGGACAATCCCAAAATAGGCAAAGCATGACTTTACCATATCCTTCTCCGCGTTGGTGGCTGCTTTTTTCAAACCCCTAACCAGACTCAGAAGAGCCATTAAGCCACGCGTTGCCATAAACAGTATATTCTGGCTAGGAGCACTGCAGCGAGATAACACAAAGAGAGCTTCAACTGCACCAGCAGAATGGTTCAAAGATAGGAACTGACAGTATGCGTTGCTCAGCTTTGCGAAGTCTCCCTTCAGAGCTCCCTGCAAAAACACAGCCTCAGCAATGCCAGACTTCTGCTCAGTTTCTTCACAAAGTTCGAGGGCTTCTTTTAGGATGACCTCCATGTCCACCAGGTCCAGTTCTGAACAGCGAGTCACACCGGCGCGTGCTGCAGCAAGCAAACACGATGCACGAAACTCTTTTATAGCGGTGAGGTTGGCTGCTTCCAGAGCAAACCCGTGCTGTCTCATTAACTTTGCAGCTTCTTCCTCTCGACCTTCTCTTTTCAATAAGTCTGCTGTTTGGCGCAAGCATCCACGAGACTTCAGAAACTCAAGCTGATCCTCTATATCAACTTTTGAGAGGACTTGCATCATTTCCTCCGTTCTGTTCATACTCAGGTACTTTGCGGCTGCTTCCAAATACAGCTGATTTGCTGTACATGAGAGTTTGGCAACCATCTGTCCTTTTGTATTTAACATCTCTTCATATCTGAAATAATGGACACATTAATTTACTACCATAGATGGCTAACCTAAACCAAAATACACCGCATTTTTAAAAAGCCCCTAAAACACTGAACAAATAGCTGCGCCGAGAAGCCCTTCCTTCAAAAAGGCCAACTATTTCAAGTGATATGTCTGTCATGCGAAAAACAATCATCTCACCTTAAAAGATCTACAGAGAGCATTTAGTTACAACGTAAGGCTGACTGAAGCAAGATCATTCAAACTTCTTATACAAACGAGATCAAAAGGTTTACAGCATCAGTGAATCTTTCTCCATGCTGTCAAACCACTGCACAAATTATTTTAATCACATTTTGCCAGTGATCATCTTCTGCTTATTAAAGTAAGCCTCAGTATAGAATGGTTGTTCACATGAACAGAAGCCAGAATGAAATAAATGCGAATTTCAATGAATTCTCCACAGGCCAATATAGATACTATTCTGTAAAATCTACATAAACCAGTCAGTTTAGAGAACTCTTTCAATTCTGTCATACATACCTACATATACATTGCTGTTTATTGAGTGCCTGAGCAAAGTCCCTGGTTGCATCTTTCAAAACATGGCACTTTAAAACACCCAGTTATTAATTATTCTTGGCTGATGTGAAACGATTAAGATATCCCCTAAGCCAGTCTTGCAAAAGTATTGTCTCCTGCATGCTGAGTATGAGTAATTTTTTCCTGATGGGTGAGTAAATTATCATTAGCCTTTCATTATCATCTCTTTCATGATAAACGTGGGAGTACAGATTTTTGTACCTATGCTGATGAATTTGCATGAATGATTTGGGGAAGCTGATTTAAAAAAATCGTTAGTTGGTAAGGAGACTTTAATGCTTGAGCTTTTTGAGCAAACTACCTCTACATACTAAACAAGCTTTAACCCCTTCAAAAAACAGTTGCCGTTATTAAAGGTACATCACAAAGTATTTCAGTGAAAGTGTGTAACTGTAGGCCTTGCTGGAATTTTAGTTGGTATATACATTCTTTAAAAGTCATCAACCAATTTAGGTGTAATGAAAGGTATTGCCAATACATGAACTGCTTATGCAAGAATGTGCTAATAAGGTCACGGGGATGGTGCCAGATGCAAAGTTCTGTGGAGAAGATACCAATAAAATCAGGTTATCAAGCACAGCGTGAGGCAGTTCTTAACTGCCCTGAGCCAGCACAGGGGAGATGGTATGGAAAAATTCATCGCAGAGACCGGGACCAACAATGTGTCAGAGAGGCAGCACAAGCTGCTTATTTAAATTACTATTCTTTGCTCTTAAGTTAGAGATTCTGAGAGACAAATAGTTCATTTGCCACGACGACTGCTGCATTATACACCATACATCTAATGATTATACTCCTACAGAAGTAGGTGACTAAGCAGCTAAATCCATCACTATTTCACTCTTAAAAGTATTTAATACTTCTATTAAATGTTTTTTGTCATATTTACCATAAGAATGTAGTTCAGAGGACTGGCTGAAAGAGAACTTGCATGACTGGAAAAAATTCCCAGGAAAATGAAGCTAGTCACTGCTCCAGCTGTGAACGCAATAGAATGCTTTCACCATGTTATTATTACCCAAGTGAGAATTCTGATAAAGTTAATTTAACTTCATACAAAACAAAGTCACCAGCCAAAACTCCTGTGAAAATGTTATGGTGAGCCAGCTGTATCATGTTGAATTTGGAAATGGAAAAGAGAATCATATTCCAATATCATCTTGGAAGAGATACCTTTCAACTGCCTTTGCTGCTTCTTCATAGAGTTCTTCCTGACAATACATTTTAATTGCCAGATCAAACTCCTCAATTTGCTCATAACATTCAGATGCTTCTTTGTAGCACTGGCTTTTCTGATAGTAAACTGCAGCATCTTTCATCTGCAACACAGAAGTCAGCAATGAAACTGAAGTGCTCTGAACAGTCAAAACTACATGAATAGAATAAATTTAGTAATTCCATAATGTAGGTGTCTCATAGAGAAACATACTTCAATAAAATGTAATTTAAGTATCTGAATGTAATCGAACATTTACTAAAGTAACCATCATTAAAACTGAACATCTCTTTAAAAAACCTTCAAAATGTGTGTCCAAAAAACTAGAATGTAAAATCAAAGGTATTATACAGGATTTTCAAAGTACTTTTTATTCACCCAGCTCTGCCTGTTGTTAAAAAACACAACACACCTTTCTGTTTACTTCCAAATTTCTCTGAATAAACAGGATTAAGCTAGAACAGCTATGGATGGGAACCTTTACCTTGTATCTTAAACTTTAAATATTTGGGAACAATTACTTTGCATTCTTTTAGTGGAAATGCACTGCAAATTAAAAATGTCAGATATCCTCATAGACTTAGGAAATGATTGGTAGCACATTACATAACCCTTGCAGGCTTCAAGGTTCCATTTAGATAGCTGTCATCAGTGAAGCTTCAGTATCATCAGAGTACTGAATGCAGTAACAGCTAAGTTTCATTAAATCAGTCATTAATTAACTTTTGACTGGAAAGCAGAAATGATTGACAATGGCATTTGAGGAAACCCAAAGAAATAAACCTAGACTGCGTAACTGCACCATTGTGCTCTTCATTCCTGTTTTGGCTATTCCGTCACAAACGCTTCCTCTTGAACGGCCCAGCTTAAAGAGCTGTTTCAGTTCAGGTACTACCATGTCACAGAAAAATACTATTACCTTGTCAGTAACAGGAGGGAAAAAAAAAAAAAGAACTGTAGGATAAGGAAAGTGATAAGGAGAGGATAGTTTAGAGGATTTAATACCTTTCCTAACTTTTTACACAGTTCTGCACAAAGCCGGAACTCCTTTGATTGAAACAGACATTTTAGTGATAGTTTTGGTTCTCCACATTCCAAGTAAGTTTTAGCCAATGTCATATATTCCATCTGTTTTTCCCTGTAGAAAGTAAGGGAAAATTACCACTTATATACAAATTAAGTTTAGGATCACATGATCTGTCACTGAATCCAACCAATCATGACATGATTTGTTGCTCTTCATACGTAACCTGATGAGGTATTACCTCACAATTAGTTATATTTTGGCCTGACACTGTTCTGTCCAAAATTCTGTTCCAGAATCTAACTGCTCTGTCCGTAAAAAGCTTTTATTTTTTAATAAATTCTCAAACTAAAGTATACACGTGTGGTTTTGTGCTGCTTCTCTTTCCTAGCTTAGCTCGTTTCTCCTGCCTTTCTGTGGTTTAGCAGAAATTAACACCATTAAAGACAACAATCAAATTTTTTCTCAGCCTTTGCTCTGTATAACCAAACAAGCCCAGCCTTTCTGGTATCACTGCAGCATATCTATCTTCTTCCCAGACCTAGTCTGAATCCATCATTCTTGAGCCTGGAGGATCAGAACTGTACAGAGCATTTCAAATTATAGAGCACACAGGAATCTTACTTATGTTTTGTACACAAGCATTAATACCTCTACTGAAAAAAAATACGTCACTTTCACAGCTTCATTATTACATACATTCTGCCAACTTAACATATCCTAATATACTCATTTTTTTCTCCTCAAATTTTATCCAGTTGACAAGCACCCCAGCTTACAGCCAACTGAAAAAAAGCTTTTTCAGTCCCATCAACAAATTCTCTATGATCACAAAATTTTGTAAGTATCCCTATACTTCTAGCCAGGGCCACTACCATAAAACAGGTAATTAAAAAAGGTAAAACCTTGATTATCTCAAGTAATAACATTTCTCCAGACGTTCCCCCTTCTCCCTTCAGTGCTGGCTTCCTTTGCTGTAGTCATTCCCTACCCACCCCGATACCACTCCTCGTTTTCAGCCTTCCCAGCAAGAACAGCAGTTAATTCTCTTCGGTCTAGAGTCCTCCCCATGAAGTTTTTTCCTGTCTTTCTTGAGACGAGTTCCAAACAGTTTTTCAGCCTCCTCATGGAACTGCAAACTTTCTCCCCCATCAAACCCTTGAGCTATTTTGCCCAGCTGACAGCACAAACTGAATGATTCATCTCAAAATCTGTCCCTTTTAGACTGCCCTTTGGTTCAGACCTAGTTCTGCTTGTTCAGTTTACATTGACTTTACCACTAATTTTACCTCCAAGTTCACTTTTTGTTAGCAGCTTTTCTTCCCCAATGTACACCACCACTCCTTCTTTGTTAAGTGAATACGCAGTGGGATTAACTGCATTTGAGCACTGCTGATGGCATATCCTCTTCTATCTACATTTAAGAATAGAGAGCCTCTTGAGGTAATGCAAAGTCTGTTGCTTTTCTCTCCCATAACCAGTAAGCCCTGGCAAGGGCCCCATTTGGGCTGGACAGCCTATGGTGTACAACCACTTTCACTGCTGCCCAAAGGGAGCAGTGCCCCCGATCCTGCTGGAGCTGTGCTAGACTTTCCCATTTCTTAAATCTCTTTTGCCATCCACAGACAAAGATGTGAAGACACCTTGTTCTTCGATGTCTCCAGTCCGGTCCCACAACGGCGGTGGGAATCTCCCCCTGCACACACCCATGAGGTCTGGCACCGCACAACGACCCTCGCTTATCGGCGCTTACGCTTACCTGGGGCTGCTTTTCTTTGAGTGCACTTTGAGAACAGCATCATGCGCCAGGGCCAGTTTTGACTTCTCGGCTGCTCCTCCCTTTTGGTAACATTTGGCTGCCACCTGGGGTGAAACCATACACAGCATTCACACACGTGCATCCTGCCCGTGGCTTATCACATAAAAGTAGTACTTAATTTTACAGTCACTGTAATGGAAAACAGAAAGACTGGCAGGGGGCCTGGAAGAAGGAAAAGGTAAAACATTGCAGTATATTCTTAGGACAAAAAGAAAAGCTTTGAAGTCAGTCCACATGTGACTATCAGAATTGTAATTACAACGTTTGCATGGAAGTAGTGAAAGCAAAATTCCTGGTAGGCTGCATGCAATTTGAACGATGGCCTAAACCATTAATTGGTAAGTCAATGGGCATCTACCACATAAATTCTATTAATAAAAGTTAGGAAAACCAATGTGTGCAAAGTTAAATTGAAAAGCATGGAACACCTATTCATGCTTTTACCATACCAGGCCCTTTCTGTGATAAGCTAAAGGGAAACAGTGTGAGTTACCATGCTCCTAGCCAGGTTTGCTTCTTTATCACCTTGCTCATCCTGCAACACCATTATTTCTTTATTCTATCCATTAATTCAGTATTTGCTTCCATTTGGAAATTGCACACTGCAAGTCACTCTTAGAATGGCCAAATTCACCAGGTAATTTCTTCTTAATATAGCAATGATAAGTAAAGATCACGGTCATAAAGAAAACAAAGAACAAATAATACAGCTAATACATTTCAAGATGAAATTTTTTCAGCTGTGTGTTTTTTATCTCAACACTTTCCTGTCCATTTAGGAAATTGCCTTTGTTTTTCAAGGGGAGATAAAGACTGTTTGTATAGTGGCAGCTGATTATTTTTGATTTTTGCCTTGTTATAAATATCTATTTTCCATACAAAAAATATGTATGTTCCTGTCAGCAAAAATGGAACCTTTTCCTTCTGCCATGATCAAAGAAAATAACAAAAAATTTTATCTCATAGAATATCTTAAGTTGGAAGCGATCCATAAGGATCACTGGGTCCAACTCCCTGCTCCTTACAGGACTACCTAAAACTAAACCATATGACTAAGAGCGTCGTCCAGACGCTCCGTGAACTCTGACAGGCTTGGTGCTGTGACCACTCCCCTGAGGAGCTTCTTCCAGTGACTGACCCTCTTGGAGAAAAACCTTTTGCTAATATTCAGTCTGAACTTCCCCTGATGCAGCTTCATTCCATTTCCGCGTGTCCTGTCGCGGGTCACCAGCAAGAGGAGATCAGCACCTCCCTCTGTGCTGACCCCCTTGAGGAAGCCGTAGGCTGTGGTGCGGTCACGCCTCAGCCTTCTCTTCTCCAAGCTGAACAAGTCAAGTGACCTCAGATGCTCCTCATAACTCTTGCCCCCGAGACCTTTTACCATCTTGGTCACCCTCCTCTGGACACACTCTAATAGTCTGATGTCCTTCTTATAGTGAGGCACCCAGATCTGCACACATTACTCGAAGTGGGGCCACACCAGTGCAATGCAGAGTGGGACAATCACCTCTCCCTGGACCCGCTACCTACGCTGTGCTTGATGCACCCCAGGACACGGTTGGCCCTTTTGCTGCCAGGGCACACTGTTGATGCATATTCAGCTTGCCGTCAACCCAAATCCCCAGATCTCTTTCTGCAGGGCTGTTCTCCAGTCTCTCATCCCCCAGCTTGTACGTATAACCAGGACTACCCCGTCCCAGGTGCAGAATCCAGTACTTGCTCTTGCTAAATTTCATATCATTGGTGACTGCCCAGCTCTCTGTCCTATCCCGAACTTCCTGTAAGGGATCTCTACCTTTGAGGGAGCACACAGCTCCTCTTAGTTTAGTATCGCTGGCAAACTTACTAATGTGCATTCAACTCCTGCATCCACTTCATTTATAAAAACATTCAAGAGCGCTGGCCCTAACATTGAGGCCTGGGGAACCCCACTGGTGACTGGCTGCCAGCCTGATATAACCCAATTTACTGCAACTCTTTGAGCCTGACCCCTGAGCCAACTGCTCACCCAACATTTTATGGACTTGTCTAGCTGTGTGCCAGATATCTTGTCCAGAAGGATACTGCAACAGAGAGTATCAAAAACTTTGCTAAAATCCAAACCAAACACATCTACTGGCTTCCCTTGGTCAACTGTATCGGTGACCTCATAATAAAAGGAAATTAAGCTGGTTAAGTAGGCTATGAGCAGTGACTGTGCTGTCTCTCAGTTTCAACAGCTCCCAGAATGACCTTCTCCATAATTTTACCAGGCACTGAAGTAAGATTGACAGGCCTGTAATTACCAAGGTCTTCCTTCTTACCCATGCCTGGAGAGGGACTTTTCACAAGGGTGTGTAGTGATAGGACATGGGGGAATGGCTCTAAACTAAAGGAGGGCAGATTTAGATTAGATATTAGGAGGAAATTCTTCACCATGAGGGTGGTGAAACAGTGGGACAGGTTTCCCAGAGAAGCTGTGGATGCCCCCTCCCTGGAGGTTTGGCCACGCAAATTTTCTCACTACAGTGGCAAACAGCTTCTCTGTAGTCCTCCCGTGTCACCTGTCCTTGCTTCCAACATCCACAGACTTGCCTTTTCTGCTCAAGTTCTAGAAGAAGATACCTGTTCAGCGAAGCCAGCACTGTGCCCCACTGGTTTGACTTCCAACACTTTGGAACTGCCTGCTCCTGTGCTCTTAAGAGATGACTCTGGAAAAGTGACCAGTATTCACAGACCCCAAGATGTTCAAAAGCAGATTCCCAGGGGATCTTACTAACTAGCTCCGTCAGCAGCCCAAAGTCTGCTCGTCCCACTGCCAGGGTCGAAGTTTTGCTAGCAGTTTTTCTCATATTGCCAATGATTTGAAGCTCAATTACTTCATGGTCACTGTGATGAATACAGTCACCAATCACCACTTCGCCCACGAGTCCCTCTCTGTTTACAAATAACAATCTAGGAGGGCACCTTTCCTAGTCAGCTCCCTTAGTACCTGAACCAAGAAGCTGACTTCAACGTGCTCCAGAAATTTCCTGAACCTGTTTGTGTCCACTGTATGGTATTCACAGTTGATGTCTGGGCAATTAAAATCACCCATAAGGACAAGGGCAGTTGATCTAGAGGTATCCCTTAACTCCTTCTAAAATAATTAATTGGTGTTGTCATCCCGTCTGGGTTTTGTTTCCATTCCGTTAACTGTCATCCCATATATGGACTGTATTAACTATCAATTTAGGAAATGAAAGACTGTAAAACCTCTGTGTTCTTCGAATAGTAAGGGAATGAAACCATCATTTTGCTACTTTTCCTGCCATTTGCTTAGTGCTCCCTTGGTTCTTACATGCTGTTCCTTACTGTGTGTTTTGTATCCATCCCTAATTACTGTCAAAGAAAACATAATAGGGCTCTGAGATCATCACCCAAATCAATATACTTCCAAGAAACGTTTTCGTTTTCCCACAGTAATGTGTAATGATATTGCCAAGCATGAGGTTTAGATTCACAAATTCCAGTCAATTCCAAATTGCTAATAATTGTTCTTTTCAACTGTCTTTCATTTGTGCACATTAAAATGTTTTTCCCTCATTGGACTGAAAATTTCTCAGTAGTGAATTAAAGACTAGAGACAACAGGCTTCATTTCCCTGCTTACTTCTTGCAAGGCGTTTACAAGCAGTTTGTAGACTCCTACACAACTATAAACCACAAAGATACACTGCTACAGAGACATTGAAGGCTTACAGACAATTTTATAGATGCAAAGAAAAAAAAAAATAGAAAAGAATCCTTATTTCAGATAAACATCTGCTCCTACCTCCCAGAACTGATGTTTAGCGTAGTAGTCTCCCTGTGCAATCCATTCTTCTGGAGTTGAAGTTTTAGCAAACATGCTGTCGTCTAAGTCTAGAAGGTCAGGGGTAATCATTTTATGTTAGAATGGATAAACCACAGACACCACTTATTACCAAAACTAAGCATTAACATCCCATAATGTTTCAAATTCTTTATGATTTGTGCTCACACCAGGAAGGGCAACTATGAGTTAAATCCGTTTTAACCCCCTCAATCAGCACTGAAAATCAACAAGATGGGTTTGGTTTTGAAAGACCTTTAAAAATTACGCTTGTTTTTGGACAGAATATTGAGTAAATCCACTGTCCTTATAGAAACCAAATTCTTTCATATTAGAAATCTCTTTAGTTGAGATGGTTTTCCATGAACAGCCTTCATCGCTGTGCAGGAATAGTGATACCAATGAATTAGCAATGAAGTTATGTGTTAACATATACAACTGATCTTTAGAGCCAGCAGAAACGAGGCCCACTGAAAACAGTTGAAATTTGCAAGGGTAGTTATCAATCCATAGTGTCAGACAGACCAAGGAATTTAACTTTCTTTATTACACAGTCTAAAAGCAAGAAAGCACAAGTAGACTGTCCTGTCTGACAGTCTTTTAAGAAAGTTTTAGGATAACTTTACCTTTCTTTTCATCTGCTTTGACAACCTGAACAAAATCTCTTTTGATGAAATATTTAAAAGCTGGAGCCCGTTTATCACTGTCTTCATCGAAGATCCAAAGATTGACCCTGGCTCTTGTAATGGCAGTGTACAATTGCTTTAGTTCTCCATTCAGCATCTGAAGCAGAACCAAAAAAATAAAAAAGCAACACACCAAAATAAAATAAAATAAATGAAATGCCAGATGAGCTAAATTGTTAGAAAGAAATATATGTCGCAGTTGTAAGAAGACAGTGAATATACACACAACGAATAAAAAAGAAAAGTACCTTAAGTATCTTTAAGCTAGTCTAAATATTAAATATGCGATTTTTCAATTACACAAGCCATTGTCCAGCTAATTTGCGTGCAACTACTGCTGCAAGTCTAGCAGCTGCAGGTGTGACAGTCCATTTTCCTTCTAATCACTTCTTCATTCTTAATTCTTAATTTTTTACCATACAATCCTGAAAATATCTGACTCACTAGATTCTATGAAGTCTCCTTAAGGTAGTGACACTGATCTGAAATCAGACTAAAGTAATAATAAATATTGACAACCTGATCTGCTATTGGCTTTAAGAACAGCTGTTCCATATATATACCTAGAAGTCTATTACACATACTTCTTGTTCTCTTATCAAATTACGTTCACAAAAAAACTCTTACCTTTCAAAATCGAGATTATACTATACAAATGTGAACAGCTACCAAGAAGATAAAGCAAGCTCGATAAACATGGAACTACAGGATGAAAGTATGTCTTGAAGAAATTTCCCTCCTTCTAAGATTTAAGAATTCAGCCCTTCTATTCCCATCATTATGAAAAACTCACCTTGTACATTTCTACATTAAAAGGAGTTCTTTTCTGCACACCAGTAGCATCCTCTAAAGGCATTTCTATTAGCAGTTTGCTTCCTGCTTGCACATCTGAATCAGGAGTATAAGAAGAAATGATCTTCCATTCTTTACTAGCCTAAAATGTCAAGAGAATGAGGTTTACTTGTATGCTGCAATCACTGCTGCTCACACATGCAAAAGGTAAGGTCATATGTTGTGATTGACCAACACACCCCCACAACTGAAGAGGGCTCAGAGATGGGTGGGAAAATAATACGATTTAGAGAAGAATGTAAAGAACAACCACCAATTTTCATCAAGAAAGATGAACTGGATCTCAGTACAAGTGGTACTGGAATACTGGAAGGTAACGTTTCTTTGAGGTGCACAGCTGCACCAGGGAGTCATCAGGTTGAATAAACAACTTTCCCTGAAATAGCTAGTAGAAAGTAATGTCTTCCTGTGCTGGCCAGACCAACATGGGGAAATGAGAACATGGCTCAGCCCACAGTGTGTAAAAACTGAGCAAGAAACAAAAAAAACCTGGAGCAATGCAACCAGCTTGAGCTGGCTTCAAGCTACATCTTACTTCCTGGGGACTGGGGATGCGCAGCACCATGATGGTGGAGCATATAGGGAATGCTAATAGGGATCACGTCTGTATCGTGATTCTGCTGTATATTGCCACTGTTACATTATGCTTGTCTTGTGATTTCAGGATGCTGCTGTATAACTCTTCTAAATTCAAATCATATGCAACGCCTAATATACCAAATAAGTAAATTTGATATTAAACCTGAAAACCTCCTCAGGTGGACTACATATCTGCAGCTAAACTTGAAGATACCCCCCTACAATGGATGGCCTACCTATGAGTAGAAGGAAGAAATCAGGTTACCCTCACTATGGATGAGGCTCAAGGTTTAGTCCCAGGGCTGGGGATTCTCCTACAAACCCCAATACCCCAACAGGGAGACTCACTGTGGGTGTGTGCTCACTGCTGGGCCAGGCAGCTCCCTGCCAGCTCGGGGCAGGGTGAAAGGTAAATGTTGGTGGGATAACGTTTGCGAGTTGCAATCTGTCATGCTAATATCTGCTATGTAAGACATGCTGGCTAAATCCTAGCCCGTAGGTCAGGATGGGCAACCACCAAGTCTTCTTGACACTACAAGACTGACAAGCTCATTGAGTTGTAGACCAGCTGGCCCACAACTCACCAACCTCCTCATCACTGTAGCACCAAGGAGACTTGGAGCAAGGAGGATTCAGACAAAAAGAGGCAAGTGGTTGCTGTCCTTTGGTCGGTGCACCGATGAGGCAGTTCTGTGAAAAGGGACCAGATTGTTCACCTTGGCAGGAAAAGGCAGTGGATTAACAAGAGGGAAATCATCTTTGGCATGCAAGTCATCACCAGTGCTCGCGTAAACCATGACGTGGTGGATCCCATGGACAAAACCAAGGGGTCGAAGCCATGAAGGTGGACCCCTCGGTATCCCGTACAGGCATATATTCTCAGCCTCACAGTGCCCAGGCAAGAGGGCTGGTCATTCACACAATGAATGTTATTAAGCTCACTGTGCAACACCAGTAATGGCTAGAGCTGGTCTGAGCCAGCGTGTGGAATGGCACCTGCCAACACATCTCCTTGGAAGAAGGCTCAGACATGAGCAAAAAACCACTCGTAGGAAATATCTAAAATAGCCTCGTCAGAGAACATTGGACTCTGACACGGGGACAGGTGAGAAATGTCTACAAACGTGCACAGACATGCTTCAATAAATGTTAAGCGTGGTTGCAGATTGGTGTTGTGTACTCTCACGCCATGTAACAAATGACAGCTTCTAATCACACCTTTCTGCAGGTTCCTGATCCCCCACAAGACTAACAACACAGAAAATCATAAGTGTATTTTAATTGTGTTCACTTCTTCCCTTTTTACTATTTACTCGAAATCTGATTACATAGTGCCAAGTTTCTGGCACAAAAGGACAAATACTCATAACAAGGCTGAAACAGCTTTTTTTAATATATATGGTTCAGAACTTTAACCAACCTGATACAGGTTAACTGTCCTTCTATTGGGAAAAATGTAAGAAATTTTTCTTGCAAAATGTATTTTGAGGTTACGATTGCACTAAATCATCAGTCAAAACATTCCTAAGCCTGTCATGGATTATAAAATGACACCCAGCTAACGGTCTCAGTTTGGTCAACAGCCTGCTGCACTTTGGGTGTTTGGGTTTGTTTCCTTTCAGATTCTTCATTCAAATCTGCTTCTTGAAACAAGACTTCTTTCAAATTTCGTTTTCAAGCCCAATAAAAAGAAAACCCAACAAACTACAAACAGCACGCAGACACATTTGCTGTGTTTACAACGGTTCACGGATCCAGTTTTTTAAAACTAGAAAACTTCAGGGTGAGCTTCTTTCTTGCCTGGTTGTTTAACTGCTCAAATCAATTCAATTACGACTTGCAGGAAAACAGACAAATTATATGAAAATAGTTCTCTGACACAGATTAGTCTAAGTTCAAATGCTCTGCACAACTCAAATCTGTTAAACTGATTCCGCTAAATTCTGATAAACGGTTCATTGAGTTTCTGAGGACAACTTGCATCATCAAAACCAAATCAACTTCAAGACATCTACCATGGCAGCTAGTATCATACTGTGCCCAAATCTCAGCAAGCAAGATACAAGGTGATTTACCTCAAGCTCCTTCCTTCTGCCCTCATCACATAATGTTCGCTAACTTCTACAAACAGTCACCAGAAAGCTGCCCTCAGTCTTCCTTTCTACACCTGTGGTTTTCACCTGCTGAAAACCACATCCGAGATGCTGTTTTGAGGGCTAGAGGCAGGGGGCATCTGCAACAGAGATGTTCATGCTGGGTGTTTAATTGCAGCGCAGCTCAGCTGTGGGCATTCTCGAGTCTCTGCAGGCATGTTCAGTAAGGATGCTGCCCACTGCCTGGCTGGGGGCTCACCCATGCTCCAGCAACAACAGCGAGGCTGCTGTGGTCCACAGCTCTTTGCAAGAAGCCTGGAGAACCGCACCGCTGCCAGGCCTGGAGTTACAGGAAACCCAGGAGAGACAGGGTCTGAGCTCGCCGGTGAACCACAAAGGTGGGAAAGGGAGTACGTAAGAAACACAAAACACAACACCTCCAGGAAAGAAAGCCGTCGTTATCCAAGGCCATTCTATGGGTGATCGTCTCCACTATAGACTGTGAGGCCTTCTGAAGTTTCCTGACAACTCCTGAGCTAGAGCAGAATGAGACTTCTGGAGCTAAGCTGTGGATGGCTCCAAAGCATGCTCCTCCTGCCCACTCCAGCACATAAACACACTATTTCATTCTAAACATAATTGTTTTACCAAGCTTTTAAT
>Ga0065711_1028588_pt1 | contig 40300 bp, 28 predicted proteins | sample Hoacrofraction12_FD_59098 | JGI IMG/M metagenome (GOLD analysis project Ga0065711, IMG submission 59098) | Hoatzin crop microbial communities from Cojedes, Venezuela - Epithelial fraction 12 v2 (version 2) | ecosystem: Host-associated > Birds > Digestive system > Esophagus > Crop | place... | reverse complement strand
CCTTCCCTTCCCTTCCCTTCCCTTCCCTTCCCTTCCCTTCCCAACTTGCAGCTGCACCCAGCCATGTCTGTGTTGTTCTGTGGGTAATTTTCCTGATACCTACGCAGGAACTTTTGCAACTGCTAGTTGCTTCTGCTGTATGTGAGTTACAAGTTACAGCTGATAAAAAGTCATCAGAAAACTCTTGAGGTCATACAGATTTTAACTTCTCCAATGCTTTATGATGACCTTTACAACCTGTAACTTGCTCGGTCGGAAACCTTAAAAAGACTTTGACCAAATTATAGTTCTGCGTGTAATTTATAGGACTATAATTTTTACTGTGGGCGCAACTGCAGTTAAAGCACTTCTGAAGCCAGGTACTCAGTCTCTTTGAATGTGTGTGGTTTTCATTTTCTGTGGGGTTGGGCTGCAGTCGCGAGGGGCAGTGATCACTGAGGGCACGGCTGCTGTGGCGCCTCGGCGAGGGCTGGGGAAGGGCAAGATGTTGTGCGACCTGGGTGGTTCTGCCAGGTGGATGGGGAAGGTCAGGTCTGGCTGAGCTGCGTAAGTGGCTTTCACACCACCTGGATCTTGCTTTGAACTCAGGCAGGGGAATGGGTTGGGTGTTGAGAAAGCAAGCGAGCCGTTTGAAGCGCTCTGCAGAGAGATAAATGCCTCCTTTCTTCTGTAGCTGTATTGCCGCCAGGGTCAAATAAAGTGCAGCAGTCACCCTGTGTTAGCACAAAACAGAAAATGGAGAACGTAGGAAAAAAAGCCCGGTTCTTGGGTCTGCGCCCCTTGCTCCTGAGCAGGGTCTGTCCAGTCCTGAATCAATTTCTGTGCCCCTTCCTCCTGAGCAGGGTCTGTGGTGCCCAGAATCAATTTCAAGGGCACATTGGCTTAGCCACGGCAGGTGCAAAAGCTGATCAGCGCAGCCAGCCCCTTGCTGCTTGCCAGCGTGCTGCAGCTCTACCAGAGGACTTGCTGCTGTGGCTCCTGGAGTTTTTGGAGCTGTTGCAGGGCTCGTGCCTTCAGTGTGGCACAAGGACAGGTCTTCAGGAGGGCTTCTGCCATTTTCTCAGTCCAGGAGCTGCTGGCCAGTACTCCTCGGCACGTGCCAGAATGTTTAGTTAGAGGTGGAAGATCTACAAGGTAAGGCCATGGTGATGGCAAGGAAGGAGGAGCGTGGGGACGGGTCTTCGGGGTGGTCTCAGCAGGGAGCGGAGCACTGGGGTGCCGGCGGGGCTGCGCAGCTCCCGGTGGGGCTTCCCTGGCCTGGCATGGCGGGTGCGGTGCGGTGCGTGGGGGAGAGACTGAGTTTGGGTGGGTGCAAGGCAGCTGCTGCTGGAAGGGAGGTTTCCACAGAGCTGGGCGGCTGCCTCAGCTCCGCAGCAGGCCGGGAGGGAGCTGCGGCATGGCGGCAAGGGGCTGGCACGCGTGGCTCCACAGACCTGCTGCGCCTGGCTCTGTTTCCCTCTGCCTCCTCAGCCGCTTTTAAACATGGCCAGCGGCACCCCGGGGCCGGGCTGAGCGGGCATCAGCTGGCTTTGCTGCAGCGAGGCCAGCTCCTCCACGCTTCTCCACGCCGCTGTTGATGGCACGGAGAGGAACCATCAGGGAGGTTTTCTGACGACAGGACCACTTCACGTGCGGGAGAGCTGCCTGAAGCTTTTCAAGCTGAGCGTTTCTCGCCTCCACAGCATGGATGGCCGTGGAGGAGGGTCAAGACGAGCCTAGACCGGCCGAGAAGAGCCCCGGGAAGCCCACGGGCAGCAGCCAGGCACCCCTGCCGCCATGCCAGCCTGTGGCTGGGCCCCGCGGCTTGAGAGTGGGCTGGGTGCCAGTGCTGCGGGAGCGGAGTCTCTGGGGAGGCAACGGGCAGGGCAGGGCAGGGCGAGGGGCCGAGCAGGGTGGGGGCGGATGTGCCCAGGACTGGAACAATGCTCCAGGCTCTTCTCCCAGCGACGGGGCAGGGTGTTTCTGCCCAGGCTGGGGCAATGGCGCACGCGATGCTGAACGAGCTTCCTGAGCCGCCTTACTTTGGGGGGGTGGCTGGGAGCACCAGAGCCTTGCCCGTGCCAGAAAGTGATGCTAGCGTTATGTGGGAGGCCTTTTCTGAATAACAAACCCAGGGCGAAGGACCGGGTGGCCGCCCTGATGGGCAGATGGACACTGTAAACCCGAGCGCCGGTGAGCAAAGGCTCCCCAGCTGGCCCCCAGCAGGTCCCCTGCCCGCCCCGGCAGACCTTGCTCGCACGGGAGCTGGGCGGGCAGAGCAGCTCACGGGGAAATCATGGGAGTTCTGAGGGATCTGCAACGCATGACGGGCCCATAGTCACAGCACCCTGTGGCATATGGGCAAGTGGTTACGGAATCACGCAGAATCACAGAATGTCAGGGGCTGGAAGGGACCTCTACCTCTGCTTTGCCTCTATAGGCTTGCCATAGTGCTTGCAAGGTCCCCAGCATGTGCATACAGAAATATGTGTGCTCTTGTGAATTTTTTTTGCATTTCACAGCTTGGCTGGGTGCAGCTGCATTTTGGAAAATGCAGTGAATGCTTCATCCTGTGCCTGACACGAAGCAGCGCAGAGCTTTCCGTGCACTCGGAAATTGTTCAGCAGCAAGAAGCTCCCGATGGCGATTGCTGCTCTTCCCAAACCTGTCTTTTCTCTTCATTTTATTCCAGTAACTGTTTATTCCTGCAGCGTGATTTTCATGAACATCATTACTGCCCTGTTGCAGCAGAAACTTAATCTCTGAAACAAGAGCAGCTGAGTAGGAGTGAGTCACCCTCGTTCCAGTAAGGAAGCCCCTTCAGGAAGCCTCTCTAGCAATGATGTCCTGTGCAGCCCTGATCCGACGACGAGCTATTCAGCTTTAACAATGCTGACAGTGTGTAATACTGCCCCGGAAACCTTCAGAGATTGCTTGTCAGACACAGCCAGTGTCTCCAGTGCCCAGGCAGCTAATCTAGCAGCAGACAGAGCTCGGGTAAGGAAGCCAAGGGAAAGGAGGTACCCTCTTGGCTGTAAATGGCAAGGGACCAAAAGGTGCGGGAGTTGTTTCATGAGCACCGGTGGCAACCTGGAACACAGTCAGAAAAAAAAGAGGCTGCCTCTGGGGATCTTAAAGTCAGCTGAAAAGCTGAGCTGCTAGAAACAATAGTGCTGCTGTAAGTGGCCCAGGGAGCAGGGAGGCTTCAAGGGCAGATTAAAAGCATGAGAACATGGCGAAACCGATGTGGAAGCTGCCACAGAAGAGGCAGCTCTTGAGTGATGTATGGGCCCTGCAACGGAAAGGGCTTGGTATCCCACAGGCCTTTGGCCCCAGAATGATACACATTTTTCAGGATGGAGAAAGGGAGAAAGTGCATTTGCCATTTTTAATTATAATACAGTCTTCTGTAGTGATAGGTAATTTCTACTGTATAGGCTATTTACAGCAGGGGGTGGCCCACTGGCAACCTTCTCACTGATAAGGCTGTCACAAGACGAGCACAGAGGAAAGGGCTGGAAAATGTTTCTAAGGAACTGCTGTAATGCTACAGAAAATGAAACATTACTACACAGACTGAGCATTTCCATTGAAGTGCTCTACTGCTACTAAATGATAGTTTCTTAGACCTGCATTTCAGTTTCTTTGGGTGCAAGAAGATCATACAGCTTGTGCTCCACTGGTGGCTGGGGGATATTGTCTTCATGGTTCCTGCTGGGGCCTGAGATGCAGCCCTCCAGGACGAGGTAGAGCGTAGCTGCAGAGTTGCTCGTCTGGGACTCAGAGGATGGGACTTCGTTCCCTGTGCAGTCATAGGCCTCCTGTGTGCCCAGGTAAGCTACGTGGACTGAATTTGCTGAGGGGCTGAGCTTCTTTTGGAGCGTTCCTGATTTCAGAGGGAGTATGCTGGAGGGTTCAGTCCTCCAGATTAAGATTTCTGCTTTGGTTCTCTTTTCATGTAACTCCCTTTCTTTCTGCCTTAGTCTGACTACTTCTGTTTGGGTTGCAGAAGTCTTTGGGATAAGTATCTAAAGTGTCTGGCAGACACAAGTGGGCTGTCATCTCTCTTGATAGTACTGCAGTCCAAGTAATAGGTGGCAGAAGGAAGGAGAAGAGGGAGCCTGAGGTGTTGAGTCTACCCAGGCTACTGCTCCCAGCCTCCAGCTGGCTCCCGGCTCAGTCGGTTGCACGGCTGTGACATGGCCTCTTTGCCGATCTGATAGTCCACCCATGGGTAATGAGTGAGACCCATGCAAGCTGCTAAGAGGACCCGTCTTTGCAAAGTCCTGCAAGTCCTTTCCAGCTCAGGAGATGTTGCTCCTGCCAGGCTACGGAGAACTTGGTGGAAAAGAAGGCCCTGAGCACGCTGCTCCTGCCTATCTGCAGCCCAGCTTGCACACAGGACTCTGGCTTTGGGCAGCGTGAGCTCTTTTGGTCTCATGCTGTGAAAGCAGGGTGTGGGTTCTAGGAGGAGCAGCTCCTATGTTGCAGGGAGGGCTAAAACTGGTGTTCCTGCTCTCACCACCATAGGTTATGGGAGGGAGAAGTACTGTCTCCTCCCCTCCCGATGAGAGACTGCTGAGATCCTAAATGAGGATCCTAAATGAGATGCTAATATCCTAAATGAGAAAGAATGAAGCAATGCTTTCTGGGTACTTTGAGGCAAGGCAGAAGGGCAAAGGGCATTCTAGCACCAAGAAGAAGAGAAAAAAGAAACTTGCTTCCAAGGATTCAACCCTTAAGCACAGTGACGTAGAAAGGAGGAGACTCTGTTTGCGGAGGAAGTGAGAAAGGAAATTAGAGTGGGGAGGAAGGAGCAGCTTGCAAATGAAAGCTTGTCCTTCGGGCAGGGCAAAGAGGTAGGTCTGCTCCCTGGGGAGCTCGTCCTGGGGAGCTCGTCTCCCAGAAGCAGAAACCACCATCGGTAGCTGTATTGCCCGTGGCACTGGTGCGCTGCTGTTCCTGGGCCAGGCTGTGAGGAGGCCCATGTGTGCGGTCACTCATGCCGCAGCACAGCCAGGCCTGGCTCCCTTCCCTGCCCTGCGAGGGTCAGGGCAGGATGCTTTTTGAATATGGAATCTGTTCATTCTTGAAGAGCTCAGCTTCCTTGGAAAGTAAAAGATATGGTCAGGGAGTGGGCAACCTAAGACTTGGAGTGTGTCTTGGAAACTGGAAAATGTCCCTTGTGTTTTGTTCCTGCTGGTAGTGGGAGCCTGGAGAAGCTGGTTGGGTCTATGGCATCATTCTGGCTGCGGATCAGCACATCTCCCAGACCTTCAGCCAAGCACAGCATGTGTTAGTGCTGCCCCTGCAGCCCCCATCTCCCTGTCAGGTTTCAAAAACATCCTTCCTTCATTTCACAAGGTCTTAGAGCAACCTCCCTACACTGCTGAGCCTGCTGGTGGCTTTGGATGACGTATCTCATAAGCTGACAGCAGGGTAGCTGCAGTGATGCTGTCCCTGAGGGGCTGCAAATCCTGTCTTCACCAAGCAGGCTGATATTTCAGCTTCTTTGCACCAGCAATGAGCATGGGATTGCTGCAGGGGATGAAGCAGAACTAAGAAGGGAAAACAGCAGCAGTGACCAGAGCCCTGCATAAGGTTACCTGGCCTGTCTTGAGGAGAGGAGCCAGGGCACCGGGAGCTGCCCAGCTGCCCCAGGGTGCCATCTTCTGTCTGCTCCGTGGCCGCAACCTGCAGAGAGAGGAAGGGAGGCAGACAGGTAGGTGCTGTGACGTTCTGTTCACCCTGACCCTCTCCCAAGGGCTCGCTGTGGTTCCCTTCCTTTCTCTGCCCAGCAGGGGATGCTTTGTTTTTTTCACTTTGAAAATCTCACTGTCCTTGGATTCAGAATAGCAGCCAAGGCCAAGGATGCAACAACAAGGACAGGGCGGAAGGTCTCCTAGGTGTCTGTGAATGACAATGGGAAGATTTTTCCATTTCTTGCCCTTTTCACTCCTTTCCACAAAGACAGGCACCTTCCTCTACTCTACCCTCTTTCCTCTCCTGGGGATTAAGCACTAGAAAATGCATGTGGGCCTTTGTATTGAAACAGGCTGAAAACTGCTGTAGCGGCTGGGACATAGTTGTCTCTTGTCCCGATGCTTGTCAGATTTGGACTTCTGTGAACGGGGCATACAGAAAGCACCTTCGGTGTCACGCAGCTAATGCTACCAGCTGCGGGGCTTCGGGTGCCTGCACCATGACGGGAGAGGATGATCAGTAACAATAAAGTGTTAAGAAGTAGCACCTATTAACGTACTGTTTAACAGATTTTCTGCACAAGGCCAGAACTAATTTGCAGTTGAGCAGCAGAGGAGCTGTCTGCAGGCAGCTGGCCGGATTCCGGGGTGACTCAGCTTGCTAAGCATGTGTTCCCTCAGATCTAGTCATTTCCCACCTCCTGCTTGACTTTTGTATCTTACAAAAATATTTGAAGGACTAACTGAAAGTGTGTCTCGACAGTATGATATGAGGTTATGGGTTTCCACGAACATCCCGGGTTTTCTCTTGAGCAAAGCAAAATGGAAAGTTTGAAAAAAAAGTTGGATTAGTTTTTATTCTTTCTCTCTTTGCTTTCCTTTGTGAGAAAAGACTTGCGATGCGGAGGAAAAGCAACAGTACGAAAGGACAGAAATGGGAGTTTGCCAGCAGACACCCGAAGCAAAACAACCTCAGCATTGGTGATGTCATTTTTCAGACAAGAAGCACTGAAGGGCATTCCCAATCCATTACAAATGCTCTGCTCCTTACCTATCAAGTAAGTAGTTAACCCCATGCATAGGCATTGCTGAGCACATCTCTGCCAGCATTCCTGCAGTACCGGTGTTTCTGCACTTGCCCATGTATGCCTGGAGCATGTCTGGTGGCTCTTTGGGCTGAGATGCTCTAGAGCTCTTTCCCAGGCAGTTCAAAGGAAACTTGTCTGTCCTTCCAGGACAAGATCAGAGAAGGCAGTGGGAGATTTTGAACTTGACTGATTTCTTTCCACACCTTCTCTGTGCAGACAGGCAGCCCAGGATATAACCTTTGCCCTTGGCCGTGCCAGCTAGCAGAAGCTTCCCGGGCCAGAGTCCTTCCATGTGGAAAGTTAGCAGGGTAAGAACAAAACTTGTCTGACTGCAGAGAATATAGTTTGGTTTTTGGTCTCAAAACCCCTTTTTGATGGCTGGTGTGATTTTTCACAAGAGCTGGCTCCTTAGGGTTTTTCATAGTAGGTTAAAATCTGTCCCTCTCCAGTGAGTGCAAATGGGCTTCTTGCACCTGTAAGATGCAGGTTAGGAAGAATTTGAAGGCTTCCATAGTATGTTCCAGCATCTCAGTGGGAATGTTCCACTGATCTTTGCTCCAGCAGAATTAATATTTGCTTCATCTGTTTTGAGATGAATAGGAAATTCCAGCAGCTGCCATCTCAGAGGAGTACTGCAGAAGGGTATGGTTAAAATCCAGCATTATGTTGAACTCCTGGGTTTGCCAGGCAAGGCATCTCTCTAATAATGATGACATTTTTAAAAGCACTCTGAAGGTTTGATCTTGGTCCCGTTGGGCATTTTGCCATAGATCTTAATGGCTTTGTGACTGATCTCTTAATCTCTAATGCACCTGTGCAAACTTGACAGTTTATTGCAATTTCATGCTTTTTGGAAATCGTCTTGCACTAATGCCATCAGAGAGAGCAATTTTTAAGGTCATTAGCTCAGGACATAGCAAATAAATAATGAGAGAAAACAATCTGTAAATGTCATATTTGTTTAACACACAAAGTAGCTCCTGAAGAGCAGTTATCCTTATGTCTAGAGGCAGCATGAAAATTACGTTCTGTGGCTTGAAAATGTGGGGCTGTTGGAAGTGAGAAGAGTATAACATGGGTTTTTCCCTTCTCTGCTCTGTTCCCTCTCTACTCATTGTTCCCCATGCACACATCTGTTTGACTTCTTCAGCAATATATTTAAATTCTTGGACTGCAGACCAGGACTAAAGGCCTAACCAAAGAACTTTGGGTCCTGCTGCTGAGCTTTACTTCTCCTCAGAGCAAAAAACAGTGGTTTTTGCTCTGAGGAGAAGTAATACTTTATAGCTGCTATTCCGAATAAAGGGAATTGGGGTAAATGGGAAGAGTTATCCCTTCTTCACATCAGTAGAAAAGACACAGGTGCACAAACGTAACTTGATGTAAATGCTCTCCACACAAAAAAAGGCGGAAACAGGTGAAACCTTTATCGCTCGCATCAGGTCTGTTCTGTTAATAACTACACTTAAAACTGACTTCCAAGCTTGCCAGTGTTTTGCTTGTGGAGGCAAGCCTGAACCCAAGGCCACAAATGGGCATTAGGGCAGGAAAAACAGCAGATACATAGAATCTCGCTTTGCTAGAGATTGCATGGGGGGAAAAAGAGGAAGGTGGGTGAGGGAACTGTAAGCCCACTGCCATCCTGTGTCCCCATCAGCTCTGCCTTCTGCGGTGCATTTGCTGTATGGAGAGAGGACACCCAGCCCAACCGCTGCGGGAATGGCAGCGTCTGCCTGGTTCTTTGCCACAAGTATTTTATAGTCACTGATACAGTTTGATTTGGTCTAGAAAACAGGCTTCCCTTCAGGGGTCTTCCTGCTGCCATGAAAAGGATCTCTGAAGATCAGAATAGTGGTGTTACCACAGCTTCAGGGCACAGCATGGTTTTGCCAGTAAAACCTTCTGTAGCCCGTATTGGTCCATTGAACAAGGCAGGGTGTCACCACCAGGAAAGCATCTGGGAGCACTGGCACACCCTTAATGGCCCGTGAAGGTGGTCTTAGTCAAGACCTCTTCTGCTTTTTCCTGGGTGCATGAAAGCAGAGCATGGTGTTGTATTATGATTCCCTGAAAAAGAGGCTTTGTCCTCCTCTGTCACCATCTACCCTTCCTCTCCGCCATTCCCAGCACAGGATACACTCTCCAGTAGCACGGGAGCATCTGCTTGTGGGGCACCACAGATTCACAGATTTAAAAGAAACCCTGACTTCTTTCTGGACAACTTTTTTAAGATTTGAGGGGAGTCACTTACAATGGCTTTCCCATTGGTGAAACTATAAGTGGAGGACCAAACCCTCAGCTCCTGAGACAGATACTGAGTGAATACTCACTCTGCTCTACTTGAGGCAGTTGATAGATTTGTCAGCTCTCCAAAAACTGACTGTAGCCCCAAGTGAGTCATTCAAAGCACGCAAATATTTCTCGGTTTATGCTGAGTATACCGGCAGTCGGGCCTCCTAAGCTGGCGGGTGGTTTAAATATGCTTGGATTCCAAGATAAATGGAGTGAAATACACATTTCTTTATGAGCTACAGGAATACCAGGCTATCTGAAAGCCCAGATAATTATTACAAGGCATTGTGTCACACTTGGGTTAAGTATGACAAGAATTTCCCCAGTGTCAGAAGATGTTAACATATGCTGAAAGTACGTGCGGTTTTTTTGCTTGCTTAAAATACCTGTTTGTTCATTCTGGAGAAAGTGAACACTGTAATTTTGCATTTTTACAATGTAAACGTTAGTCTGCTAGCTAGTTTTTCTTTTTGGCCAGGTTTCTTTAAATATTAGCAACATGTTTAATGGTTGCTTCATTCCTTACAGTCTTATATATTCCTTTAATTAATCTTGTAACTCAGCGGGGCGGTAGAGGCTTGAAGTGGGGCTTCACTCCCGTTATGATGACGTCTGTTTGCTTTTATCAAGCCCAGTGACTCAGTTTCAATTGATTTGTAGATCCAGAGTTTCAGCCACGCTAGGGTGTAGATACAATTTCAAACAGAGACAAACTAAAGTGAATATAGAAATGCTGCATGTTTCGTCATGCTAGAGGATTTGGTGCCTTTGAAAATTCGCCTTCTGTAAAGGACTTAAAGTTTCATCCGGTAGAAATGTGAAATGCCAGGATTTGCTGCCCAAATGGCAGGTGCAAGATGTCGAAATCTTCTGGACACTTAACGACCTGATGCGCTGCCATAACTCTCCTCAGCAGTAATCCAGACATTCCTGCCCAAAATGTGTGGTCGATCAGCACTAAAGAAACAGCAAGAACTGCATCTTCTGCAGGCAGGTGGTTTGCACTGTGGTGGGGTCTGCGCAAAGACAGCGGCAGCTGTGTCAGGCAAAATCACAACCCCGAAGCCAGAATCCCATCTCCAGCAGGGAATTCCACCAGATACTCTCAAGGCGGAAAATGCTAGAAGTCTGGGGAGTAGGTATGTTTCTTAGGAGGTGCAGGGGGATGAGACACTTCTTCCTGAGCCCCGTTGTTTGCTCTGATCTGTGCTCTTGAAGCACAAGCTGGCCCTTTGGGCTTCGCCAAATGTTCCTTGGCCACTGCCTTGTGCTCTGGCAGGAGAAGGCACTGCAGCATCTGTCCTGCCCCATAGCAACCCCTACCATCGTGCCTGATGTGAGGGGGGGTCAGCTTGACCCATGGTCTGTGCCGCATTGCCCTCAGCAGGGCCTTCTTGAGTCCTGCCGGGAGGCACATGCGCCGTGCCTGGGGCCTCCTCCATCACACGGCGGGGTGGTCCCATCCCATGACCTTGTGGTGGAGCAGCTCTGTCCCTTACAGGGCTATTGGAGATACTGAGGAAGCTTGTGTGGATCCGGGAGGAGGTTAGACAAGTTTGTGGGGGAAAATCCACTGGGTGTCACCAGAATGGTTACGGACACCGCAGCTGGCTCAGGAAATCCCTGAAACACAGGCGCTTGTAGGCTGGAAGGGCATTCGGGAGAGGCATCATGTACAGCTGCCCTGTTCATGGAGAGCTGGGGGAGCTCAGCCAGGCTGTGCTTTGGCACTGCTGTGTCTTTGGCAACAGATGCTGGCTTTAGCGGTGGATGCCCTCGGCTCTTCACCTCTGCCTTGCACTGGGGCTCACCTGCCTTCTGTTGTGCTGCCCACCTGCTTTTGGCCAGCACTGTCAAGCAGGTGGGGCACCTGAGCTGGGTCAAGCCCCAGAGATTCTTTGTTGTGTTTTTTTTTAATTACTTTTCTGCTGGGTCCATTTTCTAAGCCAGTTCAAAATGTGGCCCCACAGACAACAGTGCCAGGCACTGTGAGAGGATGACACAGGGGACAAGAAGGGAGGGCAATGTTAATTGCCTGAGCCAGTGTTGCTGCTAATGGCTTTGTATTGTGAAACCATAGCCTGTTAGTCCTGATGTTACTATGTCCACAGGAACCTTTGCAGCTAAAACCTCAGTGGATGGCAACAGATCTCTGGTAACATTAGGAGAACGTGTTAATTTGCAGCAGCAACAAGTAATTTCAGAGAATATCCCGTGGCTCCAAATACTCCACATCAGTCCTACCCAGCCTGTGAACACATTGCTGTCCTGTGGCAATGAGTTCTGCAGGCTGTTGGAGCTGTGCTGTAGTCTTTGTAGTCGCACAGGTAGAGATCTGAAAAACTATTTTGCCTTTCTCACAGTTCACGTTAATAACGCTAACAAAACGCTCCCCAGCATATCCTCTCCTGGCATTTTTTCTAGATTTGAATCCAAGGTTTTTAAAATCCTTTTGGGTTTTTTTTTATTTCTCTGTTATGAAAAAGGAAAATATGTATCCATATATGTATATGCATACGTATGTATGTGTATATCTACAACTGCTAAGAATAATAAGTCCTGCTGTTTTAACAATTTTAAGCAAGAAAAGGTTCTATGAAAAGCAAAGAACGTATCAGTCAAGGAAATGCTGGTATAAAATAATTGCAGCAGATTCCTCTGTGTGCTCTGATTGCTGTGCAGCTTTCTGGGAATTCAGCTTATGGATGGCAGCTTATGGCTCCAAGCAGAGTCTCTGAGCGTGTAGTTGCATCAGTAAATTTGTCCCTATATAAAGCAGAGATTTTTCAAATGCAGAGTGCAGCCCCCTGCTGCTTGTGAAGCCTTCCTATGTGTCCTGTGAAGGCTGCAGAAATCAGTACATGACACGTGACAGCAATCATATTTTGATTGTGTATCTTGTCTATTGTATATTGCAAATATTTTCTATTGTACATCTCCCCTTTTGCAGCCTGACATCCTGAAATTCATTGACCCTTTGGGGCAAAATTTGCCTTTGGAAGTGGAGCAGCCTTCTGTGTCTCCAAAATCACCAGTCGCTCTGGGAAGCTGATAAACAGCTCACTGAAGAAAACACAAATGTAAGTCTGACGTACTTTATATCCCCGAAAACCCCAAACTAAGCAGCCAGTTGCTGGCTTGCTGTAAGGGCGATGGGCCCAGCGTAGGGAGACAGGGTGGGACTTACTTCCTTGCAGTACATTCCTCACTGAAATGTAGGCCTAAGGCAGAGACCTCATTTTCTCCAGATGACTCTCAGGAAATACCCTCCCCATCAGCTATTATTGCCTAAATAATAGGGAGGGAAGTGTGACGGACTTGAGCAATATCTGAGGTACTCCGTAGGGCACATCCCAAATCTGGTGTCGGGCAAGGCTGCTAAGACAACTGATTATAATGTCACTTGGTGTGTGTATATGGTTCGCTTTTTGCCTCACAGTTATGAGGTCACGAGGAAAAATAGATACTTGTTTAGATATAGGTAACGCTGATAAGAAATATTACAAAATCTCTTCCTAAGCACGGGCCCAAACTGTCAACATTCGAGCATAGATTTAACTTCAATAATGGAACCTCTAGGTACTAAAACATGTGTACAAATGTTTGCAGGATTAGAATCTTAAATGTTAACTTTCCAGAAAGTCCAGTCCAGGAAGGGAAAAGCCTGTCGAGGGAGAGGTCTGCTGGGATTTGATTTATGAACAGGACATCCTGTTTAGTTCTGAGATCTTTCAGATATGATTCTAGTGAGACCGCTGGGTTATTGTGATGGCAAAGAAAAGCAGCTCACCCTCTCCCTTGTCTGCCAAAGGCTCTCAAACCTGTCTGGGCATCGTATCAGTGCTAAACATTTGGCATTCTTTCTCATGTTTCATCACCACTGTTTACTAAGCAATGTTAAAAATGCACGGCATGTGTGCAGCTCCATGCAAGCAGACTGACATGTCTGTTGTTAATTAGCAAGTTGGGTGCTGTCATTTCTGCAATTAAGCTCACGTTTCATTCCATGACCTAGCCACAGAAGAAGACTGTCCAGAAAGTTGGGGCAAAAGGCAGAGGACAGGTAGAGCTCTTAGGAAGATGTGAGGAGAGGCAGAGCTCTTAGAAGGATGTTTCCCAGTTCCTCTGGATCACTGCAGCTGCATCTACATTTTCCACAAGCTGTGCATGCGTCTAGCTCAGCTTGTGCACTCAAGTTTCCTTTGTGTGGGAAATGTGTGTAGGGTGCAATGGGGGTGAGAGAAAGGCCTGTTTCACTCCGACATCATTCTCTAGTAGGAGATAAGAGACATCCAAAACATGCTCTGGGGCAGTGATGTTGACACATCTGTTACACAAGTCAGTCAGTCACAACAAAGAGGCTTTAGAAAGCTGCTTTGTTCTTGGTGCCTCAGATGCTGGTGCTCAGCTCAAACCACTGAAGGGCTGGCTGCCAGTGGCTGCCTGAAACTGTCCCCTGGTTTTAGCTGGAGTTGCAGTATTTCAGCACCTCAAGCTACTTCTCTGCTACTCAATTAAATGGTGCCAGGGCACATTTCCAGACAGTAAGGCTGACTCATCTATACTGTTAAACTGTTAGGATGTTGGAAGCATGTCTGTAGTCCTTTGGATGTTTCCCAGGCATGGCATGGAAGCCAGCAGGGCCTGGATGCCATTGTTGGTAGACATTTGAGATGAAACTGCCTTGTTTTGGCAGATAAGAAAGTTCAGTAGTCTGGAAGCAGAGTATCTCATGCTGGCTGGCCTCAGTGCCAGAGGACAGACCTGGGCATGTCTGATACACTGTTATGGACATAGCCAGGGTGTCTCCAGCTGCCTGTCCTTAGGACAGAGAGCTTTTCTATTTACAGGAGGGTTACAAAGGATTGTATAGTGCTTTAAAGGTCAGTGCTGGAGCTGGCTGTTCAACTAAATATAATACAGTGTAGCTTGGTAGGAGCTGGTAAGGAAGGAGGTGGGTAAACTCACTTGTCTGGCTGCTTCCTCACGTGAAGGAGGGAAGTGTCTGACTTAGAAATGGATAAGCTGAGTTTACCTGCGTTTCCTTCTGGCTACACCGCTGACAAAGCTAACTTTTTACCTTGCTTTATTCCCAATATGTCCCTTATTCACCTCATTCCTTTACCTGGCCCCACGTCCCCACAAACTAGTGCTGAATCTCGTGCTTTGTTGGACATTGCATAAAAACTGAAGCCCACCCTGTTGTCATTGGACAATGTGTTTGCTTTATCAGGAGGAGTAATTCATCCAGCTGTGGACTGACAGAAGAGTCATCCAGGCAGAGTTTCCTCCCTACCTCATTACTTTGTCACAGACTGAACCCCTGCTGCTAATCTTTGCGCTTTGTCATTTTACTGAGAGTCATGGCACTTCACTTTTACCTCCAGATAAAGCAAAACCAAACTGGAAACCCCAAGCAGATGACTTGCAGCCACCTCGTGGAGCCGTCTGTGTCCTCCAGTTGCTGACGTCCAGTTAGCTGTGTCATCTCCAGAATGAAGAACGAAGCCGCTCTGGGTGGGTCTGGCTACTCACGGCTTTCACTTGGAAACCCCCAGTTTCTAACCTTGTAAGTAGCCCCGAAGGTATGTGGGGCCGCTAAAATTAAACCAGTCTGACCCCAGGAATGGGACGGGTGATACGACAGCTGCGTGGCCTTTGAATCGGTTGTTAGTCTAACGAAGGGTGATTCAGCTCTGCCAGTCCCACATACACGTCGCAGCTGAGCAGCGCCTGTTGGAGGTGTGATCAGAGAGCCACTCTGCTGCGCAGGGATCCCCGATCCCCCTTCCCCAGGGCTGTCTCCGGCGTGGGCACAGCCTCAGCTGCAGGGCCGTGCATCCGGGAGGTGGCAAGTCTGGGTTCAGAGCGCTTTGTCCCGGGTGATAGAACACTGCAGCCGTGTGACGCGAAGTGCCTAAGGGCAATACCATTTCTTGGCCAAATCAGAGAGGTTCACGCCGTTTTTCACAGAATTCAAGCTGATGTGTTGTGCTGCCCTGTGCCTGCATGGCTCTTGACTCTTCCCCAGACTTTTGCTCAGTTATCCTGTCTGTTTTCCCTTTTCAGTTCTCCAGAGCCACAGCCCCAGGTGTGGCCTGCTCTTTTAAGCAAGTCTGTGCTCATATACACTTTCTTTTGCTCAGATGCTCCGCTGACTTGGACAATTCTTTGCTGCCAGCTGTCTCCTGCCAACCTCCTCCACAGCCAGCAACTCTGCTGAGCAAAGTCCCAGCACCCAGCCAGCTTTCCTGCCACTTGGCCTTATTATACCAATTTCTGGAAAGTGTCTGCTCTGAGAAAGCAAAAGTAGGCATAGGTGTGCAACCCACCTTTGCCGTTTAAGCTCTGAATGGAGTTTCACGCAGTGAAGTAGGATGGGGCAGGTCCTACTGGGGGGGCACATAAAAAAAGCCTCTGTCACCAGAAGCTGATGCACCAACAGAGAGTGGATGAGAGGACAAGCCGTGGTGTCGGCATCGGAGACAGGCAACTGAGACACAGAGGGCTAAACTATCTTCCCTAATCTCATGCAGGGAGTCCATTGCAAATTTAAACACCAACTCAGACTTCTTGTGTCTGGGCCCCAGGCACGCAAGAGCAGCTTTTGGTATGATGAATGAGGAGAAACCCCAGCACGTGTGCCTTATCAGCTGGCTCTGTCTGGGACAGGGTGGCGAAGCTGGACCCAGCCCCGTGTGGGGCGCCCTGGAGAAGTGCGGCTGAGAGCTGGTGTGGGCTGGGTGGGAGGCAGTGGGCACTGGGAGGGATGCATGTGATGGGTGACAAGCAGAGGAGCCAGGCCCTTTTTGCTCACAAGCGATTGCAAGGTGACTTTGAAGCTGTCTGCAAGATTTTGAGCAGTTTTGGCTGGCTTCTGAGGGGAAACTTAGTGTCTGCCAGTGGAGACTCCAGAAGTGAAATAAAATGCCTGATAGCAAACCTCATGAAACAGATCCTCCACGGGTGTAAATCAGCACCATTCCCTTGGTCCCATTTAGAGCTATGCTGGCTTACAGCCCATGCTCCCAGCTGTCCTCCCAAGGCAGTAAGAAGCAGTGGAACAAATTCAGGTGTAATTGCTTTTCACAGAAAAAAATTTAAGGAAAAGCATCTTGCTTGGTGAGGATAAATCTAGATCTCCTTGTTTTCTTTTCCTTGAAGGAAAGCAGAGTTACGATAGAAAAGGCAGAAAGACAGGAACGGCATAAACCAAGCAAACAAGGGTGGAAGGGTTTGCCATCTCATGGCCTTTTTCTCCTGTATCCTCCTGCCACATAGCAGCTAGCAAAATGGACTTGAAGAAAACCTGAGGGAATGGCTGCATGTACAGGCTTTTAAAGAGCCTGGGCTAGTTCCCCTTGTCATTACATTGTGGTTTTTTCACCGGTGCTATTCCATTGATTTTCACTGCAGCGACACAGCTGTGACACAGGCTTAATGTAGCAGAGGATCAAGCCTTAAGTATCTAAAATTGTTTTTCAGAACCGTGCTTTCTTACAGGGAAAAAGAAGTGCCACGAGTTTAAAGGTAAGCTCCAAATCTTCACCGCACCGTGAAGATTTGTGGATATAAATCCCATTTAGATGACTTTATAAAGCACTAAAGTACTTCACAGCAGCAGGATTTAACCTTGGTATGCTCACTTGCTGTAATGTGATTAATGAGCCTTTCCGCATGCATAGCAGATATCTAAGCAATTTTTTGTGTCTGGAAGTGGAGCAGTTGTCCGGCTTTACGCAAATGAGGAGCTACTTCAGTGTCTGCCCTGTGAAGAGACTTCAGTTTCAATGGGCTTCAAGATTGCACTTTTGTGTTAAGTGGAACTGTGATCTTTTTCCAATGAGTGTTGCTATGCAGGGCCAATTTGTGACGTCCATTATTCTAAAATAAGTAACTTCTGCACAGCAGAAATATGCTTCACTTGCACTGCTAATCTATCTCTCACACAAAGGCGTGTTTGGAAGAAAAGTTATTTATTGCAAGTAATAAATGCAGGTTCTCAAAAGCATTTATAACTTAGTTTCCAGAGTCAGAGTACTCCAGTTTGAAATAATTTCCTTCCAATTTTCTGTATTTTCAACCTCTTTCCTGGCTGTTTTAGACCCTATATTGCATACTTAATTATTCTCCAAAGGAGAATCTCAGCTGCTGAAAATGGAATATGCTTGTCAAAATTCCCCATGCAAGAATCTGTTCTTCGGGTATCAGCTATTGCCTGTTATAAGAGAAGAAACCTGGCTCTGTGTTAAATAAGCACGTCGTGTTGATGTCTCCTGACTCACCTGTGCAAATGGTTATAGATCTCATCTGTGTAGTTTATGAGTCTACTCAGTCATTGGTGTAAGAGTCCTTTGAATGTCCTCTGGCAGAAAATGGAAACTGTAGTTAACACTTACCCAGTCTGGCTGAAATCACAGAGGAGAGCCGTGGCACAGTGGGATTTGAAACCAGCTCATCTGTGCTTTTATACCATATCTTTTCCTCCCGATAAGCTGTATCACTGTAAAAGCAGAGCTGTTGAAATTCTTCCCAAAAGGTCCCAGAAACCTTAATTTTATTAGAAACCATGTGAGTTACTAGCTATTGAGGACACCACTTACTTGAGGCGTTCGTATGTGGTTTTGAGACTGTTCCCAAGAAGGTGAAATGCAAATATGTCAATGTTTGGAAGGGTTCGTAGGGTTAACTTGGCATTTCTTTGTGGCTTTGGCCATCAGGTACCATGGGCTGGGAATTGCAACCGAATAACTCCATGGCAGCAAAATGCACTCCTGTTTTACTCCTGTGTGAGGCTGGCTAAGAGATCCCGACCTTTTTCCCTCCCCCAGCAGCAGCTGGCTGTGGCTGTGCAGCTGCACAGCTCTTGCTTTGGGACAAGGGCAGACTCCATCCTTGTTGTGCAAAGAGTTTGCATACAGGATGAAGTACAGCTGCATCCCTCTCGTTTAATAATCAGGAACAAATTTATAGCCGTCCAAGTAGGTATGCAAATAATGAGCAAAGTGGAAAAGAATGTTTAGAGCCAATAATTCATCTGCATATAATCCCTACCTGTCTGGTGTGTTAGACTTACTGATGCTCTTAGAGAGTGGGATGAACTGCAGGTGTTCCTGTCATCTCCCTGCTTTGGAGGAAGGGACGAGTTATGGTTCAAAGTGGCGTTAATACACTGTTCCAAGGTCACACAAAATCTCTGTAGAAGTGCTGGAAATATCCACATTTCCCTCTCATTTTCAAAATCCTTCCAGGATTTCATCTTCTCTGGCAGATCGTGTTAGTCAAAAGAGGTTTCTCCTGTTTTCTGAAAGACTTTCTGCATGATAGCTCTGTCCTTTGAGGAAACATTTCTTCATAACAAGTTTGCTTTGAATTGGCTTGGTTTGATTTTCATCTTCTCTTATAGCCCACAGCAAAACTTGTACCCCAGTGTAACTAGTTTCCACGAACTTCCCTACAAAATGCAGGGCAAGCTGTGTTGACTGCTCCCTCTGGGAGTGGAAAATGAAAGACAGCCAGTCCTTTAGCAAGGCGTGAAGCCTGTGTGGGACCCCGGTTCAGCAACTGAGCGCGCTGAGTGCAAGGAACCGGCACACGCATCAGGCGCTGGGCTGTATGCTGGGAGCTACACGCACCAGATTGTTGAATATCAGTTTGCATGTGCAGCCATTTCAGAGGCATCAGTGCATTGCTGTTTCAGCCCATTTTAACTGTGTGACATGTTGCATGGCTGGCATGTGTTATCGACAAGTACGGTTATACTTACACTGCTTATGGAGGCTGCGAAGTTCCTCCAGAAGACAGAACTTTCTGAGGATCTTTTCCTCCTCAGCAGTTAGCCTGCTCTAATCGGTGCTTAAAGGGAGACTGCGAAAAGCTGTGAGCTAATCTGTAAAGTCGTGGCTCACTTCTCTTTCACTTCCCTCCTCGGGACCTGTCTGCAATGTGAAGCTGATATTTTTGTGTATGTAATGCCTGTGCCCTCGGGGAGGCACTCCTAAATGAGTCAGGAATTTGTCGTGTGCCCAATTAGCACACTGCAGCCCTGCCTGCTCAGCCCTGTCACCCTCAATTTCCATCTGTGCCACTGGGAAGAGAGAAGAAAGCTCTTCCCCTGGTGCTGTCACAACTAATATGCTGGCCAGACTGGGGGATGCCACCCCTCCCCAGGGCTTGTGCTGTCTCCTGGGGTGCTGATCAGCACCTGTGGACACCTGGGAATGACACAGAGGACAAACCTCACTGGGGTAACTGAAAAAAAAAACAGTTTAGGCATCATACTGTGGTAACTGATTGTCCCGGGAGAGGTTTGAGCCCAGGGAGAGGAGGCTCTGCACTCCCCTGTGAATATATGCAGATCTGCTGAATTTTCTCATGCTTATGAAGTTTGTGGATAACTCATCAAAATTCCTTGAGCTTGTTCTGGAGGCTGGCAATCCAGATACACTTCCAGAAAGCTTGAACTCTTACTTTGGTGTTGAGCTAGCAAGTATCAGTGAGGGTTCGAGTTAGTTTACTGATCCATAAAAGAGGTGCTTTATTTTTTACATCTATATATGCGCGTGTGTGTGCGCACATATACATAAAGAAGAAATATGGGCTGTTCCCTTGGCCTTATCCCACTTTCCATGAAAAGAAGTGTTCCTCTGGAAGCTGTAGCCATTCACGTCTTGCAATCTGCCACCTGTCAAAGCAATCTGAGATTTACTAGTGACAACTGAGTGCTAATGTCTGCCATCCTTGCCCTGCAAATAGCCGGTGCATTCCAAGTCCCACGGCCCTTGGCCCTTATGTCAGCTCTCCTCCCCAAGATTAGTTCAAACTCAGCCGGTTACCCAGTGGCCGTTTGGAGTGATTCACTCTTAGAAGCACATATCTTCGACACTCACTAAAACTTCAGGGGGAAAATGAGTCATTTCACATTATAGAAAGTCATATCTTGCCCTTGGTATTTCTGTACATACATGAGTGATAATCATTTATTTTTAGATAAGTTTCTCCAATATAAATGCTGCTTCCTTTGATAAAGGTCGTCTTGAGAGCCACATGCTAATATTCTGCTTATTGCACAAATGCTATAGGAGATGATTTATTTATTCATGCGTTTGCAGCAGTGCAGTCAAATGGCAGGGAGCTAGAGCAGTAGCTGACTGCTGGGAGTCAGCCTGCAGACAGGGTCCCTGTTGCTAGGCTTATCTGTCGAATGTGCATTCAATAGTGTGGTGAAATCATCCGCTTTCTGGCTCTGGGTTGCTGTTTGAGTCACTTGGGTCTGCCTCCTAGACCCTCCGGCCATGAATGATTTTGGGACTCAGAAAATCCTGGCTTTTCACGGGAGCTGTTAGACAAGGTATTTGTCACGGTGTCCTGGAGGAGATCTTGGCACTGGTTAGCCAAGGCCAAGCAAACAGATGAAGCAAAGCCTCGGGCCTCGTTAGGTCCTATCACGATCCCAGTGAACCAAACCATTCGACGTGGCAGTTGTGGGCGGATGTGGTTTTGGCCCAAGCGTAACCACTGTGGCTGTGCCACCCACGGCAGATCTGTGTTGGGACCTGTGGCAGTTCTGAGACGTGCCAGCCCTGATGTTGCACCCAGGTACTTCAGCCGCAGCACCCTCTGGGTAACAGCCTCACTTTTTTTGTACGAAGCACAGCAGCGCTCCTGGCTTGGGGTCATCTGGCCTCGCCTCACCCGGTTCCACCCGTGGCAGGTCCGTCCCCTGCTGAGCCTGCGTGAGGCGGGCAGCAGGAGTTCCTCGGCAGTTCCCGAGGGAACTCTCGAGTGAGCACGAAACCTCCGCTGCCTTCTCGAGACAGCTGCGGAGAAAGGCCGGGAATACCATCTGGCCATGAGAGGCATTTCAGGGCCGTGCCTGAAGGGAAGCGGGACAACTTTCTACTGCACTTAAATCTCTTTAAAAAAAAGTGTCTTGAGTTTTATATACACATGTGCGTAACTGTATGTTTATATAATAGGTAATGTGCAAATTGATATTTTAAAATCCAGATGTGTAGCCATGTGTCCCAGAGGGGAAATGTGCAAATTGTCGAGATTTTGTGCACTGCCCTCCCCCCCGAACTGAAGATGGTTTGGATATAATTCCTTACTGATGCAGCTTTCAGCCCAGTCATTAATGAATCCAAAATAATAGCAACCTTTACATCAGGGTCTGTGCGTGGCTTGGCAGCCAGGCGCCGAAGGCCTGGGGGTGTTCAGTGCCCCCCGTGCCCCCCGGCCCCTCAGCGGCCTCTCTAGAAGCAGGGGCCGGTCCCGCCAGCGGCAGTGGCAGGACCCCGTTTCACAGCCTGCAGCAAGGGACACGTTCTCACAGTTTTGAAACTTGGCCCCCGGGTTTTGGGCTGCATCCCTTGCAGAGGAGATGCCTGCTGGCCTTCGGCAGGGATGGAGGGAGCGGGAGAGGAAGCTGAGCAGGGCAGGCAGCGTGCGTCGCATGTGGAGCCATTCCTGGGGCAGCGTGGTCGGTCAAGCTGTCTCCTGTGCCAAGCTTGGCCTGTGCCTTTCTCCTTTGAGCCTCCTGCCCTGTGGCATACATTTTGGAGGGAAATCCCAAGTGCCTTTGTCCTTCTGTATGGACATGTTTTTCCCTCCCCGCTCCTCTCCTCTGGCCTAGAAGGCCAGAGTTCATCCCTGCTCTGGAGCTGCTGTCCATGTCCTGTTCCCCAGGACGGACATCCAGGAGGCAGTTCCCAATGCACCCAATAAAACCTGGTCCAGACTGTGACTCTCCCTCCTTCCCATCCTCCAGCAGTTAAATGTAATTTTGGATATAAACTAGCCAGATTAAAGAGATATCTGAGATATTTCACTATCGTGCTGGCTCCTAAGTTAAATAAACACTATAAATTGTGGAGCCAGATTCAGCTCTGACTGAACTTTCACATCAATCTTTAGTTTGATGTTGAAATAAGGTGGCATACCGATTTCAAGAGTAATGACTTATCCCCTATTGGTGTTTATGTAAAGAGAGTTCAGCTCATGGGCTTCTCTGTGCATCGTGGAGATACTGCCAGTGTTAGTCAAAGCTGTGTTTTCCTGCTCTGTCTTGCACTGTTCACCAAATGTTCAGAGGGAAAACGGGTCTCAGACAGCATTTGTGCAGGAACTGTTTGAGCACAGATGTTATATCATTTTGGCTCAGGGTGACAGAACATAATTACCAGAAAATATTTCTAAGTAACAGGCTCATTGTCTGCTCTATTTAAAATAATTTCTGGCAAATGATCATATTGCAGGCAAAAGACCAGCCATCTTCTTATGGCAGAATAGATCTGTGTAATGACTAATGAATGGTAAGGATATAGGATCTGAGTAAGAATCAAGTCTGCAAGACGTCTGTCTACTTACAATGAAGTTTTCTTGCTACCTTACAGAGAAAAGAAGGAAAACCAAGACAACAGACAGACTATATAAGACGTATGTCCCAAACGTGACGCTTGGAGGTTTGACCATTTTTACTGCAACAGCAAAACATATACTCAGCTGGCTTAGCAGTAAGGCAAGTACTTTGCATACCTCCACTAGGACATATTTATGTTTTATGTGACTGGATGATATAAAGCACTGGTTCTCATCTCTTTCTGTAGCTGTGAAAGCTGGCTGTGTTCATGCTTCACTCAGCCTGCTGGAGTCAACACATCAGTGAGGATCTCTGTTGTTTGGCAACCATGGCCATAGAAATTACCAAAACTGACAAAGCAGTGTAGTGCTTCTTGGTATTTTCCCTGCCTGCAGCCCAGCTGCAGAGCACACTCTGCCCTTCTGCTTCTCTGACATTTTTGAAGGAGACAAAAGCTTTTCAAATCTTTCAAATGATTGCACTAATCATCTTCAATGTTTCTATATCCTTTGCGATGGCCTTGCTGGACCTTTGTATGATGGAGGACTTTGAATTATATCCTCCAGTTCCTAAAATCAAGCACAACAGGTTTTGGTTGAACAGTGTCTCTTAAGAAAGTTTTGCCAGTCTAGATGTAAAGGCATCAAGTAACGGGGATTGCGTGGTGTGCCTTGGTAATGAGTCCCATGACTGATTGCTCTCGGTATTAGATGTCTGCTAGCATAATGTTGAAACAGCCACACTAGGGCTTGCCTCTTGGCCAGCCAGCAGCCTGCTTGAACGTAATCAGGGCATTCTGGGCATGTTGCAGGGGATTTGTTTGGGCTGTTGTAATGGAGTTGTATGAGGGAAATGGAAGGAAGGAAAGGGGACAGTATGTACTAGATATTATTTGTGTTATTTATTTATTTGTGGTTTGTTTCTTGTTTTGTTTTTGGAGTTTTTTTGGTTTTTGTTTTTTTTTTTCTTAAAGCAACCCCTGACAGTCTTTTATCTGCAAAGAAACATGATGTACTTATTCACGGTAGGAACACAGAACCATTTGTTGAGCTGTGGCATTTTTAGCTTCTGCTCCCTTGAGCTGCTGATGAGACATTGAGAAACACTTGTTTGGTAGCCTTAGAGTTGTGTAAATCATTTTAGTCAACAAACTTGGCCAATCTTTCAAGTTAATGTGCCCTTAAAATGTAACAACGTTAGGCTATTTGGTTTTGCAATGTTAATGTAAGTACTTTTGCTTATGAACAAGAAGCATCTATAAAAAGGACTCTGTAAAGTGACAGTCAGTCCAGACTGTGCAACAGTGCTCCTTCCACAGTGCCAGCCCTTTCTAGAGAGCGAGCTAAATCACCATCCTGCTGAAGCCCATGGAAGTACTTCAGCATAATCAAGATTTGGCACAGTCAGAAAACAAGCTCTGGGTGTCAACATACTCTGCCTCTCCCAGGTGTACAGATGTGCATTTTGGCCCTCCGATGGTGTATGTTTTATAGTTATGCCCCAGTTTATTAATGTAAATCCCAAAGGATTCTGTGAGTCCCTAAACAGAAAATGAAGATGCAAACCCTAAAGCTCTTCCATCCAGTCAGAATCTCCCGTTTCCCATCAATGACGGTTGCCTGTGCCACCATAGCATGTCAGCAGCTTTCCTGCTGTATGGATGATATCCTATATTTTGCAGCTTAAACCTTGGTCTTTTTCCTTATTTGTTTGTGCCGTAGCCCCTTGTCCTGTCGCTGGGCACCACTGAAGAGAGTCTGGCCCCCTCCTCTTGACACCCACCTTTAAGACATTTATAAGCATTTATAAGGTCCCCTCTCAGCCTTCTCTTCTTCAGGCTAAACCAGCCCAGCTCCCTCAGCCTTTCTTCATAGGAGAGATGCTCCAGTCCCCTCTTCATCTTCATAGCCCTCTGCCGGACTCTCCCCAGTAGTTCTTCATCTTTCTTGAACTGGGGAGCCCAGAAGTGGACTCAGTACTCCAGATGGGGCCTCACTAGGGCAGAGTAGAAGGGGAGGAGAACCTCCTTCGACCTACTGGCCACACTCCTCCTAATGCATCCCAGGTTCCCATTAGCTTTCTTGGCAGCCAGGGCACACTGCTGGCTCATGGTCAGCTTGTTGTCCACCAGGACACCCAGGTCCCTCTCCGCAGAGCTGCTCTGCAGCAGGTCCTCCCCAAGCCTGTACTGGTGCATGGAGTTGTTCCTCCCCAGGTGCAGGACCTTGTACTTGCCCTTGTTGAACTTCATCAGGTTCCTCTCTGCCCAGCTCTCTAGGTGATAACCTCTCCTTTCTTGGAGAGGTGGGAAAAACAAGTTTTTTGGTTAAGTACAAGCAACCTGCCAATAGAGTCATTGCAATGCTCTAACTAGCGTGTGTAATGTTGCAAATAATGATTCTTTTGATTACACTGTGGTGTGATGGGCAGCAGTTTTCCCCCTGCGTCAGCTGCCTTGCTGGAGAGAGGGGAGGCAGCTGCCCACAGACCCCAGCGGCGTGTCTGGGAGTGCCAGGCAGGGAACGCTCTCCTCCCTTCCCTGTTCCCGCACCTCACGCAGGACCTCTGCTTACAGCTGTCTCCTGAGTCAGCCTCAACAACACAAGGCACAGAGGGGCTTTTGGAGAGGCTTTGGCTTTGCATTGCCAGTCTCCAAGAGCAGCTGGGCCTCCTTCCTTTGGAGCTGCCTCTGAAGGAGGAGGAGGAGAACAAGGAGGAGGAGGAGGTGTCAGGACTCCAGTGGTCACAGCAGAGAAACAAAAGCAAAAACAAAACAGGGAAATCTATTTCCCATGGAAAATTATCAAAATGAAAGATTGCCAAGCCCGTCCCTGCTGCATCTGCAGTGGCTGTAAAGATGAGGATAAGGTGGCTGCTTTCATAACCGGGTGGCGGGGGAAAGGCCAGAAGCTTGGGAGGAACGTCTGAGGAAGGCATTCAAATAAACAGCAGGTAGGGGAAAGGGGCGGGCGCCATCTTCAATAATGCAGACTCCGGAGAAAGGAGAAAGAGAAGATTCAGGAAGGCGGTAACAGGAGTGACGGAGGGTGGAAATGCCCAAGCCACAGACCACTGGGGTGCATGTGGGGAAGAAGTGAACAGCCCTTGTGAAGGAAACAGCAAGAGGTGGATTAGGAATGGGTGCGAAGTAGCTGGATGAGAAGGGATGACTCAGTGGTGATTCCTCCACTACAAGAGCAGCTGAGGGGGAGTTCCTGAAATGCTAGTGCAGAGAGGAAAAGGCCAGGCATAGATGCAAGAAAGGAGGAGGAGAGAATAAATGCAATAAAACCTTTGAACGAAAAAAATCTCCCTACCTAAAGCTGTAAGCAAATGAATTCAGAGCTATTCGTGGCACTGACATCAATTCTTTGCTCCTGAAACAGTAATGAGAAGAAGGGAAGAAAGTGGGAGGAAAAAGAGGAAATGAAGGAAATTAATTTTTGGCAGTAAAATTTGTCAGGAGCACTTAGGTACTTCTGGAAATGTTGTTGCAAATTTCTCAAGTAGCAGAGGCCGTAGCTCAGTGAGACAGTAAATCAGCTGTCAGGGCAGTTAGCACTGACCCAAATCCATTGCAACCACATAACACGAAACTGCGAGCTGCTATTTTGAACCCCTCTGCTGCTGCTTATTCACCAGACAATGCATTTTTGGGTGGGTTAAGGCTGTTAACAGCAGCTTTCGTGCTGGATCAGGTGCTGTACGTCCTCCCGAAGCCAGCACGAGGCCAGGGTGACGGAGTAAAGCTGCGCAGACGTCGGGCCACGTGTTGTGGCCAATTCAACAGAGAGGCAACCGTGCGAGCGTGACTGCTGGGGCTCGGCTTTGTCCTGCCAGGTGACCTGCTGGCGCGGAGAGCTGATGCTGGTGGCGGCGGAGCCGCAGTCGTCGGTGCCGAAGTCCTGCTGGTGGGTGATGCCAGCGTCTCTCAAAGGCCAGATGTGCGATGAGCTCCGGGTGGTGGGGGGAGCAGTGGGGCTTTGGGAAGCCCTTTGGTCCCCAAATCCACTGAAATAAACATGTTGGGAGATTGGGGTCTTTTTAAAACCCCACTGGGTACCTTTACAAGTGTGCCTCCGGGTGACTGATTCTCACTAGAATGCACTTAAATTGTGAAGTTTGTCAGTCATTTTGCAGACTCGAACATCGCGTTACCCCGTGGCTGTGCTTCCACAGGCTGGGCTGACCTGCTGGTCCTCTCCTACCAGGGATGCCTTTGGCTGGCAGTTTGGAAGACACCATCAAGAAAACTTAGGACTTGTCTAATTCACAAGGGCTCCGACTGGCCCTGCTCCTCAGAGGGTTTCCCTCGCTGTAGGGATGAGGAACTTCGGGAAGCCACAGCAGCCCCGCTGCCTGAACACCACCCCTCCCTGGCTCGGCGAAAGGCCTCCCTGACAGAGGCTGAAACCAGACGTGACCCTTCAGCCTGGGAGAAGCGCCGTGGGGCCTGACAGCAGCTCGCAGGGGGCAAGGAGTGCTTCTGTAATACCTCATGGGATGGGCAGCTTCAAGGTGTCCTTTGGCAATCCATAGTTCTTGGGAACTGGCGGTGTATATTTTGGGGCGCTGTGCAGAGCAATGGGATGATCAAAGGCACCGTAGGGTAGGAACTTGGTTGCCACGAGAAGCTCCAAGGATAGTGCGGCACACAGAGTGGTGCCTCCTTTTGAAGAATTTCCTATCATGAAGCTGAAAGATTTTACACTTCAGCAAGCCAAGGACCTTGAAAGAAGAGTTTCAAGGCACGAAGAGAAAGCCCCCGTAAATCGCTGTGGGAGGGGAGCTCAGGTCCGTGAGAGACATCGCTAGTGCTGTGTCGACATGACAGCGGTGCAAGGTCAGGTGAGGTCAGCTCTAATGGCGCGCGGCTAACAGCATGCGATGTGAAAAGGGCGCTCCAAAGTTGCTAATGCCTCCACCTGGTTTGGCAGCTAATAGTCAGACACTGATTCATGGAACTTCCCTGCGCTGAGAGCTCCTGTAAATACATGTGCTTTTTTAAACAGTGAGGAAATAAATGGCCATGCTGAGCATTAAGTGATCCTCACGTCCGACCTCAGGCATGCTGGCTTTATCCTAGCCCGAGCCGCCTGCTGCCGAGGCGCTTCTCTCCGGCTTTCCCCCGCTCCCTTCTCCTGTCCCCTCTCCCCGTGTTGGGGCCATCCAAAACTGAGTTCCTGCTCTGGCATGGAGTGGGAAACAAATGTTGAAATCCTTCTTTTTGTTTTTTGTTTTTTTTTTTTCTTTTTTTTCTGAGAAATGCAATTCTTGCTCACTGGTTGTCTTATTCTCAGTATATCCCCTGCTGGACCCCTTGCCCCTTTCCCCGATCCCAGCTCTGCACAGCTGCACAACGATGTTGGAGAATTTGCAAGAACAGCCTCCCCTGGGGCCTTGGTCTGGCCCCGAAGGCTCCTCACTGGTGCCAGCTCCCCTGCTCAGGAGATCTCAGCTTGCCACAGCCTGAACTGGCTGGCACGGAGGCCGGCTACAGCCCACTCGCGCCTGTCCCCAGGGGCTGTAGCCAGCTCATGCCCTGGTCTACACATGTGCACACCTTAAATCTTCACAGGGCTTCTGGCAGAACCCTTCAACTGAAGAAATGCTGTTATTCACTTTTTTTGGGGGCTTTTCTAGTTCGGATTTAAAATAGTGAAACAGATACCTCAGCAAATTTCAGCAGGATCCTTTAATCTAGGTCTCTTGGCTTCTTGCGCATCCCCAATTGCTCTGTCGTCCAGAGCCTGGCCATTTCTGAAAAGGACATGCCCTTCAGGGCAGCATTTTGCGCCTTTCTTGATGTCTTTTGTTTGTCCCCTAATGTAAACTTTCTCTGTGACAGGCTTTTAGCATGACTTTTTCTGTGATATGCTGTTTAGCTTTTTTTTCCTTTGGGTTTTGTCTATAACAAAAATGATTTACCATGGGGAAGCCTTTCCTTGCCTCTTATTTATCCCAAATTTCCTGCCTCTTGTCATCTTTATACTTCATTTCTCCTAGGCTGCCCTCTTTACATGTGTTTGCTGCTGCATCCGTCTCCTCAGTCAAGCTGATGTTCTGAAGTTTTTCTGGGGCAAAGAGGTTATTTCCCAAACCAGGTTAGGTAGCTCAGGAAAACTCACCGAGTAAGCGGAATTGAGACCAGCGGAAGAACACAGTTTCTTTTATTCAGGGAGGACATCAAGATAAATCTTCCAACTCGTACTCTTCCAAATATAAGCTTAGTCTGCTTTAGGAGATGCCACTGACATAAATCAGCCAGCTTAGCTGCTGGTAAAGGCTTTGTAGTGCAGACAAGTGCTCCTAAGTGAAGCTGACTGAAGTGATGGTGGTTTGACTCAGTTGCTGTACGTCAGTTAGGTAAGGTCACCAGTTTATTCATGCAGTGTTTCTGCAGATTCGTGTAGACCCCCGAGGGAGTGACACTCTGCAGCGAAGCTTTTTGCATTTGTTGTTCTCATGTCCTGGTTGTCTTCTGGCAGTCATCATACGCATCACTGCTCGATTCCAGCCTCTTGTGTTCTCAAGTCTCCTTTACAAGCAGGGTGGGATCTGGCTTGCAGAGCTCGGGGTTGTCTGGGCTTGAGTGAAGTGAATCATGCTCACAGAGTGATCTCCCTTCTCCACCAAGGCTGAACTGCAGCAAGCCATTCCTATTCCGCAAAACACGTAAGCCAATTTTTGGCTCCGTTTCTATTCAGCAGAACGTGTAACCATGAATTTAATATTAAACTCATGCTCAAATCCCATGGCTTATTACTGGATTTAGATGCATGCCCACACTACATCACTGCATGAGAAGGGGATTAATTACAAGGAGGGGCGAGCTTTGTTGAGCTGGGTTCAGACAGAAGAGTGGTGCACGCCTGCCCCGAGGCTCCCCCCTTTCACCAGCTGTGCATCCAACAGTTTATTTTCAGGGCACAGTGTTGGTATTTTAGCTTTGTTCACCGAGGGACGTTTTGTCGTGTTGGATTTGCCAGGTGAAATGGCCTTGGTCAGCACCTCAGTTTTGCTGCGTGGGAAGGGTGATGGCAGCTGGGTGCTCCCATGCGGCATGCAGAGGGCATCCTTCCACACACACGGTTTTTCTCATCTCCAGCTTTAGGTGGTGGAGATGGAGGAGGCACGTGAAGGACAGTGGGCTGATCTGACTGCTTTTCCATAGCAGATTTCACACAAGCTCAGAAGGGTAGAAATCAAAATACTCGGTGCAGTAGGTTTTAAGAAGGGAGGAGGTGACAGCTCCATTTGTAGACTGCACAAGAGCAGTTTGGGCAGGGCACCAAATGCCTGCTGGTCTCTGTGAAGGGGTTCTTGCTTTCTGTAAAGGAGATTCCTCCCTCCCTGTTTACTCCTTATAGAAAATGCTAAACTGAATATGTCTTTAGAAGCATACTGTCTTCACAAAGTCCTGTGATTTAGACAGGTCTCTTCCTCTAAGGCAGGAGATGACATTATATTCATGAAACGTTTGGCACAACCCTATCTTGTCCTTAACTGCTTGCCATAAAACATGCTAATCCTTACACAGCTGCATTTCTGTCCCAGTTGCAGCTAAAAGATGAACACAGCCCAGTGTCATGATAAAACGTTGTTGTACCTGTGCCTAAAGCTGGGCCTCAGAAAAAGTGTGAAAATGTCTAATAAGCTGAGCAGGGTGCAGTACAAGAGAACAGGGCCTGTAACAGCTGGCCCATGCGGAAGGGAATACAGGTGGAGGTGTTATGAAGGTCATGCTGTTGGGATTTAATTGGTCAAAACTGGATGCTAGGTAAAGCAACTCTTCTGCAAGCTATCTTGAGCCCTGAGAAAAAGCTGGGCACTGCATAAAGATTGATGCTGTCAATCTAAGTTCTGACAAAGAGCCAACTCTATGGCCACAGACCAAGCTCTCAGTCTTTGCACCTCACTTTTCCCAGCCTTTACAATGGGAATAATAATAGTTGCTAACCTCCCAGCAGCACGGCGTTGGCTGTGTTTAAACAGAAAGCCTGAGTGTACTTGGTGAAACTCCATTTAATTGCTTACGGACTTAAATTTAGCACTTGTTTTTTGCAGTGTTCCCATTGTATCCATTAGCTTCAGAAATCTGCACCCCCTCTGACATGCAGTGGCAGTAAGGGACTGATGTGTGACTTCCAAGGGTGCAAATCAGAAGCCTTTCTTTCAGCTGAGCGGAGGTCTGCCATGGCTGGGCTGTGGTAAGTGAGAGGACGTTCTCTGCAGACTGTTATGATTTGTCGAGAAAAAACATAGAGCTTAGTCATCAAAAACAGGGGTTAGTCATCAAAAACAATCTACCTTCCTCTTAAAATATAAAAAGGCATAGAAGTTTGGTAGGGCTTACAGGGCATTAAAAAAACACCGCTATTACGATTGTCGGCGTTAATTCTCATCAGGTAGCCTTCCTTCCCCATTTGATGCAGAAACTCACAGCTTCAAGTCTGTTGCCAAATGCTGCAGCCCTGGTGCCCATAAAAGGTTTCTGCTGTAACTGTCTTGTTATCATACCATCAATGTCCTGACACTTCCTAGTGATTAATCCTGTGTTGAAATGAAATTAAGTTTCCATATATTTGGCAGAATGACCCCAGGACTTCCTATTTGGGGAATACAAAGAATAAAGCATCTGCAGCCTACAGGAAGCCAGAGTCTCTGATTTCCTGCCGAGGCAGAACAAGAACAAACAGGGAACACATATTTCACAGCGGCAGTCGAAAGCGCACGTAAGAGCTCCAGCGGCCCCCATGATGAAAACAATTAGAAGGGGGAACATCCCCGGACCCAAAATTATTTGTGGGTGTTTTGTTACTTACACAATATGCCATTAGAAAATAGATGTAACTCAAGTTAATGTTTTTTCCAAGTGACTATTAAACTTTCCCTTGGCATATGTCTTTTGGTTTACATCAGCAAGATTGTACTTGTAAAGCAAGTGAGTTTTACATTGCTATTTGCTGTGCTGGGCTCTCTAAATCCATTTGTGCTTAGGAAAACACAGTGACATTTTCTTTGATGGCTTTGCTTAAATGAGCCAGGCCAGACTCAGGCTGATGTAAACTCCAGCGAAAGGGGCAGGAGGAGGTGACGAGGCAGCGGATCTTACTTGCAGCCTGTCTCTGACTCGCAGTGAAAGGCACATGGGGAAGTGGAGGCACCAGCCTGCCTGCCGGGGCTGCGCAGCAGTTTCCCTGAGAGAGGGCCATTGCTGCCTCTGCAACGCAATTTAGCAGCTCTACACCCCCAAAAGGAAATCCTTCCTCTACAGGGTGACAGCTTCCAAATCGCTGGTTACACCTTGCACTAATGGGCATCGTCAGCTTAAAGTTAGACCTCTATATGAATAATGCTTCTACCTGAATATGTACACTTGCATGTGCGCACGTGTATCTATAGATGTGCGCGCGTGCGTGCGTGCGTGTATAGACAGAGATAAACCCGCCACGCTGCTGGGATTACCTTGGTTGTTGTAGTGTATTTACTTAGCTTTGTCAGCTGTCTCTCACTCCTTCACCATGGCCGGTTTTGCCAGTGTCAATGGCTCTGATGCTGCTGGTTATTGTCAAAAAAAAATGCCTTACTTCTGTCCTGCAAAGGTACCATATTACAATAACCACTGTACCTAAGAACATCTTGTTTCCTACAAGTTTATATCAATTTTCAATGCTTCCTTACCCAAACTGGAGTGAAAGGGGGGAGATGTAAGTGCTGCAGGATGTTAGGCTTGGTGTGCTTCCATGGGGAGGGGTCTGGTGGCTGGTTAAGACAGCTCTCCTTTGGCAGGCAGAAATAGGGCTAGTGTGATTCCCCGGAAAGTTGCTTGCCTTGGCGTTTTTAATAACTGGCTGCCTAGAAACAAAGCGCAAACTGTTGCTCTCCTTTAAACTGTGCCTCCATATGTGGAACTGGTTTTGAATCTCCAGACCTGAGAGAAGGCTCGAAGTGTCCAACCCTGGTATTTTTCTGAATGGGCATCTGTGACTTTTTCTTTGAGACATTAGCCTTAGAGTGGATGTTTCTGTAGCCCTGAAAGTATCAAATGCATGAGGAACACAGGATGTGGCTCACAGGTCCTTGCTGTGGTGACATTGAGAAGATCATGTTATATCAAACCAGATCCAAGCGAACCGCAGAGAACTGTGAGTGAACTAAGGACAAGTTTGCACCACAAAATGCTATTTGCCACTGCAATGCCAGAGGCAGTGGGAATCAAAGCTGGTCTGCCCACATGGCACAGGGAGCATTTACTGGATGCAGTCTAGACACACTGACTTGGCGACTGTCTGGAGTTAATAAGCCCTTTTTCTTAATTCATGCTCTTGTCATATGGACTTTGTTTCCCCTGCAGTTTGGTAAAAGGCTCAAGGAGTACCCATTCATGCTGAAATCTGCAGGGATTTGGGGATGCAGCCGGGAACAAGGGCATTCACAGACGGAAATTAGATCTGCAAGACTCTCACGCTGCAATTCTGCGTCTGCGGGGAGTTGGGCTATGCTACCTTTTCACTTTGTTCTCTGCTCTGAGTTTTACAAGGCACCGTGTCTCCCTGTCTCTGCCAATGGGCTGGTTAAGTCTCTCCCAATTACTCCAGAATGAGTAACGTACAGACGAATCTACGCAGTGGTGCCAGCTCTTGAGATTTTGTAAGTCTTGCAGTATTTGCTCTTTGTTCTCTAGGCTTTCGCTCCCAGATTCCTGCAATGGGATTCCTCTTCCCATTAACAAACAAGAGGAGGGAAAAAAAAAGCACTCCAGGTGGTGTCCAGTCTACCTGTCAGGAAAGGGAAGCCAGGAGCTGTGACACAGGAACCCCACGACTGGTAGAACTGGGCTCGGACACGTCACCCCCACAAAAGCCGCAGCTCCATGACTGCACGCTGGATATTACTGTAAATATCTCCTGCTCGATAAATCAGACTATCAAATGAGTGCTCTCCCCTCTCACTGCCGCCCACCCCCGTCCATGTATTATCTCATAGTTCTTTTGTCTTACAACAATTGTGCTTTCCTGCCGAGAGCTGCTGGTGCTTTTCCACTCTTCCAGGGAAAAGTCTTCAGGGAGAGTGCTCTCCTCCCGACGCAGACATGCCCACAGCCAGATGCAGCAGGGCCCAGGCTGAGCCGCAACAGCCAGGGCAGGGCACCAGCCGAGGCAGACCTCTTAAAATAGGCAGCTGACCTCCTTGGTGGCTCTGGCCTGAAAAGAGCCCAGTGGGGAGGCTGGAGACAGCCTGCAGCATCTTTCCTCAGCAAACCTGCCCAGGTGGTGGACAGACTCACCCAGGATGCGTGGATGCTGCGGGTGGGAGCTGCTGCTGCACGCCCCGTGCTGCACGCCCCGTGCTGCACAGGAACCGCACACCTCTGCTGGTTTTAGCTATGACGCCCCTCACCCTTCAGTCAGGGCTAAGCCTCTCAGCCACCCCTTCCAACACAGATTTCCTGTGTTGTACTGTCAGATCCCACGTCCTGTATGAGAGGCACATGGGACACAGCTTTTCTTGTATGTTTTTGCCATCTGGCCGTTGCTTGCAGCAGAGGCTCTCTCCGCACGTGTGACTGAGCAGTCCAGATGTCCCTCATTTGCAAAGCCTTCGGGCAGCCGCTCGACAGAGCAAACAGCCCTGGTCTAGCCCGAGTGTGGTAGACTTTCTTCCACAGCCCCCAAGCTAATCCTTATAGAAGCAACACTTCATTTTTGGTCAAAGGGAGTATTAACTCTCATTGGGGCACCTTGATCTAAAGATCTAAAGAAGGATCTTTCTTTAAGGAAAGGGTAGCTGAATTGCAAAGGTTGCTACATACAAACTCATATTATCTTGTTCAGCAAGTTTGTGATTTCATTCTTCTACTTCCTGTTAAAACCCACCATTGTGAGCAAATCTGAAGCGTAGACGTGATGTGTATCTGCAGATGGGGAAGTCATTCTGCTGCTGCTTCTGTTGGTCAAACCCTGTTCCTTTTATGAGCACGTCAGTTATAAATCAGATATATATCAGATATATACACATCCCTTCCCTTTCTCTTGTGGTGACACCAAGCTCTCCTGGCTGTGGCTTTCAGGCTTCACACAGTGAGAAGCAGTAGTTACCTGTGGCACCACTGTGACTACCACTGTTTGCTTTGTAAGCTGTAATGTAGTAAAGCACCTCAAGATGCTGTTTCCGTGTGAGCGTCTGGAAGTAGCTGTAAAGCTATGCGTTGCCTTGGCAAAGATGCAGGCGTCTGAGCTCTACTGCTTCACTTCTGCACAGGGACAACCCTGTGGAAGTCACCATCACTGGCAGTTAATCTGCGCCGCAGATCAAAGGTGCTGTACTTTTTTCAGCGGTGTAACTCTCCTGTTGCAATCATTACCCAAGGATTTCATCAAGATTATTGGTGTGTTACAAAGGTTTCAGTGAACAGAGAATCTGCCTGATATGTCAGAAGTGCTGATGTTTTCCTGATACAGCACATAAAGTGCCAAGCAAGTGTTCTTTTCACTTACACCTCTTTTGCCCCAATATAACTCAATTAATTTGACAATTTCGGGAGAGGTGTGGATCTCCTGGGAGGAAGCTCACCTTTACGATTCTTGAAATTGATGATGTGTGGGTTTCCAGTGACTTAGCTGTGATTGTTCAGCAAAAAATTAGCTCTACACAGAGCTGATGAAACTGCACACACCAGGGCTGTCAACAGGCAACAAGCAACCAAATCTCGTTTGCATAGTTTCAGAGACTGTTTAGAGTTGGAAACCCACAAATGAATGTAAGATCCTTTGAGGAAAGAGAGTGTTAAACTTTCTATCCTTAGCCGGTCTCTAGTCGGAGTAAGGACTGCTGTGGCAAGAAACTCTGGGGTAGCTCCAGCCCATCCCTTGCTCAGTGGCAGAGAGGAGATCAACTCAGAGGAAGGTCTGGCCCTGACCTCTTATCCTGTGCCCCTTGCAACACCATGCAAGGGACATTTTTGCCTTGCTTTATGACGGTGTGACCGTATCTCTTGTATTGATTTTCATGTCCCTTGGGTCTGAAAAGAAGTTGGGATTTGCTGTTTACAGTTAGAAATGTGTGGATCACTTTAAAGCTTTATCCTAGAAAAATGCACTCTAGCAGCAAAACACCTTGCTGGATCTTACGTGAGGTTTCATGTAGTTTACACAATGCCTGATGCAACAGAAAAACTTTGACATTTGAATAAGGAAAATTCTGGTCTGCACGGTAAGTTTGGCTCATAGGGAGCCCTTCTGTGCTTCAAAGCTTTGCTAAAATGTCAGACATTTTGAGTTAATTAGGGTTAGGAGCTGCTTCACTGTTTGAATTTGTGACAGCAGAGAGTTAAATAAAGCTTTGCTTACAAAGTCTCTCTCTTGGAGATACACACAAAGCTGTTCAGTGTTAATTCCCAAGTTTGCTTTAAGGTTTTTGGGTAAACATTTTCTCTCCTCTCAATCTCTATGAAGGAGCTCTTCCAGGTCTTTATTTGCCTTCCTTTCACAGCAAAGTTTGTCTAGGCTTGGTGGGGATTGTGCTAACTTTGCCATCAAGTCTGCAGGAAGACTGTTAAAACACTTTCTCCTTGTGCGCCAGCTCTTCAGGGTGATTGCTAACAGAGGGCTGGGGATTCAGATTTAATAGCTGTACTGGTGTGATGAGCTAAGAGTTTACAGATGACTTCTGACAGAGCGTTCAGAGAGAGTATTAAGGGAAATTCACCGCTTTCAAGTTGAAAAAAGCATCCAAGACTGTTACCTAAGCTATGTGATGGTGTCTTGGTTAGGTTGTTTTGTGAAATTTTCACTAGCCCTATAAGAATTTCATAGAGAAGATCTGTGGTCCTTCTTTATTATCAGGGGGAAGACACTACAATACAGAAAAGAAAATATATCCTGGACTGATGTGAGCAAACTCACTTCTCTGTGCCATCTAAAGGGTTAATCAGAATATCTTAGGCCCCCTAAGACAGACATGAAACCTTTTGTTTTCCCAAGGCCTGACATTTGGGGATGTAGGAAGGCAGGTCTCATTCCCACCTTATGACATGAGACTGAAGGAAACCACTTGGCCAGTCCCAGCTGGTGTCCCTCACTCCACACCAAGAATCTACGGGACTGCAGCCCAACACCTTTCGGGAAGCCTCCTCAAGGCAGTCCCCAGCTGCTCTGGCAGCTTCTCCTCTCTCCCCTGACCATGTGCCAGCACATGGCCTTTCGCACCAGTGGTTGCCACTCATCTGTGCCTGGAGGAGCTCCCTCATCGCCACACCCTGCTGTGATTGCCACAGTGCAGGGCTTTCACCAGGCAGGCCACACGTCCTGCTGCTGGAGGCTGCAGTCCAAGGCTTCCTGGTGGCTGAGAGCCCAGCTTCATACTGCAGCCCCCTAACCTTGCCAAACCATGTCCCCAGTGCCACTAATGGCTTACCTACCAGTTGCAACCGCTTAGGAGGTACAAGCGACTTTGTGTGTCTCCTACAAGACGTCTTGCCCTAAGGTGCTCCCTTGGATGGGTCAGAACCGCTGGCTGCAACACAGCATCTCCCACTGACTGGCAGGAGGCATCCGTCCTGCCCCACCACATAAGAGGCTGTTCCCCCATCGTGTTTTTATCAGACATGCCAGAGGCACTGCGGATGAACAGAAGACGAGACAGAACTGGGGACCACACCAGCCAGTGAGTCATGCTGGGGATATTTGAAGCGGTTGAGCTCCCCTCACTTGCACATCCTGTCTGGGGGCCACGCTCAGCTCTTCACAAATCATTTCTCTCACAGTAATGCAGGGGGATAAACTATGGGCACCCTGCCTTATCAGCCTTAGCCGTTTCATTAAGGCTGAAATAGCTAAATGGTGTTTTCCAAGAAGCATATGATTTCGGCAAAAATTTGCTGGAAGCCTGGCCCAGAAATGAGAAGCCACTTCCAAAGACATTGCAAAGTGAATGGGTTGTCCACAAACTAAGACCATATCTCAAGACTAGGTCTTGAGATACTTGAATGGCCTTTCAAGCCTAGAGCTTACGATTTTGCTAGGGTGTAGAACATTCCTCCTCTGTTTGCCTTTTTGTTTAAATAATCACCAAATGAGATATTAAGGTCTTGTCTACACTGGAAAAAAAGATGTAGTAAAATGTTTTACATCAGAAAACCAAAGCAGGCAGCTTCATGCGGACACTACTATGTGACATTAGAATCTTTTATTGATTTCATTTGTGCCTCTTGGGAATAGCTCACATTTAAAGTTAAATCTAAAAGATCATTTTTATACTGGAATAGGGGTACTTATATGGGAAAGAGATCATGGTGTAACTGCACCATATACCTGGCTGCTACTGCCATACCTACAGAACTTCTGTTACAGGTAACTGCTAACACTTCAGTCAGTAGGCAAGGTTTTTGAGATTGCATGAGGGAACTCCAGATCTAAATTTTGGCCCAAAGACAGGCTTGAGGCTGATTCATACACATCAGGGTTCAGGCCCTCAGCTGAGGTAAGCTGATGCCACTCTATTGATTTCTGAAAAGCTAAACCAATTTGCAGCAGATGAGAATCTGCTCCAGATTTCCCAGCTGCCCTATCAAAAATCTTCCCTGAGCATTGACTGAGAAAACAAAAAAGGTCTCAGCCTGATTTCAAAGAACATAATAGACCTTTAATTTAATTGACTTAATTTTATTGGCAACTATTGTATGATGAAATGAAAACAGATGATCTAGATGAACAAGAAAAGGTTAGATGGGAGTAACCCATTAGCAAATATCAGGGCATCTTCCTATTGTCCTCATTTAATAAAGGAACAGGTCAGTAACTATAATCATAAACATTTTTACATTTTAGTGAAGATTTATTTGACATCGTTACTAGCAGAGAGATGGATTCTTGGAAAAGCAAATGATGCAACAGTCTAGCAGATGAGAAGCCAGCTCCTTTATCTGGCATAAAATGGCACCACTCTACAGATTGACCTGTTTGATTTCACCTTTTATAGCAGCTCAGACATTACTTTGGACTGCTGTGGAATATTTGATATTTTTTTAACTTATCTTTGACAATTTTTCTTTACTTACAGCTTCTTTTGCCTGTCTCTAAGTCGTAAGCAATCTCTGCATAGAGGTGACTGGATATACAGTGTATCTGAGAGAGAAAGATTGGAGAGGGAGTTGAGTTTCTTCTCAGGGCAGGATCCAGGGTAAAGCTTAAGGTCTGATATTTTGAACATTTAGCATCCAGCTGCATTGGTGCTCAGGACAGCACGGGACACAGCTCAGCTTTCTGACCAGCATGGCTGTCCCTTGGCCTGCTAGCAAGCACAGCTGCTACCAGCATCTCCACAGGCAATGTCACCAAACTGCATTGTCGGGCCATCATCCCTTCCTCCACCCTAGGCCTTCCACCTTCCTCCCAGCCACACAGAATCACAGAATGGTAGGGGTTGGAAGGGACCTCTGGAGATCATCTAGTCTTGAACATTGCCTCTAGGTGCTGCCAACTTCTGCTGATTTGGCATTGTACTTGCTGGCTCCTGAGAGCCAACGTGCTGCAATAGCTGAGCCATGAAGGTGGGCGATGTATCTGGACATGGGGCTCTGTGGAATGGGCCAAGAAAGCAGGTTACCTGCAGCCCCCCAGGCCCAGGAGAGCAAGGAAGGGGTGGGCTGCTTTGGAAACCTGCCCACCACATGTGAGACCTCGTCTGAAGAAGCAGCTTCTCCCCATGCCTGCTCCATGCACCATGTACCAAATGGTCCTATCTTGCGTGCTGTGCAATCAAGATTTCAGCTGTCTGAGGCTTGCTGGAAGTCCATCCAAACAGGATTTAAGAGCAACACTAAAACCTCATCCAAGTACAAGAGTACCCTGAGGGAGAGAATATCATACACTGTGAAAGAGAGAAAATTCAGATCAGATGCAGGGAAAACAGACACGGTTCCTCACTTAATACTTTGCTCATACAACTCACCAGTGCTGGGTGCCACTTGTGCAGCAGAAAAGTAAGTTTTAACAAAAGGCTGTCCAGACCAACCTTGGAAAAAAAGCCTTTTTGAATCACTATGTGCAAATAAATAATTAAAAAAAAAATTAACTAAAAGCTTCGAGTTTTCTTCATTTTAGCCAGACTTAGTTAGAACTAAATACGCCAGGAGTGCAGCTTTATTTTGTGTTTATGTCTGCTGGGGTTTGACTTGCCCCTGTAGGTGAAAGGGCTGCAGACTCAGACTTCTTGCAAAGATGGGACTGGCTGCCCTGACCTGGGGCTCCCGTTGGGGAACACCAGCCTCGTGCTCCATCGCCAGCAGCTGCTCAAGGGCTGCCCCACTCCCCTCACTTGCAGAGACTCGGCCAAATCCTGCATGAGCACCCCAGGCACTCAGGAGATCAAAACCCTGGGTTGAGCTTCGCCGTGCTCCAGACCAGCTCCCTCATTTCGTGCCGGTTTGTGTCCCCATGAGGCTCCCCCAGGTCTTCGCTGGTTTCTGCCTCCATGGCAGAGGCAGCGGCAGGAACTCTTTGTCCTCTGGCCAGGATGCTGGATGCTACCGTTGTGTCGGTAGGGTGCTTCTCCCTGTCAGAGCACCCGTATGGGTCTGCCATGGAGCAACACTCAGGCTGCAGTTGTTTCTGCTCTGATTTTCTTCTCCTCCCTCTGCCCAGCTCCACTAAATTGCTCAAACCTAGCTCTGTGCTTTCAAGGCACCATTCCCAGCCAAGCCTGAGGGGCAAAGATTATGAATGCCAAGTATTAGCAACATGGCAGTCCAGTGACCCCATACAAGCTGGGCTGGACCACCACAGAGCTGATTGATTGATTAACACAGCAGTAATTTATTTTTGCAGAGCTCCTGCCTGCTCTCCCAGTGTGCTCCCCTTGGGTTTAATGAGCAGCCC
>Ga0065711_1028587_pt1 | contig 40311 bp, 24 predicted proteins | sample Hoacrofraction12_FD_59098 | JGI IMG/M metagenome (GOLD analysis project Ga0065711, IMG submission 59098) | Hoatzin crop microbial communities from Cojedes, Venezuela - Epithelial fraction 12 v2 (version 2) | ecosystem: Host-associated > Birds > Digestive system > Esophagus > Crop | place... | reverse complement strand
GGAAGGAAGTGACAGTGTGGCAGGAAACGGTGATGTTCCCCCTGCTCCAGTGTCCCGAGCTCGTCGCTCTGCCTTCCCAGCAGGGTTCCGTGTCAGCCACTCCCAAGGCTCACTTCTGGATCGGAACCTGGGTTGCTCAACACACCAAGTTATGTCCCCTCTTGTCCAGCCAGGACTCCACAAGGGTGCGGGTGACCATGCCTGACAGCACACCAGGACTGGAGGCATCATGGCCTGGACATCTGCTTGGCTCTCAGTAGTGAAGCACAGAAACAAAGAGGAAGGGGAAAAATGTGAAGTGAGGATTTTCCTAAAGGACCAATGGAAGAGTCACGCCCAGTTCTTTTAGATACTGAGAAGCTGAGAAGTCTCAGCTCTTAGGAAGTGCTGAAACGTTATGCAGTGAAAATCAGGCCTCTTAAAATAAGACACTCCAAAACTGAAACACCTGGGAAAAATGGTCACTTTGGGAAAACTTAAGTGTGGAAATAATCAGCTGTTTACAGCGGGCAACTAAACCACATCTAGAGGTGTTAAAACATGAACTTACCTATGTCAGGACAAGAACTGCATCTGAAGCTGAAGGCCTCCATTAACATCTTCAGTCTTGTAACTCTCCCAGGGCAATTAGTGCATTCAGCCACAGATAAACACAGTGCGAGGAAAGTGTTAAGTAAGCAGGATGAGAATAAACCTTCTTGGCCCTGACTGTGCAATTGCTTAGCGATGATCAGCACTGTGACTTCTATTGGTGGTGTGTTACTTGTTCTTCAGTACAGAACTATGTGTTTATCAGACTAAAATGGCCCTGCAAGCTGCCCATCAGGGGTTGGGGGTCCTTTCCTGCATTTCTTATTCTTGTTGGGCCTCTTCTCTCTCTCTTGCTATGCCACTGCAGGGCTTTCCTCTGTAGCTTCCCCTTGGGCCCTTCCCAGCAATAGTGTCTTCCAGCTTATCCTCTGTGCCTATTTAGTGTCTGAATAATGTAATTCCTCGTTGTCAGCAGACCAAGATGCATAGTATATCTGGGAAATCAGGCTTGCTAGGCAGCTGAACCTCGGCTGCCCGTGTCTGGAGTCCAGACTCCCTGTAGGTGACTGCTTAAGCATTTTGCTATGACTCCTCGAATGATCAGCAGATCAGAGGAGCTTGGATTGTTGAGCATGCACAGTCAGAAAAGACATGTGAAATAGACTGTGTGTCTGCAAAACAACTGTGACAACATGGTTAATAAGGCTTGTGCAGAAGAAAACCCCTTTCAGACTGAAAGGCCAGGATTTGGACCCTAGGGACATTCAGATGGCACCATTGATGGTCTTGCAGTTCTTCTGCAGCAATCCTTTCCTCCTCCCATCTTTCCACTCTAGAGCACCAGTGAACATGTCTGCAGTACCTCAGGGGAGATAAAGATTCCCATGGCAAGTCTCCATGGAAATTCACCCTCCAAAATTAGGGGATTAGCTATATACATATATGGGAAGAAGCTGTAAGGTTTTTCCTACTGTCTTACTCCTTCAGTGTCTTGTGTAAAGTGTCTTCTCCTAGAGTTTAATCTTACTGTTATAATGCACTATCTGAAAGATACTGGTCACATTATCTCTTCACGAAAAATTTCCATTTTTAATACAGGAAGATGACTTGTGTAAAAAAGAAAAGAAAAACCTTTTTTCAACCTCAGTGATTCCTTTCTAGAAGACGTTTCTATCACAAAACCCAAAACAAACTGTGTCTTCATGCTACTGGGAACCTAGATCAAAATTTTAAAATCAGCTGAAGTGGACCACTGTTCAGCAGTCAAAAAGCCAAAAGAAAATCAGAAAATCTTTGGGGCAAGGGACATTTATTTTGGGGGGAGAAAACCCAAAGCGGACATTAAAAATTTCAGTTCTGTGAAAAATAGCAATGGGAACTGTTTAACTAGCTATGTGTTTTCGTACATTATTATTGACTCCTTATTGCAATATTAAAGAGACAAATGGATTTAGACAACTAATGTAATTTTGTATGCCATATAGAAGGATGTATATATGTAAATATACATGTGTGTAAATATATATGTAAATAAACATACATATACATAAAAGCAACTGGTAAATGCAGTATTTCATGTTATAAATCATGCTTTCAACCATCCATTCCAATAACACACAATGCTGCAGATCTTATAGAATATTCTTACTTGGCTGTGGATGTTGCCTTGTGGTCATGGCCTATGGGAATGGATTAGCCTTCAAATTCATGGGCTGAGGAGCTGCAGGGAGAGGAACACCGCATCTTCAGTTATTGCAGTGTGACAAGGGGATATTTATCAGTAGCTTCCATGAGGTTAGGAATTGCCTTATGAATATTTACGTGTGAAAAGAGATAAACAGTGCAAATGTACTCAGGTCACCAATGTACTGCTCTGGCATCTCTCTTGGTTTGAGATAAACAGAAGCACCAAGAGAGGTGAACACTATTCCTGGTGGAGGACAAAAGAGTGAGAAAACTAGCACATGAGCATGCTGGAAGGAGGCTGGAGTAGGCGTTACACAGGGGAGGCATTTCCATTGCTTCTGGAAGAACAGGAAGAGGAACGGGTAGCAGCCATTGTGAAGGCAACAGCAGATATAGTCATAGCTTGAAGCAGCTGCAGGGGGTATAGGGCATAGCTCCAAAATGCTGATCTATGTATAATATAAAAATAGCAATAATAATGATAACAGAGTAAAGCTAGGTAAATGTTCAGTTAAGCGGCTGTAATTCCAACAAGGGCTTCTGAGTGACTGAACAGACCATAAGAGTCCCCAGACAGTGGTGGAATTGTGGTTCTGTAGTTCACAGTTGCTGATTTGAATTTTTAATATGCGGTCTAGTGGAAGATGTCCCTGCTCATGGCAGGGGGGGTTGGAACTACATGATCTTTAAGGTCCCTTCCAACCCTTACCATTCTATGATTATATGATCCCTTCTTTTTTGCTTGTTGGTCACTGAGTAGAGACACCCTGCTATTGTACAATTAACTACAAGCTTCACAGCATAACCTAAAAAAGGTTCATCTGTTTTATTTGCATGTAAAACCAGCAAGACATACCTGGCATCTTGAGTGCCTGTGCAGGACTATTAGCTTCATTCCAAACACACTACAGTGTGGCTCCATGCCTACCCTAATTAGGAATAATTAGCTCAAGCACTAGTGCATCTGTACAGCTTTTTGTATCAGAGCTACATGTACCATCATTGCATCTACATTTGCACTGATGCACCACAGTGTCCTGTTTCACAATGTGGACTCTTCCATGCACAGCTAGGTATTTGCTCACCAAAGGCTTTTTGCATTTCTTTGCGTTCCTGGGAGGAGAACGTGCAACTCTTAGGCTTTTCAGACACAGCTTTCCTGTCCTCTGCCCAGGGCCAGTGAAGCTGGAAGGGGCCAACTCCACATCAGAACCATCTGGTGAATCCCGATAAACCATCAGACTATTTACCTTTATTGTTCCTCCAGGCTGGATTACATGTGTTCTTGGAAGTCACCATATTTGTATTTCATTGGAGATGAGAAGGATTAAATAAATAGCAGTGGTGGATTTTTAGCCCTGGTAAGAAGATCTGCAGGGCTAGAAGCTTTCCTTCATCTGAGATCATGTGGCTTTCTCAATTAGGCGTATATCTGGAGTAATAACCATAAATCATTTGAAAACAAGATCTGTCCCTTGGTACGCTACTGCTTGCAGTTACTTTTTGCAGAGTTCAGCCTAGCTTTTATATCAAGAAAACAAGCCACAGTTGTCCTGAAAAGCTCCAGGTTTTGTTGCTCAGCACTCTGTAAGCATGTTCCACCAGCCCTGAAGGCCCCTGAAAGTGGAAACGCTTTGGTTCCAGCAGCTGTTTTCCCAGAAATGCTTTAGGTATTTCCTCTTCTCTGAGCAGTTTTAGACTCCAGATCCTTTCGTTTTTTGACTGCAGTATTTTAGAGCTTCTCTACTCCCGTTACCTTTCTCCTTCCCAGCTCTCCGAAGCCTGCTGTGTTTAAGTAGGCCGTTTCTGTTTCGAACCCCTCTTTAGCAGCCTTTTGGCCTTTGCTTTTTGAAATGTGTTTACCAAAGTAGATCCAAGGCTAAGGAGATGGACCTGAAGAAGAACAAAGTCCGTCCTCACCAGCAAAAACATCACAGATTAAATTTCCAAGTCCTGAGATGTGTACACTTGGATTTTGCTGTGTGCACAGCTTGAAAAAGTTGTGAATCATCAGGGAAAGCTCTGCTGGTGCCGTGCAGCCCCAGGAACGTGCAGGGGAATATCACATGGCTTCAATGTCTGACAGCAGATGCCTCCAGGGGGGCATTCAGAGACATCAGGAAAAGGAAGTGGGTGAGCCCTTCATTGTATTTTGGGGGCCTTATCTGGAACTAAGGGCAACTAGCAGGGAGTTGCTCTGTAAAACAAGAGTCAGTAATATCCGTCACCTTCCATGAGGATGTTCAGCACTTTACATCCTCAGGAGCAGCGTTTCAGAATGGGAAAGGACTCCTATTCAGAATTCTCCAACCTCTCAGACATGTTTTTCATCTGCTTTTTTGCTTTAAAAAGCTTCAGTGAATAAAAAATTCAAAATATATTTCAAGAAGCAACACTAATTCAAAAATAGACCGTATTTAGATTTCATTTTTGATCTAATCCTTACAGGTGCAGATGTTTCACATTTCACAGGGGAGGAACTTCGGTACAGACCATTTTGTTAGGCATGCTGCAGAAATACGAAAGAAAGGTTTGTCTAGGTGAGAAGAAGTATTTTTTGAAGTCAGCTAGCTTGCATCTCTTGAAAATAATTTGGCAGACCTCTAAACAAATAGGATCCCATCTGATTGGACTTCACTTTAACTGGTCGTATTGCTTCGTGATGCTCTTTAATGGAGCACAAGTCAGAGAATCAGGGTTTACAGCAACACCAACATGACAAATTGGAGCCTTCAGAATTTCTACAATTGCCTTTTCCATATTTCTGGTTTTTAAAATAAAATTTGTATTTGGAGCCCAAGCAAACACCACAGCATCACTTAAGCACCTTTCCAATGATTCCCTTTAAAAAATTATTCCTTTCATTTTGTCCTTCAGCCAGGAGAATTGAGTTATAAAACAACTTAATGCTAATTATTCTTGCTTTGACAAGGGCTAATTAAATTCATACCTCCTTGAGTAAGCTGTTAAAAGCTACAGTTAATCAATGTTTTGGCCAATATTTCCTCATTAAGAAATGCTGGTTTTACCGAGAAATAAACCATGCTCCTTAAAACCAAGCACATAAAACAAATACACACTGATTTGCTTTTGCGATCTTCACCAGGGCCACGGTACTTATATAGCACATAGTTCACCTGGGATTGTGTGGTTTATTCTGCTGAAAATTTATTTTGCCTATGACTCTCCTAAAAAGAGGATTATTGCCCATGGGGCATTGTATTAGCGGGGCTGAGACGTCCTGATTCTAAACAGTCATTAAGCAAATCGGAGGTAATTTATACTGTGGTGAACAAAATAATGCAAAGCATGCCAGCTGTCTGGCCATTCCAGTATGCCTTCAGACAAAACTTTGAAGGTTGGTTCGGGAGCAGTTTCTCTTACATTGTGTTGTTGTTGTGACTAGGGGAGCACAGTCAGGTTCGGAGGCAAGCCCTGATCCAGCAGAAGTTTAAATATCTGCATAGTTTTGAGCTTGTGAGCAATCCCATAGCAGTCAACAAGGCTACTTTAAATGCTTAGAATTAGGCATGTGCTTAAGAGCTTTGCTGGATGGGAGCCATGGCAAGAACCAGCCCCAACTGTGGCCTAAAATTAAAACTGGAACACTTTAAAGATTAATTAAGGCCTTGCCTACATGGGAAAAATTGTTCATTGTGGCATGAGAAACTTTCTTCTCATGGCATTTGTGGCCCAACTGGATTCAGACCATTTACAGTGGAGCCGGCTCTTATGAGGTTTCCTGACCGCATTCAGGAGGTGTGGAGAGGTTGGGAATGCACCCAATGTTTGGAACTGAATCTTTCCTTCACCAGCACATACAGAATTTTTATACCTTCGTAGTCATCTTTATGATAGTATCGTCCTTTCAACTCTTGGGAAAATGGCAGAACCATTCAAGTGGCCAGAAAGCAAATAAACAGACACATTACACACCTCCCTTCTTCACCACAACTATTGAAAACTCTAAATACCACAAGCCGGAACAATTCTCCTTTTAAAGCTTAAAGATTTGAGGACTTTGAAATCTGTGGATCTCATTCTCTTTCCCAGAAGACATCTGCTTTGGCACTCCGGAAGGGCTGTAGAGTAGACATGAATTACACTTGTGCCAATTTGTTGTCCTTTTTTCTGCCAGAAGTGAGGGAACGGGAATTGGTGTGTATGGCCAAGGCATGATGGATTACTAAACATCATGTCCCAGCAAATAAGTCAATCGCTTCATGCCTGTGGCACAGTGCTGTACCTGCAAACCCATTCAGCAAGGGAACAGTGGGGAAAGAGAGACCTATACCTGCGAGAAACCATGAAGTATGACAAGCAGGGTGTTGGTTTGGTCTTGGACATGAAGGACCTCAACAACTGTGAATGGGAACAGAGAGTTTTGTACATGCTGTTTTCAGCCCTCCAGCTATTTGTTTGGGTTTTGTTTGTAGGAGGACAAGGCCCGGTTTTGAGTGTCTTTACTATAAAACTTAAGTCAGCTGCTTCGTTGTGGCATGGACATGGAATCTTCTTCCTTCCTCAGGGTGAAGGAGCACTGTGTCAATGCTGTTTGGGAAATGATATGTATATGTCACTTTAACATTCAAAGAAAGGCACAGAGCTTTTAGTGACACAGTGTGCTTTCTGATCAGGCTACATTGAAGCTTTGTTTCTTGGAGTCGGGGCTCTTTCATCTGTATCACAGGAGAGCTGGACAAATATGCCACAGTTGCCGATGGCCACCCTTCACCTTTAGAGACCAAACATTTGCTCACAGGTAGGGTGAGTCATCCTTCAGCTGAAGAAAATGCTCAACCTGAATTAGCAAGTCAGCTCTGCTCTGGCCTGAGACAGCTTGTGATAAAAACGGGGTCTCCAGATGGCTGAAAGTATATGCGTCTGTATTTCCAATATTTTTATATTAGTTTCTTTACAATGGTTTGGCTATTCGTTGATATGAAAAAGCCAGTTAGTGAGCAAATAGAGAGAGATCATGACAGTGTTCGTGTGCTGCCTTGCATTTGTAAAGGGCTTTGCAGACCTGAGAAGTAATTAATCTCTGCTGACTTCCATGTGTGCGTAAATCTCAAATCACTTCGTACAACTCGTGTACAATTTTATCCACTAAATAAATGGGTCTCAATTGTGCTATTTAGGCAGGGCTTCCTAGGGGGGATTGGAGGTGGCAAATGGAGAAGTTTGCCGTGAGGTTACAGAAGGACTGCATTCGTCTTTCTGCTGTGTATCCTAATAGACAGAGGGTCACACTCCCAGCTTGTACTGCAGACCTCATGGGACCTTTTTCTATCCCTAAATTTCCTACAGTAAAGGCTGGCTGAGAGTTACATGAGCTGTTAAATACACTTGTAAGGAGGCAGAAGGTTTCTTATGGCTTCCTATTCGCTTCCTATTCTTACGGCTTCCACAGCTCTACTACCTGCTCCGAGTTCAGATCAAGCCATTACACACTTCCTACACTTTTTGTCTCATGTCTAGCAGTTAGAAATGGATAACACCTGAAATCACCCCAAAAAAGGACTGCAAAATTTTCCTGGCTTTCATCTCTCACCCATCCTACATTTCACCTGCATAAAAGCTAGGGAGAACCTGAACCCAGGGAGACTGAATTTATGGGAACTGAAAAAAAAACCAACCAGACTGGTTTGATTTCTTTTTTTCCTGTCTTAAAAAATGTGATCCTTAATGCTATCAGGGACTCTTAGTGCAGGTATGAGGGTCACTGGACCATATTCCCTGAATAAGGCAATGGAGATATTCCAATAGATAGACAGCTAGTGATTTTTTCTCTTGTGTTTCTAGTCCATATTTGATAGACTGTAAAGCTGTATACAATATACAGTGGGTTGGAGAATGAGGTATTTGTTGTTATTGCCATTGCTGTTGTGATTTTCCTGTAGAAAATGACAATGGTTCATTAAAAAGTGCAAAGTAAAAATGGATGAAAAATCCACAAACCCCAAGTACTCTCAGCTTGGAAGATAGATTGAATTGTCCATTTTGGCTGAAACATTGGAGATTTAATTTTCTGATGAAATAAAAAATATGGCAACAGATTGATCGAAGTAGTCATGTTCTGCAGATGTTTTCACCTGGTTAAAAAGAAATGGTTTTAATCTAAATGTGGTTCAACTTTTCAGCTGCCTCTAACACTAAAAGCCCCAGACGTCGTGCAGGAACGCTGTTTGCTACATGCTGTGATGAATTAATCAGTTATTAAATGGGCATTCAGGTCACTGATGGCTGTTTGAGAATGCAGTTATCGGGACTTGTAGGAAAGTGTCCCATCATGCATGAGGCTAAAGTAATGGAAATCGACATCAAAAGGAGAAAAATGAGTGAGGCAGATTTGTTTACATAAATGGTTACACCCAGAAATTTTAAAATACAAATGCCATACTCAGACCCCGCAAAATTAATTGGAAATAAACAAACAAACTAGCATAAATAATTTCACAGTTATTGAGGATTAAAATCTCAGCCTGTCTGAAAAGGAAAGGCAGATAAACTAGCTTGTGCAAAATAAAAACCCATGTGAACCTTTGTCTAAAATTCAAATTCAATCAAACTCAAATCTTTTAAGGTTCAAAAAGATCTTTTTGCTTTAATTAGCACATGTGTCTCAGTTCCCTGGCTTAAGGTGTGACTAAAAGCCATGAGAAGGCTAGTCATGAAAATTTTTGGCTCTTTGTTTGGTGTTAATGCAATGCTGGTGTCTTTCACATCCTGCCACTGGCCAGGCAAGTTTCTCTAAAGAGAAACATCTTCTCAGCAGTGCAAATGCCCAACGCTACCTCTCCAGTGAGATTCAAGCCACGACCCTCTTGAAAGAGACCAACTCTAGGTACAGAGTGACTTGTAACTGTCAGCCTTTGGCAACGCTGAAACAGGAATTTTTTGTCACATGGGATACATAAGTGGCACCCAGCTTACATGCCACAGAGTCTCACTGACTGCTCAGTTTAGATATGTATTGATTTCAACAGTTGTTGATTCACTGCAAACCATAGTCCAGGTGTAGGTGCTGCAGGGTCCACCATAAATGAACAGGAATATTTTGCAAACCAGGAAAGACTTCAGCAGCTCTGGCACTGACCTACTTAGCAATAAGAGTCAGCATTAAAATAGAATAAAATGGAGGTACCTTGACCACAATTAAGCGATATGTTAGATTACCTATGCCTGAATCTGGCTTTTTAATGGGAATTACATGTTCTCAGTAAGTGGCACTTACTAGAGCACTAAATGGTTTCCGGTTGTGACTGGAGACAGTTATCTGTTGAATGGAAGAAACAGTTGTAGGAGGGTGTGATATGGCTTTACCTTTCTTTCCCTTTGGTGTTCTTCCATGGGGACAAGCACAACACAATACAGCAGAGAGCGTATTGGTTAGAAATATTTCATCAAGTTATTTAGCCTTCTTGTTTCAGAGCTGCTTCTGACTAGATTTACCTTTTCCTATTTTTTGACATTACTTTGAAATTATTAGAAAATTTGAAATGAGAGAGAAAAGAAGCGGTTTACTCCATGTATCCCGTTTTGTTTCTTTTGACTTTCTGGTATTGATGGTATATTTTGAGTCACTTGGGTCACTGGGTGTTGCTTCTATTTCTTGATTGAATCATTGCAACTGTTAGATGTCAGAAAGAAAGAAATCAAAGGGATTTAAAACATCAACACAAACTTCCAGGAAGGATTTGGTTGACTGTTCAAGTGAAAAACATGTCGCACTGGTCATGAAAAATGAGAAATAAATTCACAGGTATGAGTCATCTTGGAAAGAGAAATTGTAAATTCAGCCTTGAACACTGCTGAGGCAAACCTGTGAGTGTGGGGTCTTTGTGACTGTTGCTTAGTATCCATTAAGGAGATTCAGTTAGATTTTCAGTAGGTATCAAAACCACTAAAGAAATTTACATCAGCTGAGGATCTGCCACCACGTATGCCACAAGGAGGAGTGTGGATAAGCTTAGGTGAAAGTGCAGGAGATTCAGAACAGGGTAGCACAAAGCAGATGATTTGCTTTCTACAAACACACCCCACCAAAACCAGGTAGAAGTGATAACATTGACAAGCCTGAAACCATATCACACAAACATTAATTGAAGATTTAACATAGATTTTGTGTGTTATGATAAAGTTATGTTTTCCAATCATATATTTGTACTTACAGGTGAGTTTTCCAAGACCAACAATTTTAGAGGTGTGAGGACAAATGCACTGAAGCCTCGGTAGCTTTAAAAACATCCCTGCTTATCAAAAGATTTTGAGCATGGAGGCTTTGACACAAGCTTTTCAATATTTCATAAATCTGGAAAAAATTGAACCCTTCACCTTTGCATAAAAGGCTCCATTCAGTTTACATTCCTATTTGGTTGCCTTATTGGTTCACTTTTTTCCTTGACCTATTTGCATATCACTGGAACAGTCTCCTATAGCTGATGCTGCACATCAGTTTTGCAAAAATGACTGCATTTGAGGCACTCAGTAAATCTTCCAGGCAGCTCAAAGGTCAAACTGTAAGAAATATCTGAAATAGCTCTCCAGAAAAATGAGAAGAGTAAAATTCTTGTAAAATTCAGAAAGTGAGAGCCATAACATTTATTTCTGGCAGTCCACGCTGTTTAGTTACTTTCTGCAAAGTGTGTCAAAATACAGCATGAGTAGCTTTGAAATTATAATGCTTTTCCCCCTGCCCTACCATTGTTTTTTGATTTCTTCTTTTTTTTTTAATTCCTCCCCCCCCTCCTTCTCCTTTAACTCTCCCTGCCAAGGAGAAGGCTGCTAAAATTGCCAGTCTGTACTGTACATGCAGCTTTTCCTATTGCACTATTCTTGCTTTTTCACAGAACCCTGGTCTGAAGCCCATCACAACTCTGGGGGATTCTTTCCATGCGTTTCCATGGGCTTGAGATCAAGTCGAGTAAGGAGAATTTTTTCCAGTGTGCATCTTTCAGCTTTCTGCCCCACCTGTTTCCCACCAGACCTCGTCATGGGTATAAAATGTAATTCATGTCTAATTATGGGTATTTACACCTCAACCTCAAAGCCAGCCGCTTCCACCTGCACCCTGGCCGCCATGGGCTCAGGGAGCAGGCAAGCGGCGAGCCGGCGGGCGACAGGAGGGACACGGGAGCAGCTGTGTTTGTTTGATCTCCTTGCTGCCAGGTCTCTGCGCCTGGGGCTGGAAGGGTGGACGGAAGCTACTAATAGAGGCAGAACTAAAGAAACATATAGAGCGGTTCAGTGTTACCAAGTACACATCCACCGTTTGAAAGAAAAGAGGGGGAAAAGGAGGAAGAGAGCATGAGGCAAAAGCCCAAGGAGGCTCTGGTAACTACAGTGTAAATACAAACAGCCCCCATGTTGCTATGTGTTCCCTTTGGTTTCCCAAATGTTGAGAGTGCTTGGCTGCAGACTTTCGCTTCATCTGGAGGCGGGGAAACGGCACTGCAAGAGGGCCAAGGTGTTTCTGCAAAGACCGAGGCCTTCTGCATGAGGAAAGGAAAACTATGGAGGCCTCCCATGGCTATGGTTAAGATGGTTTGAGACAGCAAACAAGTGCAAAACAAATATGAACAGATTATATGGGGAATGTGCAGTGGGTCTGGAATCAAGAGATTCTTTTCAGGTGCGAGACACAGCAGCTTTGGGGATTGCTTTGAGCAACCTGAAAGGTCTAGAAGATAGAATATGGAAATGGATAGTTCTTTTCACAGGGAGACGGCAGCTGGGCTTCACATACAGTCAGGGAGAGGTTTATGGACTCAGTACTAAATACCGATTACCACTGCAGAGCCTGTCAAGCAATTATAGCTGTGACTTTCCACCTCCTTCATTATCTGTAGGCACCTGGAACTGCTCAGACTTGGCTTTCACGAAAGCCAGAGACAACAGATGAATAAATTCCTAAGGATCTGGGGACCATATTACCAAACCTAGCTCCCTTAAACTAGATCCCTAATCTCTGCATTTATAAACTTAATTTTAAAAGACTTCAGTTCTGGGATGGGACTGTTGAAAGTGTTCTGCTGTCCAGGCATTCAGGGTGAGCAGAGAGTGACAAAAGAGCTTGGGAATCATCATACTGGACCACACCAAAGGTCCAGTCTGCTGTCTCCAGCAGGGGCTATTTGTGGATGCTCAGAGACTTGGCAAACAAATATTGTTTGATTTAGGTAGTCTTAAAGTTGACTATATTGCTTTTAAATCAAGTTGGGGAAAACTTCTGGTTGGGTTTGTAAGCCCAAAGCGTCATCGCTGGAATACTGTCCATTGGCTTACGCTACAACCTAAGTGGGGACAAAAAGCAGAAGTGAGTTCTTCCAATGATTTTTTTTATCTGTCATTCACTGGATGTCATCAAAATGTACCAGGAGTTGCCCTTAGAGTTGCTGCTGTCATATATGCTTATTTCTCACAAAGTATCTCAGCTACCAGTTCACGTTTAAATATTCCTAGGAAGCTGGAGAAAAGAGATGGTAATTTAAAAAGCAAAAGAAAATTGTGAAATGCATTGTTGGTTTTGCAGATTTCTGATGAGTGTCTTTCCATTTAAGCGAACGTCTTGGATGTTTTAGAAATGTGGACTTTTCCCCTTTTGTTTCCAGTTTTCAAAACTTTCAAAAATATGAAGAGAAATGCAGTGGAAAAATGAGTATTTGCATACATTTTTGCATCGAGAAATGTATCTAGTCAAAGCATGACCGTGGTAGTTGAGTACCTCAGAGCAATGTCAATGGAAGTGTTGTTACCCCCCATATTTTACAAGAAAGGGAGGGGAAGTGGAAAGCACTCACAACCTTGCAAATCAGGAGCTTGTGGGAAAACCCTGCTGTATCCAACTGCCTGTCCATGCTGGCAGAATGATGCACCTCAGTTCCTGAAAGAAGAGGCACTTTCGGGACCTCTGTTTTGGTGAAGCACAAGAGGGAGACAGATGTCTCCCAGGCTTTGTCTGGCAGGGAATGGTGGACTCGTGATCTAGAGAGCACATCCAAAGTCTCTTGTCACTCATCCTAGAGAGAGATGGGATAAGGGCTCAGAAAACCTCAGTTTGGGCTTTCCACTTATAAATCTGTGATCAGATTATGTGACCGTCCTAGTGCTGCCTAGCTTGGTGGGGAAAAAAATTAGATGAGGCAGAAGGAGCTGAAATCCAGCTGCTACCATTGCAGCAACTATCTATTTTCTTCACCACACTTTCTGTAGCGTGATTTCTACAGCCACATGTTTCTACAATGCTTTACTGTTGTCCTTTTCCCTCTTTTACTGACAGGAGGGAAGGGAACAACAAAACTCAGCTGTGCAAGGTATGTCTTGCAGGGATACAGGTGCTGTTAGCATGACCTGCAAGCTACGAGCCCAAAAACCAGATCAAAGTAAAAATCCTGGGAAATACAAATGTACGGCCTGGTTTTTGGCAACCTCACACCACACCAGCTATCACCTCGACAGCAACACAGAGCTGGAGATACATCCCACACAGACAAGCATGGTCAGAAATAGCAACCCGTTACTGTGAATGGGTTTTAATAGGAGAGAAAAATTCGAGTAGCAAGTGGTCGAGGGATTTCAAGGGATCACAGGTAACTTTCTGGAAGCAAAATTTAACTTGTGGCACTTTTATTCTACTTTTTTAATCATGTTTTCTCATTGACTGACTATGGTCTTTCCAAAAGGGAATAAAAGGGGCCCTGCTGCACACTTGATCTAAAGGGCTCGAGTTAGGAGTTATCAAGAATCTCCCTGTAGCCAACCAGCTAACTTCAGCAGCAGAACAAGACAGCTTCTGTTAACACTGTGCTGAACTCCCGCTGCTCTTTCCATGGCAGGTGTGGGTTTATCAAGAGTCTTACTTATATAAAAGTAAAAAGTTCAGGAAACTAAAAAATCTGAGTCACTGTCTGCTAAACTCCCAAATAAAATAGTTTTATTTTCCAACCAACCCAGTTTTCCTTATTTAAGCCCAAGGAAAAGAAAGAAAAACAAAAAAACTTGCTGTGAACCCTGACCTTTGGAGGTGTATTCCCCCCTGGCTGATTCATCTGTTTACCTTAGGACAATTAAATGTGAGTCAGTTTAAATAAACTTTAAAACCAAAGGAAAAATACGCTAAAAACAGAACTGACCCCACCCCTTCTCCTACTAGGGACTGAGAAGCATGAAAAAAAAAAGCAGCACAGATCACATTTTCAGGGAAATCCTAAGGAATCTGGAGCAAGGTGGCAAGTCACGGCAGCGCCGGTCTGCAGCCAGGAGCTGGAAGGTGGAACTGCTCCAGGATGGACCATGAAAAGGCTGTCCCTATGCTGCCATCAGCAACAACTGGCCACTGCTAATAAGCTAATGCAGGGGCCATCAGAATTGTTAATCCCAATGGAATATAGTTAAATGCTTCACCTTTAGGCTACTGGTGGCTTCAGGAAATTTTGGTTCAGTGATGTCCTGACAGCTTGCAATATTTGGTATTGATAGCAGCGCTGCTAGCTGGGGAAATACAGCAAGCACCCAGAGGTTTGCAGCAGATAAAAATGGAGATAAAATCATCAGAGAATTATTAAATGAGCCCAAATGGGGAAGAGCAAGAACAAATTCCTCTTAAATACGGCCGTTGTAAATGTCAGGGTTTATGCCTTCAAGAAATGTGGCAGCTGCAGAGCATAGCTCTTAAGAGGCCATTAATGGAAAGAATCAAAGCTGCTCTCAAATGCTTCAAGCAGGATTGCCAGTGCTGTTAACAGGCATGTGTCGGCTCTGAGACTGCCCTAAAAGAGGTGGGATTAAACAAAAACAACCCTATATTTGGGGAAATTTTTCACTGACTTTTGGTTTCCAAGTTGTTAAAGTGCCTTCAAATCACACCAAGACTAGAGAAAAAAAAGGGAGTGTGAAAAAAAAGCAGCAATATTCTGGAGGACCTTGTCCTACGGTCTTGAAGGAAAGCATCAACCACTCTCTGAAATTCATAGTACAACCCTGAGAAATGGGAACATTGCTGAGAAGAGATGTGGCCTACCGGTCTCTCAATGCAAACAGGCAAAGGCTCAAGCAATTTCTCGCTGGTGCTCTGAGCACAGGCAACCCACACTGCCTCTGCGCTGAGAGGGACATATCACTGCTCCTTTCTGAGGCACCCAGAGGCAGCAGCAGGGAGAGGAGCCACACAGGCAGGATGCAGGCGGGAAACAGATCCAGAGAACATTCTCAAATTTGTCAAAACCACTCTTTTTTTGGAAAGAGATCAGGCTGGTTTCTACTAGGAGGATTTATAACAATCCAAGGGGTTTTTCCCATATTATTGACAAAGTGGTCTATAATGACATGTCAGTTGACTTAGGGAGTATATTTGCTGAGCAGTTTTGTCCTGCCGTTGCTTCTGGCATTGTGATGAGTACTGTGCTTTCCATTGACCTTGAGGCATAGGGACTATGCTGGCTATGGACACCAGAAGCTGCTGTTGGAAACTTTGAGGCATGTGCATGAAGCAGAGAAGCAATGAGGACCCACCAGCACTGGCCAAGGTTCTTCCAAAATACTTGTTCCTCACCTCCCCACCATCACTTCATGCTAGAGAGGAGCTGTGGGAAATTAAGATGAGAGGGAGGTGCTGGTAATGACACTACATGAAAAATGAGGATGGCTTCTCTTTTCATCAGCAGTCAGGGATGTGACTGTCAGTGTCTGTAGCTGTTCCTTCACCTGCCTGGGTGGGAGCAGCCATTCCACATCTGTTTTGGCACCTGTGTACAAAAAGAACAACAGTAGCCAACATTTAGAAATTGTTGCCGAACATTAAGGGTCTTCATCCACTACTTGGAGCATTTCAATTCAAGGAGGGCAACCAGATGTTCCTCACAGCAAGCAGGTACGCTCCCGGGGACCTGGGAACAAGGAAATTCTGGAAATATAAATTTCACTGGGAGAAGGCTGTGAAAAGGCAAGTCTTGTTCCCAGCCAAGGTGCTGTAGGTCTAGCTGTGTGACCGAGGCTTTGTGATTGCCAAGGCTCAGCACAAAGCTGCCAGGCTGTATTCTGAGCCTTTCCTGGGAGCTGCTGTTGGTTTGCTTGTACACAAGGCAGAGTATGTCACACAACACAAGCCATGGGATCTTGAGAGGTAGAAACACAGCCCTCCTGCCTCATTCTTCAGAGGTAAAGAATATTTTTTGGGTTATAGAGAAGACAGGGTTGTCTCCTGAGGATTTGTGGAAACTGGCAAAAACCTTTCAAATGAATTTTGTGCCATTGAAATATAACTGCTTGCATGTTGTTGGAAAGAAACATCTTTTTTCGTGCAGACTCTCCACTGCAGAAGGCTTGTGTATCACTTGACTGAGCATCCGAAGCCCTGGTAGGGGGAGTGCTGGGTTGGCTTCCTGCTAATGGACACGTATGTATGCAGCTGTGCTACCTGGTCCAGAACTAAATGCTGTCACAATGTTGTACCAGAAAAAAAAAGTTCTGCAAACGAAGTCACTGTCATCGGAATAAACAGAAACAACACAGTAGTCTAAACTGCAGGTAAGATGAGGTCATTTGTTACTTAATGCCTCTAGGAATAGGCAGCAAAATTGCCTGCATGTCCGTAAAAACTGCTTACATTTAGAGTACCACACGCAAGTCAACTGCAGTCTGCAGGGACTGATGGTCTTTGGGAGCCAGATCTGTCTTTTTGTTTTACAGTTTGTCTGGTTACTTAGGAAAGCGGGACCCTAATTTGTGCCTTGGGTTGGTGAATGATCCAATGATCCAACACACAAAGACTGTGGAGGTATTTTCAAATCACAGGCAAATCTAAGAAAACGGCAATCTGCTGGTGGAAGATTTATGCATGGAGAAAGGAGTAGGTTTGCAAATAGGATTCTGGTGCTCTCTTGCAGGGATCTTGCCACACTAACGCACGTTGTTCAGGCTCAGGAGTGGGTGTATATGCACTATAACATTTATGCTCCTGCTCTCTCATCCCAGAATATGAAGATGTGGGTTGTGATGGCATTTCACATGTCACGGTCACAATAACCTCATTGACTCTCTAGAAGGCTACATATTCGTACTGGTCAGTAGATGGCACTATTTCTATTGACTGTCCATAAATACGGCCACGTCTCTTTTCCAGAGCTCCCTGTAAGGCTGGGGTTGAGGAGTGAAACGAGGTTCCCCCAGCGAACAGCGTTTCAGGGACCTGTGGCCAGGGCTGCTGGAGTCAGAAAGGCAGAAGGATCAAGTGCAAATGGAAATCCCCATTCCTGGAGAGCAGTGCTCTCATTTCAGTTTGTTTCTGTAGCTGGCAGCCTGTGGGCTGTGGGGATGACGTGCCTCTTTTGGGAGAGCACCCGTGCTCCTGGGGTCTGTCATCCTCTCTTTTCTCCTGCAGTCTGGTCTTGCCTCCAGTGTAGTCAAGAGCATTATGGTTTCCATCTGGAGCTTAAGCAGAGGAATGAAAGCTCCTGGCAAGAAAGTAAAAGGTGCCAACCCTGCTCTGTGCTCATCCAGCCACACCATGCTAGGATGCTGTGATTTCAGCCAAAGAAAAGACCACCAGATACCAGGAAGCTTTCAGGCCCACAAGAGGGTCCCTGCTCAGCATCTGCCTGTGGTAGAATCTCCCTGCACTTGTGCTTAGGACTCCTTTCTCACTGTGCTGGCCCAAGGATGTGAACTGAGCCAGACTTGTGGGCCTATGCACACCCATTTTGCAGACGTCAAAGTGATCACATGGGGCTTATGTCTGGATAGTGTCAAAGTGCCAGGTATCATCAGCAAGGCTTTAAAATAAGATATTTGGTCTACCGCTGTGTGAAAAGGAGATCAAATTCATCCCTCAGTATTTTCTCCTCTGAGGTCCTTTATGCTATTCTAAAACTATATAATTTGCTGTCAGCAGCTCCTCGATTTGTTTAGGCTCCACACCAGCATTACGTTTGAAAATTATTTCAGGCCATTTGGTCATCATCACTTACGCAACATGGATCCCAGCTCCTCACCTACAGGATTTTCAATTAGGCAGGCTGTACAGCTTGCTGCTTCTGAGCACATAGACCAATTTGCGTAGAGGAAAGGCGTGAGTGTGCGCAAGTGGATAAAATAGAGTCCTGCATCTTGGATTGCTTCCATGCCCTGTGGATTTATGATGCACGTCTAGCAAAGTGACTCCCAGATGGGTCTATGGACTGCATTGTAACGTGTTCCCTTAGCATTTAGATTTACTGCTCCACATTAAAATAGTCAGCCTCTTAATTGGAGATAGAATCCTGGGATTAAAGCCTGAAGCAATTATTGGACTGTTATAAAACTCCTTTAAATAGTCCTACCCAGCCTTTTCTTCATTAGGTAATGACTAGCTAGAATGTTCCTGCCTTCGTTTTCAGACCTCATCATTAATGACCTCAAAACAGGTGAGACTGCAGCTTCGTGAGATGTGGGAGTTTTAACATAATCGCTTTGCACTCAGCAGCCATTAGGTCAACAGAGCTTTACAAACACACTGTGTGTTTACACAGCTTCCAACAGTTCAAAAAGCCAAAGGAGGATCACAAGTCTATCTTCAAGCCAAAGGGGAAAAAGATTGACACAGAGTTGTAATCATCAGTGTCTGAAAAAAGCCTTCTCATCTGTTTTCAAGCGTGTTCAAACAAGACGTGACTCTTTGTACAACAGGGGCGCAGGGAAGGTGGGCAAATGCCGTTCTTGTGGTTTAATTAAGGACCTCAATGAGGATCTGACAAATGTAGTGCGAGTTGCACCTAGTGGGTCTTGCATGTGTGTCAGAAGGGAGGGAGGGAAGGAAGGGGGATACCGAGGAGGGTGGAAAGGGTGTAGGATGTGAAGGACGGTGTGTGGCAGCTGTTCACAGCAAATACTATTCTAGCTCATGGCTATGTGTTCCAGCCCTGTTGGAAAATTACATCTAAATAACAGATCACGAAAGAGCAGCCCTGACAAGGCCTGTAATTTAGTCCCAAGAGGAAATTCTTCATTCATCAACTGTACAAAAGACTAAATTAGTTCTCTGCTGGACGAGGCTTTGCTGGCAGTTTGCTCTGCGGGTCAGCCCTACCTTCAGAACAGGTCCTGCTGGGGGAGCTACTCCTGCCAGGGACAAACCCACTCTCAGCCCATTGCACTGAGAAGAACGCCACTCTCCAAGCCTGGGGCAAGGGCTGTGTTCTCACATGTGTTTTGGGGGTTGTGGGGAGCGACTGGCGCTGTCTGAGTTTGTCAGACAAGAGTGTTGCAGTGAGGGTGGAAGTGTTTTGCCCCAAGGTGGAGCGTCACCAAGGCAGCTCTCCCTTCCCATCAGAGCTCCTTGTGGTGGGCTCTGTTGCTGGGTTTAGAGGACAAGGAAGGATGCTCTCCTGCTATAGCAGGTCTGTCACTGAAAAGCTCTTACACAGCCCACTGCATGTGCTGGTGTCAAGATCTCTCTGCTTTCTCGTGCTGTCTGGGCAAGGAGAGGGAACCCAAAGGGCCTCCTGGCCTCCTGGCTGGAACAGCTGAAGAAACACACACCTCCATGATCTGTGGGGCTCCATTCCTGTACATATGCATATGCATACAGATGTGGCTGTGTTTCTTTTTATCATTGCAATAGCAAGTTTTTTAAAAAGTTGACTCAGTAGATTTCCTGTTAATGCTTCCCTTACACAAAAAAGCAAGGTTTGTTTAGTTTCTTCCGTTACAGCAACTGCTATTTTTCAGGTGCAGTTAGCAACTCTCCCATTTCCAGAGGACTGGTGTGTGGGTGTGGGAGAAGAAATCAAAGACATCCAGATCTATAAGAGGTGCACTGGGCAGTTAAAAGGACATCAAGTGTACTTTTTTCCTCTTTGTGCTTTGAATCTGGTTCTGCCACTTTCACTGGTGCTAAGCAGTATCGTTCTCAGAGACATTTTCTTTGCACTGGGAACTCATGAAAGTACCATGGAAAGTCAAGAAGTCTTCAGGATCAGTCCCAAATTGTAACCATATTGCAAAAGGACAGTACCTAAGTGCAAGGGAACTAGCTGTATCTGCTCAGATATATGTGAAATGCTATCCCTGTACCTTGTGTTCCCCGTGTTTACAGACATTCTGCTATTCTAATGTAAATCACAGGCTAGTTTGCATGTTCGAAAGTTTATTCTTGATAATACTTTCTTCATCATCATCTATAATGTTCAGTACTTCTGCCCAGTATCTTCTTTAACCTATTGATCAGTTCCAAGTATTTTCAGGATAGTACAAAAGAAACTTTTAGATAATTATGGATGATTTCTGCCAGCCTATGTTTTGGTTATATCTGGAACTATAGGGACTTCTGTCCACTTAGAATCAAATTGGTCATCTTCATGCCTTTATTTTTATAGCTATTGAATCCTGTTTTGATGGTCTCTCGGTATTTGGTCACAGTGATTTGCTGTAGCAATGCATCTTTCAGTTTAGTTATATATGAAGGCATTGCCCTTTTTTTTAGTTTTCTTTCTTTCTTTCTTTTTAATTTCACTGAATGCTTTTTTTCCCCTGTGTTAAGGGATGCAAAATGCGTATGGGGTGCTCCCCACCCCCTTCCACTCTTTAGAGGAATGTTTCTGTTGCACCCCAACTTATATGCTGTACTTGTAAATGAAACACCCCTACACTTTTCAGACTCTCTACAGAAACATCTCTGCTGCTTGTCATTTCATTTCTCCTTCCTGAACCCCACACCCTCTTCTGAATTTATTGCTTTCTGTTCTTCAGAGATAAGGCTATGTTAGCAAATACAGTGAATAGTTTCCCCTTTGGTCTGAGAGGCAGATCAATATTTAAGGCCCTGTAGGATTCTTTCCTTTAAGAGGAGAAACGAATGACACAAGCCAGGTATGCACCTTGACACAACCTGTTTACTTGCAAAGAATGCTCATGAGTGCCTGAGCCCCAAACACAACAAGAGCAAACAGTGGAAGGTCCTGTTGCTCACAACATTTGAGTCTGTTCTGCCAATCATTTCTGAGCTGCAGGGAGCTCTGCTGCTCTGCAGCCCGTCACCTGTTGCCTTTGCTCCTTTTCTGTGCCACACAGAAGTAGTGGTAACCAGCAGCCGTGGTAACCAGCTCTGCTCAAAGATTCATCTCCAGATCAGACCTCGGCAGGGATGGTGGCTCCTATTGTTTTCCAGCTGCTTCTCTACATAAATGACTTTCTCCTTTCGCACAAAAAAAAAGAGACATCTGACACCCACTGGCTTTGTGCAAAGCTGTTATTTGCAATAGACCAATGACCCAGTTGAAGGCAGCCATTAACTCCTTTCCCATTAAAGAAACCCCATTACTAGAATATGTTCAGTCTGGTTTTCTGTCACATCATTCTACTTCTTAATACTTTATTTACTTACTTGGCTCACTGTACCAGGTACGGAGATTTTTCTTTCAGCTGTTTAAGCTTAGTTCTCCCTGGCCACAGGCAATGACAGGTAATGTATATGCCAAATGGAAGTATGAGTAATTTTCTGTTGTACTTTGTAGTAGGCATTACCTACACTTGTCATCAGTGAATTTTCTCTTCCCATTCACCTGCTTGTCCCAGGCTGTTCTGAGTTTCCCTGTAGTCCTCCCTGGTGTTAATGATACTAAATCACTGGTTCCAATCAGCAGATTTTGCTCTCAGTGTTGACCCATTTTCTGGAGAAGGTATGTCTGTGTGAAAATACACTAGCTGTGCCTGGAAGTTAATTTCTGGGCAAAAGTCATTATAGGACTGTCCTCTCCAGGGCTTAGGCTAAGCTCAGGACTCTTCTGATGTGTAATGAGCTGTGTAATGAGACCTTTTCTCTGCTCAGATAGCAGAGGAAGGCTGTTTTTTCAGAGTAGTCCAAGGGAATAGAAGTGAAGTATTGGGAGGCAGGAGATGCCCAGCTCAACTTCGAAGCTCAGTCACCCTGCAGGATGTTGCAAAGCCCTACTGCAGTTTCTCAGCCTGTTCCCACTTCTCCCCTGTCTCATGGGGTTGTCCTGAGGGTTAGCTGTCAGACACATGTAATCTTTCTTTTGTACTAAAAGAAAGACTTTTCATTACGTCTACATGAAAGAGCCCTACATGCAACAAAAGTGACCTGTATGGAGCTGTATGGAAGCATTGTAGCACTGAGGAGAAGTTACAGTGTCTACTTAATGCTTGACACATATCATAATGCTTGCTAAATGCAAGGCATTGTTGTTACTACCAATGGATATGGCAACAAACCCTCCTGTGTCCCCAAAGTTACATTGTTTTTGTATTGTCTCATACCTGGCAAATCTAACTGTGGTACCTTATGTTGCTCTCTTATTTTCAAAAAGTATTGGTTGGACTGTGAAAAATGTAGTGGTTTCATCTGAAGGTCAGGCAGCCCACAAAGCACTGCGACAGTGCTTCTCAAATTCAGTTCTTCACCACATTTATTGCACGGAAGTCACTTTCACTTTTGCATTGGCCATTCAGGAGAAAATGAATATCCCATTTCGTAAAACAGTAATCAAGGGCACAATTTTTGCCTTCCTCTTAGAGTTACTCACTAAAGTAATAGGGTGCAACAGCATCTTCATGGGGTACTAAAGTAAGTGGTAAAGGCATGTTTTACTTTTTAATTGAGAGGGAGGAACTGAGTCCTGGGATGCTGAGACTCGTGCTGAAGGTCACATACCTACTTGTCATGGGGCTGAGACCAGTTGTTCTAAGTACTGGCCTCTACTCCCGCTGAAAGAGCACTCTTGTTTTCAAGACAGGAGCTGGTGAAAGCTGATCTCACACATTCAGGTAAAATTGTTACCTAGCAGCTCCTTGGAAATATGAGTTATTCCTCTTGCTGGAAAAAACTGAGGGTAATACTTGGATTTCATGCTGTTCTTTTGATACTAAAGTAAAAAAAACCAAACAACTGGAAACTGTTTAAGTTGCTGACCCATAACCCTGCCCCTTAGGGGGCTAGCAGCTTTTATCTCAAATTGCTTTACAGTGTGGACTGAAGGTTGTCCTCGAACTGAGGCCTTAAAAGTAAGCGCCACTTGCTTCTTTCTTTGGGTAGAGCAACACCAATAACACCATCAACCCCAGCACTTTCAGAGCATGTGTCATCATAGTGTGCATTGCCAGTGGCTGTGGGAGCAGCAGCTGGGCAGCTGCCATCCAAAGCCATGAGCTGAGCTCTGCAGGGTTGCCTCAGTGACTATCGCTGCACTGGCACATTATTTCGTGGTATGGCTTCATCTCAGGATTTTCTCATGTGCAAAGAGTGACAGCATCCAGGAGTGTAATTTACTTTAGAAAGGCTGTAAAGTGCCCAGCTGGTGTCAGCTCTGGACCCTGGCCAAGAGGGAGTTCATGAACTGGTGAGCTCGTAACTGGCCCCAAAGCCTGTAAAATTGCTGTGCAGAAACACAGTTTGTCAGCTCCTTCCTAGCAGTGCAACCACATTTCACTACTACATGACTAAAATTGCTTTTTGCTTCTTCCTCTACTTTTCACCCCAGAACACCGCTACACTTTCAATTGATTGCTTAAAAAAGGTGGCAAGTCAAATCCCTGAGGTGGCATTTCTGCATTTCTGCCTCCAAGCTGAAAGACTGTCATCTGGGACTCATGCACAACACTTTAGGGACTCAGGTAGATGTATTCATATTTGTTTATTTATGTCTGGAGGACTAGACTGTCTCATAAGAAGTTCTCCAAAGGGATGCAGAAGAAGGGATGCTCCTGAGGACCTTATAGTCCATGCACACCAGGTAGACCGCAGCACAGTCATGCTACTTAAAATGTGGTGGAAAAGGCAATAGTAAAAGTCTGTGGCAGTGGGAACTTGGAGAAAGATTTTCTGTCCTTGTATCTTATGGTGTGACCACAGCCTTCTCTTTTAAAAATCTCAACGTATGCAATAGTTGCAAAGGATAAAGGGGTATCTGTTGCCTTCCAGCTTAGACTGAAAGTTTCTCAGGGCAGCACTTACAGCGTCTAAATCTGTGAGGGCTCACTTCACCTTCTGGGGGGTAAAACAGCACATACGTTATTTCCTGAAGGGGATCTGAATGGCTTATGGAGAATCACGTGGGGAGGGACTAGAGGAACTCCAGCATTGTGCTCAATTGGGATTCCCATGCTCTTCTCCCTCCCTCTTTTGCCACACCACTGCAAATGTACGTAATAAAAATAATAGTGATGACCAAGGTCACGTCTAGAATAGAAACGCTTTACAAAGTGTGCTATAATGGTAAAATACTCCTCGCCTGAATGCAGCTGTACAAGGAAAGCTGTACTTTGTAGCCGCACACAGTGAAACCATCCTGCCACCCACCCTCAAGCACAACAGGCTGCAGACTGGCTAACATGCCACAGCTGTAGCTGTCCTCTGTGCAGGGCACAGGGCAGTACAGTCCAGCCCGGCGCTGCCCTCCCTGCCCAGAGCAGGGTGCTGCTGGGATTTGGGAATGGAGCAGTGCTGGAGACAGCCAAGCCAGCTTGCTCACGTCCTGGTCAATTGGCTGATCACTGTGGCAAACAAATCCCCTGAGCAGCTTGAAAAAAATCTCAAGTAACTAATTCATTTTTTCAAGAGTTGCTGTGAAACAAATGTTGCCTTTAACCGTTGGGAATAAAGGAGGTAACAATATCTGCTTGCATATGAAAGACATAGACGCTGTGGACTTACAAATTGCATGCACTCCTGTTTAGCATCATTATCTTCTCTCATTTTATCTTTTTTTCCATGAGAGTTTGCCTCACAGAGCCTTTCCGCTGCCAAATCCATAGCATTTGCATTAGAGCACTTTAACAAGACAGAAGTATGTGTCAGTATCTGCAGTCTGCATTGCAGTGACAGCTCTGGATGGATTGTGCTCTCTTTATCTCCTTTCGTGATCCTGCATGGAAAAGGGTTATATATATATATAATGCATGGCGTGAATCAGCCGTGGCTCTTTCTCAGCCAGAGGATTACTTCACACCTGAGGACTAGATCCCTGGGCCAGGGTGTTTGCCTCTGCTGTGGCTTACAGAATCTGGGGTATTTTGGCACCCATCTCGCTTTGATTTCAGGGAAGGAGGAACCTCATTGTTTTGGAAGGGCTTGCACCATGTCTCTCTTGTGAGCATGCTTCATAAAGTTTATGTTCCACACGAGCATGTGGAGATGTTGATATTTGTCAGAGTCCAGAGATGTCAGCTTTATTGCTGATTATCTCAGATTCACTTCTTAGAGGATGGATTACAGCCGTAAGATAGGGCAATATTACTGCCTGTTCTTCGAACAAGAAGGGAGGGGAAGGGACTGTTGCTTTTTTGGGGAACAAGATAAGTTTCTTCTAGTGATGGCAATGGTTCAAGCAGAATTTCCTATGTGCACTCTACTCATATGCATTTCCATGACTGTAAATCAAAAATAGCTTTTTACATACAAAGAGGCAAAGGGCAAGGTAGAAGTTTCACCAGCTGTCCTTTTTCACTTGATTCCCCTGTTTCCAACATCATTGTGCAAAGCCTGGCTGGATAAGCCTGTAATAAACATGCCTGTGTTTGCATACATGTATGCATATATGCACAATTTGTACATTGATCTTCAGAGGCTTTGCTAAAATAGTGATGGTTTGCCAGCAGATTGTTTGCTTTTGAAAGAATGAACTGATGTACAAACTGGGCTCTGCTCTCCATCCCAAAGACTCACTGTGTAAACTGTTAATAGGATAAGAGGAGATGGTGCTAGGATGCCAGTGATGTATGGCCTCATAGTTTGGGGATCAGGCAAGCCACCAAATGTAACTTTTCTCCTAATCAGGCTAAAAATCAATGTTGAGATAGAAGAAATTTCTAGTGTCTGGCTAGTGTTTTAAGCCTCTCAGAAAACAAATTTGGTTCTCATGTCTGTCCTTGCAATCCATTACCTCTAACAGGGTGAAAGAAATTAATTTCAGAACAAAATTTGGTCTCACTTCAAATCAGTCCTTTAACCTACCTTAGTGGCTAAACCCATGACAATAAAGGTCAAAATTCGGGTATTTTTCAAGTTTCAGTACTTTTCAATTATTATTCTTTTCCTCATTATCATTAATGAGCTTATCAGTGAACTTGGGGGAGGAAACCTGACTGCACAGCTTCAGATTGTGTTCATTTCTTTGCAGTGCCTACAGAGAATCATGTCGCGTGGCTCAGCCAGGAATGCAGTTGGCCAGAAACCACCCCTAACAGCAGCCATGAGAAAACATTTTTGGGGATGAAAGTGTGCAATAGGTACATAAAGGTTAACCCATCCCCAAAGGAATAAAATGTAGATTTTATGCCCAGAAGATCCAAAGGTTTTATGCATTCAAAAGCTTTTGTTTACTTTTAAAATACTTACCATTTATAGCTATTATATTTCTATATTATTACCATTTGTATCGATTGTGTTTATTATTTTCCTATAGATAGAGGATTTGGGTTTTTTTATTTTCACTGAATTCATGATGGCAATGTAACCTTGTAGTGAAGAGTGGCACTATCTAGATTTGTGTTCTGTGGAAAAGTATTCCTTTAATGTTGTAAGCGCAATGTTCCTGCTATACAAAAAAGGATAAGTAGTTATTCCAGCCTACTTTCCCTGTACTGCTCCTTATTTTATGAGCTTATATTATCTCCTCTTATTCATCTTCTCATTCATGTTTGCTTTATCTAGGAAGTTACAGGCATTTGACATTTGCTGGTGTATGAAAAGCTACCACGCAGCCCTCTGAGTAGATGCAGGATACATTCCAGGATCTCTTTTTTCCTTCATCTGGAATAAGTTACGCCAATATAAAGTAATTAAATGTTTTTAGGAGTTAAGCTTTAAAGTGTGAATTGGTTTTAAGAGAAATTATACCAAATCTCTTTAGGTTTTCTTGAAGTTATCCTCATAAGCTACAGAATTAGGAAGCCTCCTTTTAACACACAGAAATAGGAATATCTGTTTCTGCTACCAGAACCTCAGGACAACACTATCATTTAGGCTGCAAAACAGAGATATACATGAATCTCAGACCATGCTTGTGATAATAGAAATTGTATAAATGACATTGGGTTAGTTTTAGGTTTTAGAAACTCAAGATTTTCAGTAAAAGTTTTGTTTGTGCTTGGATTCACAGGTAGTGCTTCATTAGTTTTAACTGTAATAATAAACAACGTATGTACACATGTATGCATGGGTTGCACACATACATGTGCCTCCAAAGTGTGCCCTGTTTTGAAAGTTTTTATAAGACTTTCCGTATAGAGAAAGCAGCAGAATAAATCTAAAAGATGCACCAAAGCACCAATGGTTAATAAGCACTGTCGACAATGAACATGCTTCTTCATGAGCTCTGCAGTGTCCACAGCTTAGAGGAGCTACTAATGAACCTTATCTTTGCATGAGATAATGGTTAGGACCAAACAGGGGAGGTGGAGGAGAATTTGGCCACCCACAGAACAAATACCATTATCAAAGTGCAACTTATGCCCCAAAGCAAACTTGCCGGAGTGACATTTCTTCTTGGTATTTCATCTGCTTTGCTAGGTGAGGAGCAGGGAGGAGGAGGGGAAGGAGAGAGGGAAGGAGGGGGAGAAAAACAGCCCAGCTGACATTTCAAGAAAGTAAATAACCTCTGCAGGAAGGCAGCTTGCATGGTGTTTCCACTCGTAATGTGTAATTGATGTGCCACTTAATGCAGGTCATGCGGAGTGGGGTGGGGAGGAAGGTGAGTAGGGCACCATCCTCGTCCTCGGGGTGGGCTGCAGAGGCTCTTGGCAGAGCCGGAAATCAGGATCAGCCTTGTCGGATTATATCTCATCAACAGCGAGGAACAGCAAACCTAGCAATTTCGTCCCCACTGAAGATGCCATTGGTTCCTGCTCCCCTTGGAACATGATATCAGCTCAATTGAGTGAAAAAGGCAACATTTCCTTGCGCTGCAAAAGGCCAGGATTCAATCACCCAAAACTACTTCTTGCATAACCAGAGAAGTTAGCATTGAGAAGTGCTAGCTGTTTCAGGGGGAGCAGGAAAATGAACACTTCAATCTCTCTTGGAGGTCGTCTAGGATTATGAGAGCATTTGGTTTCCCTGTGCATGTTCAAAAGGAACATCTGCTTGTTTGTACCAGCCTAGGAATCTGCCTCTATCTTACAGTATCTCTTGAGAGGATACAAGCTCTTATGAAGCAAAACATTTATGTTGTGATCAGTTACCCGTAACAGTGCAAAAGATGGAGATAAAAAAAGGTATGGCTCCTCTAGGCACTGAAAAGAGCATCTCACTTCTGTCTCAGAAATGGATACCTAGACACAGCACTGTAGTCTTCTCTGGGAGACCCAGTCAGCTCCCAGGTCCATTGGACATGAGATTTTCCTGATGTTACTCCCATGAAACTGCAAAAAGACGACAACAGCAAAAATATGCCAGTAGAAAACATAACATAATTTTTCTGTGCTAACAGATAAGAAGGAAAATGAGGCTTAAGCTCTCAAAATACCATGAAAACAAATGTGAAATTAGGATTACGCTCAAGATTATTTGGAGATATATTTTGTCTTGAACACATGACTATTAATTGCTGTATGAGCAGCAATCAGGCTCAGCACAGCTGAATCTGAGGACATTCTGCAGAAAATGTGCCCAGGGGCAGTACAGTACTGTTGCCACTCACATTATTTCTGCTAAAATAGTGCCCTGTCAACTGCAGCTTCACGGAGGAGCGGTAGTGATGCAGCACTGAAGAGAGGAAGACAATAATACATTGGTCTGAAAAAGACTGCAGACCGGGAACAGCCAGTTTATATGCTTGATGCCACATCTGGCTTCTGCCTCTGGTTCCTCTGTGCCACTTGTGGACACGTAGGTGTTTGCCCCCTCCCTTATTACAGATTTCAATAACGTGAATATCAAATTGAAATGTAGTTTTTAGTGCATCTCATTGCCTTTGGACTCTAAAGCTCTGCCATCATTCAGTTGCTTACAGTGTTATGGTAACATTAATGTAAAGTGCTGCAGCAGTATTTTAGCGTGGTGTAATTCTATTCTTTACCTTCACAAGTTTATGCTGTACTGCCGTGACAGTCAGCTCATGGGTTTGGACCCCAGTGATTAATATTACTTCAGAATAAAACATAGTCCATATCCTGGAGGTCTTCCATGGGGCCATGCCATGCCCAGTGCTCTGTGAAACGTCGTGACACATGGACAGTACCATAGGAAGTCACTTACCAGTGGGGCTTGCTGAAGTACTCGTGGAAGTTACTGCAGACGGAGTCCTCTTCATGGATACATGCAGTTTTCAGGAATCATTCTTTACTCGAGTAAATGTTCGTGATATTCAAAGGTCAGGAATTATCTTCTCAATCTTGTTTAAAGTCCTGTTTATGACAGTTTTTGAGGTGCTTAAAATAACTTTTCAGAGAAAATAATTTTAAAACCTGGTAGCTTTCAATGTTTGCTTTCTCTTTCTATAAAGCAAAAATGTGCTTATAAAATACTTTCAAGCTTTTCTAGACATTCTCATTTTCTATTCACTTTTTCACAAATTTTGTTGTCCTTAGTAATGATCACATTGTTTTCCAATGGTAATATATTGACTCAGATAGTTCTGAGAGAACTAAAGAAGATTACTCTTCATCTCAGTGCAAAAAATCCTACTTTTATCAAATAAAACAGCAACTACCACTAGCATTTTGTCACAGCTATTACTTAGAAATAGCCTGTAAATGAGCATACCAATTAACATATAAAATGTTTATGATGAGGAAATAAGAGTAATCATCAAGGAATCTGCTGAAGTAGGTAGTACCAGCAAAGACTGTATCCTGCTGCTAATTTTTTTGTAAACGTGATTGAGCGAGTTGTCACTTGGGAGAAAGAAACTTCGTTTGTTACATCTGTTAGATAGTTTACAGCCTCCACTATCCCAGTAGCTGTAAGTATGTTACGGTTTAATAAAAAATATACTTTCACTGGACAGCTTTCAAGTTAATCTTGACTGCAAGAAAACTGGACTTGTTGCATTTCTGCAATTCTTCACCCTTGAAGGGCAGCAATGAGAATATAATGAAACTCTCTTCATCTCTCTAATTAAACATCTTGTGACCAAACAAGAGGGGGTAGGAGTGGAAATACCCAACGCAGTTAGGTAATTGCTGATAATCGCAAATCTGCTCTCGGTGCTTGAAAAACTGCAGGCTGAGGGCTGAATACCTGTGTGGCTGCCTGGGGCTGCCTGGGACCAGTTATCTCATCCGCATTCTGCAGCCTTGCACGAGGGTGAAAGGGAACCACCACCCTGCGTGCAGAAACATGGCCCTGCAGGGAGATAATGAGGTGTCCGCCAGATCAAGAAAAACCTTTGTACGGGAGCTGTGGGAAGTGCAGGAAGGCTGAGACATGCTTGCGTTGTCCGCTTCGCTGTTGACCACCCATGGGGCAGCTGTAACACTGTCTTCTTTTTAAGTCCAGAGGTATGTTTTGCAGATGGGCTGAAAAGCTGTGGTTATAAATGATCACACCTGCAGGAGTTTGAATGGCTGGGGATCTCTGACACACTGTAGTGGTTTCCCAGGAAAGGTGATTGTATTTGGGTATGTGTTTGTAGCCTGTGATGTTGCAGTGTGCCACCTGGCTCTTCAGAACGGCTGGACAACACAGAGGGTTGTAGAGCTGTTTGTGCCTTGCAGCCAGCAGAGCCGCTGTATCGGGTACCAGATAAAGAGCAAAATGGTAGTGTCCAGTACATATCATTAGAGTGAAGAAGCAAAGAAGTGAGAATATCTGAAGTATCTCATTAGGAGAGTGCCTCACTGAAGAAATAACTGGGGACATTTGACTGATCAAAATAATTTGTAGAGTTTTATTCAAACATTTTAGATCTTCAGGCGGGGGACATTATGCTTACCTAAGCTGGGAGTAACTCAGTAGGAGTTATTTACAGACATTCTGTAAATAAACACAGAAAATGGCTCTAGATTTGTATCTTTCTTTTCATAAGCATGTTCCCGTTTTCCATAACTCTATAGCAGTCATGTCAGGAGGAAACCCAGCTGTCCAAGACACTTCTACAGTGCCCTTAAATATCTTTGTGAATCTGGAAGCAGAGCTACAAAACTACACAGGGCCGAATGCCAAAAATATTCTAGTTTTACACATTTAATCAGGAAGCTGGGAGAATGGGCCATTGCCGGGTCCTCCCTGCCAATGCCATTCCTTGCACAGGAGGGACACAGATGTCCAGACACTGCCGTTTTCACCAGTCAGTTGACCTGAGCAAGACAGATGCAGCCATTTTGGGGAACACCTTTCTGCAGAGACTTTTATCCAGTGGTTTTGCTCAGTCACAAGAGGGCAGATATCTATAGCTCCCCTTTATTCTCCTTCATCCTTCTCATCCTCATGCAGAGTGTAGGCTCACTGGGGCAGGTTGGTGACTTGTCAGCCGTGTCATTTGAAATGAGAAGGTGAATCTTAAGAAAGCCAGCAATAACCCCTTCCCCATCATTTCTGTCCAGTTCTGGCAAGCCTCTGGCATTGAGTTAGACGCCGTTGATCCTAGTGAGCGAAGTTAAAACACTGTCCTCTCCGGAGTGTTATTGTAGCAGCGATAGGGAGACAGGTCTAATCTTCTGTACAAATCAGTGTGGTTGTTAAGTGTATCCCTCTCACTATGTTAGCCTTTTAAATATCCTTTAGTCGAACACAGAAAAAGATAGTATGGGGTGTTACAGAAGAAGAGAAAGTACCAAAAGTAATAGTAAGGGGTTTTTTTGTTTTCCAGCAAAAATCCTTTTCATCGCACAATTGACGCTGAATATTCTGTATGTCTCAGAGAGATTTCATTCACTCCTTTATCTGCAGAATTCCTTTAAAGTTAAACAATGCAGAACTAATTTTGATGACTCAGTAGCACGAAAATTGTTATTTTAAGTGCCAAAAAGGTATTTTCCCTGTGGATTTTCTAGCACAGAGGCAACATACTGAATGTTTTGACTGCTACTTTGTCTGACAATGTAAACAGACAGGAATAATTTAATGATTAACTCGTTATCCTTGATGCATGCCTTGATGTCTCATCTTGTTATTAACAGTTTGCCCGTGTTTTGAAATATATATAAAATGAAGCAGAGCTAATTTTTCTCTGGAATGCTCTTTAACGCCATTCCACAACTATTTCTGCCCACTGGCTAAGCTTGGTCAGCGAAGACGCTCTCTATTAATGTCCCAGCAACTCACTCTGGCACTTTCAGCTGTGTAAAATTAAACCCACTAATAAGAAACTGTTCATCAAAGAACTTCAACATGTGCATAAGTCCGTCCTTATTCAGCCTACTATTTAAGCATATGCTTGACTTTAGTACACACTTGCAAATTTTACTTAAAGCAGCCAGGCTCTGTTTTGCTGGTTGGGTCTTTAAAATACTACCTGGCACCATATCCTGCTTCTGTTATCTTTAATAGTTACTTGTCTATCATTGCCATTTCCACACGCATCCCTCCTCTGAAAAGCCCTTTGCAGAAGATGACGGCCACATACAAGATGTTGTAAAAATCTTGTCTTTGATCATGAGTGTCGTCTTCTTTTCCATACAAACTGGAATGTCAAAAAATAACAGAACACACTTGCCATCGGGGAGAATTTTAATGCATTTTATCACCAAACTTTCAGTGTGATGATATCATTATGTGCTGGGGCTTTTTTTCACATTTGTTGCATTTATGAGATGATGTATGCACTTGCCTGTGAAATGCTAAGCCCATTTTAAATAATATTAATTCATCACATTAGCATCCAAACAGCTAACTGGATAGGCAGCATTAACAGAGCCTACACTGTGAGTGACCCCAAAGAGCAGGAAAAACCTAAAAATCTCTCTTCCTGTTCCTTGGAAAAACATTTTTAAAAACTATCCTCTGCTAGTATTGTATGAATTGATGCACCTGAAAACAATTAGTACATGAAAAATGGAAACTCTGGCAAAAAAAAAAAGCAGTAAAATAATCATAAAAGCCATAATAGGCAAAGCCCTAACATACATATTAATTTCCAGCAGATGGTGGCGTTAGCAATTTCTGCATGGGCTGTGTTGTCCTCCAGGAGAGAATTGCCCTGATCCTAAAGTCAACTCTCTCACTTTACGTGAATTCAAACTGGTGAAACAAATAATAGTAGCACGGTTATTAGCACATTTCCTCCAGAAGCCACTAATAAAAAACTGCTTTCCCTGACACTTCCATTTTACACCAATGGAATATTACATTACAAATATTACAATAAGTCAGGCAAGTAAAATGAAAAAGAAATGACCCAGCTTGATTTAATTCTCATCTAGCAACTGCCAGCCAATGGTCAAAAAAAATAATAAAAAGGTAGAAAGATAAACACCGCTGAATAGTTGAGAAATTGCAGCATCTTCTTTCCAAACACATGTGATGCCAGTAGCAGTTGTCAAAGCAGCGCCTGCTCTTATTTTGTGACATTTCAGCTAAGTCCTCCTCATACTATTAGGATTTCCCCTTTACTTTGGATTCCTAATAAGTCAGTTGATAAAAACTTGTCTTTGTGCATCTGCTAAATACCTTGATAGAGAAGATGAGGCACTGTAGTTTCTTCCCACATGCAAATGGTAGAACTGCGCCTTGAGTGTGGGATGTGGGTCTGACAGAGGGAACCCAGTCTGCATAGGGAGGATGCAGAATTCATTATTTTAATTTTCTCTTGTCTATATTACAGAAAACTCAAAGTAAATGAGAAAACTACACAGGCAGTAAACGCCAGCCCCGCCATCCACAGGTATGATTATCTATAATTGAAACAAATGCATGAATATGATTATGAATCTGCATATATTTGTGTTTGCAAAGTTTGCCCAAACACCCTTGATTGGAAAGGAGTTATCTCATATTCCAAAAGGACTTTTTCATGGCAGGTATCAACATCTGCTGCAGAAATGTGAAATCACTAAAACTATCTTGATTTAAGACGAAACTTTAAGTCTTGGCTACCTTTTAGCAAGAAGCCATCAGAGACCTAGTGTCTTTTAAGGGACTTTCGAGGCACTTCAGCTTTGTGGTAACATTAAAGGAAAGTAAACTGTGCAGGAACTGTGGAAACCACATTTGGTGCATCTTCTTTAGACACATGCTGCTTCCTCCAGCGTCAGGCTTGCACCCATCGGTACACTTAGTATCTCTGATGGCTTTCCTCATCCTTCTTGCCTGGCCGAGAAAGTCCCCTGCTCTGCCTGGGACAGTAGGCGGGGTCGATGGCTGGGTGCAAAGGGCTGGGCAGAGGAGCAGATGTGCGTAGTGTGACCTGGTGCCAGATTAACGCTAACTGAACTGCTCCTCTCTCCGCAGCTAGGAGGATGGTCTGTCACAGACAAAGCCTGATGAAAATGCATTTGGGGTAGCTGAGTGTTTGTATTGCATTAGCTCCTGGCACAGTCTCTACTGTATTTATTCTTCCGCCCACCTACCTTCCACAGAATAGGGATGTATGCAGTCACCGATCTTATCACCGCCACGCTTTGATCCAGCTGGGATGTTAGGGCCTTTGGGAATTCCCCACATTTGATAGTTCCTGATAGTTACTTTTAAGAAAATACCAGCTGAAGGATGGGGAGGGATTCTTCAAATTCCAGAAACTGAGTGAATGAAGGAATTTATCGGGCATCCGAGCCAGATTTCCTTGGAAAGAATACATTTATTTTGAAGTGTCACATTTTCATTGTATTCAGCAAGCAGTATCACTTAAGGCCAAAGAAACCCAGTTAAACAGGACATTACTAGCATTTTTAATAAGCGCAGGAGCTGGCCCTGATAAAAGCATTAAGAGACATATCTAAACTATGAATAGCTAAGGACCTGGTTTATCCCAAGGGGTAATTCATTATCCCTTTCTGTTTAGCTTTTGAAATACCACCTCGAGAGAAACTTGACCCCAAGGAAATCTCTTTCAGTAATGTATATGGCCCTCATCCTAGCAGGCTGTGACTGTCTGACCACCTTTACTGTATTTTTCTCACAACCTCCCAGCAAGGTAGGGCCCAGCTGTTACCCCTACTTTGCGAAGAGCAAACTGAAAAACGCTCATGCATCTCATTCCTATTAATATGTAACTTGTGGCGGTAAAGCAACTTTCCCAAGGTCGAGGAGGAAGTTTGTGGCAGAGCAGCTCATGAGACCAGGTTCCTGGTGCACTCCGCACCTGCCCAAACCCAGGGGTAATTTTTCTACTCACAGGGTGCGGCTTCCCACCCCCTAGTAGTAGCCAGGTTACTGGGCTGTCAGAAGGTGTGTGTGTTTGTTTGTTTTTCGACGGGTAGCATCAGGAGAAAATATCCATCATCTCCCAAGACCAGAGGCATTCCTGAGTGAAAGTGTGGGCGGCTGCAATGTCATGGTGTGGCTCTGGAGAGGTGTTTGCTGTGGGTTGCACCGAGGCTGTGTCCAGCTGGGCCCATGGCGTGTTTGGGCTTGCAGATGTGGAGTGTTTCGCTGTGGCTTTGTCTGGCTCTTTGGTGGAAAAAAAAGGAAAACACATCAGCTCTACAGCTGCTTGTAGCTGCTGTGTTGATTTTGTTGATAGACACTTAAGCCTCAGATGAAATAATTCAGAAGATTGAAGACCTGATAGGATCATAAGGAAATCTGTCCTGATCTCCCAAGAAACACAGGGCTCTCTGCCCTGTAATTCCTGGGTGAATTCTCTGGTGGAAGGGGCAGAGTTGGGTTTGTATCCCTCCGCCAGCCTTCATGCTCCTGGCTGCTTTGTGGACTTTCCTACATCCTGGAATGTGGGAACTGGGCATGAGGGTAGAAAAACTTAATTTATTCTCATAAAGGCAGTGTGCTATGGGGAAATAAGATAGTTGGAAGAGTTGATTAAATATCACACACACAAGGAAAAAAAAAACAATAAAAGAAAAAAATACTGTTAATTTTAAAGGGCTCTTTCTCATGTAATTCTTACCTTCATTAATATAGGGCAACATGTTCAGGAGCACTGAGTGCTTAAGAGCTCCCCTGAGAGTCAGTGCTTTTCTAGGCATGAACTACATTCAAGTTATTGAAAATATTTATTCCTTCAGACACAGCAAACAAAATAGGGGTTAGAGACCCACCAGAGGGAAAGAAGAGCAATTGGTGGTAAAGCAGTATGGAAGGGTAGGTCTGCATGCATTGTTTGGTAGTCGCAGACATACCAGATGGCAATGACTGGAATATTTGCCTTTGGTGCTTTGGTTATATTCACCATCAGCTCCTGCCTCACTTAGGAAAAGTGTCTGAGAAACTCCTTCTTCCCACCAGGGACCAAACACCCATAGTCCTCTGTTCATTAGCGAAAAGAAAACAGAACCATTTTACTTTGTGTACATATATTCCCACGCAATTTAAGCAGTACCTGTTTATAATTGCTTGAGAAATGTTTTACAAGCATCTGCATCAGGTGAAACATCTTTAGTGTGGGAGACTTCTGTGAGGAGACTTCATACACTGCTGATCACAGGCCCTGCTTTAAAGCCCACTGGAGTCCATGGAAGTGGTACATCTTTCCCATGACTCCAACAGCCTTCTGATCACAACCACTATGTGAAAATGTTCCATGACACCCTGAAGTCTGCTCCTCCGAGGGGTGTTTTCTGCATATGCTGTGCCAGACACTCCCAACCCCCCGTCGTGTGTGGTGAATGCTCCATGAGATGTGCAAGAGCAGCCACATCCACTGAGCGACGTGTGAGGTGGGCGCAAGAGGTTGAACCTACCTACTCTACAAATGTTGCAGTCATCGAGTAGCCCCTTCCAAACGTGTGTGAGGCATTTGAAAGTCCTGGAGCCCTTTGGCTGTGCACCTCTGGCCCACTGGATTTGCACCTCTGCCCTTCTGCGTAGGGCTGCAGTGATGTTCTTGCTTTCTCCTTGGAGGCACTGCATCTGAAGCAGTGTACTCCAGGAGCCTGTAGGTCTATGCACGTGTGAGCAAGTTGGCAGTATCAGGCACCCTGCCAGGAGCTGGTGGCTCAGGTGCCTGGGTTTTTTGGGCTTTGTGTCCTTGCTCAAGCCTCTCGCCTGTTCCCAACCACCAGCAGATACCAGATCAGATTCTGGTTAGTGATGCAAGTGGGCCATTTGTTTGCTGACTTATTTTGCTGCAGAGCCTTGGTGCTCCTGCAGCTGGAATCAACAGAGGGGAATGGAGGAGTAGCTCATCTCCAGGATCACAGCCTGGGTGCGGGAGAGAGCATAAGCCATTGCCTGATTTTCCACTGTCTTGGAGACAAGTGAAACTTTGAGGATATTCCCGAAAAAGCTAAGGCACTGTCCAAAGCTGGATGTGCCACTTACCTGTTGTAAATCACCAAGGATTTGCTGGCAAGGATAGTATCCGTATCAAACAAACCAGCATTTTTTTGCAAACACTGTAAAACTCCTTTCCCCAACTAGAATTACTCATGATAAGAAAATGTGTGATGTCCCAAGGACTGACTAATTTGGCATCCAGAGCTTCTAGTCCAGTATCACTCTTGCCAGGACTTTTATATTATCAATTCCATTCATTCCTACTAAAGGCTGATGGGGTGTGATAAAGCAGATGGCCAAAGTCCCAGACAAAGGCCAGGCAGAACAATTAATGAAAAGCCGACAGCCCCACAAAGGGCATGGGCCCAGTATAATGGTGGCTTTGGAGGGCTGCTGACAATAACATAAAGCCGTTCCCCTCACAATGGGGAGATAAGATACAGTACTGTAATAGGAAAGCAATCATCACAAAATGCCATCAATTATATAAAAGCTGCAACAGCAGGGGACTGATTAAACATGGCTCTGTTGATGCCTCGACGTACCTTCACTGAGCTTTTTGCACAGCTTCTCACAAGTCTGGCTGGGCACTGGACCGGCTGAGGCTCCCTTACCCTAGTTCTTTCATTGGTTTTTGGCTCATGAAATGACACCAAATAATATGCTTATTCAGGTTTTTATATCTGTGCACCTATTTTATTACCTTGTATAATGCATACAGGGTCGGATCAGCTTGCAGCAGAACAAAGCTAATTACACCTTTCATTACCTAAATATAGCATAATGACAGAGTGTCATTCAAGTGTGGCATTGAGCTGAGAAGCCTCATGGCAGGCCAGGACAATGAATGACAGAGGTTATTCAGCTCAACCTGAATTGCTGCTGGTGCAACAAGAGTGGGGCAGGGTTAAGAGACGGGTCACTACATTAATTACAGTATCGTACTGGAATTGTGGACTGCTAACACTGCTCTCATCAGCAACTGTATCTTCCACAGTTAGTAATGTCCAGAGATAGTGTTAACGTCTTGCGTTCCTCTTGTTATATATATAAGTGTATATACAGAAAGTGTATGTTGTTAACTGTAAGACCTGAGAATGAAACAACCCATTTATGTGCTCTGTAAAAGTGTAGTAGTGCTATGTTGCACATTGAACCATTCACGTTTTGGATGGTGTATAAGCATGATGTCTTGTCAGTGAGGCAGGATAGTTGGTAGCCATTTCTAGCATGGTTGGTAGCCATTTCTAGCGTCAGCTCCCAGTCCATTGTGGTATTCTTGAAACTAAATTAAAGGCTCGTACTCCTGATGTTTCCCATTGCAGGAAATTCTCAGTCATGAGCTGGTCAGTGCACAAAGGCTTGAAGGGCCGAACACACAAGTGAAAGCAGCGGGGCGGTCCCCATCCCTGGCCAGGCTTCTTTCCCTCCCACAGCCAGTTAGTAGCCACAGCCTCTGCAACAAGATTCCAGATCAGCTGCTGTTGGAGTCCGTACTGCCAGCTGAATTTTGTTCCCGGTGACATGACAGAGTTTTCCTCCAACTTTGATCCAACTACATCTCAACTGTCTCTTACAGTCTCATGCAAAGAGAGAATGGGATTTGCTTTTAGCTCATTTCTTTACACGACTTTAATAAGAGGTTCCCTGTAAGAGGTTTCCCTGTTCTTTAATAAAGTGATGGTGAGAGCAAAGGCCGATAGGAACAGTGTTCGTAAAAATTATCAGAAACTATTTCATTTCTGCCAAAGCAAGCAAATCACAGAAAGTTTCTACTTTCCTTGGAGTGTTTCTGGTTTTCATCAAAACCAGAAAATGTGACATTTTAATTTGCAAATTTGTTCAGTAGTTGAAGAATATTCATTCCAGTTTTCTCAAGTTCTTGCTGAGTATTTGTGTTGCAGTTGATGGGGTTCTTCTCTTTATCTTTTTGGCTGAAGAACAAATATTTCTATTCAAGTCATCCTTTCCCTCCCTAGTTTCTCCCTGAAAGGTGAAAGGCATTGCCGTGCTGTAATTTCACCATAGCAGTACTGCCTACATGAAAAATTTTTAGGACCACAAACCTACAATGGGAGACAAATGAGATCATCTTACACCTTGGAAGAATTTCCAGCTACCATGAAGAGACACATGATCTCTAGTACTTTGAGAGCTCGGGCTGATACTGCTTTCATTTCTGAGTGCAGTAAAAATGTATTGTATTCTCTTTTGATGGACTGATAGTTCTTTGACAAATTCATTAGTTTGTAGTTTTCTTTACATTGTTTGTATCATTAGTGTTGAAGTCATCAGTTCCCTGTTCCTGTATTTGTAATGCAGTAACACTTCAGTTTACTAGGAGTTTTACAGTGTGTGGGGGTGTATCTGAGTCAATGGAGAGTTTGATATGCTATAATAGGTGCTCTGCTTCCACCTCCTCCCTTTGCACAGATGCTGGTGAGGTGCTTGAAGAGTCCCAAATACAGATTGAACTCTTTTGAAATGTCATAATTTCTTTAGTGCTTGAGCATCTAGAATTTCCTTCAATAAGCTGGAAGATAAAGTTTTCAGTGGGCACAGGACTAAGAAATACGTGACAATTATGAATATTGATGTTATGCCCACCTTTAATGTCCGTCAGGATAGTTCCGTGAGCACTGCTTACATTGAGTTTTTGCTTCTCGTACATGCTACATCTTCTTAGTTCATAGAATCATAGAACCATAGAAAGTTTTGGGTTGGAAGGGACCCCTAGAGGTCATCTAGTCCAACCCCCCTGCAGCGAGCAGGGACACCGCTAACTAGATCAGGTTGCTCAGAGCCCTGTCCAACCTGGTCTTGAATGTTTCCAG
>Ga0065711_1004358_pt1 | contig 40313 bp, 22 predicted proteins | sample Hoacrofraction12_FD_59098 | JGI IMG/M metagenome (GOLD analysis project Ga0065711, IMG submission 59098) | Hoatzin crop microbial communities from Cojedes, Venezuela - Epithelial fraction 12 v2 (version 2) | ecosystem: Host-associated > Birds > Digestive system > Esophagus > Crop | place... | reverse complement strand
ACCCTGCTTCGGCAGGGGGGTTGGACTAGATGACCCACAGAGGTCCCTTCCAACCCCTACTATTCTGTGATTCTGTGATTCTGTAATCCTCATCGGTACCAGCTCCTATAGTAGTGCATCAGATAGGAAATGGAAGAGAGACTCTGTTATCTGGACAGCACAGATGTAAGAGGTGTTGGAAAAATGACAGGGAAAAACAATTGTTAGAAATTTCTTTTACTTAGGGGAGAAATTTCAAGTAATTTCAGCGAGCTGTAAACATTCCTGCCATTTTGCTTGCTTTCAGGTGCCTTTGCCCCTTTCCCAGAGAGCTGTTTTATTGTTTTTAATGCCTCCAGTCTTCAGAAAGTCTGAAGGTATGAACAGCATTTAGAGGAGACATAGAAAGCAAATCTTAGTATATCTGGACCAACTGTGTGCATGCTGATACACTTGTTAGAATTGGAGCCAGATGCACACGCATTCACGTAGCTAATAAACATCAGGGCCTGTGATTGCTTCACCTAGAGAAGTGAGCACGTGGAGGGTGAATTAAGGTTCCTGTGAACTTCTTGTGGTTTTCCTGGCACAGCGAGGGTGAAACTATTATTATGAACTAGAACTCCGATTTTATTAATGTTCTGAAGTATGGAAGGAAGCAACAAATCTGATTTAAGTGAAGACATTTGTCTTGGCGGTGTGATTTACTCCAGGGTTGTAAATTTGACATGATGGAGACTAAAATGTACTGAAACTTAAATTTCTCCCATATCTCACTCAAAGTCAAATGATTTAAATAGCAGGATATGAGAAATGACATGTATCCTTGGATGCAAATATATTTTTGGTGCTGAAGATTTTAATTTCACGTCTGAAGAAATTTATCAATTTGAGGACTAAACTTTTAGGAAAAGAAGGGTCAAAATTTCAGGGTATGGTGTGGGGATGCAGCTATAACGAGTACATCGCCATATGCTGCAGCGAACGTTTCCTGCCTGGTAGCCTCCTATCCAGGGTCTACGAACGATAAAACAGGTATTATCAAAGGTGAAATCTGCTTTGCTGACACAGATCCTGATAATGCATCTGTCCTGCAGTGCTCACCATGCTCCTCTCTGGCACTGTGCCTCCTCCATCTCCTGCACTGCAAAAATCTGTTCAGGACAAAATATTAAAACATGCTAAAGGTTACAAAAGTGTTAACAAATCAAAACGGAGCTGGGGTTATCATTGCAGGCAGAATGCCCCCACCATGGCATAGCACCGAGCATCCTGCCTGCTCTCGGTGTGGGAGAGATTTTGTTGCTGGGTTTTTCTGTCCTCTTAGGACCAGCTCAGGTAAGTGCACGGGACCGAGGTCCCTACCTTGGACCTCTTCACCCTGGGTTTCCTCTTTATTTGGTGATGACTTGCACCTTCCCGAGGGTCACTGAGCCCTTGAGATCATTTGCCCTCGGAAGGGACCCTCTCCTTCCACTGAGGATTAAGGGAATTTGTGGGAGCTTCTCTCCTTGCTTTCACACATCAAAGGTGCCTGAAGTTAATTTTCAGGCTTTGACTTTTCAGTAATCAGCAGGGAGATTTTTTTCTGATTAATGTGAACTTAACCCAATGGCTATATGGTAGATTTGACATAGCTCTAATTCTCCTATTCATTTCCTAAGCAGTGTCTTTAAAAAATCCCCATATTCTGGAAGCAAAAATCGGAGCTTGAGTTTAATTTTTTTATTATTATTTTTTAAGATAAACCAGTAACTTTTGTGGCCTTGCTCTGTGATTCCATGAAACGGGATTAATTTCTTAGTAGAACTGGACCTGCTCTGTCAGTTCAATAAAAGTGATGTGGACAATTTCAGTCTATTACTTTTAAATTAACTCAGCGCATATGACTCTTCCTAATACACTGCCACCTTGTGAAAAACAGGGTTGCATTTTATTGATTCATGTGATAGATGAGAATATTAAGTGTTCCCTGGCAAACAGCACCCCAAACAACACGAGGCTCTTAGGCATGCCAGGACTGGGGAACTAATTATGCTGAGAAAGAAGAGGTTATTTTACTCAGATGTTGTAAAATGGAAAAAATATTAAAGTAACTTTATAGCTTAAAAAAACCACACCACCTCTCCTCCATCCCCCCACAGCCTGGCTGATACATTTTGTCTTGCCATATTTTAAGTCGGTTTCTGAAAATGCAGAATCTAAGAAGGTTATTAGGGAGTGAATAAGAAACCAAAGCAGGGAAAACCTCAAGCCAGTGAAAATATAAGGAAATGAGAAGAGGCCCTTGTAACATAACACACCTGATATTTGAGTGCCTGTAGTAGCCCTGTTTCCCACGAAGGGAGAGGGATGAAAGGGTATTGCCCCTTCAGAGATCAAAACTTTTCAGGAAGGGTGCTTGTTAAAATTTCACTCGGTGAAAAATGAAGTCTGAAAAGCTGGCGTGATGATCCTTTGAGGACATTTTAGAATAATTGTAACAATAATGCATTAAAATGTCACTAGGGGAAATGATTAATTGGAATTGCCTTCATTTTTCTCCTCCATTTGCTTGCATTCCTGTCCTTAGTTCCTCATATAAAAAATAAAAATAGTAACATCCAGTCATAGAACTATATATGAAGTCTTTTATTACTGCAAAGTGACACGCGTGAAACCTTGCTACTGACATTCATGGACTTACATGCCTACTACTTCAATTGCTTTATTAATGTTTTGGCTCTCAGCATAAAAGCTAAAACACTGAAAACCACTGAAAAATTCTGACCGTGGCAGTGACATTTATCATTCTGTAGCAGGAAGTGTGGTGGCTTGCGTTGCTGACTCTTGGTTTGCTCTTTCCAAGGCAGAGAACCTAATTTTCAGTTATTTTTCTCTCGCTTCTTGTCCTCATTTAAGAAGGACTACTCCAAGCCAGCACACTGTACAAAACAAAGATCAGCGGTAGAGGTGACTTTTGGTCTTGAGGCTCTCATACACAAGCAAAGCGGGGGTAAGTAACGGACAGATGTAGTAGGAGCAAGAGAAATTGGGAGTGGAGAGTTTGTTTTCATGAACTCTTGCCCGTGCTTGCTGGTTAACTCCTCCAGAGGACGAGCTTTAAAACAGGCTGCTGGGCCAGCATCCGAAACCTGACCTTGTGTGGGTGCATCTTCCCTTTGTGCATTTTCCTTTATGAAATCTATATGGCATGCAGGATTGAAAACTCATCCCAGTATTTAAAAAAAATACATGGTTCTGTATTTTGTCAGAAGAACTAGAGGAGAGGAAAAAAAGAAAGCAACATTACAAATAACTAAAATAAGTAATCTGCTTGTTGCTTTAGGCATGCTTCTGCTCATTTTAGTTTGTTGTCGTTCAGTTTGATTCACTGAACTGATTCAATTTTAATGGTTCACTTATGCATGCAACTACCTGGAAAAAAAGATAAAAAAATGCCCCTAAAGCAAATCTTACTGAGATTTTGGTCAAAAAAGGCTCATAAATAAGCAGAAGTAAGAGCAAAAGCTAAAACAATATGGCACACATCAAGTAAAAAGAACGTACAAGATGTGAACTGAAGAGAAGAAAACAAACATGAGCTACAAAATAGAACTTAAAAAATAGTACCTAAGGTAAAAAATCAAATTCAATATGTTTTACAATTACACAGGAGAATGAGTTTCTTCAACCTTTAGATTCTTTCTTTATTCAGTTAATTTAAAGACAACAAGGCTGGAAGGATATCTCTTCCAAGGCACCAGCAGTTTCTCATAGCCCTTGCTGAACGCCAGAAAATTTAGCAAGGGGGAAAATTGCATATACTAAGAATATAACATGATGAATATGTTGTGTCACATACATACCATCTGTGAGTTATTCTGATAGACAGAACAGCTTGTCTGCCAAATCCTGAAGCATGCCTTTGATTAGTGCATACGTTGTAAAATAATCATCCTGGGGACTCTGGGTGAATGAAAGCATGACCTTGAACTTCTACTTTAAAGGTCATGCCATCTAGGTCTGGAAGGATAACTCCTTACTTCGGTAATTATGTCTTTCTGTAATGAGTGCTGTAGGACAGAAGTTTTCACAAGTGAGGCTGTCGGCAAGTAACTGAGGAGAGGAGACCACCATCAGGACAGAACTCCCAGAGAACAGGGATGGCGGGTGCTTTTTCCTGTGGACTTCGTGATGGTTGTAAAAGAAGATGTGTCGTATCCAGTGCTTGATACTGGGGGAGAATAATGAGGAGGGGAGTTCTGAACTCGCTGGAGTTGCAGCCACTCAAGGAGAGGTGTCTTATCTACGGTACTTCGTTAATCCTCTGCACAACCCTGTAATTCATCTGCTTTTGTGGTCGTCAGGGTGTTTCCTGCTTCTTGGCCCCGTTGCAGGTATTTACACGGTGGGAGGATGATCAGTGTGTCACAAGTTTGATCCTTGCTATTCTGTTTTTTAGTAGTGTTGGAAGTTAATTTCATATGTTATCATTTATTTAAAGTTGTTAAATGTTAGCCTGAGTTTACAAAAGCCTCTCATTTTTGTGCAATAACATGATTCAGCTGCGATAGCTGCTGCAGTAAATGTCTTATAAAAGAGGTCCCTTCCTGAGCTATAGTGCCCATAAATATTAGCTTTATTTTTATAAGTAGCTGCTTTTTCAGCAGCAGAGTAGCTGTAACCATAAAAATACTTAATAAGAAATGCATTCTCAGTTGCTGTTTATATGGTTAAACATTTAAAAAAAAACATTTTGCATTTCCTGAATAGCCCTTAACATTAAATGTAAGTTCTAAGCAATTGTTTTTCTGTGGTTTGGGGATTTTCTGCAAAATGACTCTTGAGCGTGGAAGGCTTTCTTTTCTTCCTTTTTTTTTTTTTTTCACTGCTGAGCAGCTTTGAGTGTTGAAGATGTAGATTTTGAGAACGAAGATACTTAAAAGAGGCTCCGCATACATCCTCTCTCTGCAAGCTCTTTTAACACAGACGTCGCCAAGTGGAACCGAGGCAGTTTCAAAACAAGAACTTGCTGTTTCTAATTGGTACCTGTTCTGAGTCACCCTGACTCACTGCTGTAGTTTGAAAAATCACGTTTTCCTGTCTTTCCCCTTTCCTGTGTTGCATGAAGATAATAGAGAAAACAAATTAATTCAGGCTGCCTTTCGCTAATTACATGGAGTGACATGTGAAAAGTTCAGGTGTTTTAAGTGCCTTTTTCCGTGGGCTTCAGTGGGAGCAAGCAACCAAAAATCCTGGTACATCAAATCCCTGCTGCCTTTCTTAGTCCTTCCATAGGCTGAGAATCTCAGCACCTTTCTGATGCGCTTTGATAGGTATAAAAAGCTGTGAGCATTGCTTGCTACTCTCTGGAATCAGAGCAGAATCCTGTTAAATGATTTGTGACTCATCTAGTAGCACTTCTCTCTACTCAAGGTTTAAGAGGTACCTAAGCCTGGAGAAACCTTTTAAGCGTAGCAGACTTCCGAGCGAATTGGGGCAGACTTAGTAAACTCTGCCATTGGGGTCCAGTCCCAGGGCCCATTGTGCTTTGCTGTATGAAAAGGCAATGATCCAATGGAATCCTCTACAAAAATTATATCCTACCCTCTTCTGTAGTGCAATCATTTGTAAGCTTTTGCAGAGAGAGAAGAAAATCTATTTTTAAAAGTTTCCCTCTGTGTGTTGGAGTTGTTTATTTTGGAGTCTGCATTAAAAGAGAAAAATTGGTCGTCAGCTAGGAACTTAGCACTTGATAACCAGAAGGCATAGTGAAATGCAAAACTCATTTCCATTGTCTGTTTGATTTGATCCTATGAAAATCGTGACAATGAACATAAGCAAGCATAATATATTCTTTCATTATGCTTCCATATTTATTTTGTATAATAGGCAGAAAAACTAAGTATGTCTCTGGCAGTTTCCCTTTTTAAGAATATTATTGTTGATTTAAATAGATATATATACTTTAAAGAAGTTATGTATTGATAGTATGTTTTCACTTCAGGGGGTTTTGTTTCACACATTCCTGTTTTCAATCAACTCTGTTTTCATCAGAGGTTGTGATATTTCCTGAATAATACCTTTAAAGAAACACTTTACTTCTGGTAACTTGCACAAATGTCAAAGTTTCTTTAAGGCACACAGGGAAAGTCAGTAGCTGTCCTAAATAAGAGATGTAATCAGAAGAAAATAATCTGTGATGTGCTATTAGGTTTCGTTTGCAGAACACCTGGAAGATCACCACATAGAAGCTATGGTTACTTGTGTTCTCCATGGTGAATTTTATAGCATCAAATCAAATTGTGTAAATGTGGTTTCACTGCTTCCACATCTTCCTTCCCCCTGCCCTGTTCTTTGTGCAGGGTGCAGTAATTGCCACAAATTCTGCAGAGTATTTGCAGTCAGGCATATTTTCTGTTACAACAAGGGGGCCCACCTTGAGTGCCTTTGCCCGTGATAGATCTTGGCAGTGAGTCCTTAGGGGAAGAGTTGTTCCTGGACAGGAGACCAGCTCTTAAAACGAATAAGCAGTAAGTACGGATACAAGAGCATTAGGGTCATATACCATAACCCAGTATGAAAAGTGCTACAGCTTCTATCTCCAAATGTCTTTTAGATGCTGCCTTGGCCACAGCACGGTGTAAATGAAAAGACGGGAAAAGGTTTTGCGTATTCCAGTTGGGACAGTATGGGAAATGTGAATTCCACTAGTAAATCAAGGTGTTAAAGTCAGATCCAGTTACAGCAGAGACCAGTTCTGTGGAAGACCATGTGTTAGGAGAAAATGTCCTAGTCCAGAATCAAACAAACTTTCTAAAACTATGTCTCATATGCACTCAACTCCAGAATAGCAGATGCTCTCCGCTCCAGATGCAGTATATTGGAAGAAGTCTGCGTTTTTTTAGTTGCTGCTAAAATAATGTCTATTGCACTTCAGATTGGAGACACTTTGCAATTCAGGAAGAAGTTCCCCAGATGGAAGGATGTGAATTATTTATGCAATGTTTATCTCAGGGTTTACTTCTCATCACAACCAATTAAGGCTATTTCATTTCATTAAAACTAACATGTCCACAGTGGGGAAATCATTTATCTAAGGAAAACGTTATAGTATCCACTACTTAAAAGCTGGGAAGCTTCCATTAATCATATAGTCTCACATTCTGCTAAAAACTTAGAAGATGGGAAAGTAAAGACATTTTCCTGTATTAGGGCTTGCCAGATTGAATTATAATTGACTGGAATTTAACAAATTAAGATACTCATTCCTTTCTTCCTACTTAGTAGGAAACGGTGGGATTGAGAAGTGGTGTCGCCTCAGTGTTGCAGTCGCTGGACAAGCCTCAGCTCATTTTTATCTGTATGCGTAGGTCAGAAAAGCAGCCTTTGCTCCCGCTGAATTGCCTGAAGACTTTTTACATGAGCAAAGACGGAGAACGAGCCTAACAGAAACAGAGTGTATTCTGAAATAAAATTGGCTGCTTGATGTGTAACTCTGCATTTAAAGCGGCTGTGTTTGCATGGCAGTGAGGTTTCTACTGTGATTCTTGTCTTTGTTCCCTCCTGCTGCCAGTGTCTGAGTGTGACTTGTGCAAAGTGCACCATTAGGTATCTGTGATAGCCAAGGCATTAAACCGAAAGGTTGTCTTATTATTAATTTGAGAACTGTTTTCCAGTTGAGATACTGCCAGGTCTCACTGAGGTTTCAGCAGATGAGATTACATGGTCGTGTGTATAGACCTGCTCTAAATGGATAGCATCACTCTTGGGGAAGAGGGGAAGGGAGGAAGAGCCCATTACTGTCACTTGACAACTTCATTTCAGTTCTTGCCCCCAACAATTATGATTCCCAGAGAAGTCAAATTTTGAAATCTGAGGAGTTAAGGTCTGGTCAAACAAATCACTGCCTGTTACTGCTTTTTTAAAAGCCTAGAGTGACAAGGATGCCAATCTGAAATAAACTAGGAAAATACAGGCAAAAATAACTAAAATAACAGGTATACAGCTTCATCTTGGTCCGTGATGGGTTTAAAATTATACTGTGGCTAGCTGTCCTGGTGGCTCTTTGTGAGGTCTGGATCAACGGTAACACGGTAAGAATGTTGAAATATCAATTTGTTCTTGTAGCAGGCAGGATTCCTGCATAATCTCCCTCCTCTCTGGGGACAGGCATTAACAAAGGCCTTCGGAAGTCATTCAAAACTAGTTTGCAAACAGCTAAAATTTCTCAGAGTTTTACAAGTAGGCTGTAGTGGCCTGACAATCAGTTGTTGTAATTTCACGCATTTAAGAGGAAATAAACATTGTTTTTCACAACATCCTGCTGAAAAACAAGCTATTGTTTCCCTAAGCGTGTGGGTGTATGTGTGTTTATTTATGTGGAAGCTCTGAATCTTTTAAAACCATATGCATATAACTACTATTTCTTGGTGAGATACAACATAATTCTGCATGTGATAAAGAGGATCAAACAGTGGGGTGAAATTTCTTTATATCACGGATTTAGTAAAATTCCTGACATTATTACTGTGGAGGAAAGTTCATCCTTATTTACGCCTTGCTGCTGTTAACATGGAAAAGAGCAAGATGATAGTGATTACCAACTCAGCTGTGTGTGTGTCTGTAATCAGGTGGTGATGGGGAAGGAAGGAGGGAGGAAATCTCACCGAAGTTAAGTCAGCTCCAGTAGTTTATGCCATGTTATGCGTTAGGTCGCCTTTGAACCATCTACCTCCAGAAATGTGTGCGTGTCTAGTTAGGCCAGAGAAAGTCCAAGTAATTCTTGCCTCTTTTTTTAAGGTTCTTTGAGCTAAAAATACTGTGCAGAAGTCTTTTGGTTTGCTGGCCTCTGTGGCTGTAGCGTCTTGGGAAGCAGGCTCCGTGCCTGGGGGGCTGGATCCTGTGCAGGCACCCGGCGAGGAGGCTGCCCCAGCTCCGAGGAGTTTCCAAATGGGTGGCTTCAGACTGAGCCTCCTGCAATGAGCCCTCACAATCCCTGACCACTGGTTTGATTTTCAGCCTCTGACTTCTAAGATTTAACCTCTGTCTAGCATACCACTGTTTTAACTTGTTTTATCTGTGTGCGGGTAAAAAAGGAGTATCTAAGTCGTACGATTAGGACAATGTACCTAAACTTACAATTGTGTGGTGTTACTCTGCCTTTAACTTAATGCGTTCATCTGGCACTGGTCAAATGCTTTACATTCTGAAAAGATAATTTAATAGAGGCAGGACTCAGTGTATGTGTCCACGAACGCTCTTGCATTTGTCTGGCAGATTAAGTTTGGTATCACGTAGTGTAGCTAGCATGATATTTTTGGTGTAGAGGCTGTTAGTGTTACCAGCTCTTGAACATCTACCGATGGGAGTGTGGCTTTCTGAGGAAAGACCTGTAGCTACAGAAGTCCCAGGTATAAGGCTCTGAAAATTATCTTAGCATTTATTGAATCTGAATTAATATGGGGGTGGGAAGACACAGGGAGTTGCTGCTTCTGTTTCTCTTGATGTCTGACTGGCCCACAGAAACTGAAACTAGGTGTAGTATAGCTGCTTGGAGGGAAGCCCTTCGCAGATGAAGGTGAAGGTCACATTTAGGTCCAGGACACATCCGGCGGTGGGACTATGCTCTTGGGTGGCCATATCCCTCCAGTTCTATTCCTGTAGTGGCCATAGGAGAGTGTTTGTGATTGAACCTCACACATGGACTGGTTTTCCTACATTTTTCAGACCTTCTTTTGCACAACAGAGCTCAGCTGAACAGCCACGCAGCTTCATTTAGTATTCAGCCAGGCTTCGATTGTCAGTGAGATACTAATGGAAATTTATCGCACGCTGAACCCAAAGTGACATATATATATGTTAAAATGCTATGTTTTATTGCACACCTAAAAATACTTCTCTGTCCTTACTTTTTGAGCTTTTTTATGTAAAGTCCTCAATCATTGCTTAAAATCTGGCACTTCCGTATTAATCTTTCTCTTATTTTAATGTAACCTTTTCTAACGAGGAAGAAAGTACAGTGGAAATTTTTGATCATCAAGTTATCAAATCATTCATCTTATTTTCATTCGTCATTCAAAGCAGAATTAAGTACAGGAGCATTTCATGACGCACTGTCAAATGATGATGAAACTACGTGATTCTAGGGGTCAGGTTGTCAGCTGCTACGATTTGGCTTTATTGCAGTAGTTTTAACTTCTGCTTTCTCTATGAGGAGGTGGCCGCTTGTGTGTGTTATTGATGACTGCTGTTGAAATGAACCTGGGACATGGAGTGAATTAACATGAAGGTAAACACAATCTGACATGGTTTGCTCTGGAGAGCTTGTCATCTCCAAAGGCTTCTGAATGCCCCTGAGAGGTAAAAGAATGTCAGGATGAGGAGACAAGCTTCCATGGTTTTGCTCTTGCCTGCGAAAAAGCAATCTTCTCTGTATGAATCGACGTGTGGAGTCACTCTATTCACAGACCTTGGGTGACCAGAGAATGCAAAATTCCTTCCCCAGGCTTTTTTATTAGCGGTAAGTAATATGCAAGCAGGTGGGGTTTTATGAAAAACATCTTTAGGGAGCATGAACAAAGGCCAGCATTTTGTATGAACAAGACGTCTGCATTTTCCTGAAATTCTAGAGCTTTGTGTGTTACATAAAAGCAAGTTAATCTGCAAACTCTCTTCCCCGTCATGCTTTGATTCACTGGTGTGAGTTTAGATTGAATACTCTTTCTGTTCCCTGTGTTTTTCTGCTCAGCAATTCTTCCCTGGAATGACAGAGAGACACTCTGGTGGGACAGACCAGTTATTCCTCACCAGTTAATCCATAAGGATTATGACATTTGCAGGAGTTCCCACTCACCTATCCCACCTAGTTTTTCTTCCTCTGATATGTTTTGCTAAGACAGCTTTCCCTGTGAGTCTAAATACTCATTTTGCTCATAAGGAACCTTTGCTGATGTCTGGAAGAACATATTTGCATACCCTGCCTTATTAGAGCAAGTAGGAGGGGCAAACCCTAATTTTCTAAGGAGTTGTCTTCAAAGTCCAGCTAACAGGTAGAAAAAAATGGCCTATTCCTTATCCACATGAGGACTGAAATGGAGTGCGAGGTATTTATCGCCATCTTTGTTACATTTCTGAGAGATTTAATAGTCTCCAGAATTGTTCATTTCTTAAGAGCTATGTGCTATTAAACTGAGGCATTATTTAGCAATTGGTGCTGTCTCAAGAGGATAATTACTCAGAAGTATCTATTTGAAAATTCATCTACTGCTAGTTGTATAAATGTCTACAGTGCCTGAAGTATTTAAATACTGAAAGGCTTTATGATTAAAGTTACCATATTACAATATTTAACAGAATGGTGGATTTTCATTAATATTGTGTGTGCTTAGATCCAAATGCTGGTATTTTCTCAGTGATTCATGGGAATCTGCACCTACTGATGTGTCAATCCCACTGAGTAAAAGAATGAAGGTACTTTGTGTGTCCTGGTACATCCCTGGGTCCAGAAATGAATGCAGTACAACTCTCCAGTCAAAAAAGCCCCAGCTTACCTGTGCGCAGCACTGCTGAATTTGGAGGGAACATGGCAGATGCCGAGATGGTTGATGCCCGTGCTAGACGTGACGATGAAGTACTTTGTGAAGAAGGTCAGAGAGAGTCTTCGATATTTGATCCATACCAGTGAAATTAATAGGGTCTCTCTTTAACTTTGCCACTTAATTGCAAAGGAACTAGTGTGGGTGTGAAGTCTCTGAGAACCTGAGTGAGCAGTTAGGTTTTGATAAAATTGGTCAATGCACTCTAAAGTTATTTCAAGGGACTGACCTGTCACACAAAGCAGGATCATATAAATCTAATTTTCTAGTATAACTAGGTTAAAAAGAAGACTCTAAGTATGCACATACAGTAATGAATGTTAAATTAGTTATTGCCACTCAAGGAAGTGTTCCCGGGGTCCTTAGAGAGCTGTCTGAACACACGAGCTTGGTGCTCAGCAGTAGCAAAAAGGCAAATAAGAAGATGAGAATTTATTAGGTATATAGTAAGATCAAAAGGAAAAATCTTTACTCTGTGGTGCATATGGAGTGGGCAGTTCTGATTGCCCAGCCTCAAAAATGCTTTGTACGTCCCGAAAATGTAGAGGGCCTTCAGTGATACAAAACACTTTCCATGAGACAAGAAGCTAAATAGTTGTTGTGACATCTCAGCTTGGAGAAGGTGACTCAGGGCACATAATTACAAAGGTCCATGAAATCTCAAAGATGTTAAATAGATGTTACTTGTCATGCTTTATGATATAACTAAGGGTCCAAGCCCAGAAAGACAAGAGGTGCACATCCGACAGAAGGGAGCACTTTGCATACAGTGCGTCAAAGTGCATGAACTGTGGAACCCCTTGTGTGAAATGGTCTTCCAGCACTCAGCAATAAATACGGGTTGGAAAGAAGATTTAACAGAGTTTGGGACAAACCAGCCAAAGGGTGGTCCTTGTGCAGCTTCCCACTCAGAAAGGCCTCTGGAAGCTGCAGGGGTGTAGCAAAGGTGATGGTTGCTGTTTGTCCATGTAAACAGGCACTGCTGTGTTTTTACTTTCCGTTAGTGCTTGGTACTTGAGACAGGATACAGAGCAAGATGGACCTGTGGCCTGACCCAGGTGCTTTTATCAGGGCTCTCCAGGGCTCTGTTAATGCAGCTGTGGCTGTCAGACAACATCCACGGTAATGCTGCTCTAGACAAGATCAGTGTGCAGCATTGTTAAGAAACTCTACAGAAAAAGGGCACAAGGAAATAATCTGAAAGACATCTGGATACTTTTGGAAGTATGTGCTCTAAATGAGATGGGAATGGAGCTGGGAACTAGCAGATCAGAACGGGTGTTTTGTAAATCATTGGTGGATGTAATTAATGGATGCACTTGTGCCATCCGTAGCCCTTGGCTGGCAGTCTGTGTAAAGGGAGCTCTTGACAGCGAAAGGGCCAGATGATGTATTGATGAAGGGAAGGAAATCAAATACAGTGCTTGCAATTTCACGATCCCCTGGGATCTCTGGACCCTGTAATACCAGCGCACCACCCACTGCATGACTGGGAGTTCCAGGAAGAGAGTCATGATCCTGAATGTGTTTTGACCTGCTCAGAGCAGCGGTGTGGGAAGCTACCGGAGCGGCCACTGACTTCACCTAAATCTGCAACAGCCCCTTGGCATGAGAGATCTGGGTGCTGTCTCTTCTTTGTCTGTCCTTTTCTTCCCCCATCTCTCTTCTTTTCCTTCTTATCTCTTCCTTCTGTTTGGTGTGAGCCTGGCACAGCAAGTGCAGCCACGCTGCCTTTCGCAGCCCTGCTGTGGTCCCACGGCCGGTGAGGCAGGGAGCAGCTGTGTCCCGTGCCCCCTGACAGGAGTTACCCGGGGTTGGAGTGGCTGATAATGGCCGCTTTCGTTGCCTGGTTTCCACGGTAATGGAGCTGCAAGTATCAGTCACAGAAGCTGCGTTATCTGTGCACTTCTTTTCTTTTTGCTGTTGCCTTTTTTCTGCCGAAATGAAGACTGGACTCCAGAACTATCTCTAGCCTATCTCACCTGGGTTTGTGAAGAGCAATATTTGTCACCTCATTTAATACCATCTAGAGATTGTCCTTGTAAGAAAAACCCGTTTGCTAACAGAGATGGGGATGAGGCATATGGTGAAGCTCGAAGACTTAATTGTTTATATTTGAAATTCTTTATTTTTCTGTACTGTTCTTAACTTTTATCCTGTATCTCTAAGAAAAGGTTATAAAGTTGTTTAAATCATTAGTGTTGCCATGGAGCTGAGCAGCCTGGGTCTGTGCTCTCAACTCAAACGATGTGTGACTGTTCAGCGTTACAGACAGGGTCATGTTAACACCGTAGCCTGTGACTCTTCGTACTCCATTTTATTAATGTGAAAGAGCCAAAATGCTGGATGCTTTTCCCCCTGGAGTCACAGGCTCTGCTGCTGGAGGGCAGAGTGAGGCGCTGGGTCGCTGGTGAATACTGTTATAGGAGCAGGGTATTCAGCTCCCTCAAGATCAAGCAGATGACACTGCAGCTGTTGGATTCAGGTCGCGTTCACCACCTTTTCCCTACAGCTGTGAGAATGAGATGCATGTTTTTATTAAGTGAATATGGGGATTACTGGGTAAACACAGGGCTTTCTTATCTAGGACTCTGATTACAAACCTGCAATATTTCTGTCATAAATTGACCTGAAAATCTTCTCTTAGTGAAGTGTTAGCATTAGATGCTGACAGCCTTCAGAGTGCGTGTGTGTGATGGGGAATGCTGTGGAAGGAAACCAGGCATACTGGATTAAAGAATGAAGCTAGCCAGAGTGGAAGAGGAAAGCTAAGAAAAAACTGAAATAGGACATCAACCATGTATCAAGAGACAGCCGACCCTCGCCTTCTGCAGCAAGCAGTACCGCTCCTGAGGAGCCAGCAGAGGAGTCAGAAGGTGGTCCCTAAACATAGTTTCAGAAAGAAAATACTGCGCTATGAGTGGAGTTTGACCTTTAATACATGCTGGGGCATGATTATTTTGTGCATCTGGTGAGAAGAACCTTGTTGTTCTCTTTCTGAAATGCCCCCAGTAACAAATAGGAGCATATTAATGACATTGGCTAGTTGAGTGATGAAATCGTTATTTTCTTAAAACTGGACATTTTGGAATGTCCTCTGGCTATGCAGTTCTTAGGTGATTGGTTGTAATCAAGGGTGTATGATTAGAGCACCACGTACACCGTGTCTTGTTGCTACCTAAGAAATTAACTTTAAAATTCGCTTTCAGATACCGTTCTGGGTTTAATCTCCTTTCAGTATTTGAGTGCAGCATATGCTTACCTTTTTCTAAACCTTTATTACAATAATAGGAAAGTTTAAAGTTTAAATCAAGGCTTTAGCTTTAATTCTGTTCCTGGAGCCATAGTGTATTTTAAATAGGTGGTGGTATATTTTTACAGTCTGTTTGGCGATACCTTGCTGACCAAGACTGAGGTTTATGCAAGTAGTTTTATCTCAGATTTGTGATTCATAATACATCTTGTTATAAAAAGGTTAAATAAAAGAAATATAGCTTTTATAGAACATAGGCTATAAACAGACTCTTAAATGAATCAGTGATTTTTAGGTTAATATTTGATTTTTTTTTTAACATCAGTGCCACACTTTTAATATATTTCAGGCTTCTTGATCCAAAGCTTACTTTATATTCTGAAGGTGTGCGATTGTTTGCTGTAATCTCAAGAGAAGATAAGCATGACATCTGGTTCACACCTGTGGTTTTAGGGATAAGAGCATAGCTGCTTTATGTATTATTCAGGGCACTCTGTTGAAACTACAAGGAATTTGACTCTTTGAGGCTCTTTGTCCCTAGGTTTTTATACTTGCTTAAAGTAAACATGAAATATAGGACTCTTCTCTCAGTGGGTATTGAATTAGACTATTTATTCCAACCTATGCCTGCTGCCAGAAGGGCAATTAGTTATGCAGGTTAATTATCAGATTTATGATAAAGACTTTACTTGTTCAACTCCTGTATTTTAAAAGTTCCGTTGAGGCATTTCGTGCTGTGACAGAACAGCGCCGGGAGAGGTGAATGTATTGGTAAGACGTGCGACGGTGTGGTTTTGTATCGCAGGTGATACCCTCCCTGCCCACCGCAGCCCCAGCCAGCGTGGGGCACGCTCTCCGTGTTACGGGATAGGGAGAGAGAGACAGCACCATTTTGCAGCCTTTCTAGTTTCCATCCATGGTTGCAGGAACAACCCAAGTGTCTGGGGCTGGTGGAGAAGCGGCGGCATGAGCAAGAATTAATTTGGTTGGGCGTTTCTAGAGCCAAAGACACCCACAGTCTGGAGAAGAGCCAGCAGCTGTCATACTGAAAATCGGAATTCACGTGGTGTCCCTTACCTCGGTGAATTGTTCTAATGTGAGATGCTGAGACAGAAGAGGTGCTTTCAGAAATACACAGGTGTGAGCCAGGGTGGAAATGTGACTCTCTGGCTTGAGACTCGTTTTTATTATTAAAATGCAGAGCAGAGGGAAGGGACAAAGCTGGCACAGAGCCTGGCTGAGCAGGGACACAACTGTGCATGCCTCCCGCAAGGAGGGTATGCTGAAAGCTGTAGTGAACCAAAGCCTGTCAAATCTGGACTCAGATGCCAATCTGGTAGCGCTGCTGTGTTCATCAGGAATCCAAAGAAGTTCAACATGATTTCGTTCAACATCAGAGGGCCCTTAAAAGATTGGCGGTGTTAAAGCTGAGGGGTTGTGTTATTCACATTATATAAGGTGATGCCACGAGCGAGCAGCAGTCAGATGCACCCGGGGAGTCTCGACGTGGCATCCGCAGGCAGGTACCAGTGTGTGAGCGTGGGAGGGGGTGAGAGTTAGAGCTATGTTTCTGTTTCATAGGCATGGGAGAATAACTTTGACATTTAGCAAAGGACCACTACAGAATGTTTGCAAATGGGTTTGCAGATGTGACAGTGGACACGGTTTTAACTTTAAAAGGTTACACAATTTATAGCACTTCAACCTTTCTGTCAATTTTGCTGCTTACTTGAATATTTTGCTTCTTGCTGTGCTGAAGTCCAGTTCTTTTTGACTTGCAAATTTTAATACAGAATCATGTCCTTAACGAGCTGGTGTCATTAGGGTGGTGTATTCAGCTACTCTGTGTGTATGTCTGTACACAAAGTCACTAACACAAGAAGTTTACAAGTTTCTTAACACTGCACTTCAGATGTGTGCAGACTTCACTTTCTACTCTGGTAAAAGAGTCAGAGGATAAGGGTAAAGAAAGCTATGCAGCATGCAAGAAAATGAGAGACAGAATAAAGAATTATATGCAAGGTTTTCCAAGCAACTGGGGAATTTCAGTAGGCACCCCATGGTGGTGGTGGTATTTCAATTTGAGATATTTTCAAGAGGTCTCCTTGACTTTTAGAAGGGGTATAGTATACCTGCTCCTTGCTTACCCAAGCCCTTTTGAGAAACCTTACGTAAAACACCCACATTAAGCAACTGCACTAGAAAAATCTCTCTTGTGTTCAAACAGGAGGTCTCTGGCAGAACTGGTGCTGTCCCACCTTCTTCCAGCAATCTACAAGTAGCTACTGAGACCCTGGATCCTGAACACCCTGCTTGTTGTGTCTTTGGGACTGCAATGCTGCATTAGATAGATGTGTAGTCTGAAAAATATGGGAAAGCCCGAATTATTTTTACTCTCTGTTATGAAGTCCTCCAAGGAAGCTCTTCTCATGGGCTGGTTCTGCTGTAATTTCCCATATACTTCACAGTTCATAAATAAAAATAACTTTGCAAATGTACAGCCCGGAGGATTTTGCATCCCCTTAGAGATAGGAATGGCCTTTTGCCCAGCAAAATGCATCTGAAAACATACCCCATCTGCTGCATGGCTTTGAATCCAGAGATGCAACAAAACTATAAATATCTCAGAATTTGTTCTGAGGCATTTTGAAGATCATTAAGCCTCATGGAAGAGCTCGCCTTCTCCTCTTAAAAAAGAAAAATCAAAACCACAGAAAACCAAATAAACCACACAGGACGTTCTGAATTCCACAGGACAAAAAGAATAATTTGCGCTAAGATGTGAGCTCTCAGAGGAATGAGTACTTGTACTAGTGCATCTTTAAAGCGAATGGTATATGAAATTGTATTAATTACACTTGCTAGGAAAAGTGTGCTTTTGTAGGGTTTATTTTTAAAGTGCAGCTCCTTTCTTTTCCCTGAAGAGTGCTGGAGTGTTTTTGCTAGGAAATCCCAGCAGTTCACTCCATTCGTGAAGCACTTCTTGATGTTTAAGAAAGTAAATGGATTCTTGAAAGACAAGCTGAAGTATGGACAGTCTGGGTGCTGGAGTTTAAAACTCTTCAGTAATTTAGTTCTCCTTGTAGGAAGACCGTGGGAAACAGATGAAGAAGAGAGATCTGAAATAGTCATTTCTGGGTTGAGTTCAGAGCTATTCTGTTCATATAGTCAGTCCATCCGGCTTGTTTTCAGTCGCTGTGGCATTTGGTGCTTCGCCACTTCCTAAATTGCCTGTTTCAGTTTTCACCCCTGCCAGCAGCTAAGTATTGCTTCTAATTTTTCCATTTGGACAGTTTTAGAAAGCAAAGTTTGCCTCTTGCTGAGATGGGAGTCTCAGCGTTGTGTGTTCCCGCACGCATCCTCTTGCTGCCTTGTTTGGAAGATGCCACGATTAGACAAAGCCACTGTGGGTGAGGCTCAGAACTACTCAATAAATAAATCAAAAAGTCTCCGGCGGAGTTGAAATCTGGTAGTGGAGCCAAGGACCAGTGAAAGAACCCAGCTGAGCACCAGGAGCCTGGGAAGATGCCCTCAAGGGGGTGTGCATGCAGTGCCTTGCAAGACGTGTCTGCACTGAACTCCCGCAACGTCAGCTCTGCGTCAGACATGAGCTGTTCGGAAGTTGGTATCAATATGAAGACGCAATGTACTGTCTCCATGAGATACTGATGTGACTCTTCCTTATTGCAATCTCAAGCAAATGAACAGCAACCCCAAAGGTTTTTTCTCCAACACCACCTCAAATGGTAGTTTATTTCATGTGTTTTTCAATTGCCTGTCATTCTTCCCATTTATTCCCAATCTTTCGTATTTTTCTTCATAAAATGTCCAGTTAGAGCAGGGATGGGCAACGACAGTACTTTACACATGAGGAAATGAGGCCCAGAAATGAGCAGTGATTTATGCGAGAGAACAGGAACTCTCTAATAGTCGGGGGAGATGAGCCTTTGCTACTCAAGGATTAGTAGGTTGCTTCTTTTTCTCAAGTTACCAAAAGACCTGTTTTGTAAGAAATGCTTCTGTCCAAAAATCAGAATACCGAGCTATTTGTCTCTTGTGGTTTTATGGGCTTCTTAATCTTTTCAGGAGGGAAGAAGCTTTGCATTTTCAAGGTGTTTTTCACAGACATGAAGGCAAGAGCCACAGTGATTTTTAAATTGAAGTGAAGGTCCTCCTGGAATCACTGCATTCCAGCTCCTTGGATGTCAAGTGAAATAGCATACGTCAGGAACCCTCTGATGGAGAGGAACGAATGAGCAATAATGTGTGGTGTAATCTTTTATCCTTTATTTTATTTATACCTCCTCCTCTCCTTGGATCTCTTCCATCCCTTGGACATGTGGTTCAGATCCTTTTTACAAGCTGCGTGAGCACCCTATTGTACACTTACCACCCACATTTCCAGCAAAAGAGCCTCCTAAATTTGTGAGTCGAACAAGACGCTGTGATGTATCGGGGTACACAGGTATAATTACCGCAGGAGGAAGATACTTAAACATTTTTAGAAGAGGAGAAAAGGAGGAAAGGTTCAAAAAAGCCTCCTGCTCATTATGCTTCAATTCTTGTTTACATCTTCGTATTGAAGTGTTAGTATTACAATTTCCTGTGTTCGGAAGGAGGTCAGATATGAAACAACACTTGTAACAAGGAAGAGGATCAGAAATGAGAGGCACTGCATGGGGAGGTAATAACCACAGCTCTATAATTCAGGGGTCTTGTGTGTTGTGAAAGAGAAGACTTACTGCTGATTTTTTGTTGGTTTTGAATGATTTATAACATTTTACTTGTGACAGAGTGTTGCAATCTATGTTGTCATGGAAATTCTATTGAATTTATAGTTCCATTTATCCAAAACGATTTTCCAGACTTCATTTCATGGTGAATCATATGGCTGTTACTTGGAGTACAAAGCAATTGCAAAAAAGTTTTGTGTTATGGAAAGCATAAACACTGAAACCGTTATTTTCATATTATGGAAATACAAATGAATGCACCACACAGCTTTTTAGCATCAGATGTGCTTTCATTGTGTAATGACTCAGTGTATGTACATGAGATGGATTTTCTTGTTTGGGATGGGAGCGGGCCTGAGGGGTATTTATTTCTGGCAGTAGAAATTAGGGAAGTTTCTGCCTTGCCAAGGTACTTCTCTCTTAACATTCAGGACTTAACACTCAAGGTACTGAGTGGTATGGCCACGATCCAGCAATGTGTTGAAGCCCAGGGCAATCCTACGAGCGTCGTGTTGCCTCACCGTTCCTGCTGGGCTGTTCCTGGACCACTCGCCGGTTTAAACGCTGCTCCGAGCTAGGGGCAGAATGGGCAACAACTACCAGCTTTCAGGTTGAAAATGACTATGAAATCGCTTAGTCTCGACTTAGAACAGAGATACGCCTACTGCGTTTTTTGTAGACAGCAAAGCAATAATTAATGTTTGCTATTAAAAAAGATTAAAGGGAAAGTTACCATACTTCTAAGGCATGTGAATGTCTAAATTGAGTTAAATTCTGTTATTTCGCTTGTATGATCTTTGCTCTTCCTGTTGTTTCAACTCCGTCCATTTTTTTCAGCCTAGCGTTGTCTTCATTATCAAGTTGCAATTACTTTAGGGCAAAAACCCTGTCTGACTCTTTGTTTTGCAATTTACCCAGCACACTTTTAGGCACTGTAAAATGCTAAGTTATGACATTCAAAATACATCTCTGTACCTGCCTAACTATAGTTAAAATTTCACTGATGAATAATAGACTAGGCAGGAAAAACTTGCCATTATCTGCGCCTGTTCAACTTTATCTTTTAAAAAGAATGCAGTATACTCTATGTTATTACATCAAGCTCTAGTAGGAGAACTGGAAAACATCACGATTCGCTCTTCCCCCCGCCTTTTCTAAGCAGATTTAGAATATGTTATGAATGATAAGTTTCATGTTTTTTTTAAGGAGAATGTAATTCGAAGTCAAACGTCAGACTTTATTGTCCCAATGTACCTCTCTCACTCCGGTAGACACATAGACTGCAGGACAGTTATTTGGAATTTTTAGTGCTGCAGTGAAGATTACATTATTTCTCTCGAAAATTTTTATTCCAGCCAAATGGATCACAACATCCAGTTTGCTAGAAATCTATGCACATATTTAAAGCAGAAGTAAGTTACATACAGGCTTTCAATTAAGGAAAATCATGTATGATTCATAATCTCAGCACAGAATTTGTTTTCGTGCAAGAGGTTTTAAATCCAGCTGTAAAAGTGGCTGTGAATAACTTATTCTTACAAAATAAGCAGCAAAGGTACTAATTAAGAATTAGTATATTCAGTGATTAACTCCATCGTTTAAAGCAAACATTTCAAAATTTTTGTTTCGCCACTCTGCAAAGATTTGCAGTCTACCTGCGATGTCTGTGTCTGTAGCTCCTCTGAAAATACTCTCAGTCTCGAAAGCGGGACATAATAAACCACGTAGCTGTTGCCTCTGTGTCTTGCCGCCTGATTCATCAAAAAATTGGCTGGCATATAAAACCTTTTTTTTGTTCCCCTCCTTTTTTTTTTAAGCTTTAAATTGCATGGTAGTCCTTGGATTGCTGGAAGGAAATGAGCAGAAAGCTAATTCTGATGATCTTTTCCCTTCCACCAGAATTCCTGATACCATTGAATATTCTGTACTCCACATCTGTGGCAGCACAATGAGCCTTTGTTCATTGTTTAATCTAAAGAGAAATCTGCTGTAGGAGGTTGCACAGGGTGATAGCAGCCCAATTTAAAAGTCTCAATTATTTATTTTTAAAATACTTGGCATCTGTCAATGGAAAATGTACTTGCTTGGTTTCCAGTCTCTTAGAATCGCTTTGAACTCACTCACATCTTCTGGGATCTATCAAATGCTCATTGTGGCCTTTCTCTCGTAAGTGCTGAATGAGTTGAGCCATGATAGTCTGTATTGCATGTAAACTTTCTGTCTTTGTAGTGGGGTAATAAGAGCAAAAAGATGTCAAGCACTGGAACGGTGATTTCTGTCTGGATGTCTGTCTTACCAAGCAGAGGAGGAATCTGAGCAAAGAGCTGGAGCCTTTTACTTGTGCCAGGGAGAAGTCATTCGTTTGAATCAGGTTTGGTGTTTGCAAGCCAGCGACGTTTCATAAAGAGTTTAGTCATTCAGAGGCAACAGTACTTAAAACCAGAGCTGATCTCTGGTGGGCAGTATTTCTCGGTATACGCATTTTGGGCAGCCTGTTCTTACAAGATGTGTGTGGTGGCAGCCCAGTTTGGAGTCAAACTCTCTTAAGCACAGAGCAGGGCCTGACGTTTTGCCAGCTCTGGAGAACACCATATTTCTGCAGAGGTTGGAAGAATGCAGTTGAAGAAAGGTGTTTCTGCAGAGAGTAGGTTGACCCCGAGGAAGAGGGGATTGCTTGCCCCGTGGCATGGTGGAGGGCTGGTGTTAGCTGGTAGGAGCACAGCAGCAAAGATGCTCCAGGCTGAGGAATTACTCGGGTGTTGGATGTATGTGGTGTATTCATTTGTGTAAGTGCTGTCAGCTGGAAAAAGGCCTGGAGAGCTTGGAAACAGTAATGGTTGGGCACTGGATCTTCCTGGACAGAAGAGCCTAGAAAACATGACATGGTTTTATAGGGTGACTGGCAATTATCTCCTGGGTTATGGCAGAGTGAGGGTTTTCTCTCTAATCCTCTGTTTTAAGGCACTTGTAACAGTCTGAAGATTTTCCCCTTCAGTGAGATTTTTTCAGGCTTAATCTGTGCTGTATAGCAAATCTCTCTCAAGTTTGAGTGAAAACAGTTCTACTCTTTTAGAGTGTGAAGACTGTCAAAGCATGAAGTTTTTCTATTAAAAGCAAACTCTTGCCCGCTCCCTGCCTTGGTAAAGCTCTGTAGCTGCAGTAGTTGTTGGCAGCATTTTAGGATGGAGAGAGTCTTCCTGCAAGAAGGTTTGTTTCAGCTTAGCCTTATCAAAATACTGAAAGTTTCAGGTTGCTTGGACACTACATGGGGTTTTTGTGTAATAGATCTTTACAAGGTAGGTGCAAGCATCCTGCTCTGTTGCACATCTGAGATTACAGAAGTCCGGGTAAGCCTTTCTCAGCCTTCTTAATTGTAACATGGCTAGATGTGAGAGACTCCTAAATCTTGTGTATTGTGCCACAGAGAACAGGACTCTTATGCCCTCTGGGACCTATGCTGCTGGGAATGCGATTTGGAGCACTGTTGGCAGGGATGTGCAGAACAGAACATTCTGAGTGCAGACACTGTCACACTACAGAAACTGCAAAGGGTATTTCAGGCTTTCCTATTGCTAAGGGATTCAGAGCTTTTAATTATATGTATTTTTTTAATTTTGGAAAACAGAAGGTATTGTGAAATCACGTGCGACAATGTACAAGAAAATGATGGTTTGTGATGCTGAAGTCAGGCAGTGCCACAGTTCCGGTTGGATGTGCAAGCTTGGGTGGTGGCTCCATTCTGCTTTCACAAATGACATCATAATAAGATCCAAATTTTCTTTAGATTAAATGTCCCTTTGTTGCATTCTGTACTGCTGCTTTGTATGTACCAGGCAGAGGCAACAGAAGTCATTTATATGCAAAATGCATTATATATTGTATATACAAATGATATAATCTGGAGTAAAAATGAAAATTCTCTGGCATGTTTAGGCCACAAGTACGCGGTGAAATTAATTTTATAGTTAACTGTCTTATTCCTGATTTGTACATAAAGAATGTTATGCCATCCATAGAAAATATTAAATTAAATATCTGCTGATAAATGCATTCAGGATTATGTAAGTTATGTATAAAAGAACAAAAATACATTAGATATATTTGCATTTTATTGTAGATTGGGGGAAAACAGATGAGACTGTATTATGGTAGAGAGCAATATGTGATCGCATAATTAGAACATTGTCACAATACTGATGCTCAGCGGCGTCCAGGTGTGGCTTTATGAGCAGCCTGAACTGTGCAGCTTTGAGGATGTAACTTTACCATCTTCTTAACGTTGTTTTTGCAGAGTATGCATGTGTAAATTATATAATTCCTGGAATTCCTAGGAGATTCTCCTAGGAACTCCTAAAACGTTCCTTCTAGCTGTATGAACACACAAGGAAGCTCCTGTATGACAGATGACGATAATTTTTCATACAAGACAGTTCCCCTTGACTTGATGGATGCAGAGAGAAGAACCACGCTTGCTGGAAAAACACCAGGGAGCAGTGGGAAAATGTTTCAATGTGTATGGTAATCAAGGCAGAGTGTGGTTCTTGATTAGTCTGTGAAATTGCACTGCTGAGATGAGGGATCTGAATTAAGCACTTTTTTACCAAAGCCCTTTGCACTGCTATCCAAAAGTGTATTGTAAAAATTAATTTCCTAAAAATGCCGTGAGCAAAATTGATCCAAAATTATTTTGGCAGATGCTGAACTCACTCACTGATACTTTTCTTCATAAACTCCTATGAGGACTATATAGTGAAGTGTTTTATATAAGGTATACCTAATTTTAGACTTATTTTAAAGGGAAGTAAAATGTAATTTGTGAGAGTTTTGTGAGCTTTTGTCTGTGCTGGCTAAATTGAAGTTTAAGCAATTCTACCTGAAACAAACTGTTTCTAATTTCTGCACCAATGAATAGCTGCACCTCGGTCTGCATTTGTTCAAAGTACGAGTTGTCAGAACCTAGAGGCACCACCAACTTTGTGAGACATTGCCAGCGTCTCTGCATGTGCTGTGAATACACTGGGAATAGGAGGGCCAAAATAGGGGAAGAAAATTGCTTTCAAATTTTATGAAGCTAGAGCGAGTGCCAGACAATTTTTTTTCATTTTTTGTGAGCCATTTGGAGTGTGGTCTTATTTTATCCTCCTGCTGAAAAAAGTGCCTCTACCTCTGAAGAGACTGATCTTCATCTTGGCCTTTTCTCTACAGAGTGATGTTTTATTAGATGTATAGGTACTTTGCCAGTATTGTACATTACAGCCACTATGTACAGTCAGAAGCCTGGGAATCAGCAAATATGAGTAGGAACAGATCTGAGCAAGATAACAGGATATCATCTCATCTGGCAATATACAAGATTTCAGAATATGGGAAAAATACTTGCATTTGTCAATATGGTAGGATTTGTCATGCAGTACAATCTTGGAAAAAAACCAAACAGCCCCAAACAAGTCCTTGGTGCCAGCAGAGCATTTGCCTGCAGACAGACTTGCAGGAGGGAGCGATGGTTATGCGGGCGGTGTGTTGGGTGGCATGGACAGTCTCAGTTAGACCTCACATCTCCATTTAACTTCGTACTGCGTGGCTATTTCTTATCACCTGGTAATGCTGTGAAAAGCCAGAACCAGTCAGGTGATGGGTGATGGGCAGCAGAGAAGCAGGAGTGAATGCGCAGGTTCAGGCCAGTGGCAGAGAAGCCTGATGGGTCCATTCCTGTTTCATAGCCAGGAACGGGTTTTTGTGCTGGAGCCAGTGTGCACGAGTGAACATACACATTGGCCAACTGTACTGCAGCAGTGTTGTCCCACGGACATGCCAGTGCTGGTTTGGATTATGAAATCCATCAGAGAGGGCCCCTGAATGGCCCCAAGAGCAGCCGCTGCAAAGTCCAGTTCTTGTGCTTGGCTGTTACCATCAGGAACATGTTTTTAATTTGTAATGTGTAGAGCACAGGTACAACAAATGTTACCAATACTGAATTTATTCTGTGAAAATGTACACACCTGCATGGTGTTATGTTGAGAAGGGAGTGTTGCACGTTTTGGATGTAAACCAGATGCTGTGGAGCAAATCATGGCTGATGGGGGTAGACTAGCACTCTAGGGATTTCCTTGGGGACGGAGAGGTTGGGCAACTGCTGGAGAAGCAGCCGTGTTAGGGCGGCTGGCAGCAGCGGGAGCTTAGCTAATGCGGTAAAGGGAACAAGAACCTGCAGGAAATTAAGAGCGGCAGCGCCCACGGGCCTCTGCGAGTTGCCCTTACTCACAGCATGCGTGTGTTGTAAAGCGGGTTGTTCAGCAGCAGAGTGCGTGAAGGACGCTATTTCTCAGTCACCCTCTACATGTGTAACTCAGACGTTTGTTGTTTGGGGGTGATTGTTGTTCTCACCTGCTTTCACGTTGGGTTTGTCTAATTATTAATATTTATTATTTGTCCTAAAATGACATCAAAATATCTAGTTTTGTCTCACACTTTTTGCCAAGTATGAACACTTTGGAAATACAAGTCATGAAATTTAACTGAAGTCAGGGAGAATTCTGACCCTAACCGATAGTCCTGAATATAAGAGGCTCATAAAAATGCATTGCTACAGAGACAGACTTTTATCTTGCAAACTGCTTTAGGAGTAAAGGATTAACTCTAAACGTTGAAATCCTTTTCAAAAGTTTTCTATGCTTTTTGAGATAAATATGTTTAGCACATTTAACAGAGCAGGAGATGAGCCTGCAATGAGCAAAGAAATGAAGAGATCCTGGCAGAAAGCACGAAGTTTGCCACCTAAACAGACTGGCCATACTTGGGTTTGTTATTAAAATGCATTGCATTGACTCTCTTCCCTAGTTACTGTCCCAGTAGGGCAGTCGTGCTATTAATCAAGATGCTAGTTAAACAATATTGTTCAGCAGAATTCCTTTATCTCAAGTTCGTAACACTGAGTTTACGTACGATGTGTATGCGTTACCTCATTTAAAGCTGTATGAATCAACACTAATGTGATTTTGTTGTTGTTTTTAATTTTTACAGATGCAGATTTACTTCTACAATCCTGATGACTTTGACAGTTTTGGAACAGCAGTTCTAGAAAACAGGGTGGTAGGAGCCATGGCTGTGTTTTTTCAAGTAAGTTTGAAGAGGGGCTATATCCATAAACCAAAGCATTCACCAAGTACTGTTTAATTCATTGAATTGTTTCAAGCTTAATGGATGCATCTGTTTTCTTGTTCCCACCTGTCTAAGTGAAAGATATTTCATATTGTCTAAGTGTGATTTAAAATGTAAATAAGTATATTTAGAAATGTAATGAAAAATTTTGCATGAATTGTTCTGATTTTATAGCTACTTTACAGATGCAGATTGGAGAGCACATTTATCATGGAACTTCCTTTACTGCTGAAGCACATTGCTGGGGTCTCTGGAATACTAACAAACCGACGTGAACTGGTTCCGTTTAGAGAAAACTTAAAATTCAAACATAGCTTGAGAGAAAATTAATCAATAAGTTTCATCAATCTTAGCTGTAGCAGCTTCTTCTAAATCGTCATAGTAACAAGTTCTTGAACAGACCAGGTTTCCGAATGAGTGAATTTATGCATCCCCTTTTTTAAAATGCGTCCTCAAGAGCATGACTGCTCGGTTAGCTCATTTGTTGGTTCGACACGCTCGAGAAACGCGGCGCAGGGTAGAGACGGCTGCTGGAGACGGCTGGCGGGTCAAGCGGCATGGCAGTGGTGTTGAGCAATGTGGGTTTTTTGTCATATTGCATCAGAAATTGAGTTTTTCCTTTGATTCAAGGGTGAATTGAAGAGAGTGAGTTGGAGCAACTCCATACCACCGCACTGTCACAAGCAGAGAAGTGGCTAATGGAGATTTAAAAATATCTCAAGGTGTTGCTCTTTCAAAAGAGAGGAAAGAGGGGAGGGAAGAGCAAGGGAAAGCGCTGTTCCTCTGTGAGGTTCCACACTAGTTTTTACTATGGAAAGAAATGCTTTTACTGTTATCTTTCTGAAGCCAGATAAAAAAGAATATGCAAGTACCCATATGTAAATATCTCCCTTTTTCTTATGATATTGAAGTGACAAGCCTGACTCTCCTGCTCGAATTAAGTAAGGTTGTCTTTTTCCATGTCACCGATTTTGATCAAATGCTTTGATAAGGAGAAAAGGACGGATCCTTGTATTGCATAAATTGCTGTAACTCTGCTGACATCAGGCTAGTGGAAGTAGGCATGTTAAATTCATCACTGTTGAATTCTGAGCACTTCTGTGGCGTTTCATGTTAGGGTAAAGTTGGTGGAGCTGTGATAATTTACAGTGGCATGGCAGGATGATTCCCCAGACTTCTTAATCTTGATGTGCTGAAGGAAGCATTGGGCAAATTGAATTTGGCCTTACAAGGCAGAAGTTTAGAAACAGAACAACCAAAGGCACAGTTCCTTGATTTATAGTGAAGAGCTGCAGATTATGTGCCTGCGCTGTGTCGGAAGGAGCGTGTGTTACGCCATGGTGTGCAATATATGTTGTGGCATCGTCTGTCTGGAATTTAATTTCTAGTTTACCCTGAAGTGCTTCATGTAAACCGTGTGAAGCAGTGCCCCAGGTCGCACCATTTCCTAGTCTGTATGAGACATTTATTCTATAAACGCTGTTTACAGAGGCTCTTAAGATGGTAGTGGGACTGTGTTTTTTATTCCCCACCTGCAAAGCCAGGTGCTGCACTTAACTGTGAGTCCCACTTTGCACAATTCCAAGGGAGCCATTAAACTCACTAAAAATAACCTAAAATAGTCCGTAATGCTGTTAAAAAAACCATCTTTGATTGCAAGAGACCTCAGGCTCTTTAAGACCACAACCGAGTGTTGTGGTCCCCTCAGGGAAGCAGAAATCTATACTCTTCATCATTTCTAGCCCTGCAGGCCACAGGACATCAGGCTGTAAAGTCTGGATGATGGTGCAGCTGGGCTCCTCTGCTCCAGGAGCCCTCAAATCTGAAGCCATTACTGATAAACAGTCTCTGATCTCTTCCAGAGAGCGGGGCTAAGGTAATTCTTTGGCAAAGTTACCCAGGGACAACCTGTTCTGTGGCTGCAAGGAAATGGTTTTCTTTTTGTTTGGTATTTTTTTCCTTGCCTTTGGGTTGAAATGATAAATCAGTGGCATGCTGTTAAACTTCTGGGTGTATCAGGTCTTCCTTCTGGGTAGTTCTGCTCCAAGATGGAAAGCTGCTGAGAAGATTTGTAGAGCCCAAAGCTTGCATCCTGGAAGGCCATGTGCTGAATTCTGGCTCGTGTATGTAAACTCGAAAGACTTCAGTGTGGCAACTGCTATTTTGACCATCAGGAGGGTTTTCCAGGGTTTGTCCCACAGAGCTGGAGTTTTTGTACATAGGGTTATTAATGGATGGTGGTAATCCTTTGCCGGTCCATACTGTGTGTGACCAAGGTGCCATTTTAGTTCCCTCAGCTGTCTATCGTGTGCTGGAGCTGGTGAGCCATGACTTGGAAACACCTTTACAGACGGTTTCCATCAGAAATACTTGGTGTTCCTTTAGCCTTGCTCCCTGGGCCACCATGCAGATAAGCTTAACGTGGCTAGTATTTCATGCAGCTAATTTAAAAGCTGTCTTTTAAAACGGATTCTTAGTAATTTTTGATTGAAATGTCCCTAAGATGTTCATGGCCACATTTTGATTGGCGGCTTTGACTATTTGAGTACTGATTTTAGTTTGCTATTTTCCAAAGCTATAATCCTATCTCTAACTCATTTATCTAGCACAGCTTTAAAACATTGTAGCAATAGAGTTCATACTGTTTTTTACAAATACATTAGAAAAATGAATTGTGCATGCTTTTCTACGTAAATATTTTAACACAGAAATTATTGGATAGGATTGCCATTAAGACAAGACTTGGATTTTTGCTAATGCGTTAATGCTGTGTTGGAATGAACGTGTACTGCGCTGACTGAATTTATAGTCTGGCAGGTGTTTTTTGTTTGACTGATGTTCACAAATGTTCCTTTGAAAATCAGGTTCTCCAGTGAGTGAACATTATATTGAACTATATAATTATTGGTGAAACATTAAATAATTAAGAACCCTCTTTCCTCCTTTTTAAATAATTTAACTTGGACTATATAAGAATTTTCCTTACTGAATTCACTGTTTCAAGGGCAATTTCCAGGTAAAGTACGTTGGTTCTGAACTTGGATAATTGAAGCATTTGGAACTTTTTTGTAATTGCTAATTAAATCTATGCTTTTCTCCTTGCTTTCATCATAAACTGTTGATAAATTCTGTTTCTGCTTGCATGCTGCCGGTCAGTTGACCCGACAAATAAAAAAAATTACTATTTAAAATCAGGAAACAATTCTTGCATATACAAACTGCTGTAATTGCTCATCGCTGTATTTCACTGTGGATAGACACTCAGTCTCTCACATAAAATAGCACTGTGGGGACTCTATAGCAGGTATTCTCAACTTGTGAATTAGAGGAGCTGGTCTGAAATCTCTAGCTGGGCTCTGAAAGCTGATTTCTGCTTTGGAGTACAAGCTGTAAAGTGAGCAGGTATGTTGAGGAAAAGGGTCCCATGGTCCTTGCTCCCTTTTCTGACCATAGCATCACCTCAAGCATTGTGCTGGGGACTGTTGTATGTACAGGGGAGCGCAGCAAATACCAAAGCAACAGATGATTTGGCTCTGCTGAAAATTCCTGCAGGCTTTCATTCTGTAGCTGTGTATTTGGGGCAGAATGAGGTGCCTCGCTGTGCAAAAACCAAATGGCAAACAAACAAAACCTTGCACCATGCCATGATGTTTTCTTCAAAATCCTCTCGCATCCTCACTGAGGCCACAGTGAGTGTAATAGAGGAGCAAGGTGACTTAGGAACCTCTGATCTTTTTAGTTCAAATTATTTCAAAAGCTATTCAGCTGGAACAAGCTGAAAAGGGGAGAAGGGGACTCCAGCCTGCTGGTGTCAGATACAATGGTATTAAAGCCCATAAACATGTTTCACTGAGGGTGGAGGAATCAGTGGGAAAATCGGCTTTTTTCATAAAGTGGGAATATCTGTGGAAAAAAGTCAATAGTTTTCAAGAAGAAGAGGGGATCAGAGTGTTAAAGAGCAATGTGAGTTAAAAAGCTCTTGTTTTTTTGTTGTTAAAGAGAACTCACTTGTTATTTTCTCAAAAATCAAAATCATCTTGAGACAGATGAGGTAATGCCAATGATTTCTCTTTGGCTCCTGACAGGCTTTTCAGCAGAAGACACTATGACCATTCCTGTCGGTATTGGGGTTACTTGGTGTTTCTCAAAGTGACGCTAGTGCTAGTGGAAGATGTTTAACTTCACGTATCCGTTACCTCCCGCCAGCAGTGTCCTCGTGGTCTGCAGCAAAGCCTTCCGGATTGTAGGAATGATAACGCTGCAGTGATGGGACCATCTGCAAGGGCTCGCTGCTTTGGGGACCTCTTAAAAGTTGCCTTGGCCACATGTTGAGACCCACCGATGTGCCAAGACGCGTAGTGGGTCCCAGGCCAGCAGGGCACTGCAGTCTCCATTGAAATGATCCTAACGTGAATGGTTGGTACGCGTGCCTAATTTCAGCCCGTGTAAGGTTCAACTTGTACTTAATGATATTCTGGCTCTGGGCCTTGGTTAATTGTCGGGCTGAGCTGGTTTTGAAGCAAGCCAGGAGAGGAAGCGAAGGCCCAGATCTCTCGCTGATTCCCGAGTCATCTGTTCATATATATACATGTGATACATATTTACAAGTCACATTTGAAATGAGTAGTTACTTGGATTAAATGTATTCAGACATATTGCATGGCTCTGTTTTAACCATCTAACAATATAATTCATTGCACACTTCACTACTTGCTTTATTAAAGCCAAACTTAAATGTGTTCAAAACAAACATATTGCTTTTGCATTTGAAATATTCATCTTTTGGGCCTGCGGTAGATTCATTACAGCAGAGAATGCTTCATTTCTTGATTACTGCTGTGAAAAGACACAATGCTAATTCCCTAAGCACTCATCAAATATTCGATAACTCAGAAATTCAGGAGGAGGTGATGGAATTCTTGTTCCTACAGGGAGGGCATATAAATCTATTTTATTATTTGCAAAGAAAACCATCAGTGATTAGTTACTGTGTCTCAGGTACTCAAACAAATCATCTCTAAAGAAGTTAAAGTAAAAATGAATTTTAAAATAACTTTTAGCAATTCTTTCATCATTAAAATTATCTTCATAATGATGAGTGATGTTGATACCTGGATCACTTAAGAGCTTGAGCAGTGCAGGGCTAGAGTTTTAGGGATAATTAGGTACCTAGCAGCAAATATGCAACTAACGGTATTTTCAAAAGTACAGGGCATGAAAATCAAGGAATTTACAGGTCTTTTTCTGGGATGACATTCTTAATTCTTTTTTCCAATACTAATATTTTTTTACAGTTGAAAAGAATACTGTATAACGCTTTTAACTTAGACGTGTGTTATCTGTGTGTAAATGCCTTTATGTCTGGTATTAACTCATGTATGCAGAGATTTGCTCGTCAGTAAAACAAATAGTAATTGTTGCCTTGCTTTTTGTAAGATTGTTTTGGTAGTAGTTCTTGGTGTGCTTCGTGAAGGCAACTGATAGCTAACTTTCCACAGAGGCCTAAATGAGCTAGATAGAAGAATTCAATGGAACACTGTCAAAGTCATTGAATATTTGGCACAAATACGTGTGTGTTAATATATATTTCTCAAATAACAGATTTCATCTTTTGACTTCCCTAGAAACCTTCTCCCTCCCCTTTTTCCCGCTTTCATTAACTCTTTATGTGTTGTACATCATAACCGAATAAATTTGGTGAGTAAGTGCTTTAAATACAGTAGCTATTGAGAGAACTGTATCTGGTAGGAGACGAGGTTCCCATGTCCCCACCTTGGTTCCTGGCAATTCCCTAATTCCACTTCTCCTTTACTATAATGCTTTTTAAAAAACTGAACAAAACTAGCTGGGTGTTGAACATGAGAATGGAGAGGGAGGTGTGCGCTTTTCCTGAAACATTATATCCACCTACATGAAGCATAATCAGTGTTGCAGTGTTTAGGCAATATCTTAAAGGTGATTTGCAATAGTTCAAATAACATGTCGCATCATTAACATGCAGGGCATCATCCAGAGTCATTGAGAGGCTTTTCATTTATTTTAATAGACTTCAGATACACGTAAAGACCTTAAAATTAAATTACAGTATTAATTCTTTTAATGGTTGCATTAGAACCCATGGTGTTTTATTAATAGTAGCTTATGAGTAATAAAACTATTATTATTGATTAGCAGTATTATTTAGTAATTAGCACAAGTATTTTTTTTTAATCTTCATAACATGAAAATATGTGCAGGCTAAAGCTTCTTATTCAGTGCCTTTGGAAAGTATAATTTATATTTGTCAAAGTGTATGTGTATGTACTAGTAACTCTCCATGCAACAGAAGACACACAAAGCAATTTGAAAAGTGTCCCTACTCACTGAAGTCCAGTTTCCTAGCATTTTTTAATTGTTGCAGCTGTTCAAAACTATGAGTTGTTACTGATAAAAGCAGTACTAAGGCCTTTAAATAGTTGAAGAATAATAGAGAGATACAAAATGGCTACTCTGACACATAAAGAATGAGCAAATCGGAGTAGGTAGGTATGGTCAATACAGTACTGAGAGTACTTTTTCCTGAGAACCAACTTGTACAATACATGTAATGATGTCGAGTAACATGAAGCATCTCTGGAGCAGAAAAGGAGTCTCCTGATTTTCCAGTAAATAAATGGAGATAAAATTATGAAAAGACAAAAGTGCTTTTGAGTCATGGAGAACTTAAATATAAAATTATGAGAGCTTCTTAGAGTCTGTTAGATTTTTATTTAGTTCAATATGTGAATGGCACTGAACAGCTCCAAAAGTGGTTTCTTTAGCCAAAACATGCACGTTTGGTGTCTAGCAGTAAGTATTTTTGCTGATCTAAAAACTTGCCCTGGAACCCTTTTGACTGGGTGTTGAGTTTGGGTAGAAGACAAAAATTCATGGAAAGTGTCTGTTTCTAAAAAATATATTCTAACTTTCCATTAAAGAAAACAAAATAATTTTTTAAACTAAGTCCAAAATCCAGATTTTTATTTCAGCTTCTGTTGAAAGTTTCATTGGGAAATATGAATATTTTTGAATATTTTATGTAAAAGAAGAAAGAAAGGGGAGAACAGATGGGGAATAGCTCTCTGAGTAAAAAAAATATATATATGTATATAGTTTCAATTTTGGTAATTGTTGAATTTCAAGTGCTTGACGATGAGGCTTTAAATTTATTCTGATCCATACCTTTGTCCTGATTTATCATGTTTCAGATGTTGTTTAATAGTAAAATTGGTGTTTACAGCATATATTTAAAAAAAAAAAAACCCAAAGTTTCTGTAAAAAGGTTCTTCATCCTTTGTTTTAGTACATGAATAGGTAGGCTGACTCTCGAGAGTACTAACCAAACAATTCCTGATGAAGTCTTGAGTTGAACAGAGAAGCTTCAAAAGGTTTTTAGCTGTGGAGCAAGATGCTGTTGTGACATGGACAGGGCTTCATCACTTTCTTGAAGATCCTTGCTTGGAGCAGGTAAGGAAGCGGCAGGCTGCTGGGCTGAGCCCTGGGGCTTCACCGAGTGAGAGCCGCGAGTGCTTTGGGGAACACGAGGAGCCAGGAAGGGGTTAGGGCTGTGAGCCCCGAGATGTTCATCGCTCACATGATGCTGGGCTCACAAAACGAGGACTTTGTTAGTGAGCTGAATTGCGCTGAAGAAACACTGACCCTTTCACATGTGGGGGTTTTTTTACCAGATAATCTTCAGTACTCCAAATGTTCTGTCCATTGACAGCAGCACTGATACACACCTTTGCTGCTGGGGTCACTGTGCAGAGCCTGGGCTCCTGGTAATCCCTTATTTCAAATCAAAGACGAGCAAAGTTTGTCTTGATTGGCAGGGTACTGTGTGTTCAGGCTTTCTTCTTCATGTGGCTGTACATTTGTCATGGTTTATCCACGAGAAAGAGCCCAGTCTAGGCTGAATCTCGGGCTGCGAAGAGCAGAGGTGTTCACACAGCAGCCTGAACATCCTGAGCAGGCGGGCTTGGAGGAAGGAGGTACAAACGCGTGAGCAAAAGTGGGGGCTGGATGTGGAGGCAGACAGACTGACAGGGCGGCTGAAACAGATCGTTCTTGGAAGCAAACACATCGTTCCGCTTCTGCTTGCCTGTGTTCTGCCAAGAGGCATTTGCAGTCTCTAGATCATGATGGCTGCAACCTGCTGTGTTGAAACTTTTCTATCCACAGGCTGACTGTGCAGTGTAGAAAGATAATCTACCTTATGTGCACTTATCTTCTTCAGTGCCCAAGCAATCATCTTCCTTTCCCTTCTTCTTTTCAGCTCTGTGAACTCGTTCATGGTATTTTCCAATACAGCAGAGGCGCAGGAAGCCAGATTTTATGTCAGATGACCTTCAAAATGCAATACTTTCAATTAAAGCCTTTTTGTTAGGTGGAGTTTTAAAGAATATGGGCTGTACAGAAAGCGGTGTCGTGGAGTTCTTTCTACAGTGCAGAGCGATGTATCAGAATGCACAGAGTGTCTTTGACTTTTATTTTGCTTTTAATCTCAGATATATCTAGAGAAGTGCAATTTCCAAAGTGTCTGAAAAAAACTCTAATTGAAGGTAAAATTTAGGTGCTTTTTTTCTTTTTTCCAAATGCACTGTAAATGCTTTCTTAACGGCAAAGTCAGAGATCATAACTTGTGCCGTAGCTGCTCTGGTTTGGATGCGGTGGCAAGGAGGGTGGCTAACAACAGCGATGGGTTGTCGAGTGATTTTTGCTTTTTGTGATAAATCACAGTCCATTGCGCCGATTTCTTTAATGGAAACATCACAATTATTGATGCTAGGAAGGAACTGTGAATTTTCTTGCTGTTGAAAGGACTCGGACTACAAATTTGAAAAACACTCTTTGTATATTTTATGGGGTCCCGCCTCAATATCTGGAGCTATCTGTCATAAACACTAATGAGAGCTGGTTGTGTGCATTGCATGGGGGATAGATCTCTGCGTTCATTTGAATGTCAGGATCACTATCTTTCAGTTTACAGCATTATAATGTTTTTTACTTGCAGCTTTTTTGCTTTTCCAGTGCTTCTTAATTGATTAATGTATTATGATTAATCCCAAGTGGGATACCATTATTAACTTGCTTCATTAAATTACATACCGATTTGTTAGCCTTAATGCTCATAATTGTCCCTGTATATTTTAGTGTTTTTATTTTAATAACTTGCCCAAAGAACTCAATCAGCATGCGTTTGTGTATTCTTTTTCCTCCCTTTCCTTCCTCTCACCCTTGATGTTCAAAAGTCGAGTCAGTTTAGGAATATTTATAGTGTCTAATGTCAGCATCTTAAACACAGTAATTTACTTCTCTGTGATTTAAAAATATCCTGTCTTAAAAAAACCAAAAATCACTTTTGTAGCCATGCCATAAAAATCTTTAAATTGATAGAAAAATATCTTGTAGAGTTTTCATTACCAGACTCCTGAAAATGTTAGATGTCTCATACGTAAAAATTATAGCCGTCAGTCTATAATCTCACCCCCTCTGTGGTTCAGGAAGATTGATACTCAGGAAGCCAGCTGATTATAACCATTAGGCTAAAAAAACAAATTAGTTCCCTAACTACAGTAATGCTTTTTGCATTTTACTCTGGCATGCTTTGTGGATGCGTCACTTTCTCAACCATCACAAAGCAGAAGCTAGAGCTGGATGCCATGGGAGCTGGGTCAACGTGGAGGGACCCCCACTCCATCACTCGCCTGTTGTCTGCTTTCGGGAAGGGATGACAGCCCCGTGTAGAGTCTCTCTTTGTGTTTTTGAGCATTGAGAAGCCGCTGAACGTGGCTTGTTTTCTTTGCTGCAAGTACCTTTTCTCCTCTCTGTGATAGCAGTGATTGCTTCATCCCCTTCCTTCTTATATGTTCCAAATCTGGTGCATTTGGACTGGACCTTTTTTGTTTAAGAAAAAGAGAGAGAAGCTAGAAATAAAGCATCTATTTTTTGCTGTCCAAGTCTTCAGAGAGTTTTGCTAGAAGTAATCTTAGTTACAGAATCAAAGGAGATGTAAAGCTGTATGTTCATCTCCTTTCCTTTCTCCTCTCTCCCAAACACAGCAGCTGCCTCTGATAAGTCCCTGTTTTCTCCCGTTGTTGAACATCCAGCCTGAATTCCAGGAAGAGAATTTTTTATGCCTGTCTGCCTACCTCTTTTTTTAGATTTAAGTCAATTTCTTTTTCTGCAAAAACCATGCTCTGTAGCCATCCAGGACTCATACCTCGTTTCTCTCTCAGAGCACTAATGAAGTATATTACATGTAGTTTACATTCGTGGGACATAGATGGAGGAATCTAACACTTCAATCAGGAAACTCCAGCTCTTCAGTCCACATGTTGCCCAGTTGTGCAGGCTTTCGCACAGGATTTGTGTACTCATTAGAAAAATTGCACTTGTTTTCATCCTCTGTATCTTCCATGAAAACTGTAGAGTCTTCATATGTCTCTGGTTACCAGTTAGTGTTATGGCACATTTTAAGTGAAGGTGGGCACAGGATCTATTCATAAATGATTGCCTAGTCTCACTTTGTGCCATAAAAGAGAGATTGGTTGTAAAGTCTGAATATATAAAATAGATGGGTAAAATTGGGGCTTCCTTTGCCTTTAGATCTTCTGGCTCAGATGAAAAAGTTATTCTTATTAAATTTAAGCTGTTCTGCCTGAAGAATTATTACTGTAGTTCTCAGATGTAACAGTGCCAAGTTTCTCCTAGTACTGGCAATAATAAACAGTGCAAGCTTCAGACAGAATTTCCTGGGTAGCATACCAAATGTTCTAGAAAACCTTCTCGGACAGCAGCTAATACATTTTTAATACAAATAAAACATAATTCTTTAGTCTCGTTTCAGTTTGATCCCTCAGGTGGAAAAAGTATACTGACCATGCATAATTTATGTATTTGTTTGAAGTGTTTACCCAGATACTCCATTCACAAAGTCTCTTTTTGTTAATAGGTTGCTGTGAGATGTAAGAATCACTTAGGGCTCACTTTGTACAAATAAATGGAACGTGTCATTTTTGTACAGCCAGTGAGGTGGTTATGTAGCCATCCCAATTCAGCCTTCATCTGCACTGACCCCTCCATCCGTCCTTAGCCAAGTCACAGAACAGGTCCGGCTGAAATATCGGTGTTTTTTCCAACTTGTATGTGATGTGGAAGCATGGAAGCATGCAAGGGAGGGAAGAGCAGCAGTTGGGAGCAGAGGGTGTTGCCTACCCCTTTCGGGGACAGCATGGGCTGGTGTCAGGTTGATGTGTCCATGTAAGCACCACCCCGGTTATTACCAATGATATGTGTGGTTTCTTCTATAATTCCTGTGCGTTACGCATGATGCAGAGCGAGCATGCAGGGAAATATCCCTCAGTAATCTAATTATAATCTATCCTAAATTACTGTAAATCCAGTGTTACAGGTTACTGCCAGAGGGTCGAATTGTTGCTGGTTTTTGTCATCTGTCATTTCTCTGCTGCAGGACAACTGCGGGAGAGATGGTTATCTAGCGTTTTCTGAGCTGGTGGTTTTCTTTCTGGCGGTCAAAGAAAGGCAATGAAAGTAAATCAGTCTAGTCTGCTCCCTTTCTTTATGTCTTTGTACAGAGGTAGATGTTTGTTTGTATGTATGGGTGATGGCTGAACTGATAAGGCTGATGGCATATCACCCCCCAAAATAATTCTGCAGCCGCGATGGTGGCTTGCCCAGAGCAATCCTTGTATCTGATGTTTTACCTCCTGTGAATCTAAATCAGAAATCCTCAAGTTCGTATGGTGGAGATGAGGGTGTGTAAACCTGGGAACCCTTTTACAGTATAATTTTAGTAGCTTTCAGACGTACCTTCCACATCCGAGATTCACTGGAAACCACACTAATATGGCTGAAGTAAATGGTCCCAGTTTGAATAATATTAAACCCCACTTTGTTGTAACTTCAGGCATGCTTGTATCAGAGTTCCCAGAACACAACGAACGAAGAAGCTGGGATGTGCTTTTATGCACATTAAGCTCTACTGGAGATAGATGAGAGTCAAGAATGCCAATCGCCATCTTATTCTATGCTGAAAATTGAAATATGTGTTAAATAAAGATTGCTTAAATCTGTTTACAGCACCTCTGAACAGTGAGTTTTCAGAGGCTTGCAAGATGGAGCAGGATTTTTTCTATGAGCTTATGGTGTTTGCAAGTGTTTCACAGCTCTGAGAGCACAGAGAAGCCAAAGAAAAGCTGCCTGGCTGATACCTTCAGAAAAGTATTTAGCTGCTGATTGTAACTGTACCCTTTCTGCACATCAAAAATGCATTGTAACGTAGTCATTATCAAGAGTAAAGAGGCTTTCTGAAAGAAGCTGTTGGTTTTGCAACATCTGTACTGTATCAGATGAGGTCTCACTGGAGATGTGGCACACTGTTGTTCATGAGTAAAGTAAAATGATGCACCACATTAGAAAGTTGCTTGGTTATTAGAAAGCTGAGTCTTGCTTCTGATAAAATGGATTTTTTCAGCATAAAATTCATCTTTACTTTCTGCAAGAATATTGCTAAAAGAGATTAACTTTGGATCTTGATATATTTTATAGTGTGTCTCGTTATTTTAAGGCTGTAAATATATTAGCTGATCTGTAAGCTTCACTTAAGTTACTGCTTTCTGGGTTTTTGAAGAAATAGGATCAAGTTATGCTGGAATCAGGATGATTGAATTAAATCACCACTTTTGGTATTTATTTTCCCTCGGGATCATGCTACCAGATCAATATTTAAAACAGCTTTATGGGTATGTATTAAAGCTCCATAACCCTAACAGCTAAGCGAGTAATTTTTTTGTGTGTATTTTATCTGTGGTTTGTATGGTATTATGCACATGCCTGTGTATTAGAAGCAGTCAACATAAAATTATTTTCTTACTCCTTGCTTCCCCCTGCCTACCTTACCACCTGACAAACCTTCTTTATCGCATCTAGATTCTATAAAAACATCTAACATAATTTGAAATGCTCTTGTGTGAAACATGATTAGACTGCATCAATCACTTTTCGAAGATGTTTTTTTTTCCTGCATTTTGTATTCTAAACTGCTAAAACCACGTGCTTTTCTATCCTGCTGCATTTTGTGGAAGACACGAGCAGACAGATAGTTCCCCATCTTGGGTGAACCAGTTTTGTAAAGTACTCTCCCAAAGTGCATACCAGTCAAATTAAAATTTTGGTTAACATTTTGGAATGCTCTCCTCTTGCCAACTCATTACCAGTGATATGGCTAAGCAAACTGTTGCCTTCTGCTACTCCAGATATCTACAGAGATTTATTACATTTCAGCTAATCAGCTTACCTTCTCTAATAGCAAGCGGCCCACCCCGCCTTATGGCTAGACGTGTCTCTTCTCATAACTTGGACAGAGAATTGAAGGCCGGAAGTAAAGCTGGCTTTTAAACCTGTCTAGGTAGAGCTGTCTGATGGTCCTCGTTTTGTGGATGGCAACATCCATAATTTCTGAGTCTGAACTCGCTTGTTATTTAGACCTGCTTTGGCGCTACCCCTCAGGGTGATACCAATACCCCACTGTGGACAGATGGTGGTGGGAGAGGGCGGCGATGCCGGGGGGGG
>Ga0065711_1003041_pt1 | contig 40320 bp, 34 predicted proteins | sample Hoacrofraction12_FD_59098 | JGI IMG/M metagenome (GOLD analysis project Ga0065711, IMG submission 59098) | Hoatzin crop microbial communities from Cojedes, Venezuela - Epithelial fraction 12 v2 (version 2) | ecosystem: Host-associated > Birds > Digestive system > Esophagus > Crop | place... | reverse complement strand
CTCTATCAGCTCATCGCTGAGCAAGTCGGGTTCGAGACTGCTGATTCTGAATCTCCTGATACCCTCCACTCCGTCAAGCGCCTTGACAAGATCAAGAAAACTCTCGCCCGTAGTCTTTCCGAAATCACCGATATTCACACCGGTGATGACGATCTCCTTTCCTCCTTCTGTGGCTGCGATACGAGCCTGTTCAACGAGCGATTCTATCGTAGGATTGCGACTGAAGCCTCGGGCAAAGGGTATCGTACAGTATGTGCAGAAGTAATCGCATCCGTCTTGTACCTTGAGGAAATATCTCGTACGATTGCCTCTCGAACAACTTGGAGCAAAGGTCTTGATGTCTTTTGTCTTAACGGAGTAATGCTGATGCTTCGAATCTTCAAGTGACGATTTCAAATTGCCGCTCCAAGCATCTGAAAGAAACTGCACCAGATTTGCCTTTTCATTAGCCCCCAGAACAAGGTCTACCCCATCGATGGCACTCACCGTTTCCGGCTCCAACTGTGCATAGCAACCGGTAACAACGACAAAGGCGCCTGGATTATTTCTCACCAGGCGATGTATGGCCTGACGGCATTTGTGATCGGCAACATCTGTTACAGAACAGGTATTGATGAGACACAGATCAGCCTTCTCATCCGATTTTGCCGTTCTGACACCCAACTCCTGCAGCAACTTCCCGAAAGTGGAAGTTTCGGAAAAGTTGAGTTTGCAACCAAGGGTATAATAAGCTGCTTTCTTATTCTGGAATGCAGATGAATCTATCATATATAAATAATGTCCTTACTAATACGGATGCAAAGATACATATTTTTTATCGAAAAACGACAAAAAATGGCCTTTTTCTTAAAAAGGTAAAATCCATAAGATTTTTTAACAATCGACATCTTGCTGATTTTCTGATAGTTATGAAAAAGTTACAAAAACGGGCAAAAAAAAGTCGCAAAAAAAAGTACAACGTATTGAAAAAATACTTACCTTTGCAGCGTTTTAATAAACAAATAGAAATTTTACAGATTTAAAAAGCTTAGAAAAATGAAGAAATTAGTTTTAATGTTCGTAGCTATCGCAGCTATCTCTTTCACATCTTGTGGTGGTGGTCAGAAAACTCAGCCTGCTGTTGACGTAGAGCAGGACACTGTTGCAGTTGATACAGCTGAAGTTGCTGACACAGCAGAGGTTGATACAGCTGTTGTTGCTGAGTAATCATTAAGCAGAAACGTTAGAAACGAACTTATGAGAGAAAGAGCCGTCAGGTCATAGACTTGACGGCTTTATTGCGTATGACGCGTACACGTCCAGTAAGGTAAGAGAAAAATATCCTTACACGTCACGCACAGAGCAATCAACGAATTGCGTTCCTGCACTTTACGCTGCGGGGGGCTTTAAACCTCAGACTCGTTGCTTTCGCATTTTCAAAAATCGGTCTGAAAGAGCTGATAACAAATAAGGTATTGACGTAGAAGACATTATATGCTTTTGAACGCCCAAAATACAGTCGACTGAGTATGTCACTTTTATTAATATAGTATGACAGAAGTATATTACTACATCCACACCAAAAGTTAAGTTGTTGTTATTCAAGTGGTTACGAATCCAACCCATCATAAAATCCAGAATCTCTGTCGATTTTGGAGAAATCCATGACGTATTTGATTATCATCCATTTCATGAATAAAAAAATCCATGAAATGCAGAAAAAAATCCATGAAGTGGATTTCCGGAGACCCGAAATGAAAGCCCCGGAAATTTTGGGCGCATCCATCGGCACATTTCGAGATAGGTCGGCTGCCGGAGGTGGTTGGGCGGTTTTCCTTGCTGTCATTCTGTAAGCATCTCTTTCTGAGGAAAATAGATGAGAAGCGCGCGAGGTGCGAGATAATTTTTCCCAACTCTTGCTGATCGCGTGAGGAAAATAGCCTAAAAAAAAAGGATTCCGGCGACTGACGTCAACCAGAACCCTTTCGTATTTAGTATTAACTATTATTACTCTGCAGCAGGAGCTTCCTCAACGGCCTGCTCAGCCTCAGCGGCAGTCTCCTCGACAGCCTCTTCAACAGCCTCGGCTACTTCTTCACCGGCCTCGGCAGCTTTCTTTGCAGCAAGACGAGCCTCGTCGGCAGCAGCCTGAGCGGCAGCAGCTTCCTTAGCAGCCTCCTGAGCAGCAACAGACTCCTCATCAGGAACAACGATAACAGGCACGTCAACCATTACCTCCTTGTGGAAGTGAACAGAAGCGACATACTCGCCTACCTTCTTGATATCCTTCATGATGATGATCTTTCTGTCAACCTCGATACCCTTCTCTTTAAGAGCCTCAACCACAGAAGAAACATTCACAGAACCATAGAGCTGGCCTGTAGCAGTAACTTTTGCAGGGATTGTCAGAGTAACACCATTGAGTTCCTCAGCCTTCTTCTCGGCAGCAGCCTTAAGGGCAGCCAGTTTGCTGGCCTGCTGTTTCAGGTTCTCCGCGAGTTGTTTCTTTGCGCTGGGAGAAGCGATTACAGCCTTACCTGTCGGAATAAGGTAGTTGCGACCATAGCCCGACTTTACGTTTACTATATCATTCTTGAAGCCTAAGCCCAAGATATCTTCTTTCAGTATTAATTCCATATCTTTCGTCCTCCTTATTATTTCATCATATCAGTTACATAAGGAAGCAGTGCTATCTGGCGAGCACGCTTAATAGCCTGAGCCACGCGGCGCTGATATTTCAGCGATGTACCGGTGATGCGACGGGGAAGGATCTTTCCCTGCTCGTTCAAGAATTTCTTGAGGAACTCGGGATCCTTGTAATCGATATACTTGATGCCGCTCTTCTTGAAACGGCAGTACTTCTTCTTCTTTGTGTCGATAGAAGGAGCGTTCAGATAACGGATTTCACTTTCCTGTGCCATAGATTAAGCCTCCTCTTTTTTACTAAGTTTACCACGTCTCTTCTCAGCATACTGTGCAGCATACTTGTCGAGTTTTACTGTCATGAAGCGAATCACCTTTTCATCACGGCGATAAGCTGTCTCGAGAGTTTTAATTACTGTTGGCTCAGCCTTGAATTCAATCAGGTTGTAGAAACCTGTTGATTTCTTGTCGATAGCATAAGCCATCTTCTTCAGTCCCCAGGCCTCTTCATTAAGAATCTCTGCACCGTTATCGGTGAGCACTTTCTTGAATTTAGCGACCGTTTCCTTCATCTGATCATCAGACAAAACGGGAGTTAAAATGAAAACGGTTTCGTATTGATTCATACTACTTTTAATTAATAATGTTTATTTTTTTGCAAAATGCGGTGCAAAGGTACTGTTTTTTTTTGAAACCAGCAAATTTTTTTATACTTTTGCAGCCAAATAAGAAACAAATTATGAATATTTTGCGATATTTTGTCCCCATGGGACTACTAATAGCAGGTGCCGTGATGCTTTTGGCCGGTTTGTTCACCGGTTGGAGCGATCACGACACCTACCTATTCGTCTCGTTTCTCCTCATCGTCAGCGGAGTTGTTCTCCACGTCCTGGCGCTGAAGAAAGAAAGCAAGTATTAGTCGTTGTCTGGAGTGATCAGTTTATATCCCTTACCGTGGATATTGATGATCTCTATCTGTGGATCGTCACGCAGATGTTTGCGTAGCTTTGTGATATACACATCCATGCTTCTCGCGTTGAAGTAGTTGTCGTCGATCCAGATAGTCTTCAGAGCGAAGTCGCGCTGCAGGATTTCATTGGCGTGTGAGCAGAGCAGTCCGAGGAGTTCGTTTTCCTTGGTTGTAAGTTTCGTCTGCTTGTCACCGATGGTAAGGAGTTGCTTCTGAGTGTCGAAAGTGAACCGTCCGATATGATATACCGAGCTCTCCCTGCTCTTCTTTCCTCTCACGCGACGGAGAATAGCCTCGATACGCATCACGAGTTCTTCCATCGAGAAAGGTTTGGTGATATAGTCATCGGCACCGATTTTGAATCCCTCCAGGATATCCTCCTTGAGCACTTTTGCAGTGAGGAAGATGATAGGGATGTCAGCATTAGCCTGTCTGATTTCGGCAGCGAGTTCGAAACCGCTTTTCTTAGGCATCATCACATCGAGTACACATATATCATATTTATCCTTGAGGAAAGCCTTGTAACCGGCTTCGCCGTCAACACACAGTTCTGCCTTGAATCCCTTTGCCTGAAGATATTCTCGCAGCAGCATGCCGAGGTTTTCATCATCCTCGCACAGTAAGATTTTTACGTTCTCGTCCATAATTCTTAATCTTTAATTATTGGTAATGTTACTATAAATTTTGTTCCTTTTCCGTATTCGCTTTCGACCTTTATCTGTCCCTTATGCAGATCGACGATTTTTTTCACGTAGGCCAGTCCCAGTCCGAAGCCCTTGACATCGTGCACGTTGCCGGTATGCACACGATAGAATTTCTCGAAGATTTTCTTCAGATTTTCCTTCTTTATACCGATGCCGTTGTCCTGTATCAGGAAATGCAGTTCCTTGTCGTCGTTCCACGTTTTCACATACATATTCAGCGGGACATCCGGATTACGGTATTTGATAGCATTGTCCATGAGGTTGAAGATCATATTGGTGAAATGCACCTCGTCGACATATATCGTAGAGTCGATAGCCTCGAGATCCATCTCAATTTTTCCGCCGGTATGCTCCACTCTGAGGTCGAATGTTTTCGCCACTCCGGCGATAAGATCGTTGAGGTCGAGCTCTTTCTTCTTGAAGGTGGCGTTTTTCCTGTCGAACATCGACATCTGCAGCACCTTCTCCACTAGGAATCTCAGTCGCTTCGTCTCATCATTGATCACTCCGCCGAGATGTGCCATCATCTGCTGGCTCTTGGTGACGCTCTGGTCGTTGAGCATCTGCGCGGCAAGAGAGATACTGCTGATAGGAGTCTTCAGTTCGTGGGTCATATTATTGATGAAGTCGTTGCGCATCTCGGAGTATCGCTTCTGACGGAAGATGACCACGATGGTGAATATGAAGGTGAAGAGCAGCACGAAAGAGAAGATCAGCGACGGCAGAATGAAACGGACACTGCTGAACACATAACTGCTCATCTCGGGGAAATGCACTTTGATAATACCGATCTTCGACTGCGGATCGTTGCGGAATAAAACTTGGGAATAGGTATATTCCTCTCCTGCAGTTTCGTAATCAGGACAACGGTACACCTCGCGTCCGTCCTGGGTCGATACTGTGAAATGATACGGAATATTGATACCGTTGTTCATCATCTCGGACCTCAGATCCTGATCGAGCTGTTTGAAATTGATACGTTCCTTGAGAGGTTTTTCCGATGCCGTATACAATATTCTGTACACCACCTCGTCAAGTAGAGCCTTCTGGTAGACATATCTGTTCTTTACAATTTCCTGCAAAGACTTCGAGGCCTCTGATTTGGCACTCTTGTCACTTCTGAGAATCATAGCCTTGGGCATCTTCGACGGATTGTTGGCCATCGTCTTAAGCTGGAAAGAAGAGTAATATACGGAGTCGGTCTTCTGCGCCTTTCTCCTCGTGGCGTTAAGGTCTTTCTCCAGGTATCTCAGAGTTTCGTTGAGCTCGAGATTGCGTGATGCCTGATACAGGCTGCGGTTCACCGACTCGTCGAACTGCTCCTTCTTCATCTTCACCATCTCCTCGATATACATGAACTGAAGAACGAGCAGTGCGAGGAACGAAAACCCCATCACTATCGATATCAACCATATTGTCTTCTTTTTCATGGGGGCAAAATTAATAAGAAATTAAGTTAAACCGGCAATTTAACTTAAATTTTTCGCTGATATTAACGAAATTAAAGACAATTCCCGTTATTAGTTACATATTTGTAAATATCAATTCTTCAGGACGATTTATAAAAGTACTTGCCCCATGCTTTATTAAGAAATCCTTTTCTCGGAATCCCCACAGTACGCTGATGCATGGGATGCCGCTATTCCGGGCTGTTTCTACATCAACTTCGCTGTCACCGATGTACACTGTCGAAGACTTGTCAGCCTTCAGTTGGGCCATAGCTTCAAAAACAGTATCAGGTGCCGGTTTCTTCCGTATGTCGTCTCTCTCCCCTATCGCCACCTGGATATAATCAGAGAAAAAATGCCGGCATAGTTCCTGGGTAGCATCGTAAAACTTATTGCTGACAACAGCCAAGCCCTTGCCGTTATTATGTAGAGCATTTAGCATCTCCATCACTCCCGGATAAGGGCGGGTGGTATCGAGATTGTGAATCATGTAAAGTTCCCGGAATTTCCGGTATGTCGGTTCGAATTCCGGATTGTCAAGACCGTCGGGTATAGCCCTTTCCATCAATTTTTTGACGCCATTGCCGACGAAATGCCTCACATCATCTATGCTATGTTCCGGCATATCTGCCCATCGCAACGCAGCATTCACACTCCATGCCAGGTCGCCGAGAGTATTGAGCAGGGTGCCGTCGAGGTCGAAGATATATGTCTGATAGTCTTTCATCTCCAAATTTTCATCTGCGGCTCCGTTCCACCATAGTACGGAGTTTGCGGTTGAAGAGGTCTGCATCAATCATTTTTTCTATGGTGATGTGCATCCTATACTGCCACCTGTTATAACTATCCGACGGAACATTGATTCTCTCGCTGTGGATATCCTTGTTACGGAGTTCGCTATCCATAGCAGTGAGATCCTGGAAAGAAATCATACAGAGCATCGAGGGACAATACATGTGCCGGGCGATGATTTCCTCAGCCAGTTGCGGTGTGATATGTCTCGGCGCCTTTCCTTCTTTCTGAAGCATAGACGTAAAGTAACGCTGTGTCCTTTCCGGACTCTCCTCCCAAGACAATCTGAGAGGCGCCATATCGTGAGTGGTAATGGTAGCGACGCTACGATAGGGATATCCCCCGAGATGAGAGAACTCCGTACCGTTTTCCTTTGGCATCGTCTGTATCTGCAGCGACAATATCCGGAGATAGTCGAGGACGCCGCCGACACAAGAAGGGAGCATTCCGAGGTCTTCGGCACAAACCAGCATCCGGGTGTCGCTGAGGATATTCGGAAGACGGTTCATCGCCGTCCATCGCCAGAAATCATCATGACGGCGATAGAAGTAATTGTTATACAATCGCATGTAAGCATCCTTTTCATCCTCGTTGAGTACGTCGAAGGCCATAGTCTGCCATCCTCCTATACGAGGGTGATACATACCCTTCTGCCGCGGATCTTCAAGGAAGAGGACATTGGCGACAAGACGGTAAAGACCGTCGCGGATCCAGATACTGTTTTCATCATTACAGCCTTCGAAAAACTTTCTGACTTTCTTCTGCGTATTGTATTCCGGTTTCAGATCGTACAGCCCGTATGCCTTCTTCGTAAGGAAATTATCGCATACATACTGCCTGTGCACTCCGAAGATCTTTTCCAGTATCCTGTCGTTGATGAATGGATGGGTGAGCAGGTCGCGACGGAACTGCAAACCGAAATAGGAAATTTCCTCCTCGGTCATCGGGAGGGCCGGAGAGAAATGTCCCAGTACTCCGGAGATGGCATCCTCCGGAATCTCCCAGATACGGAAGAAACCGAGAACATGATCGATGCGGAAAGAGTCGAAATACTGTTCCATCACCTGGAATCTGCGCTTGAACCACGCGAAGCCGTCTTTCTCCATTTCCTTCCAGTTGTATGTTGGAAACGCCCAGTTCTGCCCGTTCTGTGAGAAGGCGTCAGGCGGAGCCCCTGTCTGCATGTCGAGGTTGAAGTATTGCGGATTCTGCCATGTCTCGACACTGTCACGGTTGACCCCTATCTGCAGGTCGCCCTTGATTGCCACATGTTTCTGACGAGCATAATCTGCTGCGGATTTCAACTGCTGGTGGAGATTGTACTGCACGTAGTATATCTCGTACACCTTATTTATATATGGAGAGTCTTCAGCACATATCCCATCTACGATACTGTCACTATAAACCGCCGATTCCCCCCAATCTGAATATCTCGCAGTAGCGTATTTGTCTCTCAGCACGGAAAAGGCGGCATACGGTCTGAGCCAGTCTTTATTCCGGTCGAAGAAGGCCTTAAATTTATCTGATGCTAATACGGTTTCGCCATTCTCCAAAAATGCCTGGTGGATATACCGTTTCTTCACTCTGTCGACAGCAAGATAATCACTGTAGTTCAGGGCGTTAAGTTCCTGCCGCTGTCGATGAAAATCATTCATCACCGCTTTGTCGTGCAGATCTCCGAGTTGTTCCAGATCGAGATAGTGGGGATGAAGAGCAAACACGGATATAGCGTTATAAGGATAAGAATCAGTCCATCCTCCTGTGGTGCTGGTATCGTTGACAGGCAGGATCTGTATCATCTTCATACCCGTTTTCGACACCCAATCGACCATACGGCGGAGGTCACCGAAATCCCCTACCCCGTAGGAATGTTCGCTCCGAAGAGAGAATACGGGGATGACTACTCCCGCAGCGCGGAAGGTATGCTCCTTGATACGGAGCTGTTCGCCGTTGACCACCACTACCTGACCGTCATTAACATTGTCTACGACCGTAGAACGATTTTCCCCTTCCTCCCATGCGACAAACTCATGAGTCTTATCATCGACAACCACGAATTTATATTCCATCGGAAGAGTTATGCCGTCGACATTGATAGAGATAATCCAGTCGAAACATCCCTGATACTGCATCTTCAGATAGCGGGCGGTGCTCCAGTTGCCTATCGCCGGATGATTGCCGATGACGGCGAGAGCCTGCCCCTTCTGCAACTGAGGTGCTACAGCTCTGAGAACTACAGTCTTGCGATAGATGGGAATACGCACCGGCTTCAGTTCCTTCTGTCTGGCAATGCCAGTCACCGTACTGTAAGCATCGGAAAACAGATGATACTGCAGCGGGAGATCCTTCCACTGATCAATGAAAATATAATCATGACTCTGGTCGAAGAAATATTCCCTCGGAATCCCGTTCCATTCCCTGCGGAGAATCTTCCCGTCCTGGTCTTCCACTACATATTTGTAAACAAACGTCTTCACGGGATGTTGTCTCGAATCCACCGCCGACGTCTCCAGCGTCCAGAAAGAGCCGTCGTCGGTATTCATCGGCAGGTCGTATTTCTTCTCCACGCCATCGCGGCTTCTGTACACGATGAGCACATGGATACTCTCGCCCCATTGTGTATTGTAGTTTATGTTGAATTTTATTTTCATATCCTATATTTTAACTGCAAAAGTAATAAAAAAATCTGATTTCCTTTCTCTGTTTTGAAAAATAGAAGTAACTTTGCACAAAATTTAAACTACATTACACGATGAAAGCAAAGAATACGAATAAATTATTGTCTTTAGCATGCCTCATCATGGGCGTAATATTGTGCGGAATATACTATTTCTTCTTCACATCCATGACTGGCAAAACTTCAGAACAACAATACATATACATCGATGAGGACGACACGGCCGACTCAGTATGCACTAAGTTAAAGTCAGCAATCCACCCCGGCGCAATGAAAATGTCGGCCTTCGCGACCCTGCTCAATCACAGCAGTTATCCAGAGCACATCAAAACCGGCAAGTACGATGTCGGAGACGGCGCCGGCGCCTTCTCGCTGTTCAAAAGACTGAAAAGCGGACAACAGACAGCGGTAAATCTCACCATCCCGTCGGTGAGAACGATGGAGGATATGGCCCGGGTGCTTTCTCACAAACTGATGGCCGACAGCACCTCGCTCGCCGACGCCTTCACCGACAGCAACCTGCAAAGCAAATACGGATACGACTCTACGACTATCGCATGTCTGTTCATCCCCAATACCTACGACGTATACTGGAATATCAGTCCCGAAAAACTGATGGACAGGATGGAGAAGGAAAAAGACAAGTTCTGGAATGCCGACCGCACGGCGAAAGCACAGGCGATGGGACTAACGGAAAACGAGGTTGTGACACTCGCGAGCATCATCGACGAGGAAACCAACAACAATGCGGAAAAGCCCATGGTGGCGGGAATGTACTATAACCGGCTTCAGCAGCAGATGCCGCTGCAGGCCGATCCGACAGTGAAATTCGCACTGAAAGACTTCGCGATGAAAAGAATATACAACAAGCATCTCGGCATCGACAGCCCGTATAATACATATAAGAACGAAGGTCTGCCCCCGGGACCGATCCGTGTTCCGACGATAGCAGGCATCGATGCCGTACTCGACTACACGCATCATAACTATCTGTATATGTGTGCAAAAGAAGATTTCAGCGGCACTCATAATTTCGCCGCCACTTATTCAGAACATCTTAAAAACGCAGCAAAATATGCGAAAGCTCTCAATGAGCGGGGTATCAATTAAAAACTTGTGAAGGTTCCCAGCTTCACAGCCGGAAACCTTCCATCTCAATAGGTATTAGCCTTTTTAAGGTAAAAAGATTGTATTCAGGATAACAGCGGCAAAGGTACGGGTTTTTTATGACTCTCGCAAATTTTTTCGTATGTTAAATAACATATTTCGCCATTTTAACCAAAAAAAAGTGTGTTTTAGGCCATTTATTGGCAGAAAATAAGTAATTTTGCAGCAAGAAAATAAATTTGAGACATTATGATAGAGAAGACAGAGACGAATAACGAAGAAAAGAAAAGCCTTAGCTTCGTTGAACAGTTTGTAGAAGAAGACCTCGCAGCAGGCAAGAACGGTGGCAGAATACAGACACGATTCCCGCCCGAGCCCAACGGCCATATCCATATCGGACATGCCAAGGCTATCTGCATGGACTTCGGAGTGGCAGAAAACTACAACGGGGTATGCAACCTCCGTTTCGACGATACCAATCCCTCCAAGGAGAATACCGAATACGTGGAATCAATCCTCGAAGATATCTCTTGGCTGGGATTCAAATGGGGCAACGTGTACTATGCCTCCGACTACTTCCAGCAGTTGTGGGACTTTGCCAAATGGCTGATTCAGACAGGCAGGGCATACGTCGACGAGCAGACTTCAGAGCAGATAGCACAACAGAAGGGAACCCCCACCGAACCCGGTGTGCCCTCTCCCTACAGAGACCGTCCGGCAGAAGAAAGCATGGCTCTTTTCGAGAAGATGAACACACCGGAAGCCGTTGAGGGCTCGATGGTTCTCCGCGCGAAAATCGACATGGCAAATCCGAACATGCATTTCCGCGATCCCATCATATATAGAATCATCCACACACCTCATCACCGTACCGGCACGAAGTGGAACTGCTATCCGATGTACGACTTCGCCCACGGACAGAGCGATTTCTTCGAAGGAGTGACCCACTCTATATGTACACTGGAGTTCGTCCCCCACCGTCCCCTGTACGACTATTTCATCGACCTTCTCAAGGAATATAAGGGTGAGACCGACAATATCCATGACAACCGTCCGAGACAGATCGAGTTCAACAGGCTCAACCTTACTTATACGGTGATGAGCAAGCGCAAACTTCTCACCATGGTAGAAGAAGGACTGGTATCAGGATGGGATGATCCCCGCATGCCGACAATCTGCGGTATGCGGCGCCGCGGATATTCTGCAGAAAGCATCCGCAACTTCATCCGCAGCATCGGATATACCAAGTTTGACGCCCTCAATGATTACGCCCTCCTCGAGGCAGCAGTCCGCGACGACCTCAACGCACGCTCGTGCAGAGTATCGGCAGTGCTCAACCCTGTCAAACTTATCATCACCAACTATCCCGAGGGTACGACAGAGGATATGGAGGCTGTGAACAACCCTGAAAACGAGGATGACGGCACTCATAATATCACATTCAGCCGCGAACTGTGGATAGAACGTGAGGACTTTATGGAAGATGCCCCGAGCAAGTTCTTCAGAATGACTCCCGGCAAGGAAGTGAGACTGAAGAATGCCTACATCGTGAAGTGCACCGGCTGCAAGAAGGATGCAGACGGCAATATCGAGGAGATATACGCAGAATACGACCCGCAGAGCAAGAGCGGCATGGAGGGAGCCAACAGAAAGGTAAAGGGAACACTCCACTGGGTTTCCGTAGCACATGCACTGCCTGCAGAGGTAAGACTTTACGACCGTCTCTTCAGTGTCGAGAATCCCTCGGCCGACGAAAGAGACTTCCGCGAACTTCTCAATCCCGAATCACTGAAGGTTCTCGACAACTGTTACGTAGAGGAGTATGTGGCGGAGAAAAAAGCCGGAGACTTCCTGCAGTTCCAGCGCATCGGATATTTCACGCCAGATACCGACAGTACAAAGGATAGACTTATCTTCAACCGTACCGTCAGTCTGAAAGATACATGGAAAAAAATCTCTAAATAAAACATATTACATTGGCACTATCACCACAAGAAAAATATTTCAGAAGCAATAAGTTTAAGAAGATTCTGAAAAATTACGAAGAATCAGTAAAATCGGGCACCCATCCTTTTTTGGATGCCGACGATTATACTGATATAGGCGAATATTATTGTGATGTGGAAGGTGATTTCGACAAGGCGAAGGAAGTGCTCGAATACGCCATCACAATATATCCTGACGATGTCGCCCCCCTCTCACTGCTGGCAAAAATTGCCATGACAGTGGATAATGATGCCGACAAGGCAATCAGATATGTCGACATGATTGATGAGCAGGATGACATTGAGGTAATATACCTAAAGGCTGAAATATTGATGAGCAAGGGAGAATTCGAAAAAGCCGACGACTATTGTCGCGGATATCTGAGCGAAATACCTCCGGAAGAATACGATGACTATGTAAAAGAGGTTGCCGTCTCCTTCAACGAATTCAAAGAGTATAATCTGGCTTTCCAATGGATTATGAGGGCCAAGGTGGACGATTCTGAAGATTATGCCGAAATTCTCGGACTCATAATGGCAAATGTCGGTGAGTACGACAAGAGCGAGGAGATGTACACCCTGCTGACCGAGAAAGACCCGTACAATGATTTCTACTGGTCACAGCTGGCAGCGATTCAACTATATAACGGCAAGATAAGCAAAGCTATTGAGAGTTGTGATTATGCCATCGCCATCGCTCCGTTCGACCCTCACCCGGTAAAGGTTAAGGCAAATGCCTTGTACAAAATAAAAAACTATCCGGAGGCAACGAAATATTTCGCGAAATTCGCGAAGATGGTTCCTGAAGACTACGAGGGTGAATGCGGGATGGCAATCTGCCTCTGCGAGGATAACAAACCGTCAGAAGCGTTTCTCCATTTGGAGAAGGCGGAAAAGATAGCGAAGACATTGCCTGATGGCTATAAGAACAAAGCTTTCGCGGACATCGCCTTCCTCTACGACTCTTTGGGGATGCCTGAAAAAGCCTTGAGCATAATAGAAAACGTGAATATCGGCAGAGACGCCGATATCGGAGAGTTTTGTATAATAAAAGGGCATATCTATCTCTCCAATCATATCACAGACAAAGCTACCGAATGTTTCAAAGAAGCTATAAGGAAAGCTAACAACAAAACATTCATCGCGCTTCGCGTATCATTGTCGATGATGGACCACGAACTCTACAAACAAGCATATCTGCTCATCAAGAAGGCGATCAGTCTCTCTGACAGCCCGCAGACACACGGCTACGCCCATCTGGCGCTCTGCTGCATGAACTTAAACAAGCCTGAGGAGTGTCTTGAAAGCATAAAGAAAGCGGTGGAAATGAATCCTGACGAAGCAGTGGAACTGCTCGGGAAATTCTTCCCCGAGGATATGGCCCCAAAGGACTATTATCTGTATATGTATAACAAATTATATAACGAAAATCAGGCGTGAACTGGATAACATCTTTATTAGGTAATCTCAATTACGGGACGGTATTGTTTCTTATGATGCTGGAAAGCACTGTCATTCCCGTTCCGTCAGAACTTGTAGTGGCCCCGGCTGCTTATCATGCAGCAAACGGGGACATGAACATTTTTCTTATCATACTCTTCGCAACCATAGGTGCAGATCTCGGTGCGACGATAAACTACACCGTATCTTACTTTCTCGGCCGCCCGATCATTTATAAATTCGCCAACAGCAAATGGGGGCATCTGTGTCTGCTCAACCAGGAGAAAGTGGAGAAGAGCGAGAAGTATTTCGACGATCACGGTGTCGTGGCCACTCTCACCGGCCGACTGATTCCCGGAATCAGACACCTCATCTCCATCCCTGCCGGACTGGCAAAGATGAAATTCTGGAAATTCCTGTTGTATACGACTATTGGAGCCGGTGCCTGGCATACTATCCTCGCCTTGTTGGGATGGTATCTCCACTCGGTTGTTCCGGAAGATCAGCTTAATGACAAAATCGGAGAATATGCCGAATATATCAAGATATTCATTATCGGCGCAGTACTTGTCGCCGTCGGATATTACGGAATAAAGTATCTTATCAAGAAAAAAGATAAAAAAGAAGAGTGATCCGCTTGGAATCACTCTTTTTTATATAGCCATCATTTTGTCTGATGATTTATACATATACCCAGTTTATACCACTCAAAGAGACGATGGATACCCTCATCGATTTCAATCTTATGATGCCATCCTAAACGATGCAACTTGGTGACATCTGTAAGCTTGCGGGGAGTTCCATCCGGTTTTGTACTATCCCAACGCAACTCACCCTTGAATCCGATTTCGGCCACGACCTTCTCCGCGACTTCCTTGATACTGATTTCCTTGCCGGTACCGACGTTGATATGACAATTACGGATTTCCTTGGCACCGGGCTCGTATGTATCCTTGAAATCAACATTCAGCAATACGTGCACGGAAGCGTCGGCCATCTCCTCACTCCATAAGAATTCTCTCATCGGAGTTCCCGTTCCCCACAATGTGACTGAGTCGGGAGCAATACCGAACTTCTTCAGTTTCTCAAGAATCTCTTCGTTGGTATTATCGCCCGTAACACCCTCTACAGGCCGGAGATTGATATCCTTCCTCACAGCATCCCAATCGCCTTCGTTAAGACACTTTGCCAGATATACCTTACGAATCATCGCAGGCAGTACATGACTGTTCTCCAGATGGAAATTGTCATTCGGGCCATAGAGATTAGTAGGCATCACAGCAATATAATTACAGCCATACTGTATGTCGAAACTCTCGCACATCTTCAGTCCGGCAATCTTAGCGATAGCATACGGTTCGTTGGTATACTCCAGTTCCGAAGTCAGCAACGCTTCCTCTTTCATCGGCTGCTGAGCCATACGCGGATAGATACAGGTACTGCCGAGGAAGAGCAGTTTTTTTACACCATGTCTGAAACTCTCGCCGATCACATTCTGCTGAATCTGCAGATTCTGATATATGAAGTCGGCACGATAGTTGAGATTCGCCATGATACCGCCCACATGGGCTGCGGCAAGTACGACAGCTTCGGGCTTCTCCTCATCGAAGAACTTCTTCACGGCGAAGGGATCCATCAGGTCGAGTTCCTTGTGGCTTCTGCCCACAAGATTCTCGTATCCTCTCTGTTTCAGATTGTTCCATATAGCCGAACCCACCAGGCCGTGATGACCGGCTACGAATATCTTTGTTGATTTATCTAAAGCCATTTTCTTTATCTTTATTGGGGCATCTGAGCTCTGATATACAACTTCTTGACAAACTTCATATCGTGCTCGACCATAAGTTTGACGAGCTCGGGGAAGGTGGTCTTTGTAGGATTCCAGCCCAGCACCTTCTTAGCCTTTGCAGGATTACCGAGCAGCTGCTCTACCTCGCAAGGACGGAAGTACTTCGGATCGACCTCTACGAGAACCTTGCCGGTAGCCACGTCGATACCCTTCTCGTCAACGCCCTCGCCTTCCCAGCGCAGTTCGATGCCACACTCCTTGAAAGCCAAAGTGGCAAACTCCCTCACGGTATGCATCTCGCCGGTAGCGATAACGAAATCGTCGGGTTCCGGCTGCTGAAGGATGAGCCACATACACTCCACGTAATCACGGGCATAGCCCCAGTCACGACGCGCGTCGAGATTACCGAGATACAGTTTGTCCTGAAATCCCTGTGCTATGCGGCATGCGGCGAGGGTAATCTTACGGGTCACGAAGTTCTCACCTCTCCTCTCGCTCTCGTGATTGAAAAGAATACCGTTGCAGCAGAACATGTCATAACTCTCCCGATAGTTCTTCATAATCCAGAAACCGTAGAGCTTCGCTACAGAATACGGAGAACGGGGATAGAAAGGAGTAGTCTCGGACTGAGGAACTTCCTGAACCTTACCGTAAAGTTCCGATGTACTGGCCTGGTATATGCGGCACGTCTTCGTGAGTCCGCAGATCTTCACAGCCTCGAGCAGACGGAGGACACCGACAGCATCAGCTTCGGCGCTATATTCCGGCACGTCGAAACTCACTTTCACGTGGCTCTGCGCAGCGAGATTATAAATCTCGTCAGGCTTTGTCTCACTGATGATACGCACGAGCGACGAAGAGTCGGTCATATCGCCCCAATGCAGGTTGACCAGTCGCTGTTTCTTCATATCCCTCACCCACTCGTCGAGATAGAGATGCTCGATACGTGCTGTGTTGAATGAAGAAGAGCGACGGAGGATTCCGTGTACCTCGTACCCTTTGTCTATAAGAAACTCGGCCAGATAAGAACCGTCCTGGCCTGTAATACCTGTAATTAATGCAACTTTTTTTTTCATATTATTCCCTGATATATTTTATTTATCTTCTGAAAATTGTTTTATTCTCTGCTCCTCGGAGAGTTTGCAAATCAGCAGCGTGCCATTGTTTTCCGCTACGATATATCCGTCGAGCCCTTGTATCACCACCTTCTTCTCCTGGGCGGTATGCACGATGCAGTTACGACTGTCATACAGATTCACGTTATCTCCGATCTTGGCATTTCCGTAGAGGTCTTTCTTGCTCAGAGAGAGAAGTGATCCCCAGGTGCCCAGATCGCTCCATCCGAAGTCTGCGGGACACACGAAGATCTCCTCAGCCTTTTCCATAATGGCGTAGTCTACCGAGATATTCTCACAGAGAGGGAACTTCTCGTCAATCATCTTCTGTTCCTCGGGAGTGCCGTAGATATCAAGCATCGACTCAAAGATCTTCGACAGTGCCGGCTGATAGATGCGGAATGCGTTGACTATCGTACTCACGCTCCATATAAATATTCCGGCATTCCAGAAATAGTTGTTTTTCTTGATATATTCCTTGGCTGTGTCAAGATCCGGTTTTTCCCTGAACGAGAACACTCTGTATATCTCCTTGATCCTCGGCGAACTCGACGAAAGGTCGGCCTGAATATATCCGTATCCGGTCTCCGGTCTTGTCGGTTTCATGCCCAGGGTCACGATGGAATCAGTCTCGGCGGTGAAGTTGAGACACTGATCCACCACCCTCTTGAATTCCGCCGGATTAGTGACGATATGATCACTCGGAGTTACCACGATATTAGCTTTCGGATTCACCTTCTTTATCCTCCAGCTCACATAGCAGATGCAGGGAGCCGTATTTCTGCGGCACGGCTCGCACAGGATATTCGACACGGGAATCCCCGGGAGCTGTTCCTTGACAATATCCACATAGTTTTTGTTCGTCACCACCCAGATATTGTCAGGATCACAAATGCCTACGAAGCGGTCTGCGGTAAGTTGCAGCAATGTACGTCCGCAACCGAGCACGTCGATAAACTGTTTCGGATGCTCCGTCGTGCTCATCGGCCAGAATCTGCTTCCCACGCCTCCGGCCATAATTACCAGATGATTATTTTTATTCGCCATAGCTGATAAATGATGTATTAGAGTGCAAATGTAGGCATTTTTTTGTAATTATACGAATTATAAGACAAAAAAATAGCCAAACGAGATAAAAAACCCCGTTTGGCCATTATTTTGGTGATCGCGGCAATTACTTGCAGAACCAGTTTACGATAGTCTCGTAAAGTTCCTGTTTGCCGGAAGTCTGCTTCGGTTCGCCTACTTTCTTGGCGTAAGCGACGATATCCTCGAGGCTCATCTTGCCCTCTTCGAAAGCCTTACCCTCACCAGCGTCGAATGAAGCATAGCGCTCCTTAACCATCTGAGGGATAGTACCGTCTTCGATGATAGCTGCAGCATTCTCCAGTCCTCTTGCGAAAGCATCCATACCGCTGATATGAGCGATGAAGATATCCTCGGGATCTGTGGAGTTACGACGGAGTTTGGCGTCGAAGTTGCAACCGCCGTTTCCGAGACCGCCGCCACGGATGATCTGCAGGAAGGCCTGTGTGATCTCCCAGTTGTCAATGGGGAACTGGTCGGTATCCCATCCGTTCTGATAGTCACCGCGATTGGCGTCGAGAGAGCCGAGCATGCCGTTGTCGACAGCCACAGCGATCTCGTGCTCGAATGTGTGGTGAGCCAGAGTAGCGTGGTTAACCTCAATGTTTACCTTAAAGTCCTTGTCCAGACCATTGGCGCGGAGGAAACCGATTACAGTCTCAGTGTCAACATCATACTGATGCTTTGACGGCTCCATCGGCTTCGGCTCGATGAGGAATGTGCCTTTGAAGCCCTTGCTGCGAGCATAGTCGCGTGCAGCAGTGAGCATCTTGGCCATGTGGTCTTTCTCACGCTGCATCTGAGTGTTGAGAAGACTCATATAACCCTCTCGGCCTCCCCAGAATACGTAGTTGGAACCACCGAGTTTGATTGTAGCGTCGATAGCATTCTTGATCTGAACACATGCACGAGCCACAACGTCGAAGTCAGGATTGGTAGAAGCACCGTTCATATAGCGCTTGTTACCGAATACGTTAGCAGTACCCCAGAGAAGTTTGATATTGGTACCCTTCATCTTCTCTGCCAGATAGTCAGTGATAGCGGTCATTCTTGCTTCATACTCCTCGATGGTAGCACCCTCGTCAACGAGGTCTACATCGTGGAAGCAGAAGTATTCGATACCCAGTTTGTCCATAATCTCGAAACCAGCATCAGCCTTAGCCTTAGCGCGCTCTACAGGATCAGCAGCCTCGTCCCAAGGATAGCTACGAGTCTGTCCGCCGAACTGGTCACCGCTTGCCTGTCCCAGTGTGTGCCACCAAGCCATAGCGAACTTCAGCCAGTCCTTCATTTTCTTACCCATAACAACTTTTTCGGCATCATAATAATGGAATGCCATAGGGTTCTTGCTGTCTTTACCCTCGAATTTAATTTTTCCTACCTGAGGAAAATACTCTTTTGCCATAGTTTAAATATTTAAATAGGTTTAATGTGAAAAATATTTACTTATTAATCATACTATTCAACGTCTCTTTCCATTGAGCATACGCCTGGAGATACTCATTGCGTTTGCTCTCATCGGGAGCAATCACGTCGAGTTTCTCAAGAGTGGCGAACGCCTCGTCATGGTCTTTGTAGATACCCGCACCGATACCGGCACCCTTCGCTGCACCGACGCTACCGTCGGTATCATACAATTCTATCGTTGCTCCGGATACCCCGGCGAGAGTATTTCTGAAGATATCACTGAGGAACATGTTTGCCTTTCCTGCATGTATCTTCCTGATATCCATACCCATCTGCTGCATTATCTCCATTCCGTAGCAGAAGCTGAAGACGATGCCCTCCTGTGCGGCACGGATGATGTGTTGTTTGCCGTGCTTGTTGAAATTGATACCGCTGATGGTACTACCGAGTTCCTTGTTCTGAAGAATTCTCTCTGCACCGTTTCCGAACGGAGTTATCACCACGCCCTCAGATCCGATAGGAACCTGTGCGGCCAGTTTATTCATATCAGCATAGCTGATTCCCTCGGGTGCCACCGTACGACGAACCCAGGCATTAAGTATTCCAGTACCATTTATACATAGAAGAACTCCAAGACGGGTTAGAGTGTCAGAATAATTTACATGGGCGAAAGTATTCACGCGGCTCTTTGTATCGTAATTCACCTCTCCGAGCACACCATATACGACGCCCGATGTTCCTGCTGTAGAAGCTATCTCTCCCGGATTGAAAACATTAAGCGAAACAGCATTATTCGGCTGGTCGCCTGCACGGTATGATATAGGAGTGCCTGCCTTGAGGCCCAGTTCCTCGGCAGCCTCTTTCGACAGTTCGCTCTGCACGCTAAAGGTAGGCACGATATCCGGAACCAGACTCTCATTGAAGTCATAATATTTCATAAGGAAATCAGCGACCTTTTTCTCCTTGAAATCCCAGAACATTCCTTCAGACAATCCTGATACAGTGGTATTTATCTCACCGCTTAGTTTCATCGCGATATAGTCACCAGGCAGCATGAATTTGTCAATCTTTTCAAACAAATCCGGCTCATTATCCTTGACCCATGCTAATTTTGCTGCGGTGAAATTACCCGGAGAATTCAGAAGATGACCGAGACACTGATCAGCTCCAAGAGCGTTGAAAGCCTTTTCGCCGTATGGTACAGCCCTGGAATCACACCAGATGATAGCGGGGCGGAGCACATTCTTGTCTTTGTCCACACACACCAATCCGTGCATCTGATATGATATACCGACAGCCACCACCTCGTCAGCCTTGGCACCCGAATCAGTCATACACTTCCTGAGCGATAGTTTGAAGTTATCCCACCACATCTGAGGATCCTGCTCCGCCCAACCAGCCTTCTTGGCCATGATCGGAGCTTCGCTTTCGGGAAAGAAAGCTGAAGCGGCACATTTACCGGAATCCACATTCACGAGCGATGCCTTGACAGAAGAACTGCCCACATCCAGTCCTAAAAGAAATCTGTTTGCCATAATCAAAATTATTGTTCCAAATTCTAATTATAATACGCTTACTGCCGTTTTTCCCCTAAAAAAAAGTCACAAAAGGCCGTTTTCCCATTTTTTTTTGGAATTTTGCACATTTTTTTTAATTTATTCTTGCAGTTAAACGACTTTTTTACTATCTTTGCACGAAAATAGGGATAAATAGTAACATCTCATTAAAAGACATACAAAAGATGAAAAAGAAAATACTGATCCTCGACGATAAAGAAACCATCGCAAAGGTTCTGTCAATATACTTGATGAGCGACTACGAGGTTGTGTGGTTACCTGACGGACTGCAGGGCGTCAAATGGCTTCAGGCGGGCAACACCCCGGACCTCATCATTTCGGACATCCGAATGCCGAACATGAGAGGTGACGACTTTCTGGAATGGATAAAGCAGAACGAGCTATTCCGCCACATACCGGTCATCATGCTCTCGAGCGAGGACAGCACCAGCGAACGAATAAGACTCCTGGAGATCGGGGCGGAGGACTACATCGTAAAACCATTCAACCCCATCGAACTGAAGATACGTGTAAAGAAAATAATTCAGTAACCGTAAACCTTCCATAATGATTAGTATTGTATACTTAGGCAACAACCAGATGACGCAGACGCGTCTGAAATACATCCCTGGACACACCGTAAGTCTGACCACGACTTACAAGGAGGCCGCCTCCGTATGCAATTCGAAAGTTCCCGACGAGCATTTTCTGGTTTTCTATGAGCGCAGCGTGCTCAACGAGGATATTACGGCCATCACCTATCTGCGGAAGAAGTGCCCTCAGATATACCTTATATTATTAACGGGTCATCTGAGCGACGAGGACAGGAAGAAATATCAGAATTGCGGTATCAACGACACGATTGATGCATCTGCTTCGGTGACGGAACTGAACAAGAAAATCTGCTTTATATCCGACAAAGAGGACATACTGTTCCAGAAACAGGATTTGAAGAACCGTATCCTTAAATTTAAAATACCTTTTTGGAAACGTTCGTTCGACATTTTGTTCTCTCTCTGCGCCATCATCGTTCTCTCGCCGGTATTTATCCTCACGGCCCTGGCGATACGGTTGGAGAGCAAAGGCCCGATCCTTTTCAAGTCAAAGCGCGTGGGCACTAACTATACGGTATTCGATTTCCTGAAATTCCGCAGCATGTACGTTGATGCCGAGGCACGTCTGAAAGATCTGAAAAAAGACAATCAGTATGCCAAGACGGAAGAAAAGCCGGAGGAGAAGAAGGTTATGGATTCAGCACCTCTCGGTGACGAGGCTGAGCAGGGCATGATAGACGACGGACTGGCATCGGCTATGATGATAAGCGATGACGAGGTGATGCTCGTGGGCGACGATTTCGTAATTTCGGAAGACACTTATTCGAAGAAAAAGAATGAGGATATAGAGAACGCGTTCATCAAGATTGAAAACGACCCACGTATCACGAAAGTGGGCCACTTCATCAGGAAATACAGCATCGACGAGCTTCCGCAGCTATTTAATATATTAAAAGGTGATATGTCTGTAGTCGGCAACCGCCCTCTCCCTCTCTACGAGGCGGAGAAGCTTACTGCCGATGAATATATAGACAGGTTTATGGCTCCTGCCGGACTCACCGGTCTGTGGCAGGTGGAAAAGCGGGGAGGCGCGGGAAAGATGTCTGCGGAGGAGCGCAAGCAACTGGACATCAAGTACGGTCGAACGTACAATTTCGCCCTCGATGTGAAAATTATCTTCAAGACTCTCACAGCATTCGTCCAAAAGGAGGATGTTTGACAAAATAAGAAAATAAAAACCATAAGATTTATACATAAGATGAAAAGACGTCTAATTTTAACGCTAGTAATAGCAAGCGTAGGACTCACGGAAATGTCTGGCCAGACAAAGGAGACCTACAATGATAGCGGTATTGCCGCCGGTTTCTTTGACAACACGGAAGGTAGCGGTAATATCAACTTTTCAAGTTTCCATCTTCCTCCATTGGCAGTGCTTCTGGAGAATGCGAAACAAAACCCGCAGATTCTTTCACTCGCCAAAGCCGAGGAGCTTGCCAGAGCCGAGGTGCTGAAGGAAAAAAAGAACGTATTCTCATTTGTCAGCGGCCATGCCAGCTATAGCTATGGCAAGACTGATTTGTGGGGAAACAACTCAACAACCCTAAACCCCATAATTTACCAGTATCAGGGCAACGAGCAGAGCTACTGGAACGTTGGAGCCACGCTCAGTGTTCCGTTGGACGAATTGCTCGACCTGGGACAGTCGGTGAAACGCAAGAGACTTGAAGCGGAACAACTGGAACAGGACAAGGATTACGCTTTCGACCAGTTGAAATTGCAGATTGCGTCTCTTTACATTAAGATAACCAACGATATCACGGCACTTAAGACAGCCGGAGAGAGTGCCGCTGCATATCAGGGTGCCGGAGTTCTTGACAAAGAGGAATTCGAAAATGGTAATATTGACATTACTGATTACGCATGGCATAAGATGCAGGAGATGGGAACAGTAACAGAATTCCAGAATCTGCAAACCACAATTATGACTAATATTATCACTCTTGAAATATTGACACATACTCCGATTATCACGAACTCTACAACAGAAATCACTCTTGAGAGGATGAATGACAAAGACACTCAGGATCAGTTAAAGAAGCAGGCAAAAGCCGAAAAGAAAGCTCTGAAAGAACAGATCGAGGCTGACGCAAAGGCTGAAAAAGAGTTGCTCGAGAAAGAAGCCAAGGAGGCCAAGGAGGCACAGAAAGCTGCAGCCAAAGCCCAGAAGGCGCTTAAATCACAAAGTAAAAACAATAAATAAATTATAACCGTTATGGACATATTTAGATATATCGTTAGATTCTTATACCGCATCCGCTGGTATCTGATTATTTTACCGTTAATCGCACTGATTATTGCTTGGTTCCTTACCCGCAATATGGAGCGCGTCTACGATTGTGACACTACAGTATATACTGGTATGATCACCGGTTATAATATCGAGGGTGGTAGCGGTATCGCTGGTGGGCATGCTGAAACAAACATCACCAACCTAATGCTCATTATTACGACCAATACTACCTTACAGGAAACGTCGCTGAGGCTTCTCGCAAGGGTCCTGATGTATGGTAATCCCAACAAGGACAACAATTACATTTCAGCTGAACATTTCCGTGATTTTAATGCGAATGTTCCCGCAGACGTAAAGGGCCTTGTGAACCATACAAGCGAGTCGGCAACATACGCCAATCTGAAGGCTTATTACAAACCACAGCAGAACAATTACATCTACGGACTTCTTACTTATCATCCGTGGTTTGGCGTAACAAATATAGCCAACAGGCTGAAAGTCGTGAAGTTCGATAATAGTGATATTATAAATATATCATATTCTGCCAACGATGCAGGTATAGCATACAATACGGTAGAACTCCTCAACGAGGTATTTACCCGCCAGTATCAGGATATACGTTTCGGTGAGACCAACAAGGTTATCAAGTTCTTCGAGAAAGAGGTTGCTCGTTTGTACAGAATTCTGACTAATGCCGAGAATGACCTTATCAATTACAATGTGGATAAGAGAATAATCAACTATGGCGAGCAGACAAAGCAGTTGACAGTTATGGACCAGATGTGGCAGACCAACGACAACAACATTCTTATGGACTACACCACGACAAAGGCTCTGATGGATTATCTAGAAAAGCAGTTGGGCAACCGTGCGAAAATAATACGTGCAAATAGAGAGTTCACTAATAAAGTCAACGATATCTCGAAACTGCAGTCACGTATTGCCAACCTTAAGATTATGAGTAGCGAAGGAGACAGCAACAGCAACGAGTCGCAACAGGAGTTAGCTAAAGCTCAGAGACAGTTGGACAAGACAACTGAAGGAGTAAAAGAACTCACAAAAGAAATTGAAGCCGGTACTTTTAGTACGGAAACAGGCGTTAAGGCTAAAGATATGATTGCAAAATGGCTTGACCAGGTACTTCTCTATGAGAAAGTTAAAGCAGAGATGACGGCCAATGACATCTTCCGTAATAAACTTGACAAGCAGTTCCTGTATTACTCACCTATCGGTGCAACTCTCGACCGCAAAACCCGGCATATCGGTTTTGTCGAGGACAACTACATTGAGATGCTTAAAGCCCTTAATGCAGCCCGTCTGCGTCAGCGTAACCTGCAGATGTCAACAGCGACGCTACGCGTACTGAATCCGCCGTTGTTCCCGCTTAACGCACAGCCGACAAACCGTCTGCTGATTCTGTTGGGAGCATTCCTGCTGACATTCCTGCTGACAGCATTGTACTTCCTGATTATCGAATTGCTCGACAGAACTCTGCGTGACCGCATGCGCTCGGAGAAGATTACCAAGATTCCGGTTATGGGCTGCTTCCCGAAGGAGAGCAATCTGCGCTACCGTCGCTATAACAAGACCATCAGCGACATGGCACTACAGCACCTCAGCAAGACTTTGCTACCTCACTTCGAGACCGGCAAGCAGAATGTGCTTAACCTGCTATCGACCGACTCCGGCAATGGTAAGACATACATCGCCCAGGAGCTTGAAAATTATTGGATAAGCATCGGTCTCCAGGTGCGCCGTCTGACATACGACGAGGACTTCCTCTCTGACGACAGTAAGTTCATCATGGCTAAGGATATCAAGGATCTTTGTCCCGACATCCAGCCTAATGAGATAGCTATTATCGAGTACCCGAACTTGGATGAGCATTCTGTATCGCCATCACTTCTGAACCTCGGAACAGTAAACCTGCTTGTTACCCGTGCCAACAGAACATGGAAGGATGTCGACCAGAAAGCGCTTAACGAGTTGAAGGCCCAGCTCAAAGATCCGAGTACGTTGTATATGTACCTCACAGAGTGTAGCCGTTATGCCGTTGAGGAGTTTGTCGGCCAGTTACCGCCGTACACCAAGCTCAACAACTTCGCATACCGTATATCACAGTTAGGTCTGACAGCAATTGAAAACAATCATTCTAAATAATGAGTAGAATTTTAGGCTCAGGAATAGCACTTAAAGATAACGGAGGGAGAGTCGTAGTACTCTTTCTCCTTTATTTGCTAGCCTTATGGTCTTTATATACCATGGGTATAGCGGGTATGGCCCTTGTCTGCTGTATCCCATTACTTGCCTTAGTTGTGATACTTGCCATTAAAAAACCGATGTGGGTATTTTGGTTCACATTCTTTATGAACTACTTTATCATGTACTTTAACAGAATGGGAATAGTGAAAGTACCGATATCAGCTTTAATGGAGGTGTTATATATTATACTAATTATCATAGCATTAATAACACAAGAACGGACGCAATATAGGAAATTATACACCTACCTTCTACTTTTTCTGCTTTTGTGGTGTCTTTTCGTTACATTAGAAATGTTTAATGACACATGTAACTTAGGCTTTAACATAGAAAGATGGTACATGGGTGCTCGTCTGCTGGCTTTCCAGATGTTATATTTTTATGTTATGATGATATTGTATATCAATGATAGTGAAAAACTTGATAAATACTTTAAGGTTTGGGCATATTTCAGTATATTTGCAGCAATATACTGTTGGAAGCAAAAGACCTATGGCTTTACGAATTTTGAGCAAGCGTGGTTTGATAGTATTGGTAAAAGAACACACTTTGTTAGTGGCATCACAAGATACTGGTCTATTTTCAACGATGCTGCGACATTTGGATGTAATATGGCGGCATCCGCAGCACTTTTTCTCAGTTTAGGTGTTTTTTCAAAATTAAGAAACCGCAAAATTCTGTACCTTGCAACTGGTGCATTATGCGTGTGGGCATTCTTTGCTTCGGGTACCCGAACTGCAATCGTTGCCTTTGCGGCCGGTGTAGCGCTATTTATATTATTGTCTAAAAATGCAAAGATTGCAATACCCGTAATTCTTTTAGCATTGGCATTTTTCTTTATCTTAGTATTCACTAATATTGGTCAGGGAAATAACCAAATCCGAAGAATGCGATCAGCCTTCAATAAAGAAGACGCATCAATGGGAGTTCGCGAATACAACAAAATGCAGCTAAAGAAATATTTGAGAGATGCCCCATGGGGATTAGGTGTTGGCATGGACTATGGCAGTGTGCCTCCATTCAATAAATATGTTGTGGCCTCCCAAGTACCTCCAGACTCCGAGTATGTCTATATATGGGTACATACAGGAAAAGTTGGCATAACAGTATTCGTAATCATACAATTATTGATATTGATATGCGGAAGTTGGATAGCCCTGTTTAAACTGAAGAACAATACATTACGGGGAATGGCTATAGGCATTTGTGCAGCTTTTGCTGCGATACAAGTCGCAGCATACGCCAACCAGATTCTTATGCAGTATCCTAATTGTTTCCTCTTCTATGGCAGTATGGCACTAGTATACATTCTGCCCACATTCGAGAAGAAATACGAACTATACGAAGATGAGTTATATCAGAAATATTTGATAAAGAAAGAAGAAAAGGCAAGAAAGAAGCGTGAATCAAAAGTACGACATTAGTATCATCACAGTCAACTTCAATGGATACAAGGACACTTGTGAGTTGATAGAATCAATCCCTTTTGACCTTGTGTCGGAAGTGATTGTGGTGGACAATGCGTCAAAAAAAGATGAAGCCTCAATGCTGAAAGACAAATATCCCCAGATAAAAATTGTCAGGAGCGAGAAGAATCTCGGATTCGCCGGAGGCAACAATCTAGGCATAAAAGTCTCGACAGGCAGATATCTGTATTTTCTGAATAACGACACCGTAATCAAAGACTTCAATGTAAAGTCCCTGGTTGATCGTCTGGAGTCGGATAGCAAGATTGGCATGGTGTGCCCAAAGATAAGATTTACTTGGGCGAACCAGCCGATACAATTCGCTGGGTATACCCCGCTGTCCAAGATTACTGTCAGGAACCAGTCTATCGGTTTCGGTGAGGAAGACAAGGGGCAATATGACGAGGCCCACCCTACCCCATACGCTCATGGCGCTGCTATGATATGTAAGAGAGAGGTAATTGAAAAAGCTGGGATGATGCCGGAAGACTTTTTCTTATACTACGAGGAGCTGGACTGGTCGATGATGATTTCCCGTGCCGGCTATCAGATATGGTATGACCCCGGCATGACGGTATTTCATAAAGAAAGCCAGACGACAGGGCAGCACAGCCCTCTTCGTACATTTTATATCACAAGGAACAGACTGCTGCTGGTAAAGCGTAATTTTACTGCGCCCGTGAAATACCTGTCTTATCTATATCTGATATTTGTGGTAGGACTTCGCGATTGTATAGCAAACGCCCTTAAAGGGCGCTTTGATCTTGTCAAGGCCACTCTGAGAGGCATACACTCATTTCAAAAGTACTAATATGGAAAATTTAACAAGTTCATACTGGACGATACTATTCATAATAGATTTCATTCTATTCTTGGCTACAGCGATAACAGTGCTGTACTTTCTGGTGTTCTCTATAGCATCACTGATAACGAAACGTTTTGAGACGCCGCGCGCAAAAAAGCAAAACAGATTCATTGTCATCGTACCGTCATACAAGGGTGACAAATCAATAGAGTCTACTGTAAAATCCATATTGGCCCAAGGCTATCCGCAACGAATGTTCGACGTGATTGTCGTTTCCGACCACATGGATGAAATGACAAATATCAGATTGGCACAATACCCTATCACTCTTCTGGTGCCGAATTTCAAATATAGCACCAAGGCGAAATCATTACAGTTCGCGATGGCCAACCTGCCGGAATTCAAGGTATATGATACCGTTCTTATCCTTGATGCAGACAATGTCATAGAGAACGATTTCCTTGAAAGAGTCAATGATGCATACGACACATCAGGAACCCAGGCGATACAATTAAGAAGAGTGTCAAAAAACAGAGATACGGCAGTGGCAAATCTCGAGGCTATTTTTGAAGAGATCAACAACTCCGTATTCCGCCAGGGACATATCAACATGGGTATGTCTGCAGCATTAGCCGGATCGGGCATGGTTTTCAGTTTCTCATGGTTCAAAGACAACGTCAAAAAGCTCAAGACGGCCTGGGAAGACAAAGAATTAGAAGCTCTGCTACTACAGCAACATATCTACATCGATTATTTCCAGGATATATTTGTATTCGACGAAAAACAGAGAGATGTGGAGTCGTTTAACAACCAGAGAAGCCGTTATGCTACGACACAGATGTACACATTCGTAAGAAATGTCAAGAATTTTTTCCCGGCTCTCTTTTCAAAGCGATATGACTACGTAGATAAGATTCTGCAGTGGACACTTATACCTAGAACCATGCTGCTTGCGATAATAGCTTTTATGAGCGTAATCCTTCCATTTATCTATATGACATTGGCGATCAAATGGTGGATTGCCGGTGCGGTGATCATGTTTGCATTCGCATTGGCATGTCCGGATTATCTGGTGGACGAAAAATTTGACAAGAGTTTCTTGAAAGCTCCCGTCATAATGCTGTTATCATTCCTCAACATCTTCCGCATCGGTCCGGGTAAAAACAGATATGTGAACAAAAACAAAAACAATAATTTCTACAAATGATTTGGCATATAATTCATATCGTAGACATTATAATATGGCTGATGGTAGCCGTATCGGTAGGATATATACTATTCTACGCTCTCATAGCGGTATTCCATGCCAAACGCCCTCTTGCGGCTTCCGATATCAAGAAGGATAATAAGTTTCTAGTCCTCTACCCTGCCTACAAAGAGGATGCTGTAGTCAAAGGAGCCGTGCAGGAATTTATCAAACAAGAATATCCTCAGAATAAATATGAATTGGTCGTCATTTCCGATCAGATGCAGGATGATACAAATGCCTTTTTGAGGACACTCCCGATAACAGTTCTCCAACCTAAATTCGAGAAGAGTTCCAAAGCGAAATCCCTGCAGTACGCCGTATCAGAAATCGAGAAACAAAACGAGCAATTCGATTTTGTCGTGATTCTGGATGCCGACAATGTTGTGCAGAAAGATTTCCTAACAAATCTCAACAAAGTATGCAATAGCGGATACAAGGCAATACAATGCCACCGCTGTGCCAAAAACTCCAACAATGATATCGCCGTACTCGACGGAGTAAGCGAAGAAATCAATAACACGATATTCCGCAAAGGACATAATAATGCCGGATTGTCATCAGCACTTATCGGATCAGGCATGTGTTTCGATTACAATTGGTTTGCTGAAAACGTAAACAAACTGGGCACTGCCGGCGAGGATCGCGAGCTTGAAATCCTGCTTATCAAGCAAGGCATACACATCCATTACGAGGAGAACATCCCCGTATTCGACGAGAAAGTGAGCAACGCGGATAATTTCCAGCGCCAGAGACTTCGCTGGATGACAGCCCAGGTACAAAGTTTCTTACAGTTGCTTCCGGGCACATTTAAAGCCTTGGCGAAGGGAAATATCAATTATCTTGACAAGACCTTGCAACAGTCACTGATTCCCAGATCAGTACTCCTCGTACTGACATTTTTAATGTCTGTACTAATGAGCATTCTGGCATTCACATGGGCTCCCAAATGGTGGATATTGTTTTTCCTGACCTGTTTCACCCTATTTATCTCCATTCCACCGGCACTACGCCGAACAGCCGTTCTCGGCAAAGTTGTCAAACTGCCCGCTCTGGTATGGCGAATGATCAAAAATGTTAGACATATAGATAAAAATAATACAGACTTTTTACATACGACTCACGAAAAATGAAAATCGCTATACTCACATCCGGAATATTACCTGTGCCAGCAGTCCAAGGAGGAGCTGTCGAGAATCTGATGGACATGTATCTCGAATACAATGATCAGCAGAAAAGACACGATATAACAGTGTATAGCGTATATAATCCTCAAGCAATATCACACGAAGCTCTCAAGTCGGATGTAAACCATTACAAATACATACAAACTGAGTCACTTTATGCTAAAATAAAGAAAAAATTTTATCATATTCTACATGGAGAAGAATATTATCATTACACCATTGAATATTTTCTTCAGCAGTGTATACAAGATATCAAGAAACAGAAATATGATGTTATTCTTTTGGAAAACAGACCAGCATTTAGTCTAAAATTATCAAAGTATACAAATGCAAAGTTAATATACCACTTGCATAATGACAAGTTGAACGACCAAACGGAGTACGGAAAAGAAATATACGATGCTGCATACAAAATAATAACGGTCTCAGATTACATAAGAAATTGTGTAACAACGCTCGATAAAAATGACACAAAAACCGTGACCGTACACAACGGAATTGATTTGACGTTGTTCACTTCCGAAAATAAAGACATCCATGATATCAGAAGTCAATTTGGCATTTCTCGCGATGATTTTGTCTTAATGTTTAGCGGAAGAATAAATAGGGAAAAAGGAATTTACGAACTTATAAAATCGTTATTGTTACTAAAGGAGTATGAAAACATAAAACTTCTCGTATTGGGAAGTTCTTTCTTTGGTAATGACATTACCGAAGATGAATTTTACAGATCGCTCAGGACCCTCGCGGAACCTATTAAGGATAAAGTAATATTTACTGGTTTCCAGCCATACTCAAGAATAAAAGATTTCCTTTCTGCCTCGGATGTTGCAGTAATACCCTCTGTTTGGGATGACCCGTTCCCCACCACAGTACTAGAAGCACAGGCAATGGGGAAACCAATAATCGCCACAAAACGAGGAGGAATTCCCGAGGAAGTTACAAAGGAGAATGCGATTCTACTTACTACTGACGGCAACATGCCAGAATCTCTTGCTAACGCTATTTCACTACTGTACGGCAACAAAGATTTAAGAGAACGCATGGCAAAGGCATCTGCCCAAAGATCATCTATTTTCACTAAGGAGAAATACGCAAAAGATTTTATTAACGAAATTTGCTCATAACAAGATATACAATGAGGATAATATGTGATGCACCAGGACAAACATGCAACAGGCTTTGGACATACGTGACGACCGTTTCCCGTTGCATAGCACTCAAGAAGAAAATGGTTATTCTTTTTTTTGATTGGACAATCGAGGATTTTCCTAATCTTCTACATTGTCCGTTCATATACTTCCCTCTCTACCACAAATGGTATCTTGAGCATGGCAACGGTTGGAATAATTACAAAGGACTGACATGGAAGGCTACCCATAATGAGACAATGGATAAAGTTTTCGACTTTTTCGGTTGCAAAAAAGGATGGTATCTGAGGGAGGATACTAAATATCTCAAACAAACAAAGAAAGAATTACAGAAAATTTTTGAACCACGCAAGGAAATTATGAATAAATGCCATAATATGGTAGACCCTCTAAAAGGACAAAATAAATTCGTTGTCGGAGTACATATCCGACGTGGAGACTATGCTACATGGAATGATGGAAAATTCTTCTACAGCCTTGAGCAATATCACCAGTTCATGCTACAGGTTCAAGATCTTTATCATGATAGAAAGATTGTCTTTTTCATAAGCAGCAACGAAAACTTCGATGTTAATGAATTCGAAGGTTGTGAATGCTACCGTTTTGGCAAAGAACCATCCGGTGCAATTCTTGACTTGTACACACTGTCGTTATGCGATGTCATCATGGGTCCTTTCAGCAGTTATAGTAGATGGGCAAGTTTTATCGGTGAAGTTCCAATATGCTGGCTGGAATCAAAAGACATGGAAATTACAGACAGCAAATTCGCTGTTATGCTAGATTATTTTAATCAAGCAAACGGGTACAGACTGGAAGACTGGTAAACAACATCGCGACATCAAAGTATCTTTGCAAAGAAAATTAGAGCGACTCTTATTGTGATATCAATGAATCAGATAGACGTTCATCGCAAATATAGTTACCAGTCATAATGTTAAGAAAATAAATCGTTCAAAAATAATGAACATATTGAATTATATAAAAGGTCTGATTAGAAATAGCAAGGCTGTCATTGCAAAAATGGCTGCCATGTGCGCATATCCAATGATAGAGAATAAGATTCTTTTTATCTTTCTCTACTTATTGGGCATAATAAATATGCTTATTGAGGTATATGTATTACATTATAGAATTCCTAAGATTTCATTTTTTACCTACGTTTTGGATGCTTACCTCATTTGCTTAATGATTTCGTTTGTGCCCAAGCGTCTGAAAAATGTTTTTCAAATATTAACATACTCCATTTCCGTGATGCTGGCAGTTATAAACATATTTTGCGTAAATAAGTTTCACGCAAAAATAGGCCCGGAAATTCTGAATGTCGTATTAGAGACAAATAAGCGTGAGTCCTCTGAATTTGCGGATAAATATATAAATGCGGAACTTATTACGTCTCCTCTTTCCATACTCTTGGTATACCTGATATTATTCGGAATGCTTGCTCTATATGCTCATAGCCATTTTAAATTGTCTAAGAATAGATTAATTTCATATATCTTATCGTCTTTATTTGTCGTATGTGTTGTCGTCGCTCTCCCATCAAGGATCACGATGATAAAACTTCTGAAAGCAGAAAATATTGAGGAACTTGATCATTACATAAACAACCATTCTTTGAATACTCCTTATAACAATTTGGCATTCGCCATAAAAGTGCGTGTCCTTTCAAACAAAGATCTTGATGTGTTGGCAAAAAATCAAAATAAATTTACTGTTGACAGCTGCAATCACTCATCAAATAATATCATTTTTATCATTGGAGAAAGTTATATCAAATGCCATTCTCAATTGTATGGATATAAATATGAGACTACGCCCTATCAGAAGAAGAGAATGAATGACGGGGAAATAGTTGTCTTCACAGATGTTATAACACCTGCGAATCTAACGAGTGTGGTTTTTAAGCACACCTTCTCCTTACATAGCATAGACATGAAAGATAGCTGGTCTTCGTATCCTCTTTTTCCGGTTCTATATAGAAAGGCCAACTATCATGTTGCTTTCATTACAAACCAGTTTGTGAAATCCATACAGCAAGATGCCTTCAACGTAACAGGAGGTTTATTCCTTAATGAGAACCGACTGAGCGCAATGCAATTTGACACGAGGAATATCATTAGTCATCAATATGATGAGGAATTGTTACGTGACTATGACTCTTTACAACAGTATAATACAGCCAATAATTTGATCATATTCCATTTGTCTGGCCAGCATATTGACTTTTATAAACGTAGTCCCGAAGCTTTTAAGAAGTTTGCAGTGTCTGATTATTCTGTCAGAAAAGACCTTAGCGATCAAGAAAAACAGATTGTTGCAGACTATGACAATGCTACTTTATACAATGATTTTGTCTTGGAAAAGATAATTGAGAGATTTGAAAATGAGGACGCCATAGTTATCTATATGCCTGACCATGGCGAAGAATGTTATGACGAACTACATAGGATGGGGCGTTTGCCGTCAGGAAATTTTTCACCAGAGGTTCTTCGGCAAGAATATCGTATACCATTCTGGATATGGATGTCTAAAAAGTATCGAGAAAATCATCACACCATCTGCAAGCAGGTGGAAAACGCTAAGAATAAACCTTTTATGACAGATGATATTTCACACATGTTCTTGTACCTCGCCGGTATCAAATGCAAATACTACAACGACTCAAAGAACGTCTTGAGTGACAGTTTTGATGTCAACAGAAAGCGCTTGGTCGAAGGTATAGCTGATTTCGACAAAATTTCCGAACATAAGCAATAGGCAGCAAATGCTGTTTGACGGACCACAAAATTGTCTGTCCAGTATTTGTTTTACGCGTGGGAAGCTAAAGACTCAAACAGTTTTTTCCAACGCGTAGCTATGCATTCAATCTTGTATTTTTCAGCACTTTTAATGCCTCGCTTGCCCATTTCTGATCGCAGCTCGTCATTCTCAATAACCTTACATATCTTTTCAGCAAGATCCTTGATGTCGCCATTGCGAGCCAGAAATCCGTCCATTCCATCATCAATAATCTCTGAAGGACCGCACGGGCAAGCAAATGACACGACAGGAACGCCACACGACATTGCTTCCAATATCGCCATACCAAATCCCTCAAAACGAGAACTCAGAACGAATATTGAATTTTCAGCATATTTGGAATATATATCAGATTCCGGACCATTTGCAGTGCAATTATTGGATATACCGATTGTCTTGATCATTTCTTCATATTCGGTTCTTTCTCCCCCACCATATATATCAAGATGCCAATCAGGGTGTCTTTTTGCAACTATCGCCCAAGCTCTAAGCAATAGATCAAATCCCTTTTCATATACGTATCTGCCCACCGCTATGGCATTTTTATTTTGGGTAGTACTGAAAACTGTCGGCATCTTAGGCATCGGATTGGGGATGTTGATAACATTATTCAATTCTGTCCAGCTCTCCTTATCTTCTTTGGTCAGTACAACAAATTTGTCAAGCTTCCTCAGATTTCTTATAAGGATGTGGATCCAAAATCTTGAAAAGATATCCTTAAATATATTACTTTCATGTTCTTTGAAATTCCTGCAATTAGATCTGTTAACATGCATTTCCGCAATCTTTTTGCTGCCATCTTTAATATCACACAAAAAATTAATTTCCCGACGTAACAAGGAAACCGTGAAATCTGGTCTAATTTGCATCAGTAGTTTTGTTAGTGCCTTCTTATATGTTCTTTGCTTTTTTAGATATATGGGAATCTTTTTTGTGAATGATAAGGACCACAACTCTTCAAAGTTAATATCCAAATTTATAACATTTATCTTATCAGATAAAGGGTAAAAACTGGGTTTTCCTTTACCATCAGTTAAGACTATCGTAATTTCATAACCATAATGCTCGGCAAAATAATTAGCCTTTGTAACTAAAACTCTCTCCACTCCTCCAGGAATGTAAAGAGACGGAGTACAATATACTATTTTCATATTATTTGTTTTTAGTCTTTATACTACGTTTATGCAAACTCATAACACTTTAACATCTTCTATGTGGCAAATCCAGTAACCAGTTGCAAATTTACGTTTTTTTTTGTAAAAACACTCGTTTAGTCGAAAAAAAAAGATATTTTTCTCTTACATTTTTGATAATATTGTCGTGAAACTGACATTTCCTGATAAATGCCGTAATATTGGGATTGCATACTACTCTTGGAAATATTTCAAACAAAAGCTGACATTTTAACGAAAATTGTTTGGTCTTCAAAGAAAAAAGAATTAACTTTGCAACTGTTATCAAATAGGCTGATTTTATGAAGAAAAGGATATGTTTTGTTGTTGACTCCATATTCACGTTTGGTGGAGTACAGAGGGTGACAGCGGAGATTGCGAAGTCATTGACGGTAGACAATAGCGTCTGCATCATGACCTTCGATAATCCTAATAACAAGGATACATCCATGTACAAGTTGGATGAAGCCGACATAAACTATCACTTCGTAAAATATCCGAAATTAAGTGTCTTGAAAAATACTATATGCAAAGTATATAGTTTCATATATAAGAAGATTCTACCAAAAACAAACGTCTTCAACGGTCTCTATGCATGTTCTTCATTTCCATCGGAATATAGAAAATACCTAAGCGAACAATTAAATAAAGGAGATTTTGACACTATCATCGGGGTGCATGTGTTTCTTTCCGCCCGCCTGGCATCTATTAAGCCTCTCGTTGGTGATGCCAAACTCATCGGATGGTCACATAATTCCTACGATGCTATATTCGGCGAAGCAACCAAATATTTCATAGGACCCAAATTAGCACCATTCTACCTCGGACAGTTCAAGAAACTGGACCAGTTTGTAGTACTGGCCCACTGCGATGAAAAGATGTACATCAAAAATCACGATTTCTATCCCACAGTCATTCATAATCCTTTGACCCTCATTCCCGGAGAAAAGTCAAAAGGCACATCAAAGAAATTCCTTGCTGTCGGAAGACTGACACATGGACATAAGGGCTTCGACCTTCTGATAGAAGCTTTTAATATTTTCTCCAAGCATAATAAGGATTGGACACTTGATATTGTCGGTGAAGGTCCCGAGCACGATACTTTTCAATCCCTCGTTGATAAGTATAATCTACAAGAAAGGATTACAATACACCCATTTACGAATAATGTACAGAATTACTATTCCGAAGCGCAGATCTATGTTCTGAGTAGCCGTTGGGAAGGATTCGGGCTTGTCCTAGTCGAGGCCATGGCCCACGGACTGCCTGTCATATCGTCAGACCTCCCGACAAGCAAGGAAATAATGGGGAATTTCGGCCACTATTTCAAAAACGGAGATATTGCAGATCTTGCGCTAAAACTTGATGAAGCCACGAAAATCGACTTCGAAAAAGAGTCGGCTGAGGCCCTGCATATAGCAGATAATTTCTCTATTGAGAAAATTTCAAAAGAGTGGGAGAAGATAATTTAGAGGATAGCAACACTAACAATGGCAAAAAGAGTACATAATAGTTTGATGAATATGAAAGTCGGAATGTTTTTTTATATCATTTCGCTTTTCATATCATTCTGGTCCAGAAAAGTTTTTCTTAACCATCTTGGTGCTGACTTCATAGGTCTTACGAGCACCCTTAACGACATCCTCAGCTTTCTCAATGTTGCCGAATTGGGAATAGGGACAAGCATAACATACTTCCTTTACAAACCACTACAAGAACAAAATCGGGAAAAGATCAATGAGATAATGTCTGTATTGGCATACTTATACAGAAAAATCGGAGAGATCCTAGCAGTTGCAGGCTTGGCTATCAGCCTTATCTTCCCCTTTATCTTCAAGAACGCAAATCTCGACATGATTCTGATATTCTTTACTTTTTATGTACTCCTCCTACAGTCGGTTTGCGGATACATTTTCAACTACAAATCACTAATGTTGGCCGCGAATCAGCAACAATATATAACCTCCACCTACTTACAGACGATTTATATCATCCAAAATATTGTCCAAATAATTCTTGCATATACCTTTAGCAATTTGTACGTGTGGACAATAACCGGCCTTATATTTACCCTCATTGGATTATTTGTACTGAACAAAAGAATTGACCAGCATTTTCCTTGGCTTAAAACCAATTTAAAACGAGGAAAAGAGATGCTACAAGAATACCCCGAGATACTAAGCAAGACGAAACAGATTTTTATTCACAAGATTAAGAACTTCCTGTTATATCGCAGCGACCAGATATTCATTTTCGCATTTGTAAATCTGAAAATGGTTGCGTTTTATGGTAATTACATGTTAATCATAAATAAAGTGAATTACCTAGTCAATATTATATCTGACGGCATGAGTGCGGGGGTGGGCAACCTTGTAGCTGAAGGAGATGACAAAAATACGATGAAGGTATTTTGGGAACTTACAGCTATACGTTTCTTGATAACAGGTATGATAATATTCGTATTCTTATTGTTTTTACAACCCTTCATAACATGCTGGCTTGGCAAGGAATATCACCTCGATGATATCATAATATACTTAATTCTCTTTAATCTATTTATAATGCTTTCCCGAGGCGTAGTAGAAATTTATATCGGAGCGTACGGTCTGTTTAGCGATGTCTGGGCAGCCTGGGTTGAGCTAGCCCTAAATATCATATTTACAGTTATACTAGGTTACGCGTATGGCATTGCGGGTATTGTTGCAGCTAAAATCATAAGTGTATTCTTTATCGCAATGTTTTGGAAGCCCTACTTCCTCTTCACGCGAGGTCTCAAAAAAAGTGTGTGGGTATATTGGAAGGGCATGTCCGGGTATTACATATTGTTCGTGATATTTCTAACCATCACCATTTTCCTTAAACATTATTTTACGGATAGCATTACAGATTTCCCTCATCTTATACTCTATGGTATTTGTATAACAATTCCACTAACTATTTTATATTTCCTGACTATGTTTATTTCTACCAACGGGTTGAAGTACTTTGTAGTCCGCCAGCCTAATTTGTATAAGGCATTAAGCAAGATTATCCCTAAAAATATGAGATAGTCCCCAAATTATGCCGGTAGTTTGCATTTTCTGTCAACATAATTTGGATATATGGATAAAAGATTGTACATTTGCAGTGCAGTATATATCGCACAAGAAATCGGGAATAGTCAAATATAGACCGAATTGGGATTTGCTCTATAAAAAATCGTATAACAAGAATTTAAAACAATATGAGGATAGGAATCGAAGCTCAAAGGATCTTCCGTAAGAACAAGCACGGAATGGACTATGTCGTTCTTGAGGAAATCAAGCAACTGCAGAAATTAGACAGAAAGGATGATTTCTTTATCTTCGTGCGCCCTGGCGAAGACCGTTGTCTTGAAGACACTAGAAATATCCACATCATAGAAATCAGCACCCCTTCATATCCGCTCTGGGAACAGTGGGCACTCCCTCGAGCAGCCCGATATATGAATGTGGATATCCTGCACTGTACAAGCAATACTGCGCCCATATTCTGTGGTATTCCGCTCATACTCACGCTGCATGATATCATCTTCCTTGAGCCACGTGATAAGGATAACAAATCTCTCTACCAAAATCTCGGATGGTACTACAGGAAATTTGTCGTTCCTAAGGTTCTGAAAAAGTGCAAACGCATAATCACCGTATCCAACTTCGAATACGATAACATACAGAAAAAGTTGAATTTAGGTGATCGCCTCCGCATGATTTACAATGGATATAATGAATGGTTCAGACCTATCGAAGAAGAAAATGGAGTATACAAAAACTATATTTCGGAGCGTGGTTATTTCCTCTTTCTGGGAAATACAGACCCCAAAAAGAATACAGCCAGAACTATAGTGGCCTACGCTAAATACTTTAAAGCGTCGTCGGTAAAGAGAAAGTTACTAATGGCTGACCTCGACAAAGAATATTTGGACAATATATTGCAGGAAAACGATATCGAATACATCAGAGAATATATTGTCACCCCCGGGTATATCGCCAATAAAGATCTCCCATATTTGTACAACGATGCCTTTGCATTTCTCTATACATCTCTTCGCGAAAGTTTCGGTATACCACTATTGGAAGCCATGGCTTGCGGTACTCCTGTTATTACGTCGAACACGTCGTCTATGCCAGAGATTGCCGGCAATAATGGCATACTTATCAACCCCGAAAGCGTGGATGAAATAACACTGGCAATGCTTAAACTGGAAGAAGACCCAATGCTATATCAAAACCAGAAGAGCTACGGCATCCAAAGAGCATCCATGTTTTCGTGGAGAAAGACTGCGGAAGAACTGCTACAGGTGTATGAAGAATGTTACAAAACAAGATAAATTTTGTGTGTAAGCCCACAATAGAACTGCAATATATGGTGTCTGTACCTAGTTTTAACATTTACATTATCTCGTAATTTTCGATTCCTCTCTTGTCGCTGCAGAACGACACTGCGATGCGATAAACTTTTTTGCCATCAGCACCATACGCGGCAGCATAATCGCGATCATTATGCTGTGCGACTGCGGCATCGACGCCACCGTTCCTATCCAGTTTCATCTCGAAGATAAGAATCGTCTTTTTCATGTATTCCGCCACCATGTCGATACGGCCCTTGGCGACTTGTCGTTCTTCTTCGATACGGCAGCCGACGAGCGAAAACGTCTGTCGCATGATGAAGCGGT